>JAEEGL010703248.1_pt1 | contig 63152 bp, 56 predicted proteins | sample 9134231 | NCBI WGS metagenome assembly JAEEGL01 (sample SAMN16246548, study PRJNA631951) | gut metagenome | biome: gut microbiome; feature: rumen; material: fiber-attached | host: Bos | place: Iran: Karaj | collected 2018-10
CTGGCTTCCTCCCACTACATCCGTCATAGTACATCTCGATGCCGGCTTGCATCGGGTTAATTCCGAGGGAGTCCGTGGAGACAGCCCGGTGCTTTACTGGCGCAGGGTCACGGACGAGACCGTATTGGGTTCTCCCGTTGCTGCGGCCCTGGACTATACCGTCTTCGCCGGCGGGGCTGACGAGGTTGTCTCGTCCTACCGGACGCTTACCGGCCACGTCCCCCAAATGCCGGATTGGATGTTCGGATACATCCATTGCCGCGAGCGTTATCACTCCCAGGATGAGATCATTGCCAATGCCGAAGGGTTCAAGTCCCGAGGACTGCCACTGGACGTCATCGTTCAGGACTGGCAGTGGTGGGGCAATACCGGCTGGAACTCCATGGAGTTCGATCCGGTGAACTATCCAGACCCTGCGGCGCTCACTTCGAAACTGCACGATATGGACGTCCGCTTCATGATCTCGGTCTGGTCCAAGGTGGACAAGCCAAGTTCCCTGGGGCAGAAACTGCAGGAGCGTGGCTACTATATCGACGGAACGGACTGGATCGACTTCTTCAACCCGGAGGCGGCGGACTTCTATGTCAGGAGTTTCCGTGACAGCCTGGCCGTCCCTTACGGCATCGATGCCTGGTGGTTCGATGCCACCGAACCTGAGAATGACGACCTTGTGGGGCGTCTCGTCGGTAAGGACAAGGTCCCCGGAGAGTTCTACCGCAACGTCTATCCGCTCATGGTCAACCGCACCATGTACGAGGGGCTTAAGGATCTAACGGACCACGAGCCCGTCATCCTTACCCGCAGCGCATTCACGGGCATACAGCGCTACGGTGTCGTCACCTGGTCTGGAGACGTAGGCAATGATCTGGAGACGCTCCGGAGGCAGATCGCCGGCGGACTCGGCCAGATGGCCGCCGGCCTGCCGTGGTGGACTTTCGATGCAGGCGGATTCTTCCGCCCCGGCGACCAGTACACCTCGCCGGAGTATCAGGAGAGGCTCATCCGCTGGGTCCAGGCCTCTGTGTTCCTGCCCTTCATGCGTGTCCACGGCTATATGAGCGAGACTGAGCCCTGGCGCTATGGCGAGGAGACGCTGGCGATCATCTCCGAGTCGATGTTCCTCCGAAAGAAACTGGAGCCATATATCCTCGAGTGCGCCCGCATGGTCTCGGAGGAGGATTATACGATGATGCGTCCGCTGGTCTTCGACTTCGCGGACGACCCTGAAGCCCTCAGGCAGGACTGCGAATTCATGTTCGGCCCCTCGCTTCTCGTGAGTCCCGTAACAGAGACGGGAGTCACGACGTGGAAGACCTATCTACCTGAGAATGAGGATGGATGGACCGACTTCCGCACCGGACAGTGGTACAGGGGAGGACAATATGTCGAGACCCCGGTAGACCTCCGTTCCATCCCGGTGTTCGTCCGGACCACCGGACTCGACCATTATTTGATATTCAACAATTTCAACAGACAATGATGAAGCGTTCTATCCTTGTCCCCGTCTTTGCGGCAGTATTTGCCGCAGTCCTTGTTTCCTGCAGCGGAAACAAGCAGGTGGGAGTGCTGACCAAGCCCACTCCCGCGACCTCCAATCTTCCCGGAAAGGAGTATCCCAAGATCAATCCCGACCTCAGCGTGGTGTTCCGCGTGGAGGCTCCGGAAGCGCAGTCCGTGTCGGTCAATGTCGGCAAGCCATATACTATGACCAAAGGCGAGGACGGAGTCTGGGAAGTGACCACGGACCCTCTCGTACCGGGCTTCCATTACTATATGCTGAACATAGACGGCAAGAGGGTGGCAGACCCGAACACGAAACTGTTCTTCGGCTCCGGCTATTGGTCCAGCGGCATAGAAGTGCCCGAGGCGGGCGTGGATTTCTATCTGGAGAAGAAAGTCCCGCACGGCGAGATACGGATAGAGAAATACGACTCCGCCCTTACCGGCGAGACCCGTACGCACTACATCTATCTCCCGCCGGGGTATGACAAGTCTTCCGAGCGCTATCCCGTGCTGTACCTGTTCCATGGAGCAGGCGAGGACGAGACCGGCTGGAGCACCCAGGGAATGCTTAGGGACATCATGGACAATATGATCGCTGCCAAGGAGGCCGTCCCGATGATCATCGTGATGGAGCGCGGCACCGCCACGCTCGTCGACACGACTGAACACAAGCCGGCCAGCATGTTCGACTTCTACGCATTCGAGAAGGTGATGATGGAAGAGGTCGTCCCTCTCGTCGACTCCAAATACAGGACCCTCAGTGACCGCGACCACAGGGCCATCAGCGGCCTGTCGCTGGGCGGCTTCCAGGCATATACCATAGGTCTGGACCACAAGGACATGTTCGCCTGGATAGGTGGCTTCAGCGGCTCCGGAAGGGGCCCCGGTGCTGCAGGGCGGAGCGATGACCTCACTCCCGCCCTCAATGACGAAGTGAGCCTGCTGTACATCAGCATCGGTACCGATGAGCCGGCAGGTATGTACCAGGGTATCTACGACCTCCACAAACTCCTCGAGGAGCGCGGCGTGAACCACGTCTATTATGAGTCGCCCGGTACCGGCCACGAGTGGCTGACCTGGAGGCGCTCCCTGCACCAGTTCGCCGGAATGATATTCAAATAATACCTTCAAGCTATGAGAATACTTCTGTTGGCAATGGCCCTTGCAGCCTCGGCACCCCAGGTGAAGGTAACCTTCTTCACCCCGTCGCTGGTGCGCATCCAGAAAGCTCCCGATGCTTCCGGCTTCCATGACGGGAGTGTCGCCGTCGTCTCGCGACCCGATAATGTCAAGGTGACGGAAAAGCAGTCCAACGGTTCGTCCGTTTACACAACTTCCGCGTTGAGGGTGACGGTCGCTCCGGACGGCTCAGTGAGTTTCGCCACGGCTTCCGGCAAGGAACTCCTGAAGGAGGGGGAATCCTCATTCACAGAGCGTTCCGAAGGTCTTGACAAGGGCTCATTCGTCACGAAGCAGTCCTTCCGTCTCGAGACCGGCGAGCCGTGGTACGGCCTGGGCATCCTTCAGGACGGACAACTCAGCCTGAGCGGCAAGACGCGTTACCTGAGGCAGGACAATACCGAAGACTTCGTCCCCATCGTCCAGTCAGTCAAGGGTTACGGCGTTTTCTGGGACAATCCCTCCACCGGCACTTTCACCGACAAGGACGATGTCGCGTCATTCGAATCGGAGGTGGGCAAGCAGATCGACTATTACTTTATCTATGGCGGAAACGCGGACGGAGTTATCGCCGGCATACGGCACCTGACCGGCCACGTTCCCATGCTCCCGCTATGGAGTTACGGCTATATGCAGAGCCGCGAGCGCTATAAGAGCTCGGCCGAGTACCTCGGCGTGCTCCGCGGCTACCGCGAGCGGGGGATTCCCATCGACTGCGTCATACAGGACTGGCAGTACTGGGGCAACAACTACCAGTGGAATGCCATGGAGTTCCTGAGCGACGATTTCCGCGATGCTCAGAAGATGATAGACGAGACTCACGACCGCAACGCGCATATGCTCATCTCCATCTGGGCATCCTTCGGCCCCATGACGAAGCCTTTCCGTGAGCTTCAGGCCAAGGGACATCTCCTGGACTTCGCGACGTGGCCGCAAAGCGGCCTTACTGACTGGCCGCCGCGCAAGGACTATCCTTCAGGCGTACTGCCTTATGACGCTTTCAGCGCTGAAGCGCGCGACATTTACTGGGACAACCTTTTCCGTCTGGAGAAGATGGGCATAGACGGGTGGTGGATGGACTCCACCGAGCCGGACCACCTCGACTACAAGGACTCCGACCTCGAGCAAATGACCGGGATGGGATCCTACCGCAGCGTGCTCAACGCATACCCCCTGCTTTCAGTCGAGGGCGTGACGCAGAAGCAGCTGACCGTATCGGACCGCCGTCCGATGGTGCTCACCCGCTCGGCGTATGCCGGGCAGCAGCGCACCGGCGCGAACACCTGGAGCGGTGACGTGCAGTCCACATGGGACGACTTCCGTCACCAGATTGCCGCCGGCCTGGGCTTCACCCTGACTGGCAATCCCAATTTCAACTCCGACATAGGAGGCTTCTTCCCGGGTGGTTACAACAAGCCCGGGGAGAGTGCCACCTGCTCCCAGAATCCTCTGTTCCAGGAACTTTACGTGCGCTGGCTGCAATTTGGACTCTTCAATCCCATGATGCGCAGCCACGGCGAAAGTTCGAGGCGCGAGATATGGGAGTTCGGCAGTCCCGGCGAACCCGTGTATGATGCCATCGAGAAATCCATCCGCATGCGTTACGCCCTCCTGCCGTATATCTACTCCACTTCGTGGCAGGTTTCGTCTGCGGACGACAGTTTCATGCGCGCACTGGTGATGGACTTCCCGGAAGACCGGAATGTGTGGAGCCTTGGCAGCGAGTTTATGTTCGGCCGTTCTTTACTCGTGGCTCCCGTAGGGAAGGCCCTTTTCACCGAAGAGACAAGGAAATACTCCGATGCTCCCGTTGACTGGACTGCTCCCAAGACATACGACGTGTATCTTCCTTCCGGTACCGACTGGTACGACTGGTGGACAGGGGAGAGGATAAGGGGGGGCAGGACGGTGTCGGCGGCAGCACCGCTGGACCGCTGTCCGCTCTACGCCCGTGCCGGATCCATCGTCCCGCTCGGCCCGGACGACGTGCAGTATTGTGACGAGAAGCCTTGGGACGAACTGGAGATCCGTGTCTACCTCGGTGCCGACGGACATTTCACCTTGTACGAGGATGGGTTCGACGGGCAGGCCTACAAGGAGGGGGAGTTCAGCACAATAGATTTCTCCCTGCATGGCCGCAATTTGACTATCGGTGCCCGTAAGGGTTCATATCCCGGATTCCTCGAAACCAGACGCTTCCGCGTGGTCATCATCGGCGGCAAGGCTCCGTCGGGCATGAGCGTGCTTTATACCGGCAAACCATTGACAATCAAACTTTGATGAATATGAAAAAGCTTTCCTTGATCCTTCTTATGGCCATTCTTGCCCCGACTCTCCATGCCCAGGATGTCCTCTGGTACGACACCCCTGCGGAGTCTTGGCTCCAGGCGCTTCCGCTGGGCAATTCCCACATGGGTGCCATGGTATTCGGCGGCACGGCGCGTGAGGAGATACAGCTCAACGACGAGACCTTCTGGAGCGGAGGTCCCCACGACAACAACAGCCCCCGTTCGCTCGGACGGCTGCAGGAGGTCAGGGACCTGATCTTTGCCGGAAGGGAAGAGGAGGCTGCGCAGATTGTCGGTGAGGACTTCATCGTGGGACCTCACGGTATGAAATACCTCACTCTGGGTAGTCTTATGCTGGATTTCGAGGGCGTCGGGGAGACACAGGATTTCTACCGTGACCTTGATCTGCGCAACGCTACGGCTGGCGTATCATTCATCTCTGGCGGCGTGAAATACACCCGCAGAGCATTCGCCTCGCTTGCGGACGATGTCATAGTCGTCCGGATTGAGGCGGACCGCAAGGATGCGCTTTCATTCCGTCTCTCGCACTCCTGCCCGCTTCCTTCAAAAGCGGAATACAACGGTGCTGCATTGACAGCGCATATCGATCCTGTGGATCACGAAGGCATTGAGGGAAAGGTATTCGCCGAACTGAAGGCAGAGGTGAAGACAGACGGTAAAGTCAGTTCGGATGCAGAGGGAGTGCACGTCAGCGGCGCATCTTATGCGACGGTCTTTATCTCCAGTGCGACCAATTATGTCAATTATCACGACATCTCCGGTGACCCCTCGGCGAAGATTTCCAATTCCCTGGTTGCCGCAGAGAAGAAGTCCTTCAAAAAACTTATGAAACGCCATGTCAAGGTGTATGCACCTCAGTACGAGCGCGTACGCCTTGAACTCGCTTCCGGAGAGAATGCCAGGCTCAGGACTGACGAACGTCTGGATGCCTTCTACGGGAGCGACGACATGGGAATGGTGTCGCTGCTGTTCAACTATGGCAGGTATCTGCTCATCAGTTCCTCGCAGCCCGGCGGCCAGCCTGCAAACCTGCAGGGCATCTGGAACAACAGCGTGGATGCTCCCTGGGACAGCAAGTATACTATAAACATCAATGCCGAGATGAACTACTGGCCGGCCGAGGTCACGAATCTCCGCGAGACCGCTGAGCCGCTCTTCGCATTCATCCGTGAACTGAGCGAGACCGGAGCCATCACAGCCCGCGAGATGTACGACTGCGGCGGCTGGATGGCCCATCACAACACTGACCTTTGGCGTGTCGCCGGCCCGGTCGACGGGCCGGAGTGGGGCATGTTCCCCAACGGTGGAGCCTGGCTCGCCACCCATTTGTGGCAGCATTACCTCTTCACGGGCGACAAGGATTTCCTCCGTGAATGGTATCCGGTCATAAAGGGAGCCGCAGACTTCTATCTCGATTATATGCAGCCGCATCCGGAGTACGGATGGCTGGTCGTCGTGCCTTCGGTGAGCCCCGAGCATGGCCCGATGGGCAAGAACACTGCCATGACGGCCGGATGTACGATGGACAACCAGATAGTGTTCGACGCCCTCTCGCAGGCGCGCGACGCTGCGAAAGCGCTCGGAGTAGATGCTGATTATGTGGCTAGACTTGAGGGTGTTATCTCGCAGATTCCTCCTATGCAGGTTGGCCAGTATGGCCAGTTGCAGGAGTGGATCCAGGACGGTGACGACCCCAACGACGAGCACCGTCACATCTCTCATCTGTACGGCCTGTATCCTTCCAACCAGATCAGTCCTTTCTCGCATCCTGAACTCTTCAATGCCGCCCGCAGGACGCTGGAGCAGCGTGGAGACATGGCTACCGGATGGAGCCTGGGATGGAAGACCAATTTCTGGGCCCGCATGCTTGACGGAGACCACGCTTTCACCATCATTTCCAATATGTTGAGGCTCCTGCCCGCAGGCGGTGGAGGTTTCGGCGGATTCGGAGGTTTCGGCGGGAGTGATGCCGACAGGGCACGCTATCGGAACGGAAGGACTTATCCCAACCTGTTCGATGCCCATCCTCCGTTCCAGATTGACGGCAATTTCGGCGTGACCGCTGGAATCGCAGAGATGCTGCTGCAGAGCCACGACGGTGCCGTGCACCTGCTGCCCGCCCTGTCTTCGGCCTGGGCCGCGGGCAGCGTCAGCGGACTCTGCGCCCGCGGCGGCTTCACCGTGTCGATGTCCTGGGCGGACGGCGCCCTGAAGGATGCGAAGGTGAAATCCGCCATAGGCGGAGTGCTCCGCATCCGCTCTGCCGTGCCGCTCAAGGGACGCGGGCTGAAGCCTGCATCCGGGCCTTGCCCGAATGTGCTCTACGCCCCGGCCGAGGTCCGCTCCGCGGCCTCAGGAGATGGCCTTAACACCCCGGAAGTGTATGAATATGACATAGTTACCAAACCTGGGAAGACTTACAAGATAACTAAGATATGAAACGTCTCATTTTAACCATGTTCGCTGTCGCGATCGCCTTGTCAGCCGGCGCGCAAGACAGGAACTTCCACATTTTCATCTGCATAGGACAGTCCAACATGGAGGGCAACGCTCGCGTTGAGGACGTTGACCGCGAGGGCATCAGCCCCAACTATCTCATGATGGCTGCCGTCGATTTTCCTGGCATGGGCAGGACGAAAGGGGAGTGGTATCCCGCCGTTCCGCCGCTCTGCCGCGAGAATACCGGCCTGACACCTGCCGACTATTTCGGCCGTACGCTCCTGGAGTATCTTCCAGAAGGACACAAGGTGGGTATCATCAACGTATCGGTAGCAGGATGCAAGATCGACGCCTTCATCAAGGACAAGGCCGAAGAGTATGGCAAGACCGGGGCCGACTGGCTCCAGAACATAATGAAGATTTATGACGGCAATCCTTACGAATATGTCGTCAAGCTAGCGAAGCAGGCCCAGAAGGACGGAGTCATCTCCGGTATCCTCCTGCATCAGGGAGAGTCCGATCCCGACGACTGGACCTGGCCCGAAAAAGTGAAGGGAATCTATGAGGATTTCCTCAAGGACCTGAACCTCAAGGCTGAAGAGTGCCCGCTGCTGGCCGGCGAGGTCGTCAATAGCGATCGCGGAGGCGTCTGCGGGCCAATGAACCGCATCATCGGCAGCCTTCCGGAGATTATTCCCACGGCCCACGTCGTTTCCTCCAGCGGCTGTGCCGAGAACTTCGACCGCCTGCATTTCAGCGCTGCCGGCTACCGCCAGTTGGGCCGCAACTATGCGATGACGATGATCCCGCTGATGCACGTCGGCGTGCAGTCTCCCGTTATCGCCAGCATGCCGCGCTTCCCGGGCATGGGCGGAGGCCCGGTGCCCGGCGGCGCGCCAGCCCGCGTAATGATGCCCAACGTCACTTTCAACGTAGTGGCTCCCGATGCCCACGAGGTATTCTTCACCTCCGATTTCACAGAGGATAAGATGTCCATGAAGAAGAACAACAGCGGAGTCTGGAGCGTTACCCTCCAGCCCAAGGAGGCAGGCTCCTTCAAGTATTCCTTCATCGTGGACGGCGCCGCCATCGCCGATCCTCTCAATCCCGACTCGGAAGGCAATCAAAGCACTTTGACCATTTCTGACGGCAATCAGTAGAATGTTGAACTTGAATATGAAAATTAGAATCACACTCCTGGCCCTGCTTCTTGCAGCGTGTTCCTCCGGTCTTCAGGCACAGAGCCTGAAGGTCAACGACCTCGAATATCTCGAGGACACCGGCGTCAACTTCCTGGTTTACAGCAACAATTACACGGGAATGTTCTGCGACGAGAAGACAGCAGCCATTGAAATCATACTCCGCGGAGTGCGCATCGCCACCGGCGGAGGCATCCGTCTGATGAACACTCCCGAACAGTGGGACATCTATCCCGTGCTCGAGTCCCGTACGGTCGACAAGTCGGACAACTCCATCTCCTGCGTGCTCGACTATGCCGATTACGGCTTCAAATCCACGGTCAAGGTCGCTGCGAAGGACAAGGGCGTGACTATGGCCGTCTATCTCGACAAGCCGCTCCCGGAGAGCCTCGTGGGCAAGGCCGGAATGAACATCGAGTTCTTTCCCGCAACCTACTTCGACCATACCTATCTGATGGACGGGATGCCCGACATCCTCCCGAAGCACCCGGCGGGAGAGACTGAGATGCGCCCGGTATCCGAGAAGATTACCCAGATTTTCGGTCTCTCGACTTTCAATGACCGCGGTCGCGGCGAATTCATTGTCCCTCATCCGCTTGCGACTGGACACACCCTTGTCCTCGCCCCCGAGGACGACGACCTCCGCGTGACTTTCAAGTCGGATGACGAGATCAATCTCTTCGACGGCCGCAACCTGTCGCCTAACGGCACTTTCGTGGTGCGAACGTTCATCCCCGGAGGGAAGACCGGCAAGGTGGCTGAGTGGTATATCGAGACCTCCTATGACCCGAACTGGATACGCAAACCAAACATCGGCTTCTCCCAGGTCGGCTATACTCCCGCCCAGAAGAAGGTTGCGGTCGTCGAACTCGACCGCAACGACAAGGTTCCCGCTTCCGCGAAGATTATCCGTGTGGCTCCGGACGGCAGCCGTTCCGTGGCTCTGGAGCCCAAGGTGAAGGAATGGGGCGTGTACAACAACCGCTACAACTACGCCACGGTCGATTTCTCGGCCGTGAAGGCTCCAGGCCTCTATTGCATCGAGTTCGGCGGAGAGACGACAAACATCTTCCCCGTAGCCGACAATGTCTATGGTGGCAAGTGGCACACTACGATGGATGTATGGCTCCCTGTTCAGATGGACCACATGGAGGTCAAGGAGGGTTATCGCATCTGGCACGGCCGCTCCAATATGGACGATGCCCTGCAGGCTCCGCTCAATTACGAGCAGCAGGACGGCTACCGCCAGGGTCCCGTGACCAACACGAAGTACGCTCCCCTGGAGCACATCCCCGGCCTGACCGTTGGCGCCTGGTATGATGCAGGTGACTTCGACATCCAGTCCGGTACGGTGATCGGCCTTACGCAGCAGTTCGCGTTCCTCTGGGACCTCTTCCACGAGGACCGCGACCAGACCTACATCGACCAGAAAACGCAGTTCGTGGACATCCACCGTCCCGACGGGCTTCCCGACGTGCTGCAGCAGTGCGAGCACGGTCTGCTGAACGTCATCGCCCAGGTCGAAAACATCGGTTTCGTGGCCCAGGGCATCGTCCAGGGCAATATGTGGCAGTATGCACATATCGGTGACGGTGTGACACAGACCGACGGGCTTGTGTACAATCCCGCCCTGCGCCCTTATGATGTCGTTGGCGGCACTTCGGGCACCCGAGACGACCGCGTGGCATTCACTTCCAATTATTCGCCTGCCGGCCAGATGTCCACCATCGCCGCCATGGCTGCCGCTGCCCGTGCGCTGAAGGACTACAATCCTGAACTGTCTGCCAAGGCTCTCAAACTGGCTGTCAAGCTTTGGGACGAGAATTTCGAGGCTGCAGATCCCGCCAATGCCGCAGCAAATCCCAATGCCCGCCGCTTCAGCATGGGCGACCAAAGGACGGGCGCGGCCGTTCAGCTCTGGCGGGCCACGGGCGAGCAGAAGTACAAGGATTTCTTCCTCCCCAAGGTACTCGAGCAACTTAAGCCTGTGGATGTCCCTGCCGGGACGATGAACTACCGCAGTTCCAACCTCAGTACCGCCCTTGAGCTTTATCCATTGATGGACAAGGATTTCCAGAAAGCCGTCAAGGCCGCCGTCCCGGACTACGTCAAGGGAGTGGAGGCCGCGGCCGCCGAGAACCCTTACGGAGTTCCGGTGTCCGGACGCGGCTGGGGCGGCACGGAGATAGCCCTTGGATGGGCATACAACAATTACCTGGTATGGAAGTATTTCCCCGACATGATCGACCCCGAACTCGTGTTGAACGGAATGCATTTTATATTCGGACGGCATCCTTATTCCAATGTCTCCTTCATCACATCCGTCGGAGTGAACACCAAGAAGGTGGCCTACGGCACCAACCGTGGCGATTATACCGTCATCCCCGGCGGCATCGTCCCGGGACTTATGCTTATGAATCCCGACTATATGGAGCATAAGGACGACTATCCTTTCCACTGGGGCGAGAACGAGTGCTGCACCCGCAACGTGCCGCAGTTCGTGATGCTTACCCTTGGTGCCGAAGAGATTACAGAGTATCTTAACAAAAAGAAATGATATGATTATGAAGAGGTTCAGTGTATTGCTCGTCGCATGCCTGGCGCTGCTTTCTGCTGCGTGCAAGCCTGCCGTGCCCGGCCAGGTCAAGGTGACTGGCGGTATCATCCAAGGTGAGGTGACCGAGGATATGTGTATCTACAAGGGCATTCCTTTCGCAGCACCGCCTGTGGGCGACCTGCGCTGGAAAGAGCCTCAGCCAGTCATTCCCTGGGAGGGCGTGCGTGACTGTCTCGAGTTCGGCCCCGGTCCTGTCCAAGGTATGAACTTCCCTGGCTCGAAGAACGGCGAAGACTGCCTTTATCTGAATGTATGGACTCCCGCCAAAACCCCTAAGGATAAACTTCCCGTGCTCGTCTGGATCTACGGCGGAGGTTTTTCCATGGGCTCGTCATCCCTGTATGATGGAAGGCCTTTGGCCGGGAAGGGTGTTGTTCTCGTGACGATCAACTACCGCGTGGGGCAGCTCGGATACTTCGTGCATCCTGAACTCACCGCCGAAAGTCCTCACCACGTATCGGGCAATTACGGAATAATGGACCAGATCGCAGCCCTGCAGTGGGTTCACGACAATATCGCCGCTTTCGGCGGCGATCCATCGAAGGTGACGATCTTCGGTGAATCCGCAGGCGGCATTTCCGTGAGCATGCTGTGTGCTTCGCCTCTGGTGAAGGGCCTCATCAGCGGAGCCATCTCGCAGAGCGGCGGCTCCTTCGGCCCCGTACGGCATCATTCCTATCCCGGCGAGAACATGAAGACCCTCGCGATGGCCGAGCAGGACGGTATTGAATATGCCGAAGGACTTGGCGCCTCGACGCTTGCAGAACTGCGCGCCATGGACGCCAGCGCCTTTGCGCGCCAGATGGTCGTGACAGGCGGCGCCTGGCCTATCGTCGACGGATATGTCATCCCCGACGACCAGTACCGTATGTACGAGAACGGCAATTTCAACGACGTGAACGTGCTTATAGGATACAATTCCGACGAGGGAGCGAGTTTCAACAACGGCGACGATCCTGCATCGCATATAGCCAATGTCGAAGAGCGTTACGGCCCTTATGCCGAGGCTCTTCTGGAAGCCTATCCGCTCGGCGAGGGCCCCGGGGTTCCGAAATCGGCCCGCGACCTGGGCCGCGACGCCTCTTTCGGCTGGCACACCTGGAGCTGGGCCCGCCTTCAGTCGGAGAAGGGCAAGTCCAACGTATATATGTACTATTTCGACCAGCATCCGGACTATCCCGAAGGCTCTCCGCAGTACGGACACGGGTCACCTCACGGCCAGGACGTCGACTATGTCTTCAAGAGCCTGAGGCGTGAGACTGTCTCCACGGATTTCGCCCTCTCTGAGATGATGGCCACCTATTGGACCAATTTCGCCAAGTACGGCGATCCTAACGGCGAGGGCCTTCCCGAGTGGCCCAAGTTCACCAGTGACAATCACGTGACTATGGTCCTTACCGGCTCAGGACCTCATCCTGAAGCGGTTCCGGACGAAGACGCCATGTGGGTCCTGAACAAGTATTTCGAGTGGCGCAGGTCTCCTGAAGGTGCTGCCTGGGCCGCATCCCAGCCATAAAAACAATGATTCCAGATATGAAAAGATCAGTATTAGTCATTCTGCTTGCTTTGGTCGCGGTAGCCGCATCGGGACAGGCTAAGAAGGTCTCCATCCTTGGAGACTCCTATTCTACCTTCAAGGGGATTATCCCTGACGGGTATGCCACGTTCTATCCTGACGCGAACAATGACGTGAAAGAAGTGGAGCAGACGTGGTGGAGCCTCTATATCGATGCTAAGGGCTATCAGCTCGAGAAGAATGACTCGTGGGGCGGAACCACCATCTGCGGTACCGGATATTTCGGAATGGATTCTTCCCGTTCGGCATTCACCACGCGCGTGGACCTGCTGGGCGATCCCGACATTATCTTCGTGTTCGGAGGTACCAATGATGCCTGGGCCAACTCACCCATGGGGGAGTACCAGTACTCCGGGTGGACGAAGGATGACTGCAAGAACTTCAGGCCGGCCTATGCCTGTCTGCTGGACGCACTCCAGAAGCGGTATCCGGATGCTCAGATCTATTCTATCCTGAACTCCGAACTCCGCGAAGAGGTCAACGAGTCAAGCCGTGAGGTGTGTAAACACTACGGCGTGCAGCTCATCGAACTGCACGACATAGACAAGCAAAACGGACATCCGTCCATTGCCGGAATGAAAAGCATCTGCGAGCAGCTGCTGGAAGCTATCGATTGACCGTCGGTTGTCCGAAGGCGGAGAGTTTACACCATAAGTGCGCCGACGAGGCCGAGGATGGCGTAGAACTCCGGGAGAGCGGCATAGATGAGGGTGTTGACCATGACGTTGTGGCCCTGGCTGACACCTACTATACCGTTTGCGCAGACCTTGCCCTGACGGATGGCCGAGAGCATGCAGACGAGGCCGACACAGAGGCCGATACCGAATACCACTCCGCCGTCATAACGTCCGGCGTTGAGGCGGTTGAGCATCATGAAGAATGCCACGAAACCGTAGATACCCTGGGTTGCGGGAAGGGCGGAGAGCACCATGAAGGTTCCGGATTTCTCCGGAGCTTTCTTGAGGCCGCCTTCAGCGGCGTTTCCGGCTATGGTAGTACCGAAAGCACTGCCGATACCAGCGAGGGCGAGTACGAGACCAAGCCCGAGATAAGCTAAAACCGTGTTGAGCATATTATTGTAGTTATTTATTGTTATTATATTCTATTTCAGGGGGTTGAATGTGCGCCCAGAGCCTTCGTAGCCGGAGTTCTTGAAGAACTCGAGGAAGTTGAGACGCAAGGGATGCACGAAAGCGCCCAGGGCGCACATCGCTATGTTCAAGGTGTGTCCTATGACGACTATGATAATGAAAAACACCCACGAACTGATGGAGTGACCGTCGCCGAGGACCATCTTGCCAAGGTCGTTGAAGGCGAAGCCTAGCATGGCTCCGGCAAGGCCGAGGGCATAGAGGCGGAGGTAACTGAGTACGTCGCCGAGGAGTCCGGTAGCGGTATTGTATGTCTCCCAAAGACCGCTTCCGATGTTGAGCAGGGGATTGCGGTGGATGTTGTTGAAGACGAATATACCAAGGGCGGAAAGCACTCCCAGTACGATGACGATCCATTTTGTCACTGTTGCATCGATGACTCCGGCCAGGGCGATGCCTACGACGATGACTCCGCCTACGATCAGCAGTGTCCATCCCCAGGTGCCCAGGGACTCCAGGAAGCCGTTGTTGCGGGTAGCGATGTATGTCTTCACTATCATCGCGAGGCACAGATGAAGGATACCGATCACCAGCGAAAGTACCATGGCTCCGTCATAGCCGGCTATCTCGGCGGGAAGGAAGATGCCCTTGATGGGTTCGAATACCTTCCACTGCGAGATGTCGATGCTGAAGAATGTGTGCATGAAGAATCCGACCACGAGCGTACCGATGCCGAGCGTAACCACCAGCGGTGCCATGTCCTTGAAACTCTTGACCTTCTTCATCAGCAGGCCGACGATGATGAGTACCATGCCGTAGCCGGCATCTCCCATGCAGAGAGCAAAGAAGAGCAGGAAGAAAATGGACAGGAACGGAGTCGGGTCGAATCCGTCATAAGACGGACGACCATACATGTCGGTGAGGACCTCAAACATCTTCACGAACCTGTTGTTCTTCAACTTGATAGGGGGATTGTCCGCCGTTGCGGCGGCATCCTTGAGCCAAAGGGCTTCGGAAGAGTCGAGAACCTCGGAGAGTCTGGCGTCGGAATCGGAAGGCGCGAAGCCTTCGTAGACCGTAAGCCTGTCCTCGACCGCGGATTCTCCTGCAAGGGATGCGAGATAGATGTTGAACTCGTTCTTGAGCGCTGCACCCCTGGCCTCGAGGGCGGGAATCTCGGACTTCCTGTCTTCCAGATGCTTGCGGTAACGCTCAATCTCCTTGTCCTTGGCGGCGATCGCCGCCTTGAGTTCGTGGATGGCGTACATGGGAGAGTCCATTTCCCTGACGGGGAATCCTTCGACGTCGCCCGGAATCACGAAATGCACTTTCTTGCCTTCGTCACAGATGACCTGGACAGGATAATCCGCAGCCCAGTCGGGCTTGAAATCCTTCTTCCGTACGCAGTAGAAGTGCATGGGTACGCCTGCTCGTCCCAGGGCCTCGGCCTTGTCACGGTCGTATTCGCCCCAGGGGGCGATGACTTCCGCCGCCTCGGCCAGGCTGTCACGGAGTGCGAGCTGCTCGGTCAGATGCGCGTCAATGCCCCTTTCCAGGGCTCCGATTTCGTTCTTTACCTGGCCGATGCGTTCAACGAGGTTCGTGGAATGCTCGTCCACGGGAACTGAGGAGCGCTTGATGTCGACGACTCCGAGTCCCTGGAGCTGCTCCAGGAACTTCTCCTCCTCACCCTTGAGCAGGATGAAGGAATACTTGGTCATTTTCTCAATCATTGCATTTCCTCCTCTTCTTCCAGTGCGTGGCGTTCCTTCACGATCTTGGAAGACGCCTTGGAGAGATTCTCCTCGTCTTCCATATATCTCTTGATCTTCCTGATGGCCTCCTGATAGCCTGGAATCTGTACCTTTTCGTAGAGATTGACCTTCTGGGTGGTCTTCTTGCGCTGGTAGTCCAGGATACGGCATTTGTACTGGTATACCTCTGATTCGATGCCCAGGCGCGTGAGTTCCTCAAGTATCCTCACTCCGTCGGCATACCATGCCGGTTTGGCGAATGCGTTGAACTCGTGTATCTCGTAGTGTATGTCCTTGAGTTCCGGCACTTTGACTCCCGCTACCTTGGCAGTTATCAAGTCCACGTCAGTGATGCTGATGAGACTTGGCTCGAACTCGTTCCAGAGGGCTGCGAGATAGTCGTACTCCCGCATGGAGGCTTCCAGGTCCGCAACAAGCTTTTCGGAATAGTCCTTGGCCTTGCGCACCTCGATCCGAAGGGCAGACTCCTTGTTCTGCAGGGTAGGGAGTGCCTTCTGACGGACCTTCAGCTGCTTGCCGAGGTTATTCAGCGATGTCTTATTGTATTGGAACTTGATAGCCATAGTTATTCAGCAGGCCAGTATTTGTCGATCAAAGCTTGCTTGATACCTGTCTCTGCCTTGGTAAAATACTTGGCGAAAAGCTCCCATGCGGTATCCAGCATCTCGTCGATCTTGATGTTTACGTCGATGCTGAGGAGCCTGACCGCATATTCCTTGGCATAGTCCAGGCAGCGGAGGTCGTAGTCGGAGAGGTCGAAACCGTTCTCCATCTTTGTCTTTGCGTTCTGCGCATCGGCATACAGGCGGACGCCGGCGTTCATGACCTGGCTGTGGTCCTCGCGCGTTTTCTTGCCTTGGACGAGCTGTTTGAGTCGCGAGAGCGAACGGAAGGGGTCGACGATGACCTTGCCTGTGTCGGTGTCCGCGCGCAGGAACAACTGTCCTTCAGTGATGTAACCGGTATTGTCCGGAATGGCGTGCGTGATGTCTCCGTCGTTGAGCGTAGTGACGGCGATGATGGTGATGGAGCCGCCATCCGGGAACTGCACCGCTTTCTCGTAGATCTTGGCAAGGTCGGAATAGAGCGAACCGGGCATGGAGTCCTTGGAAGGGATCTGGTCCATACGGTTGGAAACGATGGACAGCGCGTCGGCATACAGGGTCATGTCCGTCAGCAGGACAAGCACTTTCTCGTTCTTGTCTGCGGCGAAATACTCGGCGGCGGTGAGGGCCATATCTGGAATCAGGAGGCGCTCCACGGGAGGCTCCTCGGTGGTGTTGACGAAAGAGACGATCTTCTCAAGGGCACCGGCATCCTCGAAAGCGTGGCGGTAATAGAGGTAGTCGTCATTGCTGAGGCCCATGCCGCCGAGGATGATCTTGTCGACGTCCGCCCTCAGGGCGACGTCGGCCATGACCTGGTTGTAAGGCTGGTCAGGGTCGGCAAAGAACGGAATCTTCTGGCCTGACACCAGGGTGTTGTTAAGGTCGATGCCGGCAATGCCGGTCGGGATAAGTTCTGAAGGCTGCTTGCGCTTGTAGGGGTTGACGGAGGGACCGCCGATCTGGCGGACTTCGCCGTCCACCTCCGGGCCTCCGTCGATGGGATCTCCGTATGCGTTGAAGAAGCGTCCGGCGAGTTGTTCGCTTACGCGGAGAACGGGAGGATTGCCCATGAAAGCAACCTCGGCATTAGTGGGAATGCCTTCGGTGCCGGCAAACACCTGCAAGGTGACGATGTCTCCCTTGGTCTTGACCACCTGGGCCAGACGGCCCGCCACGACTGCCAGCTCATCGTTGGTCACTCCTTTGGCCTTGAGGGAGACCGTGGCCTTGGTGATGGCATCGAGCTGGGTGTAGACTTTCTGATATGCTTTAGTTGCCATTGCTCTCGAGGTGTTTGTTGATTTGTGACTGGTAGTCGAGGAAAGCTTCGCTCATGAATTGATTGTAGTTCATCTGGCGCAGGAGGTTGATGAGCTCCTTGAACCAGTCGCGGCACTGCTCGTAGTCATCGAAGATAAACTCTCTCTCGCAGATACTCTCGACGAGGTCGGCCATATACTTTTGCCGCTCCATCGGGCAGAGGCTGTCGATAGGGTCGAAGCCGTCCTGCTGGAGCAGTGCGAAGTCGATGAGTTCGGATTTCCAGAAGGTCTCGTGGTAACTCATAGGGACTCCGTCGTCGCCGAGGATATTGATCTGGTCATTGGCTTCCTTGCCGCGACGGACGAGCACTTTCAGATGGTTGACCTTCTCGACCCATCCTTTTTCGACTGTCCGGTCGAGGAACTCCCGGATCTCAGGATATTCGAGATACTTGGAGTAGGAGTCGATCGGGTTGACGGCGGGGTAGCGTTTCTGGTCGGCACGGTTCTGCTCGAGGGCGTAGAAGCAGCGGGCGGCTTTCTTGGTGGACTCCGTAACCGGCTCCTTCAGGTTACCTCCGGCAGGGGAGACGGTACCGATGAAGGTCACCGCTCCGGTCTGGCCGTTGTTCAGGACAACCACGCCTGCACGAGCGTAGAAATTTGAAATGATCGACGAGAGGTCCACCGGGAAGGCATCTGCACCCGGAAGCTCCTCCATTCGGTTGGACATTTCCCTGAGGGCCTGGGCCCAGCGGGAGGTCGAGTCGGCCAGCAGCAGGCACCTGAGACCCATGGCGCGGTAATACTCGCAGATGGTCATGGCCGTGTACACCGATGCTTCACGCGCGGCGACAGGCATGTTGGAGGTGTTGCAGATGATGGTGGTACGCTCCATGAGGTGGCGTCCGGTGTGGGGGTCGATGAGTTCGGGGAACTCGGTAAAGATCTCCACCACCTCGTTGGCACGTTCGCCGCAGGCGGCCATCACGATGATGTCGGCCTCGCCCTGCTTGGCGATGGCGTGCTGGAGGACGGTCTTGCCGCAGCCGAAAGGCCCGGGGATGAAACCGGTGCCGCCTTCGGCGATGGGGTTGAAAGTGTCGATCACACGTACTCCCGTTTCCATGATCTTGAACGGGCGGGGCTTTTCCCTGTATCCCTTGACGGCCACCTTGACGGGCCATTTCTGGGTCATTGTGACGTTGACGTCCTCTCCGTCCTCGCCGGTGAGGACCGCTATGACGGTGTCGACGTTGTACTGGCCTTCACCCAAGATGGACTTGACGGTGTATTCGCCCTTGAAGGCGAAGGGAACCATGATCTTGTGGGGCAGCCAGCCTTCCTTTACCTCTCCCAGCCAGTCGGCGGCGACGACTTTGTCGCCGGGCTTTGCTATGGGGACGAAGTCCCAGAGTCTTTCACGATCTAGCGGGTCGGTATACTCGCCTCGCTGGAGGAAGACCTCTTTCATAGTGGTGAGGTCGTTCTGGAGGCCGTCGTACACGCTGGAAAGCAAGCCCGGACCGAGGGTCGCCTCGAGCATCTTGCCGAGGAACTCGACGGTGTCGCCGTTCTTGAGGCCGCGGGTGCTCTCGAAAACCTGCACGGAAGCCCTGCCCTTGTTGACCTTGATGACCTCGGCAAGGAGCTGAGTGCCGTCAAGGTTGATGAAGCAGAGTTCGTTCTCCGCCACAGGGCCGTCCACCTGCACGGTCACCAGGTTGGATACGATACCCGTAACTTTTCCGGTTGTATTCATATTGGTGTATTAATTATGTTTCATTGAAATCGACTCCCTTGAAGGTCCCGCGGATCTCCTCCACGAGTTTCCTGAACATTTCGCGGCCCGTCTGCTCGTCGAGCGAGAGCCACCTGTCAACGATCTTGAGCTTGGCAATGTAGCCCAGCAGTGCGGAAACGTTGAAATAGTCGAAGGTGTTCAGATCCCCGATCTTTTTCCACATGAGCCTGTCGAGGCCTCTCTCGCGCTCCAGGAGGTCGTTGCCGTAAAGCACCATACGCACTTCGCCCGCCTCCTCGAACTCCTCCTCGTCCTCGAGGAAGATGTCCTTGTCGGCCGGCCTGCCAAGTCTTTGGTTGAGGTAGCGGACCTTGGCGTTGCGGACGTTGAGGTCGAAACGGAAGAATTCGCGCAGGAATGCATTGGGGTGCGACAGCATGGACTTGTAGAACTCCGGCGTGAAGTTCTCTTCCTTGTACCCGTCAAGCAATTTGTCGAATAGAGCGTTGTCCCTGTCCGAACTAAGCGAACGGATCTCATGGATCAGCGCAGATGCGGACAGTTGCGGTTGGGCGGACCAGTCGCTTGAGAGGACGGGAAGCCCCGCTATCAAGTACTCGTAGTTGTCCATGACCCTAACCGAAAAGGAGCTTCTTAGTTACGGGACGCAGATACTCTGTGATGAGTTCGTTGAAAGTGTCGTCGGTCATGCTGATGAAGTAACCTCCATCCTTGGGCCCGATGTTGAAGCCGCCGTTGATCTTTTTGGAGAAGGTGGCATCAATACCCTTGCCCAGCAGTTTTGCAAGCTCGCCCTTGACGAAGGGCTCGAGCTCCGACTGCAGCGAGGCCGGAAGCACGAGAGCGAGGTCCGAGGACTCCTCGGACGTGAACTTCTGTGCGACGGTCTTGAGGATCTCCTTGACGAAATCGGCGGACGAGAGGGACTTCTTGACCTCTTCGCCGGCAAACTTGCCGATAATGAGGTTTTCGATGTCCTTCTTCGTGGCCTGGAGGCTCTGCGACGCCGCCATCTTCAGGTCGGAAGTGACCTTCTGGGTGTAGTCGTCGGCTTGCCTGTGCGCCTCCGAGACGATGTCCTCTGCCTGCCTGCGCGCCTGGGCGACTATCTCCTCTGCCTGCTTGCGAGCTTCTTCGAGAAGCCTCTCGCCTTCTTCCCTGCCTTTTGACAGCCCGTCGTTGTAGAGCTTTTCAGTCAGTTCTTGCAGTTTGTCCATATAAAAAGTGTTATTGATTACATTGGTTATTCAGTCCGCCCAGTTGAGAATTATCCCAGGAAGCTGAGGAGGATACCGGCCGCTACGGCCGATCCGATGACACCGGCCACATTGGGAGCCATGGCGTGCATCAGCAGATGGTTCTTGGGGTTGGCCTCTCGGCCTGCCACTTCGGAAACACGAGCGCTGTCAGGTACGGCAGACACGCCGGCGTTGCCGATGAGGGGATTGATCTTGCGGCCTTCCTTCAGGAAGAGATTCCAGAACTTCACGAAAAGCACGCCCATCGTCGTGGCGATGATGAACGAGGTAAGTCCGAGAGCGAAGATCTTGAGGGAGTTTCCGGTCAGGAACTTGTCGGCCTGGGTGGAGGCTCCTACGGTGAGACCGATGAGGATGGTGGTTACATCGACAAGCGGTCCGCGTGCGGTTTCGGCCAGACGGCGGGTGACGCCGCTTTCCTTCAGGAGATTGCCGAAGAAAAGCATTCCGAGCAGCGGAAGACCTGAGGGGACGATGAAAGCGGTCATGATGAAGCCGACGATGGGGAAGATGATCTTCTCCTTCTGGCTGACTACGCGCGGGGCGGGCATCTCGATGAGACGCTCCTTCTTGGTGGTCAGCAGCAGCATGATGGGCTTTTGGATGACCGGAACGAGGGCCATGTAGGAGTATGCACACACGGCGATGGCACCCATAAGGTCCGGTGCAAGCTTGGATGACAGGAAGATGGCGGTAGGGCCGTCGGCGCCGCCGATGATGCCGATGGCACCGGCTTCATTGGGGGCGAAGCCGAAGGCTATGGAAAGGAGGTAGGCCCCGAAAATTCCGATCTGTGCGGCTGCGCCGATGAGCATCAGCCGCGGTTGCGAGATCAGGGCCGAGAAGTCGGTCATGGCCCCGATGCCCAGGAAGATAAGCGGCGGATACCAGCCCATGCGGACACCCTGGTATAGGGTGTTCAGCACCGAACCGTCCTCGTAGACGCCGATGTTGAGTCCGGGGAACATGGGGATGTTGCCGATGATGATGCCGAAGCCGATCGGGACGAGCAGCAGCGGCTCCCACTCCTTGACAATACCCAGGGTGATGAAGATGATGCCGATGCATATCATGATGATATGCGACACGGTCATGTTGGCGAACCCCGTGTATTGCCAGAATTGTACTAGATTTTCGATAATGTGGCCCATCGCGCGCTTATGCTATGGTGACGATCTTGGCTCCTTCGAGTACGGAGTCTCCCTTGTGGACGTGGATGGCGGTGACGGTACCGTCTTTCTCGGCCTGGATGTCGTTCTCCATCTTCATGGCCTCGAGCACGGCGACCTTCTGTCCGGCCTTGACGGCCTGGCCTTCCTTGACGGACACCTCGATGATGACGCCCGGGAGGGGGGAGTTGATGTCCGTGCCGGCGCCGGCGGGAGCTGCAGCAGGTGCTGCGGCGGGCGCAGGAGCCGCGGCTGCGGGAGCGGCAGCCGCTGCAGGGGCGGCGACGGGCGCTACGGCCGGGGCGTTCTCCATTTCTACCTTGTAGGCATTGCCGTTGACGGTGACGTCCGCGATGTTTCCTTCGATGGAGTTGATGGCAACCTGATAGTCGTTGCCGTTGATCTTGAATTTATATTCTTTCATGGTATGGATGTTATCTGGGTTGTTTTCTGAAGTTCTGTGTCTTGTCGTTCCAGGCGCTGTTGCGTGGTGCGATGGTGATGACGAAGGATTCGGCATCGTGGGTGCACTCGGAGAGGAAACGGTGAAGGGCCAGGGCAATGGCCGCTTCGGTCTCGCCTCCGCATTCGGCCTGCAGGGCCATCGCGATCGCGAGGGCGATCTCCTCTTCGCGGCCCGCCGGCAGTGAAGCCGCCTTCAGGGCCTTGCCTTCACGCTTGAAGGGGTTGCCGAACTTGACCTTGCCGGTGAAGATGTTGCCCAGGAAGCTGTAGATGAGGAAGAGCAGGAAGAGGGCGAAGAACACCACCGAAATGCTCACGATCGTGAGGGTGGTACCGTGAGGGTCCCTCTCCTTGATGATCTCAGCCTTGCTCTTCTGGTTGTGCTTGCCGTTCAACGAGCGGGGGGAGGGGGCTGCGGCGCGGATGTCGTCGAAGACCATCTCCTTGTTGTCCGTGGCGAACTTGCTGATGCTCTGTCCGGCAGGTATGCCGACAGGGATGTCTATGCTGTCGATGACGGTCCGCCCGTCATTGCTGACGAGATAGAGCGTGGAACCTTCCCGCAGGGGGAAGTTAAGATAGAAAGTGCCCTTCGAGGCATTGCCGTCGGCAAAGAACAGGGCAACCTGGCGCGGACCTATCTTGGTGCGGAGGTCTCCCTTGACGATCTGGCTCTTGGTGAGGTTTTCCGGGTCGTCGGAGAAGAAGCATCCGGCGATGTTGACCGTGCCCTGGGAGGTGTTGAGCACCTCTATCCATGGCGTGTGCTCACCGAAATCGTCCGTCACCGATGAGACATTGTCCACCATGACCTCGGAGATGATGAGGTCGATGACGTTCTGGGCATGCAGTGACGCGACGGCCAGTATGAGGATGGATACTGCTAGTATTCTTTTCATCATATGCCTGCTGCTACAAGGGGAGGTTGTCGTGTTTCTTGGCGGGGACTTCCTGGTGTTTGCCTGCAAGGGTCTCGAGGGCGCGGATGACACGGAAACGGGTGTTGCGCGGCTCGATGATGTCCTCGATATAGCCTTTCTGGGCTGCCTGGTAAGGGTTGCAGAAGAGATCGTTGTACTCCTGCTCCTCGACGTCCTTCAGGACCTCGACGGCTCCCTTGGCGCCCATAACCGCGATTTCGGCCGAAGGCCATGCGTAGTTGATGTCGCCGCGGAGCTGCTTGCAGCTCATCACGATGTGCGCGCCGCCATAGGACTTGCGAAGGGTGACCGTGACCTTGGGGACTGTGGCCTCGCCGTATGCATAAAGCAGCTTGGCTCCGTTGGTGATGATGGCACCATACTCCTGCTGCGTGCCGCAAAGGAAGCCCGGGACGTCAACGAGGGTGACGAGCGGGATGTTGAAGGCATCGCAGAAGCGGACGAAACGTGCCGCCTTGCGTGAGGCGTTGATGTCGAGCACTCCAGCTAGGACCTGGGGCTGGTTGGCCACGACGCCGACGCTGCGTCCGTTCATGTGCGCGAAGCCGACGATGATATTCCTTGCGAAGTCCTTATGCACTTCGAAGAAGCGGCCGTCATCCACGATGCCTGCTATAACGCGGTACATGTCGTATGACTTGTTGGGATTGTCGGGGACAATCTCGTTAAGGGCGTCGTCTACGCGGGACACAGGGTCGTTGGTGGGGAGGAAAGGAGCTTCCTCACGGTTGTTCTGAGGGAGGTATCCCAGCAGTTCGCGTATGGTGGCGATGCCTTCGTCCTCGGAGGCGGCGGCAAAATGCGCCACGCCGCTCTTGGAGGCGTGGACGGCTGCTCCGCCGAGCTCCTCCTGGGTGACTTCCTCGCCGGTGACGCTCTTGACGACGGAAGGACCGGTCAGGAACATGTAGGACGTGTTCTTAACCATCAGGGTGAAGTCGGTGAGGGCGGGGGAGTACACTGCTCCGCCGGCGCAGGGACCGAAGATACCGCTGATCTGCGGCACGACGCCGGAGGCGAGGATGTTGCGCTCGAAGATGTCGCCGTAGCCTGCAAGCGCATCAATGCCTTCCTGGATGCGTGCTCCGCCGGAATCATTCAGCCCGATGAGCGGGGCTCCGCTGCGGACTGCAAGGTCCATGACCTTGCAGATCTTCTCCGACATTGTCTTGGAGAGCGAGCCTCCCGATACGGTGAAATCCTGTGCGAATACGTACACGAGGCGGCCGTCGATGGTGCCCTGTCCGGTTACGACGCCGTCGCCGTCGACATGCTTGGCGTCCATTCCGAAATTGGTGCAACGATGCTGGACGAACATGTCGAACTCTTCAAAGCTGCCTGCGTCAAGGAGGCGCTCGAGGCGCTCCCTTGCAGTGAGTTTACCTTTCTGGTGCTGGGCGTCGATACGCTTCTGTCCGCCGCCGAGCTTGGCCGCAGCCCTGCGTTCCACAAGTTCGTTGATTCTGTTCTGCTGTATGCTCATAGAATATGGATTTACTTATATTCCTTCAAATATATGAAAAAAACTTAAAAATGGCAACGCTGCATATACGAAAAGAGACATCCTCAACTGAAGATGTCTCTTTTATGCTGCTGAAATGTGGTTTCAGGCTATTCTTCGGCCGGTTTCATGGTCGTGTAGACGTTGGTTACGTCCTCGTCGTCCTCGAGAAGGTTGGTGAGTTTCTCGAGCGTCGCACGCTGCTCGGGAGTGACATCCTTGAGGTCTACGTTCGGGATGCGCTCGAATCCTCCGGAAATGAGGTCGTAGCCGTTCTCCTCGATGAACTTCTGGATGGCTCCGTAGGCGGTATAGTCGCCGTAGATGCTGATCTCGACGGTGACGTTCTCGTCCTCGTCCTCGACCTCCTGCTTGAAGACCTCCTCGGCGCCGTAGTCGATCAGTTCAAGTTCAAGTTCTTCGATGTCGACGGGCTTGGCGGGATCCTCCTTGATGCGGAAGACGCACTTGTGGTCGAACATGAAACTCACGGAGCCGGTCGTGCCGAGAGAGCCGCCGCATTTGTTGAAATAGCTGCGGACGTTGGCGACGGTGCGGGTATTGTTGTCGGTGGCGGCCTCCACGAGGTATGCTATACCATGAGGGCCATAGCCTTCGTAGACGATCTCCTTGAAGTCGCCGAGGGTCTTGTCGGTGGCCTTCTTGATGGCGCGCTCGATATTCTCCTTCGGCATCTGCTCGGAACGGGCCTCGGCCAGAAGGGCGCGGAGGCGGGGGTTGCCGGTCACGTCAGGTCCGCCGTTCTTGACGGCGATGGTGATCTCCTTGCCAAGCTTGGTGAAGACGCGGGCCATGTGGCCCCAGCGCTTCATCTTCCTTTCCTTGCGGAATTCAAACGCTCTTCCCATGGTACAGACTATTTGTATTCGATTCTGGAAATGTACTTGTCGATGTCGTAGCCTTCGACGGACTGCGGCCAGGTGTCCTTGATCCTCTTGTAGCAGGCGAGGGCCTTGTCGTTGTTGCCGAGTTCCTCATAGGTAATGCCGGCCTTGAGCAGGTAGGAGGCGGAGAACATGTCGTCGGAGAGGTCTGCAGCCTTCTCGAAATAGCTGACGGCGGTGGTGTAATCCTCCAGTCCGGTGTAAGCGTCACCTATGCAGGCGAGAGCGCGGGCGGAGAGGATGTGGTCCTTGCCTTTGTATTTCTTGAGGTACTTGATGGCGTCGTCAAAGTTGCCGAGCTGGAGCTCGCTGACACCGGCGTAGAAGTAGATGTCCTTGCCGCCCTTGGTGCCGTAGTTGTCGAGGATGTCCTTGAAACCGAGGACGTTGCCGTCACCGTTGAGGGCGAGTTCGTACTCGCCGGCGGCGAATGCAGCCTCGGCAGGGAACTTCTGTTCCATGGCCTCGGCCTGCTTGGGCTTGAGGATCCACTGGTTGTATGCGAGGATGCCGAGACCGATCACCAGGATGGCGATCAGGGCACCATAGATTGTCTTTTTGTTTTCGTTGAAGAACTGCTCGGTCTTGGAGACAGTCTCGTTGATTTTCTCCTGCTGGAGTGCTTCCTTCTTCTTGAGGTTTTCCTTTGCCATATCGTTACAATTTTATATTTCCGGGATATCAGTCCTGCCATTTAGGCAAAACAGAACGCAAAAATAGAAAAAAATGATAACTTTGCAAAGAAGAAAGCCTTTTTATGCCTGTACTCAAGAAAATAGTCGTCCAGGATTTCAGGAACATAGCCCTGCAGGAACTGGTCTTTTCCCCCAACATAAACTGTATCTCCGGCAACAACGGAGAGGGTAAGACCAACCTGATCGACGCCATCTATTACCTCTCGATGACCAAAAGCGCGTTCGGGTCTTCCGACCGCTTCAATTTCCGCTATGGTACGGGCGCTTTCACCATCGCAGGCTCCTACCTTATGCCGGGAGGGCTCGAGTCGCGCTTCTCGATCTCCGTCAGTTCCGATGGAGAGAAGAAGGTCAAGCGTGACGACAAGCCCTGCAAGAGGATTTCCGAGCACATCGGCGTGCTGCCCATAGTTCTGGTCTCTCCCTCCGACATCTCGATGGTAAGCGATTCCGGCGAGGAGCGCCGCAAGTTCGTCAACGCCGTGCTCTCGCAGATGGACAGGACCTATCTCGACAATGTCCAGCAGTATAACCGTTACCTCCTGCAGCGCAACCGCCTCCTGAAAGGAGGGGAGCCGGATGAGGTCCTGATGGACACCTTCGACGCACGGCTGTCAGCGCTGGCCGCTCCCATCGCGGCAAGCCGCCGCGAACTGGCGGAATCGCTTGCGCCCGTGGTCCAGGCGTATTACACCGAACTCTCCGGCGGCCGCGAGGAAGTGGGCATCGAGTACCGCACCGATGCGGACCGCGGCCCCCTGGACGCCCAGCTCCGCGCCTGCCATGAGCGCGACCGGGCATTGAAATATACGTCCATGGGCGTGCAGAGGGACGATTTCCTTTTCACGATGAACGGGTATCCCATACGCAAGTGCGGCTCCCAGGGACAGCAGAAGTCTTTCCTTGTCTCCCTCAAGTTCGCCCAGTACGAGATAATGAGGGAGTCTTACGGATTCGCCCCCATCCTGCTCCTGGACGACCTGTTCGACAAACTGGACATGAACCGCGTGTCGAACCTTCTCTCCATGGTAGCAGGTTCGGATTTCGGGCAGATATTCCTGACCGACAGCAACAAGGTGCGGCTCGCCCGCATCGTCGACGCGCTGACCGAGGACCGCAGTTACTTCGAGACGGAAGACGGAGTTTTTACCAGGGTGGAGGAATAGGCATGGAGAAGCGAGGTTCGGTCCGAATGGCCAGGAAGAAGGCCCTCTCGATGGACGAGGTGGTCTCCATGTACATCAAGTCAATGAAACTCACGGCAGGGCTCAACACCCATCGCATCTTCGCTGCCTGGGACGAAGCCTCGGGTGCGGCCCCTTATACTCTCAAGCGCTTTTTCCGTGACGGCCGGCTGTACATCACCCTGAGTTCCTCCGTGGTCCGCAACCAACTGTCCTTCCAGGCGGAAGCGCTCGTGGAGAAGATGAATTCGATACTGGCCAGGGACGGCCTGTTTACCAAGGACGACCCCCGTGTGTCCTACGTCAAGGAACTGATATTGAAATGACTATATGAAAATCGTTATCGACAGGATGATCCCGTTCCTCGAGGGCGTGTTCGAACCGTATGCGGAAGTGGTCTACCTCAAGGGCGAGGACATAAGCCACGACGACATCGTCGACGCGGACGCGCTGGTTTTACGCTCCAGGACGCGCTGCAATGCCACGATGCTCGCAGGCACTCAGGTAAAGCTCATTTCCACGGCTACCATAGGCATGGACAACATCGATCTCGACTATTGCCGCGAACGCGGCATCTTCGTCAGCAATGCTTCAGGGTCCAATGCAGGAGGCGTGATGAACTACGTCCTTTCAGCGCTTTACGGAGTGGCTTCGCGCAAATCCATCAAGATGGACGGCTTTACGATAGGAGTCATCGGCGTCGGCCATGTCGGAAGCCGGGTCGAGGCAAGTGCCCGTGAACTGGGCTTCAAGGTCCTCCGATACGACCCTCCCCGGGCAGCCGAAGAGGGCAACTACGATTTCTGCTCACTCGAGTACCTGCTGGAGAACTCCAACATAGTCAGCATGCACCTGCCCCTGAACGACTTCACCCGGGGGATGGCGGACGAGGATTTCTTCGCCAGGATACGTCCGGGCACCATTTTCATTAATGCCGCCAACGGCGAACTGGTCGTGGACCAGGCCCTGAAGGCAGCCATCCCCAAACTCGGAGCTGTCATCATCGACGCCTGGAATAACGAACCTGACGTGGACAGGGAACTCATCTCGATGGTCGATATCGCCACGCCCCATATCGCCGGCTATTCCTATCAGGGAAAGCAGCGGAGCACTGCGGCTGCAGTCCGCACGGTAGCGCGCTTCTTTGACATCAGGCCGCTGCTGGAGTTCTTCCCGGAGACCAGTGTCAAGGAACTGGAAGCGGTCAAACTCGACGTGAGAGGAAAGAGTCAGGGACAGATAGCTTCGCTTTTTCAATATAATTATCCTATCTTTATAGACGATTTCATGTTCCGCGTCAACCCCGACGGTTTCGTCGCGCTGCGCGAGGACTACAGTTACAGAAGGGAATTCTTTATAGACTAACACACATAATTGATTGACTATGTTTACACAGGATGATGTAAGGCAGATTTCTGACAGAGGCGCCTCCGTCGAGGCCGTAGAGTCTCAGGTAGAAAGGTTCAGGAAAGGTTTCCCCTGGATGGACATCGTAGCCCCGGCCACGCCGGAGCGCGGCATCGAGGTCCTTGATGACGATGAGATCCAGGATGTCATCGACTATATCGACGAGACCGACGTGGCCGGAACCTGCAAGTTCGTGCCGGCTTCCGGCGCCGCGTCGCGTATGTTCAAGGACATATTCGCCGGCATGGCCGTGCTCGAGTCCGGCGAGGACGTCCCCGCTGACGCCGCCGCAGCCAGGCTCGCCGCCGCCGTCGACCGTTTCGCGTTCTATACCGAAGAGCTTTTCGGCAAGGTCGAGGACAGCAGGGAGTTCCGCCTGGCGGTCACCGAGAAGGTCCTCACCGACAAGGGGCTCGGCTACGGTTCCAAGCCCAAGGGCGTGATCCGTTTCCACAAGTATCCCGATGGCGAAGCACGCACCGCCTTTGCCGAGCATCTCGTTGAGGGACAGGACTATATGCGTGACGACGATGGGACCGTCCATCTCGTCGTGACCATTTCTCCCGAGCATCGTTCCCTGTTCGAGGCCGCTCTCGAGGAGGTCCGCGCTGCTTACGAGGAGCGTTACGGAGTCAAGTACGACGTGCGTTTCACGTATCAGGACAAGGCCACCGATACCATTGCCGTGGACAAGGACAACAAACCTTTCCGCAAGGAGGACGGATCCCTGCTGTTCCGCCCCGCCGGCCACGGTGCACTTATATATAATCTTAATGAAGTGAAGGAGGAACTCGTCTCCATCAAGAATATCGACAATGTCGCCGTGGAGCGCCTGCTGCCCGTCACTTCGAAGTATAAGAAAGCCCTCATCGGACGCGCACTCCAGCTGCGTGACACCATATTCGGCTTCCTCGTCGAACTCGACATGGTCACGGGGGAGGGACTTGGCGAAGGTATTTACAGACCTCTCACCGGTCTGATCCCTGGCATTGACAACATGCCCGAGGACCGTTATGCCACCAACGAATGCCAGATGCTCTGCAACGAGATAGAGGAGTTCCTCCGCGAGGAACTGTGCATCGAGATGCCCGAGGCCAGGGACTGCAAGGCCCGCGCCCTCGCGCTCAAGGCCAAGCTCAACCGCCCCATCCGCGTCTGCGGAATGGTACGCAACCAGGGCGAACCCGGCGGCGGACCTTTCATCATCCGCGGCAAGGACGGCTCGACCTCCCTCCAGATACTTGAGAGTGTCCAGATCGACAAGGAGAATCCCTCTGCGGTCGAAGCGCTCAAGAATGCCACGCATTTCAATCCCGTCGACCTCGTCTGCTGCCTGCGCGACTATCGCGGCGAGAAGTTCAACCTTCCCGATTTTGTCGACGAGGATGCAGGCTTCATCAGCTCCAAGAGCTACCAGGGCAGGGAACTCAAGGCCCTTGAACTCCCCGGGCTTTGGAACGGCTCGATGAGCGACTGGAACACCCTTTTCGTAGAGGTACCGGTCGAGACCTTCAATCCCGTAAAGGTGGTTCTCGACCTTCTCCGTCCCGCCCACCAGGCATAGCAGAAACATTTTTCGTAAAAAACCTCCAAAAAAATCAAAAAAGTTTTGGAGGTTTCATTTTTGTGTGTACCTTTGCAGTGTAATAGCAAACTAATACACTAATTGATATGGTAGACATCAAGAATCTGAGCTTCAGCTACGGCTCCAACGCCGTACTGGAAAACATCTCCCTCCACTTGGAGGAAGGCCGCATCTACGGCCTCCTGGGGGAGAACGGTGTGGGCAAGACTACGCTCCTGACCCTGCTCTGCGGTCTCAAGAAGACCGAGAAAGGATCCATCTCCATCGATGGATGCGACCCCTACAAGAGGCATCCTTCCCTGCTTCAGACCATCTATTATCTCCCTGACGAAGTGATGCCGTACAATCAGACCGGCACCCGTTTCGCCCGTTTCGCCGGTCGTTTCTGGCCCGGGTTCAGCATGGACAAGTTCTTAAGCATCATGCGCGAGTTCGAAACCGATCCCGAAAAGAAGATGAACAAGATGTCCGCCGGCCAGCTCAAGAAGACCTACATCGCCTTCGCCCTGGCCTGCAACACTAAGTACCTCTTCATGGACGAGCCCACGAACGGTCTGGACATCCCCTCGAAGGCCCAGTTCCGCAAGGCAGTCGGCCTTTATACTCCCGAAGATTCGACCATCGTCATCTCCACGCACCAGGTCCGCGACCTCGAGAACATCATCGATCCGATCATCATCCTCGACCGCTGCGACGTTTTGCTGAACGCCACTATCGAGGAAATCTCGGAAAAGCTCTATTTCGACTATGGAAATACACTGCATCAGGGAGCGCTCTACTCCGAGCAGCTGCCCGGAGGCTTCATCCAGGTGCTGATGAATACCGAAGGACTGGAGAGCAAGGTCAATACGGAGGCTCTTTTCAATGCCGTACACAGGCATAAGGATCTTATAAAGGGAATGTTTAACAGATAGGAGGACAGGTTATGAACAAAGTATTCGATTTCAAGAGATTCGGCAAGTATTTCACCTACGATCTCAACAATGCCCTCGGCAATTACGGCATCTCTGCCCTCGTCATCGGACTCATGCCGCTCATATTGCTCGTTTTCTCCGTCATTTTCAGCCTGATTTTCACGGGTGAGGTTATTGCCGTTCCGCTGCCGGTCAAACTGTCTCTCTTCGGCATAACCGTCCTGGTCGTAATCCTGTCTGCTCCGACAAAATTGTACGGAAGCCTGACCGAGCGCAGGGCAGGTACCGACTGGCTGATGCTTCCTGCATCATCTTTCGAGAAATTCCTCTCAATGGCAATAATGCTCTGCATCGTTCTTCCGCTGGTAGTCTTCGGCCTGTTCGTGGTGTGCGACCTCCTGCTTGGTTGGATAGTCCCTGCATACGGTGGCTCAGCTTTCAAGGCTTTGAAAGACGGGCTTTCTTCCAACAATATCGATATGATGTTGGAGGAGATGTCCCTGGTCAGAACCACCGCCGGCGGCACTCTGGCATCCGTTTTCATGGGCTGGTGCGCCACCGTGCTTCCCTTCGGTCTCGGGGCCATCTGCTTCAAGAAAGGCAAGGCTGCCAAGACAATCCTCTGTATCTTAGGAGTGGAGATACTCTTCTCCATCCTGCTCGTGATCCTTTTCAAGGGCGGATACGAGGGAGGCTTCGAACTCGGACAACGTATGGCGGACTTCTTCGGCAACTTGACCGCAGAGAAAGCCCAGTTCTGGGCAAATTTCCTCATCAACCTCATGTATCTGGTGATTGTCGGCGGCCTCCTCACTGCTATCTTCTTCAGGATTAAGACCATCAAACATTAGTGCCATGGAATTCGATCCCAACAAACCAATTTACCTTCAGATCTGCGACTCCATCTGCGAGCAGATACTGAGCGGGGGGCTCGCCCCGGAGAGCCGTATCCTCTCCGTCCGCGAGTATGGCGCCTCCATCGGCGTGAACCCGAATACCGTGGCCCGTTCGTACGAGAAACTCACGGACGCCGGCATCATCTACAACAAGCGCGGCATCGGCTATTTCGTGGCGGCTCCCGCAAGGGACATCATCCTCGAACAGCAGCGGCGCGAGTTCCTCGAGAACGAGGCCCCGGCCTTCGTAAAACGGATGAACCTTCTTGGTATATCTCCTTCGGAAATATTTAATATTTAACGGATTGACTGAAATGAAAAGAAGTTTTGCAATTATTATTCTGGCAGGCGCCTTTGCCGCCTCGACCTCCTGCACCTTCATCAAGATAAACAAGGACGTCTTCAATGGCTCCGGTTCCGAACGTATTGTCGGCAGCAAGGACCTGGTGACCAGGACATATAGTGTCCCCCAATTCACCGGTATCAGCGACTTGATCTCCGCCGACGTAGTATATCATATGACGGACGGAGAGCCTTCCGTAACGGTAGAGGCTCCCGACAACTTCATCGACAAGCTCAACTTCCAGGTCAAGGACGGTGTCCTTATGGTCCGTTTCGACGACAATAAGAATTATTCGATGGGAAAGATAACCGTCAACGCGTCTTCCGCGACACTCGAACGCCTGACCATCAGCGGATCCGGCGACTTTGACTGCGCTGACCTGGCTTGCACCGGGATGGACGTAAACGTCAATGGAGCCGGTGACGTCACGTTCGGCAGCATCCGCTGCGAAGGAGATGTGAGCGTATCCATCCGCGGTGCCGGCGACATCGGCTTGGACGGTCTTTCATGCAGGAAAGTGAGCGTGGATATAATGGGCGCCGGCGACGTACGCCTTGTCGGTACGGCCGAGTCCGCAAGCCTTTCCATCAAGGGCGCCGGCGACATCGACGCTACGAGACTGGACTGCCAGGATATCTCCTCATCCGTGGCCGGAGTGGGCTCAATCAAAAGAAAATAACGTTTTTGTGTGTTTTTATCTGAAAATGCGTATATTTGCCCCGGACGTAATCTTTGACCTGAACCGGTATTACTCATAAACCGGATGGGAAAGTCGATAAGGACATTTATACGCATTTTCGTTATCCTGCCATTGCTGCTTGCATTGACAGGGTGCGACGGGCATGACCCTGAGGATTTCCTGGTCCGCAGTTTCTCGGTTTCCGGCACTGTATACGATTCGTCCGAATCGTTGCCCGGAGTCCCTCTCGAGGACATCACCGTTTCCGTCAGCGTATACTGGTATTATAATACCGACCGCTCCGGCGATCCCATTTTCTCCGCGGAGATAAAAACCGGTGCCGACGGTACATACGAGTTCTTCAAGTCGTGGGTAATGACCATGCAGAATGTGTTCTATGTGCTGAAGGTCTCTGATGATTCTCCGTTGAGGAAGGTTCATTTCAAGCCAATGGAGCAGGAACTCTACCTGCGTCCCAACAACGACGCATACGACGCCATCATGCATTCGTATGTAGTCAGGGGCAATGATTTCTATCTTGTCCCAGAATCCTTCTGATCCAGTAGCGCAACCTGTTTCCACGGCATTCTCTCCACGAGCGGGGCGACATGCCTTTTTCTTCGACGAACGCTTTCCGGAAGTCGCTCTTGTCCTGGAAACCCACCGTCCGTACTATCTCTGCCAAGGTCATTCCGGGAGCGTGGACCAGCAGCTCCCCGGCGTCATGGACTCGAAGACGCTTGCGCAGGGTGAGGAAACGCCCTCCGAGACGGCTGCGGATGAACGATGCCAGTTCCTCGCGTGTTACACCTATCCGGGAGGCGAGGGCCTCCATGCTGTCGGATTCGTCCCAGTATTCCCTGAATAGCACCCAGTCGGCCAAGGTGAGGCCGATGGCTCTATTGGCTGGCAGTGTGCCGGGATTCCTGCGGAATGATGCACGGAGGAGGCGGAGATAGTGCATTCTGACGTCCATGTTCAAGCATAAGGGTCAATTGTTCGGTAAATTTAGCAAAAATGTCTAAATTTGTATCCTTTGAAACCAAATACCGTAAAACGATGCTTGACATTCACGATTATGAAAGATTCGCTGAAGTGGAAACCCCATTCTACTTCTACGACATCGATCTTTTCCGCAGGACGACGGATGCGCTTGCCGCGCTTTCAGACTCCTACGGGATCAAGGTCCATTATGCCGTCAAGGCCAATTCCGAGGAACGCCTCCTGCGGATGCTGTCCGCCCGCGGTTTCGGCTCCGACTGCGTCAGCGCCAATGAAGTCGTCCTATCTGCGCAGAATGGCTTCGCGCCCTCCGACATTATGCTTGCAGGCGTAGGCAAGACCGACAAGGAAATCCGCACATCACTTGAGGTCGGTATCGGCTGCTTCAATGTCGAGTCCATCCCCGAGATGGAGGTCATCGATGCCATAGCCGGAGGTATGGGCATCAAGGCTCCCGTCGCGCTCCGTATCAACCCCAATATCGATCCCCATACCCATAAATACATCACGACCGGGCTGGAGGAAAACAAGTTCGGCATTTCGCGTTTCGAGTTCGAGCCTGCTGTCGAGCGGCTAAAGGCATGTTCCAACCTCGATTTCAAGGGCCTTCTGTTCCATATCGGCTCGCAGATTACCGATGTCGCCAATGTGTTCGGGCTGGAAGCCAAGTGTTCACGCGAATTGGTGTCATGGTTCGAGGATCGTGGCCTTAAAGTCGAGCATGTGGATTTCGGAGGCGGTCTCGGAGTGGATTACGATGACCCCGACGGGCATCCTGTGGCAGATTTCGAGACCTGGATGAAAGCGCTGCGCTCCTGTTTCCCCAAGGACGGGGCCTACAAGCTTCACATCGAACCCGGCCGCTCCGTCGTCGCACAGTGCGGCACGCTCGTTACCAGGGTGGTATATGTCAAGAAAGGCACGACCAAGAATTTCGTCATAGTGGACGCCGGTATGAACGACCTTATCAGGCCTGCGCTTTACGGCGCCTATCATAAGGTCGAGAACCTCACGGCATCTTACTGCAGGAAGGATAATACCAAGGATTGCGCATACGATGTCGTGGGCCCCATCTGCGAGTCCAGCGACGTCTGGGGCGAGGGACGCATCCTCCGCCAGACCCGCAGGGGTGACCTGCTGGCGATACGTTCCGCGGGCGCCTACGGCCGTACCATGGCCAGCAGGTACAATATGCGCGACCTTGCCCCTGCGGTGTATTCCGATGAATTATAATAGTTTACAATAATATGTTCGAGAATTTATCAGAGAGACTTGAGCGCTCCTTCAAGATACTTAAGGGTGAAGGAAAGATTACCGACATCAATGTCGCCGAAACCTTGAAAGACATCCGCAGGGCTTTGCTCGACGCGGACGTCAGCTATAAGGTTGCCAAGGACTTCTGCGACCGGGTGAAGGCCAAGGCCATGGGACAGAACGTCCTGACCGCGGTCAAGCCGCAGCAGATGATGGTCAAGATCGTCCACGACGAGCTGGCCGAGTTCATGGGCAGCGAGTTCACCGACATCAACGTCAAGGGACAGCCGGGCATCGTCCTTGTCGCCGGTCTGAACGGATCCGGTAAGACTACCTTCGCAGCCAAACTGGCCAACCACATCCGCAGCAAGAAGGGCATGAAGGTCCTGCTGGCGGCCTGCGACACTTTCAGGCCCGCCGCCATCGACCAGTTGAAGACCCTCGGTTCCCAGGTCAATGTCCCCGTTTACTCCGAGGACGGTGTCAAGGACCCGATTCAGATTGCGCAGAATGCCATCAGGATGGCGAAGAGCGAAGGCTACAGCGTCGTGATCATAGATACCGCCGGACGCCTCGCGGTCGACCAGGAACTCATGGATGAGATCTCCGCCCTGCATGCTGCCGTCCATCCGACCGAGACCCTGTTCGTGGTCGATGCGATGACCGGTCAGGACGCCGTCGAAACGGCCAAGGCCTTCAACGACCGGCTGGATTTCGATGGAGTCGTCCTGACCAAGATGGACGGCGACACCCGCGGAGGTGCCGCCCTCTCGATAAAGGCCGTCGTCGGCAAGCCCATCAAGTTCGTCTCCACGGGCGAGAAGATGGAGGCGCTGGACGTCTTCCACCCGGCGCGCGTTGCGGACCGTATCCTCGGAATGGGCGACGTCGTCTCCCTCGTCGAGAAGGCCCAGGAGCAGTTCGACGAGAAGCAGGCCCGTGAGTTGAAGAAAAAACTCGCCAAGGACCAGTTCACCCTCGAGGACTTCTATGCCCAGATCCAGCAGGTGAAGAAAATGGGAAACATCAAGGACCTCGCCGGCATGCTTCCCGGAATGGACAAGGCTCTGAAGGACGTAGATATTGACAACAAGACGGCCTACAAGGCCACGGAAGCCATCATCCAGTCTATGACCGTCCAGGAGCGCCAGCACCCCGAGATCATCAACGGTTCGCGCCGCAAAAGGATAGCAGACGGCTCTGGAACCTCCCTTCCGGAGGTGAACCGTCTGCTAAAGCAGTTCGAAGGCACGCGCAAGATGATGAAATCCGCTGTCAACGGTTCCCTGATGCAGCAGCTCAAGGGTATGCGCAGGCGCTAGTCGCCGAATATGAGGCGCATGTCGCGGGCTATGGCCGGGCCGGTGATGCGCTCCGGGACAAACTCCCAGTGGCCGATGACCGAAGGGTCGCCGATGACGGCAGGGTCGATGGCCCCGTGCTCCTTCAGATACTCGTAGATCATTTCCCGTATTTCGGGATATTTCCTGACAACCCTTTCGTCGATACGGTCGGTATCGATGCCTATCTTGTCCATAGTGCCGCCTCCGCCGGATGCGCGGTAGGACGTCATGGCGACATTGTAGGTGGCGTTTGTGTCGAATGCGCTGCCGTCGGCCATGGAGGAGATGCTGATGCGTGATCCTGCAGGCTTGGTGACATCCACGGTATAGTTGATACCTGCCATGGAGTCGAAATTGAAACTGGCATTCACGAAAGACCAGCGCTCAAGTCCGGTACGGGTGTCGGGAGCGTTGCGGATGTTCAGCACGCGGTCGCCGGGATTGGATGCCGTCCTGATCCACAGGTCGTAGGAGGCCTCGAGGAAATCCTTGACCTCCTGCCCGCTCATCTTGATGACAAACAGTTGGTTCTCATACTGATACAAGGTGAACAAGTCGTTGAATACGAGCTTTCCGGCCTTGATGACGCCGCGCTGGGTGAGGGGAGCGGCCACCGATATCTGGGCCGGCTCACACCCCAGGCTGACAGTGTGTATGAGGTTGAGATAGTCGCTCATACCGGCAAATGCATCGCTGAGGTTGAGGTCTGCCTTCAGTTCTCCGACTTCGCGCAGGGTGAAGGCCTTCACGGCCTCATAGTCCTTCTGGAAGGCCTTGCGCATCTCAGGGTCAGCCTTGCTCTTGTCGATGGCGATGAGCCCGGAAGAAACCGATTTCGCCACGACCTTGCCTTTCTTGATGCTGAGGTTTACGATGCCGTGGCCGAGGTTGCGGGAGTGGCTGCCGGAGTTGAGCAGGGCGATGCTGCCGTTGTCGGTCACGAAAGGCCTGTGGTCGTGCGCGCAGACGAGAACGTCCACGCCCTTCAGGCTCTTGTAGAGGTCCATTCCCTGGCTCTCGAGGACTGCGCCGTCACCGTCGCCGGTACCGGAATGCACGCAGACTATCACCACCTGCGGCTTCTCCTTTGCAATGACCATGTCGACATCCTGCTGCACGAGGGGCAGGAGGGACTCGAAACGCATTCCGCTCCAGATGTCCTCGTCGAGCCAGGCCTTGATGTTGGCGTTGTTGAAGCCGAGCACGGCGACCTTGAGCCCGTTCTTCTTCAGTATGGTATAGATAGGGAAATATGGCTCCCCGTTATCTTCTCGGATGGCGTTGCCGCCGAGGAAAGGTATGCCGAAACCTTCGATTTCCTTGGATACGCGGTCGTAGACGTCGTGTCCGGGCTCGACATCGTGATTGCCCCAGGTAACGGCATCATAGTCCATATAGTCTACCATACGGGAGAAGATGTGCGGCACCCCGGTCTCCACGTAATTGTAGTAATACGCTGCATTGTTGCCCTGCAGGAAGTCTCCGTCATCCAGCAGGACGACGTTCTCCTTGCCGACGGCATTGCGCACGCTGTCCACGTAATAGTAGGCGGCGAGCATCGAGTTCTGGGTGCTCCCGTCCACGTAGGTGGAGTCGAAATAGGTCCCGTGCACGTCGTTCGATGTGAGGATATGTAACTGGTAATCACCGTTCTTAGGCCCGCAGCACGCCGCAATTAGCAGTCCTGCGAGAATGATTTTCAGCGTTCTGTACATATTTGGTAAGAGTTTGGTTTTAGACTGGATCAGAGGCTGATGAGCGGGCTGCCGGAGCCGCGGGACGTACGCTCTCTGCGCTCAGTGCTGCGGGAGCGGCCCGCGGGAGCGCTTTCGCGCGGATGCCGGAAGGCATCGAGATTGAAGAGAAGCGTGGCTTTGGCCTGCATTCCGGTATATGGACCTATATCGCCGGCAGGCGTGATGAAGTGCCCGACGACGGAGAGCCTGGCATTGACGAATCCGGCGTCCAGGGGCTGCCAGTACAGCTCCATGCGGTTGTACCATGTGGGTATACGCCTGCGGGTGAAATAGTATGTGTCGCCGTGATAGAGCGATTCGACATACATGGAGGCGAATGAAATGCCATTGTACGAAGCGCTGTAGTAAACCATCTGGTTGTCACCGAAATAGAAGGTATCCTCCAGCCCTATGTTCCAGTTGCGCGCCCCGATCATGAACTCGGCACCCAGGGGGAAATGCGGAGTCTCGTCCACTATCCTGCGGTCGAACTGATAGGATATCATTGCGCCTCCCTTGGCATACAGTTCCTGGAATCCGGTCATTTTGCTGAAATCGGCTTTCACGTAAGGATTGGCCAGGGCGACGTCTACGTCGTAAGGTACGAGTTCCGTCCCGCTGACGTGGCTGTAGGCGGCTGACCATCCCAGACCCAGCAAGTCCGAGAACTTGTAAAGGCCGGCCGTGGAGACCATGCCGCTGCCTATCCTGTCGCGCCCCCTGTTGGAGAAAAGGTCCGCCGTCAGCTCGGCGCTGAAGCGCGGAGCTGAATAGTTGACCGTGACGCCCTCGATGTTGGGATCGTAGTAGATGAGGTCGTCGGCGAAAATGGCCCTGGTATAGGCGCCGTTCAATACCGTCCTGGGATGGATGCCTGCGTAGAATCCCAGAAGACCATTGCCTGAGCGCCGCTGGTAGTTGTAATAGAAGAAGATGTCCTTTATGAGTCTCTTGTTGCGCAGGGCAGGATCGTCCTCATCTTTAGAATAGTCCGCTGTCATGACGGGATTCTCCCCGAGGTTCTTGGTCAGATCGACCCCCAGGGCGAGCCTGTGGGTGATGTTGCGGCTCTGGTCGAAACGAAGCACCGCGGAAGGGGAGAAGCGTGCGACGTTGACGGTCCCGGATGTCAGGAAGATGTCGTCGCTGGCCCCGAAGGAGCGATAGTCGAAGAAATAATGGAAGTCGATATCGTATTCGACCTTCACGGCGTTATCCTGTACGCGCGACTGTGACTGCCGGCCGAACAGGTCCTGGAGGTCCAGCAAAGACTGGGCCTGGACCGCGGACGCCGTCAGGGCAGCGAGCATCGATGAGACAATAAGGGACTTGGCGTTCATGATATTATTCAGTATTTTTGTAAAAACAGGATCCGATATGCTGAAACTTCAGACAAAGGTCGAGTGTGGTACCAGCCCGGTCAAACTCTCTTACTCCGAAAGCACTGTGCTTCTGGGCAGCTGCTTTGCGGACAACATTGGCGCTCGTATGTCCGATGCGGGCTTCGATGTGTGCGTGAACCCTTTCGGGACACTTTATAACCCCGTTTCCGTCCGCAATGCGGCGGAACGGTTGGAGAGCGGAATCCCTTTCACCGAGGCGGACTGCGTGGAGATGGGCGCCGGAGCTGGACTCGTCTGTTCCTTCCATCATCACACTTCCTTTGCGCGCCGTTCGGCCGCGGAATTCCTTGAAGCAGCCAACTCTTCGCTGGCATCTGCGCACGCAAGCTGGCGCAAGGCAAACCTGGTCGTCCTTACCCTCGGCTCCGCATACTGCTTCCGTCACCTCGAAAGAGGCATGGTCGTCTCGAACTGTCTCAAGAGACCTGCCCGTGAGTTCGTCCGGGAGCGGCTCTCCACTGAGGAGGTGACTTCGCTGCTCTCCGGCCTTGTGTCGGGTTTCCCCGACAAGCGTTTCATCCTTACCGTCAGCCCTATCCGCCACATGGCCGACGGGGCTCATGCCAACCAGTTGAGCAAGGGGACGCTGCTCCTTGCAGCCGACTCCGTCACAGACGGAGAACGGGTCGTCTACTTCCCGGCATACGAGATCGTCATGGACGAACTGCGTGACTACCGTTTCTATGCCGAGGACATGGTGCATCCCAGTGCCCAGGCAGTCGATTACCTCTGGGAGCGTTTCTGTGATTTCGCGCTTCCCGAGGAGGAAAGGCAGACCCTTCTGGACAACATCAAAGCCTGCCGTTCCAGGCAGCACAGGCCTATGGCAAGGTAGCGGACAGGTCCGGCTACTTGGCATAAGCCACGGACCTGGTCTCCCGGATCACCGTGATCTTTACCTGGCCCGGATAGGTCATCTCTTCCTGAATCTTCTGCGCTATGTCCGTAGAGAGCCTTGCTGCCTGCTCGTCGGTGACTTCCTCGGCACCGACGATAACCCTGAGTTCGCGCCCCGCCTGGATGGCGTAGGACTTGGTGACTCCCGGATAGGATGCCGCCAGGTCTTCCATGCCCTTGAGGCGCTTGATGTACGACTCGATGACCTCGCGGCGTGCACCGGGGCGTGCACCGGAGATGGCGTCGCCGACGAGCACCAGCGGTGCGATGATCGATGTCATCTCGGTCTCCTCGTGATGGGCTCCGATGGCGTTGCAGATCTCGGGCTTCTCCTTGTACTGCTCGGCGATCTTCATACCCAGCAGGGCGTGGGGCAGCTCGGGATCCTGCTCGGAAACCTTTCCGATGTCATGAAGGAGGCCGGCGCGTTTGGCCAACTTGGGATTCAGTCCCAGCTCTGAGGCCATGATGGCGCAGATATTCGCGACTTCGCGCGAGTGCTGCAGGAGGTTCTGGCCGTATGACGAGCGGTATTTCATGCGTCCGATGAGGCGGACGAGTTCCATGCTCATGCCGTGGATGCCGAGGTCGATACAGGTACGCTTGCCGGTCTCGAGGATCTCGTCCTCAAGCTGTTTCTGGACCTTTGCCACCACCTCCTCGATGCGGGCGGGGTGGATGCGGCCGTCGATGACAAGCTGGTGCAGGGCGAGGCGTGCGACCTCCCTGCGGACCGGGTCGAATGCAGACAGGAGGATGGCGTCGGGAGTGTCGTCCACGACGATTTCTACGCCGGTGGCAGCCTCCAGGGCGCGGATGTTGCGGCCCTCACGGCCGATGATGCGTCCCTTGATCTCGTCGTTCTCGATGGGGAAGGTGGTAACGGCATTCTCGATGGCGGTCTCGGTGGCGGTACGCTGTATGGTGTTGATGACTATGCGTTTGGCTTCCTTTGCGGCGTTCAGCCTGGCTTCGTCCATCGTATCGTTGATGTAGGCTTGGGCCTCTGTGCGGGCCTCGGCCTTCATATTCTCCATGAGGACGTTCTTGGCCTCGGCGGCGCTCATCCCGGCCAGGGTCTCAAGCTGGCGGTTGACCTGGGAGATGAGGCGGTCGTATTCCTCGCCTTTCTTGTCGACATTCTCGGTGCGGGCCTGCAGGCTCTGCTTGAGGGAGTCGTTCTCCTTGATCTTGCGTGCGAGGTCCTCGTTTTTCTGGTTGAGGGAGTTTTCCTTCTGTTTGAGACGGTTCTCGGCGTCGCGGAGCTGGTTGTTCTTCTCGCTGACATACTGGTCATGCTCGCTCTTGAGCTGCAGGAAGCGCTCCTTGGCCTGGAAGATCTTGTCTTTCTTGATGTTTTCCGCTTCGTTCTTGATCTTTTCCGCTTCGAGACGGGCCTGCTCGAGGATTTCCTCCCTCTTGCCCTTCAGGGTCTGCTTGCGGATGAATATGGAGACGGCCAGGGCGACCACTGCGCCCAGTATTGCGGCCAAAATACAGTAAACCAACATATATGAAAGGTTATATAGTTAATAATAAATACCTTACCCTGCATGCCCGGAAACAACGGACCGGTGCAAGCCTTGGAAGCATGCACCGGCCGGAGTATCTAAAAAAAGCCGTTAGTCAGGTGTCAGAAAAATCTCATGACAAGATTTGAGCTCCGAATCAGTTCCGGCGTCCACCGTCCCGCCGAAGCGGAATCCCTGTTAAGGTGACCTTGGCCTGCCATCCCCCATTCGAGTTACCCGGTTCCGAGGAACTTGTTGTTTTCAGCACGGGGGACTAACGGCTACTTTTTATCAATGCTGTCGAGATAGGAACTGGTCTGGCTGAGCATCCGCTTGGCTTCCTCACTTACGGAGGAAAGCCTTTTCTGGAACGACATGCGGCTGACGGTTTCGTTCAGGGCGACGAAGGAGAGCTTGTCGACAAGTGTCTTGTCCGGGAACTTGGCATCATAGAGGGCGAGCTTCTGGTTGATGGTCTCTGCAGCCAGACGCATAAGCTGCTCCATCTCCGGAGAAGTCGCCTTGAGGGGATAGTCCTTGCCGGCTATCTTGATGGTAATGCTCTGTTCCATATCACTTTTCAAGCAACGAGATACACTTGTTGATCTCCTTTATGAGTTTATCTATCCTTTCCTTCGCACTGTCGGAACTGCCTGTCGGTGTCAGAAACGCTTCAGCGAGCTTGAGGTTCTCTACCTGTCTCTCCAACTCGGCTATTTGCTTCCTGTAGGTGTCATTGGAGGATTCGCTTGCGGCGAGTTTGGCGCGGAGACCGGCGTTGGCTTCGCGTTCTCCCTCGTACAATGCGATGACCCGTTCGAAATTCTTTTGTATGTCCTCAAGCATTTCTATCCAATTTACCCATACTTCGCAAATTTAGTAAAATTGTATAAAAAATGAACTTTTCTCCGGGACAATTTTGGACGATTTCGTCTATATTTGTAACATTATGCGCAAAAAAGATGTTTTGAAAGTCGCCGCCGCCACTCCGAGGGTGTGGCTTGCGGATCCGTCCAGGAATGCACGTGAGGTCATACGCCTCGTCGGTGAAGCCGCTGAGGCCGGTGCGGACATAGTCGTTTTTCCGGAGTTCAGTGTCACCGGAGCCACTTGTGGGGATCTTTTCAAGCAGGAACTCCTGCTGGAGGCTGCGGGAAAAGCCGTACGGGAAATAGCCGTTGGAACCGCGGCCCTTGACATCACGGCAGTCATAGGGCTGCCTGTGGGGGCCGGCAACGGATACGCATCCGCTGCGGCTGTCATCAGGGGAGGTGAGGTCTTCGACAACGATCCACGCTTCGCCGTGCTGACGGGAGGCGCTGTTCCCGGAGAGCTTCCGGCCGGCGCTTCGCTGGTCCTCCAGCTTGCCGCCGTCCCCGAGCTCGTCACGGGCCATGCGGTGCGCAAGCGCGACCTGGCTGCCCTGACCTACAGGACGGGGACGGCCATCGTCTACTGTGCAGCCGGTTATGGCGAATCCACCGGTGATGCCGTCTATGCTGGACCTTCACTCATATTCCAGAAGGGCCGCCTGCTGGCGGAGAACGCCCGTTTCCAGACATGTTCGAGCATCATCTATGCGGAAATAGATCCCGCTGCAGAGGCAGTGAAGCCCGCTGAGACACCGGTTTCCGCCGCCCCGAATCCCCATCCGTTCGTACCTTCCGACCCGGAGGTCCTGGCTTCACGTTGCGGGGAGATACTCTCCATCCAGACCGCAGCCCTCCGCACCCGCCTGGAGCACGTCGGCTGCAAGACCGCGGTCCTGGGCATCTCCGGCGGCCTCGACTCGACGCTTGCGCTGCTCGTCACCGTCGCCGCCTTCGACAGCCTCGGCAAGGACAGGAAGGACATAATCGCCGTCACCATGCCGGGCTTCGGAACCTCGAACCGCACGCACGGCAATGCCTCGGATTTGATGGCCTCGCTCGGCGTGGACGCCCGCGAGATCCCCATCGGACCGGCTGTCTCCCAGCATTTCTCAGATATCGGACATAATCCTGAAAACCATAATGTTACGTTCGAGAATGCCCAGGCTCGTGAAAGGACTCAGATCCTGATGGACATAGCCAACGACACGGACGGTCTCGTGGTCGGTACCGGCGACCTTTCGGAGATAGCCCTCGGCTGGTGTACCTACAACGGCGACCATATGGCCAATTATTCCGTCAATTGCGACGTCCCAAAGACCATTATGCAGGCCATGGTGCGCTGGGCCGCGGTGAACCGCTTTCCCGAAGCCCGCGAAACCCTGCTGGACATCGTCGATACGCCGATCAGCCCCGAACTGACGCCTGTGGACGAGAATGGAAACATCAAGCAGAAGACCGAGGACATAGTCGGCCCCTACGAGTTGCACGACTTTTTCCTGTACCATCTGGTGCGCCACGCCCGCAGGCCCCGCGATATACGGGCCCTTGCCGTCGAGGCTTTCGCAGGCAAATACGACGAAGCCACCGTCGACCGGTGGCTCCGCAAATTCCTGTGGCGCTTCTTCTCGCAGCAGTTCAAGCGCTCCTGTTCGCCTGAAGGTCCGCGTGTCGGTTCCGTCTGCCTGTCGCCCCGGGGAGCCTGGGCAGCCCCTTCGGACGTCTCCGCGGCCCTCTGGGTCTCCGACCTGGACTAAAGCTCCGAAATCAGGCGGGTGAAGACCCCGCACATGTTGTCGGCTGCGGCATCTGCCGCCCTTACGACATCGTCGCCGTCATTGAAATTCCTGGCGACGTTGTCGGTGTTGCATTTGTTGGTAATCACCGACATACCGAAGACGCGAATGCCGCAGTGGCGGGCTACGATGACTTCCGGGATCGTAGACATTCCCAGCACGTCCGCTCCTGCCATCCTGTAGAAGCGCACCTCGGCCGGCGTCTCGTACGTGGGTCCCGGACTGCCGAAGTAGACTCCCTTATGGTACCTGACGCCCATTTCTCCGGCGATACGCTGCGCCTTTTCGATCAGTTCGAGGTCGTACGCGCAGGTCATGTCCGGGAAGCGAGGGCCGAACTCCTCGAAATTGGGCCCGATGAGCGGATTTGGGAACAGGTTGATATGGTCCTTGATGATCATCAGGTCTCCCACCTCGAAGTCGGGATTGCATCCTCCCGCTGCGTTCGAGACGAAGAGATACTCGACTCCGAGCGTCTTCATTACGCGGATGGGAAGGGTGACCAGTTCCATCGGATAGCCCTCATAGTAGTGGAAACGCCCCTGCATCGCTATCACGAACTTGCCTCCGAAGTCTCCGATGATGAAATTGCCCTTGTGCCCGATGGCGGTGGACACCGGAAAACCGGGAATTGTCCTGTAGGGAATCACAATCGGATTCTCTATCTTGTCGGCGAGCTTGCCGAGTCCGCTGCCGAGGACGATGCCGGCCAGGGGAGTCCGGCCTCCGAGCTTATCGAGGATGAAATTCTCGGCTGAATGGATCTTTTCAATTCTGGGGTCCATAGTATGTTTATTTAGCGTAAATGTATCTGTGACAGTACTTTCCTTGCTTCGCGAAGCACTTCCTCCTCGCCTTCGACGACGCGGTGCTTCATCACGAAGCGGCCGCCGGCGATGACTGAGTCGATGCAGTCGCTGTGGGCGGAATAGATGAAATTGGCCATGAACGGGGCGGGGGAGAGGAAGAACGTGGAATCGGTGTCCACGATGGAGATGTCGGCCAGAAGGCCCTCCGCTATCCGGCCTGCGGCAATGCGCAGGGCGTGCGCTCCGTTCACCGTGGCCATATCCATCAACTCATCCAACGGAAGCGCCTTGGGATCGTTCCTCCAGGCTTTCTGGAACAGGGCGGAAGTCTTCATGGCCTCGAGCATGTCGAGGTTGTTGGAAGATGCGCAGCCGTCCGTTCCCAGACATACGTTGGCCCCCGCATCCTTGAGTTCGTGGTAAGGGAAGCGGTATCCGGAACTGAGTTTTGCGTTGGAGTTGATGTTGTGGACGCAGTTGACCTTCCTTTCTCCCAGGATGCGGATGTCCTCCGGGCTGAGCCAGAGGGTGTGTCCGGCAATGACATTATGGTCCAGGACGCCCAGGCGGTCCAGATACTCCACGGGGGTGAGGCCGCCGTGCGCGGCCTTGCAGTCCTCGACTTCCTTGGCGGTCTCGCAGAGGTGGATGTGGAGCGGCAGGTCCCTTGCCTTTGCGAACTCCGAAGCCCAGACGATCATGGGCTCGCTCACGGAATACACTGCGTGGAAGGACATCGTGAACAGGTGACGGTCGTCAGCCACGGACTGGTAGAGCTTGTAGCGCTCCACGCACTGCTCCTTCTGGCGTTCAGCCGTTTCCGGGTCGTCCTTGTCCATCACGTCGTAGCCTGTGGCGACCCTGATGCCGGCTTCCTTGACTGCCTGGACCGTCGAGGGGAAGGACCAGTACTGGTCGTTGAAGGTCGTTGTGCCCGTGCGTATCATCTCGATGGCGGCCACGCGGCTGCCCCAATAGATGAAGTCGTGGTCGATGCCGGCCTCGATGTCCCAGATGCGGTTGATCCAGTCGGAGAAAACGACGTCCTCGCCTATGCCGCGCATGAGGGACATTGCGGCGTGGGTATGCATGTTGATGAACCCCGGTACCGCGACCTTGCCGGTGCAGTCCATGGTCTCGGCGGCTTCGGGAGAAGGACCTCCGGCCGGAAGTATCCCGGCAATCTTTCCCGCATCTATGCAGATGTCGACAAGTCTGTCGTCGACGAGGATGTTCTTCAAGAGAATATCGGTCATGTGGTCCGGTGTATTAACGGTATGTGGTCAAAAAAAGCCGGTGTCTTTCAGACCGGCGGAACAAAAGAAGGCTATTGGAGGCACTTGTCCTTTATGTACCCGATGACTTCGGCAAGGCCCTCCTGGAACTTGTCAAAGTCCTCCTTGTAAAGGAAGATCTTGTGCTTGTCGAACGTGAAGGACCCGTCGTTCTCCTGCCTGCGTTTGCTCTCGGTGATGGTGAGATAGTAGTCGTTGTTTCCCTTCGTGGCCTTCACATCGAAGAAGTAGGTGCGTTTGCCTGCCCTGACCGGTTTGGAGAAAACGTCCTCGCCGCTGCGCTCCTGGGCACCCGTCCTTTCGAAATCGTCTCTGTACATGGTCTTGTTTTAAATGCTTTTCTACGCAAAAATAGGATTTTTTCCCGATTCTAGTGTTATCTTTGCAGAAATTTGTTTGAAATATCATGCTGAACAGAAGAATTCTCAGGATAAAGGCTTTCAAGGTGCTTTACAGCTATGCTGAAGACCCTTCCATGTCCCTGAAGGAGGCCCAGGCGCAGCTCGAGCTGTCCTGCAAGGCCACCCGCAGCCTTTACCTCTTTATGCTCGCCATCATCCCGGCACTCACCGAGGAGGCGCGCTCCCGCATCGAGGCTGCCCGCCACAAGTTCAATCCCACGGAGGAGGAAAAGCATCCCAATCTCAAGTTCGTCGAGAACGCCCTTGCTGTGCTCCTTACGGAAGATCCTGATTTCCAGAAGGCTGTCAGCCGCGAGAAACTCTCGTGGGAACAGTATGACGCCCTGCTCCGCAAGATGTTCGACAGCATCCGCACCAAACCCTATTATGAGAAATACATGTCCTCTCCTGAGCGTTCGCTCGCGGCGGACGTCAAGCTCTTCACCCGCATCTATGAGGAGGAGTTCGTGGACAACACCGACCTGGAGGATATACTCGAGGACCTCTCCATCTATTGGAACGACGACCTGGCCTATGCACTGACCTGCTGCTGCCGGACGCTCGAGGACCTGGCGGCAGGGGAGCGCTGGGCGCTTCCACCCCTCTACCAGAGCGAAATGTCCGGCCGCGAGGGCATGGACAGCGACAAGCTTTTCGTGACCGAGCTCCTTCGAGCCGCCTACAGGGGCTATGACAAGTATTTCGAGAAGATTGCGGCTGCGGTTCCCAAGTGGGACAAGGACCGCCTCTTCGTGATCGACATCGTACTCATCATCTGCGGACTCGCCGAGGCAGTGACTTTCCCCGAGATCCCGGTCAAGGTCACCATCAACGAATATGTAGACATTTCCAAATACTACAGCACGCCCAAGAGCCGCTCGTTCGTCAACGGCATACTCGACGGCATCATATCAGAGATGGTCGCTTCCGGAGAAGTGGTGAAGTCCGGGCGCGGCCTGCTCTAGGCTTGGCAATTTGAAGTTTTCATCCTATATTTGTAGATACAATCTAACAACACCGATATGAACACTCTTTTCATTCCTCTTCAGGCCCAGGCTGCAGGCCAGGCTGCTGCCGGCGGAAGCCAGATGGGCTTCTGGATGATGATCCTCCTCCTTTTCGCCGTCATGTACTTCTTCATGATCCGTCCGCAGCGCAAGCAGCAGAAGGAACTCGAGACTTTCCGTGCCGGCCTTAAGAAAGGCGACAAGGTAGTTACCACCGGAGGCATCTACGGCACCGTGGACGAGGTTACCGACCGTACCGTCCTCATCAAGGTCGACGGCGACGTCAAACTCAGAATGGACAAGAACTCCATCATCAGGGACTATACCAACGCCCAGTAACAGACGTGGCATCCCATGCTGAAGGAGCCGCTCCATAAACTTCTCCGGAAGTCCGGCATCAACGGGAGGGACTTAGCAGTTTTTCTGCTGTCTCTCCTGTTGGCTTTCAGCATCTGGATCTCCCACAATCTCTCCCTTCAGTACTCGTCGGTGGTGAGCGTTCCCGTCATCGCCCTCAGCAACATCGAAGGCCATCAGGCGGAGTCCTCGAACACCAGCCCCGTCGTGGCGCGCTGCCGTACGACGGGCTATCGCCTTCTCAGGAAGAACCGGATGTCGCGCAGGGGCCAGTTGCGTGTGTACTTCTCGCCAGACGACCTGCACCAGGAAGACGAGGACCTCTACTATATCACGAGCAACGAACTTTCCGGCTATTTCAGCGAGATCTTCGGCGACAATGTCCAGCTCGAGTCATTCGTCTCATCCAGGGTGCAGTTCCGTTTCCCGGCCGAGAACCACAAGACGGTTCCGGTGCAGGCCGTAAGCGTCGTGAGTTTCAAGCCGCAGTACATGGCGCTCGGCGCCATGAAGATTGTCCCCGACTCCGTAGTCGTCTATGGCGAACCCCTTCATCTGCAGAACATTGACAGGGTCGTCACCGAAGCCATAACCCTGCAGAATCTCTCTTCCGGTGCCCATGGCATGGCGCGTCTCGAAGCACCTAAGGGCGGCATCCGCCTCTCCGTCAGCGAGGTGAGCTACGCACTCGACGTGACGCGTTACGTCGAACTGCACAGGGAGGTCAAGGTCGGCACCCGCAATGTCCCTGCAGGCAGGGACCTTACTGTCTATCCTTCCGTAGTGGATGTCGTTTTCCGCTGCGTTTTCCCCCTGGCTTACGACCCCACCGAGGGAGTTTCGTTCTATGTGGACTATAACGACTTCGCCAGTTCCATAAACGGTCGCTGCGTGCCTCGCGACAGTGGCCTTCCGTCGAGCGTGATAGACTATTCCGTCGAGCCGGAGGTCCTGGAGTGCATCGAAAATCTCAGATGATGCTTACGGTCTTGGTCACGGGCGGTATCGGCAGCGGAAAATCCGAGGTTTGCCGCCATATCCTTTCCAGGGGAAATCCCGTATATGATTCCGACGCACGGGCAAAGAGCCTTTATGACGAGGTGCCCGGGCTGCCGGCACGCGTGGACGCCGCATTGGGCGGTGGCCTGCTCGATGCCGACGGCCGGCTCGACCGCCGGGCTCTGGCCGCTGCGGTGTTCTCCGACCCCGCCGCACTCGCTGCCCTCGAGGCCGTCATCCATCCCGAAGTATTGAAGGATTTCCTCCGCTGGAGGGACTCTCAGGATGCCGGAATGGTCTTCATGGAGTCCGCGATCGCGGCAGGGCTGCCCCTTTTCGAGGGCGTCTTCGACGCGGTCATCCTCGTGGATGCGCCTGAGGACCTGCGGGTCGAAAGGGCCTGCAGGCGCGATTCGTCCCGCCCCGGGGCGGTGAGGGAGCGCATCCGCGCCCAGGGTTTCGACGGCCTCAGCCCCGATGCCGTCATCGTAAATGAAGGAACCCTCGAAGAACTTCACGCGCGTACGGACGAGACGCTGGAAAAATTAGTATATTTGCACCACCAATCCAAAAAGAGAAAAGAAATGAAAACCGATCTTACGAAAATCCTCTCCGTATCCGGCCATCACGGCCTGTACCAATATATCGCCCAAGCCCGCAACGGCGCCATCGCCGAGTCCCTTGCTGACAAGAAAAGGACTGTCTTCGACATCCGCAGCCGCATCACCACCCTCGCCGACATCGCCATCTTCACTTCCGAAGGCGAGTTGAAGCTGAAGGATGTCTTCGAATCCCTGCACGGAGTTCTCGGCGAGGAAGAGGCCCCCGGCGCAAAGTCTTCCCCCGACGTGCTCAAGGACCTCTTCGCCAAGGCAGTTCCTAATTACGATGAGGACCGCTTCTACGTGTCGCACATGAAGAAAGTGGTCGAGTGGTACAACGAACTCAAGAAATACGCCTCCCTCGACTTCGCCGAGGAGGAAGAAGCCGTCGAAGCGGCTTCGGAGGACCCCGCCAATGAATAAGCGGCTCCAGGTCGTCACGCTCGGATGCTCCAAGAATACCGTGGATACCGAGCATCTCCTCTCGCTCGTCGGACAGGCTTATGAGATCGTGCCCGAAGGCGTGGAGGAGAAGGTCGACGTCCTGCTCCTCAACACCTGCGGATTCATCGGCGACGCCAAGGAAGAGTCCATCCAGGCCATCCTCGAGGCTGCCGAGCGCAAGAAAAACGGCCTTGTGGACAAGCTGATGGTCTTCGGATGCCTGTCCCAGCGCTATTCCTCCGAACTGCCCGGCCTCATCCCGGAAGTGGACGCCTGGTTCGGCGCCCGCGACCTGGATCCGGTCGTCCGGGCACTGGGCGTCGAGCCTGACGGCGCAAGACGCCACGAGCGGCACCTCACGGGCTCCGCTCCGGGCTATGCCTACCTCAAGATATCCGAAGGCTGCGACCGGCGCTGCTCCTACTGTGCCATACCCTTCATCCGCGGAGCCCATCGCTCCGTGCCTGTCGAGGACCTTGTCGCCGAGGCTCGTTTCCTCGCATCACGGGGAGTACACGAGCTCGTCGTGATTGCCCAGGATACGACCTATTACGGTTTGGACCTCTATCACCGCCGCGCCCTCGCGGAACTTCTCCACCGTCTTTCAGAGGTCGAAGGGATAGAATGGATACGTATCCATTATTCCTATCCCGCCGATTTTCCCGAGGACGTCCTGGAAGAGATGGCGACTAATCCCAAGATATGCCCGTACCTCGACATCCCGTTGCAGCATGTCTCCGACAAGATGCTGGACATGATGCACCGCCATGTCGACGGCGCCTGGACTCGTGCCCTCATCCGCAGGATGCGGGAGAAAGTGCCCGGAGTCGTGCTGCGCACCACCATGATCGTCGGGCATCCCGGCGAGACGGAGGCGGAGTTCGACGAACTCCTGGACTTCGTCCGCGAAGCCCGCTTCGAGCGGCTCGGCGCCTTCACATATTCCGAGGAGGAGGGGACTTATGGTGCTGAACATTTCGAGGACGATGTCCCGAAGGAGGTCAAGGAGGCCCGCCTGGATGCACTGATGTCGCTCCAGAAGGAGATATCGCTCGACTTCAACCGTTCGCGTGTAGGTTCCGTCGAGCGCGTCCTTGTCGACGCCTGGTCTGACGGCATCCTCGTGTGCAGGAGCCGTTACGAGAGCCCGGACGTCGATGGCGAGATTCTTGTAAGGTATCCTTCCGGGTCACCCGTCGGCAGTTTCGTGAACGTACGCATCATCGGGGCCGACGAGTATGACCTCATAGCTGAAATGGTAGAATGATTGATGATATGAAAAAGGTTTCATTCATTTCACTGGTCGCCCTGGCCCTCCTGGGCCTGGCGTCCGTATCGTGCGCTCCTTCCGCATATGTCATGCAACTGGAGTCGCGCAGACCTTCCGAGTCGGGTCTTGACCTTGCCGGAAAAAGCCTGTCGGTCGTCTATCTCGAATCTCCGGACGGACGTGACTCGCTGTTCAACAACCGTGCGGCCGATGCCCTTGCATATGCGCTCGAGAACGAGTATTTCGACGGAGCAGAGTCCGTCAAGGTCTATAATCTGGTGAAGGACGCCTCCGGCGACTATGCCTCGAAGGACACCGCTTCGCAGTACATCATGCTGCTGGACAGCGACGTCGTGATGATCCTTGATACCCCCGTAGTGTCGGAGAGCGTAACCGGGCGCAGCGCTCCCGTTGCCAGCCAGCTCTATGTTTACGACTCGATGGCAGGGAAGGACGATGGAGTTACGGTGTTGAAGAGTTCGACGACCATCTCCGGACTCGACGACTCAAGCCGGGCGATGAACATCGGCAACTCGCTGGCCAAGCCCCTGAAGAGCCAGTGGGAGAGCGAGCAGTACACCGTTCTCTATTTCGACGGCCTCGGCCGCAAGTGGATCGATGCCACCCTTAAGGCAGATTCCATGAAATGGGATGAAGCCATCACGCTGTGGATGGACCTTGCAAAACTGAAGGACCGCACGCAGTCTTCCTGCGCAAGGTATGACATAGCCCTTGGCTGCTATATGCTCGGTCAGTACGACCTCGCCCTGGAGTGGCTGGATTCATCCGACGCAACGCTCCCTCTGTCCCTTAGCAAGGGACTGAGGAAGAGGATATTGGATAAGAAGGGCGCTACTTCTTGAAATTAGCCTTTTCCTTGATTTTCTTTTGGATCTCCTTCCGCTTGATCTCCCAGCGGGAGGCGATTTTTTCTACGTTCTTTTCACCGAAATGGGGGAAGCGTGCCTTTATCCATGCTATCTTCTGCTTCATGTATGACTGGACGTGACGCTCTTTCTTGTCGGCGTACATCTCGTCGAAACTGACCAGAAAGCCCGTGTCGAGCACGTCGCCGAAGAAAGGATTGTGCGATGTGCCGAAGACCTTGAGTGACGGTGAAGTGTTCATATAGGAGTTGACGAGCGGCGGGATGTTGGTTCCGAGCCGGCGCACTGCATCCTTTAGGTTCTTGTAGTCATCCTTGAAGCCTTCGTCCTTGAGCACGAGGTCCATGAGTCTGGGGTCGTGCTCGAACTCCAGGGGGTACAGGGGGGTGACCAGACCTTCCTCGGCCTTGAAGTGCTTGTTGAGGAAATACAGGATGAGGTCGCGCGCGCAAGGGTCGAAATGCTCGTAAATGGTCACCTTGCCGAAGAAGTATGTCATGTTGGGGTGTATGACCATTAGGATGGTCAGTCCGTCCCAGAGATTGTCCATGGCGAAGATGGCCTTGGCGCCGGCCTTGGAACTCTGATACTCCGGGGTGACGAAAGAACGCCCCAACTCTATGGTGTTGGGAAGATACTCCTTGATGAACTTGTCAGAGAAATGGAAGATCTCCGAGGTGGACAGCAGCGGCTGACCGTTCTCTCCGAAGCGGATTTCCGGTCCCAGGATGAAGCGGTAGCCTCCGAGTATGGCCTCGGCGTCGGGGTCCCAGATAATCAACTGTTTATAAGGATTCTCCATGAAGTCGAACTCGTCCAGGTCGACGGACTTGCCGACTCCGCCTCCGGCGTCGCGGAAGGTTATCTCGCGTAGACGGCCTATCTCCTGCATGGTATTTGGGGAGTCCTTCCAGTCGATGATGTAGATTTCGTTGCCGCCTTTGTTGGTGTCCCTGAGTTTCTTTTCAGGGGTGAGCTCGGCCTTGATGAGGTTGACGTCGATAGGGTCGATGATCTTTTCCATAATTCTTAAGTCAGATGGTGTAAATGAGCTGTCTGAACCATTCCGCCCACTCCTGTGGGGTCTTCGAGGAGTCGAAGTGCTCCGGCGGGATGGGCTTGCCAATCTTTACGGTGTATGAGCCATGCATGCCGCGGACCATTTCGTCCGGCAGGAACAGCATCGGGATGTTGAACTTGATTTTCAGCGCCTTGCAGATCTTGTCAATGCGGTAAAAACGCGGGGAGTTCTGGCCTATGAAATGGACCGGGACTATGTAGCGCCCGGTCTTGACGCTCCTGGTGATGAAGGTCTTGCCCCAGGGGAGGTCCTGGACCTTGCCGTCAACCTTGCGTGAGCAGATGCCGGCGGGGAAGATGATCATGTGGTTGTCGGAGGCGAAGGCATCGTCGATGAGGCGGGGCAGCTCACGGGCCTGGCCGCCGAGCTTGTTGATGGGGACGCACATCGGAGCCAGGCCCTTGAGATTCATAAGGAGGTCATTGACCAGATACTTGATCCTGCCGTCGAAGCGTTTGCCGAAGACCATGCCGAGAGCAACGCCGTCTATGCCCCCAAGGGGATGGTTGGACGCAAAGGTGAAGCGGACATCGTCCGCGAAGCCGTCGAGGTTCTCCATGCCTTCGACATTGATGGTCACGTCGAGGGCCTTCATGCATTCCTCGCAGAATTCGACGCCTTCGTACCCTTTCTCGAGAAAACTGTTAAGCAGGTCCTGGTGGATGAATTTCTTCCCCCAGTTGATGACAAAGCGCGGTACGCGGCCCTTTCCGCCGCGGCCGTTGATGATCTTCTCCAGATCTATGCACAAGGAGGGATCAGACATTGGTCAAGGTTTTAGCTGCACAAAAATAACAATTATTCTTGATAATGCTACTTGAGTGCAGACAAAATAAAGATGCTTTAAGGGAGCTTAACTGAGGTCGAAGGAGAACTTTTCCCAGGGGAACTCCGCGTCCCTGCCTTGGAAAAGGACGCCGTAGAGATGCTCGATGAGCGGGAACTCCGACAGGTCGACCTTGCCGTACGCGGTCTCGTAGCCTTTCGCGGCAAGGATGGAGATGCCGTCGTAAAGGCTTTTCACTGCGCTGATGGACTCGAGGGTGATGCCTTTCAGGCGCGTTTTCGCTTCCTCCATGCTCATACCTTCGCCGAGCAGGATGCCGAAGGAGCGGGTGCGGCCGCCCTCGACGGTGACGAAGAGGTCGGCGAGCCCCATAGAGATGCAGTCCGACTCGGCACCTACTGTGCGGAGGATGCGGCGCATCTCCCTGGCTGCCTGGAAGAAGACCGCGGCCTGGGCGTTCACGCCGGTGGGCCGCTCGGCTTCCTTGCGATGGCCGAGGCCAATCGCTATGGCAGGTCCGAGAGCGTATGCGTTCTTGATGGCGACTGCGTACTGGAGACCGGTCACGTCGTGCGTACGCGATACGTGAAGGCGGTCGGTCTCGAGGCAGTCCTTGATCATCTGGAGAACGTCGGGGTCCTCGCCGCTGATGGTGGTCACGGTGTGCTCGCCGTCGATGATGTCCTGGGCGATGCCGGGGCCTCCGAGCATATAGACCTTGCGGTCGATGCCCTTCCCGGCCATCCTTTTCTCCCAATACTGGGGCCAGGTCGAGAGCGAGCCGTCCTCGTTGACGCGCAGCCCCTTGACCACGGTCATGACGGGAATCTCCACGGGAATGTGCATCATCACTTCCTCGAGGAACCACTCGGCGCCGTAGGAGGATATGCCTCCGATGACGAAATCGGAGCCCGGGATCAGGTCTTTCCAATCCTCGAACTGATGGAACGATATGCCTTCGGGGAAGGGGCGGGATAACTTGGGGTTACGGCCGGTGCGGATGCACTCGTCTATGATCTCCCTGTCGAAGGGGGTGCCGGCAATCCTGATGCGTACACCGTTCTTCGATAGGGGAAATACCAGAGCGGAACCCATCACGCCCAATCCTATTATGGTAACTGTCTTAGACATTGTGATCTTGATTTGTGCTTTCTCTTGGGAAAGGACTGCAAAGTTAACGTTTTGAGTTGGATTTCGGAAATATACCGTTTCTTTCGTATCTTTGCAGACTGAAAGGTGGAGCGATCTGCCGCGGTTCAAGCCGAGGAAAGTCCGGACAGGGCAGGGCACCCCGCTGCGGAAAGCGCAGGTGGGAGCAATCTTACGCCGGCCGTAACAGAAAACAACCGCCGCCTTCGCTGTGAGGCTTGCCTCAAACGGAAAGCGGTAAGGGTGAAAACGTGAGGTAAGGGCTCACGACGCCGGACAGTGATGTCCGGCGGGTACGGCACCGGGGCCTGCAAGACCAAATATACTGGCAGATGAGGGCGGCCCGCCCGATGCCAGGGGGTAGGTTGCGTAGATAAATGGCAGATTCAAAAACAGAAACCGGCTTACGGCTCCGCCTTTTTTTTTGTATTGAAATGATTCTCTAATCTTATGACAATGAGAAGGATATATCTGGTGCTTTCCATCCTCGCCACGGCGCTGCTGTGCTGCGCCTGCGATGCAAAGGTCAAGGAGTACAAGGTCAAGGTCGTGAAGGAATACCCCCACGACACCGACTCATATACCCAGGGGCTGTTCTTCCATGGCGGAGACCTCTACGAGAGTACCGGCCAGTACGGCTCGTCGACTTTCCGTAAGGTGGACCTCGCCACGGGCGAGGCATTGGAGAAGCTCGATTTCAACCGCAAGTATTTCGTAGAGGGCTCAGTTGTGCTGGGGAACAATCTCTATATTCTCACGTGGGAGAGCAAGGTCGCTTTCATCTATGATGCCGCGACCCTTGAATACAAGTCCACCTATACCTATCCCCGCGAGGGATGGGGTCTCACCACCGACGGCAAGCAGCTGATCGCGTCGGACGGCAGCGCCAGGCTGTACTTCCTCGACGGGGAGTACAGGCTCCAGAGGAGCGTCGAAGTCACGCTGGACGGACGTCCGGTCAGGTATCTCAACGAACTGGAGTTCATCGACGGCCGCGTCTGGGCCAATGTCTATACTACCGACCTTATAGTTATCATCAACCCGTCTACAGGCGCCGTCGAGGCAACGGTCGACTGCACCGGCCTTCTGCCGGCCAAACTCCGCGACAGCCGCACCGACGTGCTCAACGGCATCGCCTTCGACCCCGTCTCTCGCAAGACCTATCTTACGGGCAAGTATTGGAAACGGCTTTATGAGGTCGAACTCGTAGAGAAGAAATAATTCAGGAACCAGCAGCATTCATAAACGAATTAATCCCGCATCACTGCGGGATTAATCGGTTAGTTAGTAGTGTATTTACCTCTGAAAAGGTTAATTATTGTTGGTTAGATCTCTTTTGCAAGAGTAGAGTGTGTTCTATTTGTAACGTTTTAATTCCAATGCAAAGGTAGTGAACTTTTAGTAATCTGCAAACTTTTTTAAGAAAAAAACTTTACTTACGCTTATTTTTTAAGAAGTCCCGGACGAAGGGCCTTTGTGCGGGCGATCGCCTGCTCGTCCTGCCATGCCCTGATCAGTTTGGGGTTGCCGCTGAGGAGTACGTCAGGAACCTTCCATCCGTTGAATTCTGCAGGACGGGTATAGACGGGAGGGGAGAGGAGGTCGTCCTGGAAGGAATCGCTCAGGGCCGATGTCTCATCGGTGAGGGCGCCGGGGATGAGGCGGATGATGCTGTCGGCCAGCAGGGCAGCCGGGATCTCGCCGCCGCTGACGACATAGTCGCCGACGGAGATCTCGCGGGTGACGAGATGCTCGCGTATACGGTGGTCCACTCCCTTGTAATGACCGCAGAGGATGATGATGTTCTCCTTGAGAGAAAGTTCGTTTGCCATGCCCTGGTCGAGGATGTCCCCGTCGGGGGACATGTAGATGACCTCATCGTAATCCCTCTCGGCCTTAAGTTCTTCGATCATACGGAAGACGGGCTCTACCATCATGACCATGCCCGCGTCGCCTCCATAACTGTAGTCATCGACGTTCTTTCTGGGGCCGATGCCGTATTTGCGAAGGTTGTGGACATGTATTTCAACCAGTCCTTTCTTGACGGCCCTTCCGACTATGGAATGGCCCAGCGGACTCTCCAGCAACTCCGGTACTACGGTCAGGATATCTATTCTCATGTGCGGTCTTGTAAAATCGAATATTAGTTCTGCAAAAATAGCGTTTTTATCCAATATTTTGGTATATTTGCGTTCTACAACTTTTATTATTTACTGATACTCTACTGATTATGAGCGAAATTATCATCCCTGAGGAGAACCTCTCTTCAGATGTACTTGAAAACAAGGACGCAGTCGCTGCCGAGCCTGTCACCACCGAAGTTGAAACCGCACCCGAGACCGTAGCCGAAACTCCGGTCGAGGAGCCCGCCGCCGTCGAGCCTGAAGCTCCCTCCGCAGAGGAACCTGCCGCGGCCGGGGAGCCCGCTGCAGCCGAGTCTGAAGCCCCTGTTGCAGAGGAGTCTGCTCCTGCAGAGGAGTCTGCTCCTGCAGAGGAGCCCGCTCCCGCCGAGGAGCCGGTCAACTTCGCCGAGAAGACCCTCGCCGAGCTCTCCGAGCTCTTCGAGAAGCTGGGCACCGGCCTTGAGCGCGTGAAGCGCTCCAAGGAGGCCGAAGCGATCAAATCCGCCTTCTACAAAAGACTCTCCAAGGAAAAGGCCGACGCCGGCCTGGGTTCCGTAGATGAGCCCGCCGCCGACGCCCCCGTCGAAGAGACCGCTGCCGCCGCAGGCGACGAGGTCGTGAAGGACAATCCTTTCGAGGTCATCGAGGCTGGATTCAAGTCCCTGTACAATGATTACAAGAAGGAACGCGCCGAGTTCAACCGCCAGCTCGAGAAGGAGCGCGAGGACAACCTCGCCGCCAAGCAGGGCATCATTGAGGAACTCAAGTCCTTGGTGGAGAACTCCGAGGATGTTGGAGCCTCGTTCCCGGTCTTCCGCGATATCCAGAACCGCTGGAGGTCCACAGGCCCCGTTCCCGCCCAGAATTTCAGAGATATCAACGATACCTACCAGTACTATGTCGAGAAGTTCTACGACATGGTCAAGATCAACCGCGACCTCCGCGACCTCGATTTCAAGAAGAACCTCGAGGCCAAGGAAGCGTTCTGCGAAGCCGCTGAGAAGCTCTCCGAGAACGAGAATGTAGTCGAGGCCTTCCGTGAGCTCCAGAAACTCCACGAACAGTGGAAGGAGTTCGGCCCCGTGGCCAAGGAGTACCGTGACGACATCTGGAACCGCTTCAAGGCCGCCACGGCCGTGATCAACAAGAGGTACCAGGGCTATTTCGAGGAGCAGAAGTCCAAGCAGGCCGACAATCTCGTGGCCAAGACCAAGCTCTGCGAGCAGGTCGAGGAGATCGCCGAAAAGGAAGTCACTTCCTCCAATGAGTGGAACGCCCTCTCCAAGGAGATCGAGGACATCCAAAAGCAGTGGCGCGGCATCGGCTTCGCCTCCAAGAAGGAGAACCAGAAGATCTACGACCGCTTCCGTGCGGCCTGCGACAAGTTCTTCGAGAAGAAGCGTGTATTCTACACCTCATACAAGGACAGCATGAACGAGAACCTCGACAAGAAGATGTCCCTCATCGAGCAGGCCGAGGCTCTCAAGTCCAGCACCGAGTGGAAGAAAGCCACAGACCAGTTCATCAACCTCCAGAAGCAGTGGAAGGAGATCGGCGCCGTCCCGCGCAAGAAGAGTGAGCAGCTCTGGAAGCGCTTCCGCGCCGCCTGCGACGAGTTCTTCGAGAACCGTGATAAGCACGGCCGTCCCGAGAACGACTTCTACGGCAACCTCAAGGCCAAGCGCAAGCTTATCGAAGAGATCCAGGCCTACGTACCCGCCGACGCCGAGGCCGACGCCGCCGCGCAGCAGGAGTTCACCGACAAGTGGCAGGCCATCGGCTTCGTGCCTTTCAAGGAAAAGGACGCAGTCAATGCCGCCTTCCGCGAGGCCATGCAGGAGAAGTTCCCCGGCTACGGCTCCAGGCAGCCCAGAGGCGGCCGCGGACCCGCCAAACCGCGCAGCGAGAAGGATATCCTCATCCAGCGCTACAACACTCTCCAGTCGGAGATCGATACATACGAGAACAATATCGGTTTCTTCGCCATGTCCAAGAACGCCGAGGCACTGATCCAGCAGATGCAGAAGAGGATTGAGGATGCAAAGGGAGAGCTCAAGGAGCTCGAAGCCAAGATCAGGCAGGTGGAGGAGGCTGCAGCGGAGGAGTAATATGGATAAGAATTCGATAATCGGACTCGTCCTCATCGGACTGATCCTCTTCGGTTTCACCTGGTACCAGTCCAGGCAGTTCAACAAGCAGATGGAGGTCCAGGCGCAACTGGACTCCATCGCCCGCGTTGAGGCGCTTGAGCGCGCAGCGCTGGATTCGGCGGCGGCACTGTCCGCCATGCCGGACAGTCTGGCCGACGCCGGGCTGGCTGCGCAGCAGGGCTCCATCTACAAGGACTCCCTTTTGGAGCAGTCCCACAACGCTTCTGCGGAGATGTTCACCCTCGAGAACGAAAAGCTCGCGGTCACCTTCACCACGAAGGGTGCACAGCCCTATTCCGTGAAGATCAAGGACTACAAGACCTACGAGCAGGAGGACCTCTATATCATCAAACCTGACAAGGGCAACTATTCCATCCGCCTCTATGCAGGAGAGTACATCAACACTTCCGACTTCGTCTTCTCCGTTGCGGAGCGTACTGACTCGTCGGTCGTGATGCGTCTTCCTTTCGCCCAGGGCGGCTACATCGAGCAGCGGTATGTCCTTAAAAAGGACTCCTACTCCGTCGACAATCTCCTGTCGTTCGTGGACATGCAGGGCATCATCCCGCGCAATGTCTCGTCGTTCGACCTCGACTTCTCCGTGACCGTACCGCGCATGGAGAAAGGCTACCGCAACGAATCCCAGTACTCCAAGATCGACTACTACTTCGAAGGTGACAAGAAGCCTGAGGAGGTCGGCCGCGGCCGCAACGGCAGCCGCCGCATAGACTCCAAGTTGTCCTGGTTCGCTTTCCAGCAGCAGTTCTTCTCGGCCATCATGCGCGCCCCGCAGCAGTTCGCTTCCGGCCAGCTCGCCGTCAGCTTCGTGCCCGAGGGCGACGAGAGCCATGACCTCATGGCCTGCGCCGCAGACATGCGCTGCGAGTTCATGCCGGGACAGAACGTCTCCATGCCTTTCGAGTTCTACTTCGGGCCGAACCACTTCCAGACCCTCAAGTCATACGACCTGAAGTACGAGAAGATCATCCCTCTGGGCGGTTGGCTCGTAGGCTGGTTCACCCGCTACGTCATCATCCCTCTCTTCAACTTCCTGCACAAGTACATCGGCAACTTCGGTATCATCATCCTCCTGATGACCATCATCATCAAGATCGTCGTGATGCCTCTGACGAACAAGTCCTATATGTCGTCGGCCAAGATGTCTGCGCTCAAGCCCGAGCTTGAGAAACTCAACGAGAAGTATCCCAAGCAGGAGGATGCGATGAAGAAGCAGCAGGCGACCATGGAGCTGTACAAGAAAGCCGGAGTCAGTCCGGCGGGAGGCTGCCTCCCGACCCTCCTGACTTTCCCTATCCTGTGGGCCATGTTCCGTTTCTTCCCGGCTTCCATCGAGCTGCGCCAGCAGCCTTTCCTGTGGTGCCAGGACCTCTCGGCGTATGACTCCATCCTTGACTACGGTACAAGGATCCCCATCCTCGGCGACCACCTCTCGCTGTTCGCCCTGCTGATGGCCCTGACAATGTGGTTCTACTCCAAGATGACCATCGGCAACCAGCCTTCCGGCAACGATCCCAGCGCACAGAGCATGCGCTTCATGAGCCTGTGGATGATGCCTATAATGATGTTCTTCATCTGTAACAACCTCTCCGCGGCTCTCAGTTACTACTATCTGCTCAGCAACCTCTTCATGATGCTGCAGAACTGGATACTCCGCAAGTTCTTCGTCAAGCCCGAGGAGGTCCTCGCCAAGCTAAAGGCCGCCGAGAACAAACCCGTCCCCAAGAGCAAGTGGCAGCAGCGCCTCGAAGAGGCCCAGCGCATGCAGCAGGCCCAGCTCAAGGAGCAGCAGAAGAAACAACAGAGACGCAGATAATGATCGAAGAGAATCTCAATCGCATCAAATCGGAACTGCCATCAGGGGTGAAACTGGTGGCAGTTTCCAAATTCCATCCCATGGAAGCCATCCTCGAGGCCTACCAGGCCGGCCAGACCGTCTTCGGCGAGAATCGTCCCCAGGAGCTGGCCACCAAGGCCGTCCAGCTTCCGCAGGATATCGAATGGCATTTCCTGGGGCATTTGCAGACGAATAAGCTCAAGATGGTCCTGCCCTACGCCACGCTCGTGCAGTCGGTGGATTCCGTCCACCTCCTGCAGGCCATCGACAACTGGGGCTCCAACAACGACAAGGTCATCAGCGTGCTCCTCGAGCTCCATATCGGAGCCGAGGAGACCAAGCAGGGATTCCATGAGGAGGAGATCCTTGACATCCTCTTCCACGCCGAGGACTATAAGAACATCCGTTTCTGCGGCCTTATGGGCATGGCCTCGCATACTGACGACCAGGAGGTCATCAACGCGGATTTCGAACGCATAGACAGCTTCATGGCCTACCTTGTGGACCTGTTCCCCGAGCTCACGGACTTCAACCAGCTCTCCATCGGCATGTCCGACGACTGGCCCATAGCCGTGCAGCACGGCTCCACGATGGTCCGCATCGGGACGGCCATCTTCGGCGCGAGGGAATACTAAAAAAAGCGGCTGCTTTCGCAGTCGCTTTTTCAGTACTATTAGGAAGTGATTACTTCATGATGCTGTGCATTTTGAAATAAGCAGGCTTATTTCATAATAACCTTGGCCATTTCGCAGACCTTGTTGGAGTAACCCCACTCGTTGTCATACCAGGCGCAGAGCTTGACGAAGGTCTTGTCGAGCTGGATACCGGCCTTGACATCGAAGATGGAGGTACGGGGATC
>JAEEGL016772727.1_pt1 | contig 63146 bp, 78 predicted proteins | sample 9134231 | NCBI WGS metagenome assembly JAEEGL01 (sample SAMN16246548, study PRJNA631951) | gut metagenome | biome: gut microbiome; feature: rumen; material: fiber-attached | host: Bos | place: Iran: Karaj | collected 2018-10
AAAAAAAGCACAGAATTTTGCCAAAATAATGATTGGGATTTTGTTGGCAACTGCTACGGCATTATGGGCAGCTATGGCAGTGAAGATTACTAAACCTATAGCATCTATGAATTCTGAAAAAGCTGCGACTGAGGTTTTAGGCAAAACCTTGAAGTGAAATGAGTCTGGGGTTGTAATGGGTTATACCGGATGTTATAATTATAGTACAGGATGTAATAAAGGGGTGTGTAAATGAGAATTCAACCAATTAATGCAAATCAACAACAAGCAAGTTTTAAAGCAATGAAGTTGCCAAAATTAAAAACCAAACCCCGTGTAAAACCACAACTTAATTCTGAACAGGAGCAACAAAAAAATTATACGCAAGCGGTGCTATTTGCTCTTGCGTTTTGTGCCGCGGCTTTTACAAAATACTTTATTGACTTATGTAACGGTAAGCACAAAAATCAAGCTCCTGTCGAAGTTACAGCTAAACAGCCTGCAGAACAACCAAATACAAACACATATCAATTAAAGTAAAACTATCCTTGCAAACCTAATTAAGAGTGTTGTAAAATATTCCTACAGAAGTAATGTAAGGAAGTTTTTATGCCGAAAATATATTTTGTAGATGTTACAAACAGAGATGGAGTCCAGACTTCAAGGTTAGGACTTGCAAAACTCCAAAAAACTATAATTAATTTGATGCTGGATGATATGGGAATTACTCAGTCTGAATTTGGTTTCCCGACAACGATGCACGAACTAAATTATTTGAATGCAAATTTGGAGCTTGTAAGGCGAGGCGTAATCAGAAAAACCAAACTCTCGGGCTGGATGAGAGCAATAACTGCGGATGTTGAAAAATCCTTTGAGAACTGCCCCTTGCTTGAAAACTGCAACCTTTCACAATCGACTTCTGACCAAATGATACAAGGTAAATATTTGGGCAAGAAAACTAAAGATGATATTTTAAAAATGACTTGTGAAGCTGTAGAATGTGCAGTTTCTAAAGGTGCAAAAATAATTGGTGTAAACGCTGAAGATGCTTCGAGAAGTGATTTGGAGTTTTTAATCAAAATCGCAAAAGAGGCTAAAAAATGCGGTGCATACAGGTTCAGATATTGTGATACTTTAGGTTATGAAGATCCGCATACAACTTATAACAGAATTTATCAACTGGCGAAAGAAACTCAAATGCCGATTGAATTGCATTTCCATAATGACTTGGGAATGGCTGTTGCTTGCTCTGTTGAGGGTGCAATGGCTGCAGTTGATGCGGGGGTTGATGCCTATATAAATACCGCAATTAACGGTATGGGCGAACGTGCCGGAAATGCTGATTTAGTTTCCTGCCTATTGGCCTGTATGAAATCGGCGGGATTCAAGGGTAAATATATTGTTGACGAACAGATAGATTTGTCTAAGTCTTGGAAACTTGCTAAATATACTGCCTATGCTTTTGGGCTTCCGATACCTATAAATCAGCCTGCAGTTGGAGATAATGCTTTCGCACATGAATCAGGTATTCACGCTGATGGTGCATTAAAAGATAGAAGAAATTATGAACTTTATGATTTTGAAGAACTCGGACGAGGTGAACCTGAAATCATTGAAACCGGAAGAATGATTACGACAGGTGAATATGGCGGAATTAAAGGGTTCAGAAATGTGTATAATAAACTCGAAATCGAATTTAAGGACGAAAACGAAGCAAGAAACATTCTTGAACTTGCACGTTACGCAAACGTACATACTCAAAAACCTTTAACGGAAGGTGAGTTGAAGTTCATATATCACTATCCAGACATCGCTGCAAGGATAATGACGGTTGAGCCGTTCTATAAACCTGAAGGCGAACTCGAAAAACGTCTGTCTCAGGGTAATATCGCTATGCCGGAACATATTATTTAGGGGTAAATTTAGTATTAAATTTTGTAACAATTGCTTTGAAAATGTTAAAGTTTTTATGAGATTTTGCCGTAATACAAAATAGCAAAGGAGTAAGAATGGAATTTTCGTATTACGACAATCATAATCAAATAAAAAAGCTGGATATAAAAATCGGTTCAAAATGGTCGGAAATAAAAACGGACAATGTTTATCTAAATAGTATTTTTAGATCCGTCGATAACGGAGATGATATTGCTCAAGAGCAGGAGTTTTCTATTGTAAAATTTTTACTTAAAAAAGCTGACAGTCTGCTATCTAAAACAGCCGGTGATGATGTTGTCGATGATGATGAATTATTTGAGATGATTAAACATTTTAAAGACGATTATAAAATGGGTGAACTTAAAAACGGCAGAATCGATAAAATTGACCTTGATGATTATACCATTGATAGCTTGAAAAAACGTTATACCGGTGATAAATACAAATTTAAAGAAGATTATTACGGTATAACAATTACAGATAAAAACACAAATGAAGTTGTATTAAATGTCTTTAGAGAACATGATTACAATCAACCGGATAAAGATGTTATAGTAATCAATGAAAATCCTAACAGCAAAGACAGAATTAGCAGAAGTTATGGGCAAGACGGAATCATAGTCTTTTATGATGGCATTGATGGTAAGAGACATCAGCCAATAGCTGAAGATTTTGAAGAATTACTTAACAGTAAAGAAAGCGAATACAGTAAAACCGATTTATTAAAAAAAGTCGGTTCAATGCTTGAAAAAATAAATTCCCAAAATATTGAGTTCATATTCGATAGATTTAGTCAAAATACTGAAAAATATTTAGATGAAGTAATTAAATCTTCACCTTTATTAAAAAACAATCATTATATACGAGAAAAAATTCTTAATCATTTGAATAGGTGCTTGGAAGAATATTTTGATTACAGACACGATTTTAAGAATGAAAATTCGCAAGTTATAAACAAATTTCATACAGGTGATGTGTATACAGTTGATTGCAAAAATGAAAAAATGACAATTACAAATACTAGAACAAGCAAACAAAGAACGCTTGATTTAAATGAATTAGTTAAAAATATTCCTCAGTTTTTTCAGGTTGAAGTAAAAAAATACTTATCCGAATTACCGGGAGAATTTTTGATGGATTTATCGATAGAAACAGATTCTTTTAAGAATGGGCAGTTAACAAATATAGAGAATATGATAATGAATATTTCGAAAGATTGGAGTGGATTTTATTCACCGACTAGTGACACTATTACTCTAGGAGGGTACGATAAAGAAGATGAAAAATTTTCCGGTTTGAAAGGTGCCTGGTCAGAAGTTATTGTTCATGAACTCGGACATGCTTTAGATAATTTTAATGATAAATATTTAAGCAATAAATGTGATGAATTTAAAGAAGCCTATAAAAATGGTATAGATGCTTTTATCAAAGCCGGATATGTGACATGTACAGATAGTAATAATTATGATCCATATGGATACGTTAGACCGGAAGGCACTGTATGTACGGGGGGGATATCACCTACGTCAAACTATGCAACTGCAAATTATCAAGAAATGTTTGCCGAATGTTATACATACCTTATGACAGGAAGTTGTGCATCCGCTTCTATGCTGGAGGACTTTTTCCCCGATTGTTTGAGGATTGCAAATGAGATGATAGAACAAGTCCGTGCATTACCTGATGAAGTAAGACATTAGGCGTATTATTTTAGTAACTCTTCTGCAAGTGGAGCTTCGACTTTTCCGTTCAGAGTTTTGGAAACCTTTTTGATATTTTCGGCAAGAGTTTCCATCTCAGGTGTCCAGACGAAGTATTTGTTCACATATTTTTCGCCGGTCTCGAAGTCGCCTGAAAGCTGAACTTCAATAATTCTTTCCAGCATTTTCCTTGCAGTCGGAACCATTTTTTCAATATTAATATCTAAAACACCTTCTTTAGAAATCGTTATCGCACCTTCTTTTATGAAGAAATAATTCTGCATAACCGAGCGGACTCTGTGTGCCTGACTCATTGTGGGTTTAGACATCATCATATTGTCAGCGGCATAAGTTACAATAATTTGTTCTCTCTGTTCCTTTGTATACATTCCGGCATCAGTCAGAATATCAAGCATAGACAAAGAAACCATATCAGCTTTATTTTCTTCAATAATGGATTTGTATTTGCCTAAGCCTTCCGTACCCGATTTTGGTCCAAGAGAATGTCCGTTTTCGTGGCCTACGGTAAACCAGTGGTCTGCTTCATCGTTATAAAATTTGTGCAGGTCTTTATTCAAAATCGCATCAAGTCTTTTTTGCAATTTTTCTCTTGCATCTTCTGAAGTTATTAAGCGGATTTGTCTGTGGTAAACATTTCTTCTTCCGCCGTTGAGTTTTGTTATAGACCATTTGTCGTCATTAGGTAAGTTTTCAGCCAAGGTAATTCCTGCTCTGAATTCTCCGACGTCGCCCGTAACAGTTACCAAATCCGCATCTACCATAGTTTGTTTGGATTCTTTGTCGGGTGAAATATTTTGTTCGTATTTGTCATTAAACGGCATATTTTGTGCCATAAGTGGTAAATATTTTTTTACGTTCAGAATGGCATCAGTTCCTTTTTTGTTAATAATCCCGACACGACCGCCTAAAAAATCCTTTGCGACCGGAACGATTCCAGCTTTATCCAAGAGTGCTTTTAATTCGGGATTTTCTACTACAGTTTCGGTCATTTCATCGGAATAATTTTCTCTTGTTATGGTAAATTCCAAAGGTGTATCCTGCAGGGTTGCCCATTTTTTATCCGCATAGGCATCGAGCATAGAATCAGGAGTCCTTAAGGCTTTTGCTTGTAATTTCAAGAACTCATTGAAGTCAGCATTTGAGGAAACTTCTGCTGCTTTGTCGAGTTCATCAGCCATATAAGAAAAATCTTCTTTGAATTTGTCGATATAATCAATTGCGATTAATTCATTGCCATTTCTTTCAATAACCGAACGCTGATTAAGGATTTTTTCAACTTCTGCTTTTTTACCATTTTTGAGCATTTTTATTAAAATTGAATGAAATTCTTCTTTCTCCAAATCTTCAGGGAAAAGTGCTTTCCCGGGGCGCATATTTATGACTCCATTTACCCCTTTAGCAAGTTCTACCATATGAGATTCTCTGTCCAGAGCACAAACTCCTTTTTGTGCATCAAAAAGGATTTTGGTTAATTTTGCATCTTCATTTCCTTTTTCTATTTCTTTTTCTAAATATTCTTTAAACGGCAAATTATGGAAATTATCAAGCTGCATATTTATTTTGTCTAAAACCAAAGCTGCTTTGACAAGATGCTTCAATGCTTCTTTGTCACCATTTGCTAATTCCAGATATTCAGGTGCATCGACTGCGAGCATTTTTTTTGTAGTCAGATAATCTTTATGTGTACGTTTTTGTAATTCTTCACTTGTTAAATTAAGTTCATAATTTCTCATAATTTGCTCCTCTTATTTCTGGTATATTATATCATTTTTTATATGATAAAAGAATACACAACTGTTAAAAATCCGTTGTTTATGCTATATTATGTGCGGGGATTTTGGTAAATAGTATCTTCTAAGCTATCTCAAAAAACAACATGAAATGCGAAACAATAAAAGATAATTCATATTTATTTAAAGGAAACAATATTTATAATATGACTGCGTATGTTCAAAACCATACGCTTATTAACAGAGGAATTACTACGTTAGGAGGGAGTACAATTCCTCAATGCTTAATGTCTAATAATAAATATGAAGCACAGGAACGCGCTTTGATGGGCGGAATATATTTTATTGCATCATATTTAACCCCTATTCTTTTAATCCCTGTATATAACAGGAACTTTTTAAAAAGTAAAGGGATAATTAAAAATTTTGATAAAGCTGCAGAAAGAATAGTACAAATTCCGAAAGAGTATTTGACGACGGATGGTGATTTATTACAAGGCTTAAAAAAAACGGCAGAAAAATTTGATAAAAAATTAAAAAATAGTGATACTTCAAAAGCCTTTGATGAAATTTATCGAAGATATCAAAATCCTGAAGAACTTAAAAAGGACTTACTTTCCGTCCATGAGAAAGTTCTTATGACTGATTTTATAACGACTGCTGCAATGTGGTCTGCAATTCCATGGGTAGCAACAGAATTTACTGAGCGCCGAACAAAAAGGTCAGATTTTTCCGCGGGATTTAATTTAAGAAAAAATGAGGAATCTGAGAAAGAAAAATCCAAACAAAACAAAAAGAAAAAACTTGTCTGGAACGTAGTTCTTTCTGTAATTCCAGGTATAATATTTGCCAAAACAGTGACGAAAGGTTTAAGTGCAAAAATTACTTCTGACTCAAATTCTTTAATTAAAGCTATCTCTAAAAATGCGGACAAATTTAATTATACTTCCGGTACAAATATGTCAAAATTGATTTACGCATCAATATGGCTTTTATCAAGCTTTCCTGCAAAGATAATTTCCGCAAGAGATTCTAATGAAAGAAAAGACAGAGCTATAAGAGATGCAGGGTTATTTACGATGTTCTTTGGCGGAGATTTTCTTATCAATAATATTTTAGGCAGATTATCAGATAAGTATTTCGATACACGAATTATGGATACAAAAGGACAAGACCTTAATTTTATTGAGAAATTTAAACTCGGCATTAAGAATTTCAATAAACTTGAGGAAGAAAAAAGCCTGCCAAAAGAAGTTTTAAATCGTACAAAAAAAGCCGGTGCGGTAGTATATTGGCTTGCTTTGTTGATAAATACGGCACTTATTGGATTTGCATTGCCTAAATTTTTAAATAAGTTTTTAAGACACAATATTGGGAAAGAACAAGATATCAGAGGACAAGAAAAATAGACATAAGATGAGGATTATTGTAAAATAACTGTATAAATTAAGGAGATAAAAATGCTTAAATCAATAATTCTTGCAGCAGGAAAAGGTACAAGGATGAAATCCGACAAACCGAAAGTTTTGCATGAAATTTTTAATAAAGCACTTTTGGGTTATGTAATAGATGCGGTAAATGATACCGGTTTGGCAGATGAAAATATTGTGATTGTTGGTCATCAAGCTGATAAAGTCCAAGAATTTATTGGAGAAAATTATAAAAATGCAAAAACCGTTCTCCAATCTCCGCAATTGGGAACGGGGCACGCGGTAAGTATGGCAATTCCCTTGTTGGAAAATTTTGACGGAGAAATAATCATTCTATGCGGAGATACTCCTTTGATAACTTCAGAAACGATAAAGGAGTTTGTGGAATTCCACCGCAGAGAAAAATCCGATTTAACGGTTATGAGTGCAATTTTTGATAATCCGACAAATTACGGAAGAATAATAAGAAACTCTGACGGCTCTTTGATTTCAATTGTCGAAGAAAAAGATGCAACAGCTGAGCAAAAAGGGATAAATGAGGTTAATGCAGGAATTTACTGTTTGAATTGGGCTAAAATTAAACCTGCATTTAAAGATTTAAAAACAAATAATGCCCAGGGTGAATACTATTTAACTGATATTGTTAAGTGGGCAGGGGGGGCGAATCTTAAGACCTGTGCATATACTCTGAAGAATAACGAAGAAATCTACGGTATAAATTCAAAAGCAAATCTTGCAGAGGCAACAAAACTTTTAAATAAAAGAATCGTGAAAAAACATCTTGATAATGGGGTTACAATAATTGATCCCGACACAACCTGGATTAGTCCGGAAACTGAGATTGAGGCGGATACAATAATTTACCCCTCTTGCTATATTGAGGGTAAAAATAAAATTGGTAAAAACTGCAAAATCGGACCTTTTGCCCACCTGAGAGGAGATGTTGTTCTTGGGGATAACGTAAAAATAGGTAATTTTGTAGAAGTTAAGAAAACAACAATCAAATCCAATACAAATGCCTGCCATTTAACCTACCTTGGAGATAGTGAAATCGGCTCAGGGGTAAATATTGGGGCAGGTACAATTACGGCCAACTACAATCCTTTAACAAAAGTAAAGAGTAAGACGGTAATAAAAGATAATGCAAAAATTGGCTCAAATTCCGTACTTGTTGCCCCTGTTACAATTGAAGAAGGTGCAAATGTTGGTGCGGTCGGCGTTATTACAAAAGATATTCCGGCATGGGCTTTGGCAATAACACGCTCTCCTTTGAAAATTATTGAAGGCTGGGTAAAAAGGGGTAAATAGAATCCCCATAATTATTTTTCGCTTTTTAAATATTCGATAATTCCTTCTGCAATGGCTTTTGCAGTTTTTTGTTTTCTTGAGTCTGTAATTAGCGCATTTCGCTCATCCGGATTTGACAAAAATCCTATTTCGCAAAGTATTGCGGGGCAAGTTGTATGATTAATTACATAGAACATTGATTTAAATAAACCTCTGTCATTTGAATTCGACAATTCTTTCATAATATGTTTATGTACTATTTCCGAAAGAGGCTTGCTATAATCGTGATACCAGTGAGTTTCTACTCCGTGTGGTGTTTCAGAGACCGCAGAATTGACGTGAATACTTACAAAAATTTCAGGTTCTTCGGCTTCTGAAAAGCTTACTCGGTCTTCCAAAGAAACATAAGTATCGTCATCGCGTGTGAGTACAGCTTTGACTCCTTTTGAGCGTAAAATTGCTGCTACACGTTGAGAAACGTCAAGTGTAATATCCTTCTCATTAATTCCTTCCCTGATGGCACCATAATCTGAGCCACCATGTCCCGGATCGATAACGACTTTATTACCATTCTTGGAATGTTTTTTTGCAGGTTTTTCGGAAGACTTGTCATCATCCGTGTTGCCATTGCGAGTTAATGTTATTTTTAAAGCTTTCCCGTCAACACTTTGTTCAATTTTTACAACATCTTTTTTGCTAAGTTTTATTCCAGCTTTGATTCCTACTTGAGGCAAGAGAGAAACATTTAACTGTTTGAATTGCGAATTTGTTATAGTATTGGATAAATCTTGTTCATTGTAACTTTTAACATTGAATAAATAAAGATTCAACGAATTATCAGTTCTCATGATTGAATGAACAATCGGAGCAGTAAATGATAATATTATTTCACCCGTTTTAGAATCTATTTTTTTAACAAAAGCTTTGTTAAGGTTTGAAACTTTGTTTTCCAAGACGGTATGGTTCAATTTGTCAGCATTAATCAAAAATAGCGATTGGGAGTCTTTAGAGAAAATGGGAAGGTATTTTTCCGCATCATCAGACGTTACTACAATTCTTGCAGTATTAAAATCAAATTGTCCGATTTTTGCCGTATCTGCGCAACCCCCTGAGGGACAGAGTGAAATCTCTCTGTTTCGGAACATTTTTTCCAAATAGGTGTTTGGTAAATCAATTACAAGCCGCTTGGGAGAATTAAGATAAAATACTTTTGATGTGGTTAATTGACCTATACCACTCACCAATAATCCGTTGTTTTTAGGAATATATTGATTTATGTAATATTTTGTACGCATTTTAAGTTTTGATGATAAATCGAGAGAAATCATTGTATCATAAGTTTTCCCATCGGTATTCGAAAGTGTTGTATCTTCAAAAGCTTTTTCAATGTCTGCAAGGGTGCTGTTAGTAGCATTTTGTGGCGTGTCGACTGGTATTGACATTTTCTGAACAAATTGTGATTTGGCTGAAATATAGGAATATGGCAGTTTACTTGCAGCTTCGTCATATATAAGATTAAAATAATCATTCGAAATCGTAGGCGGATTAGCAATAAGAAGGATACTTCCTCCTGAATTTACAAGCTTTATTTTTGAAGTGTCAAAATCTTCTTCAAACGTAACTACGGCTCGCACAATATATGGATTAGTTTCAAATTGAGCTAGTCTTATTTCTTTAATTTTACTTTGTTCGAAAACAATTTGTTGCTTTTCTCCAACGAGAATGGCATTTTCAATGTCAAAATAAACTCTGTTTGGGTTAGAAAGGGCTATATATTTTTGAACTGTTGGAAAGGTGTCGCTACTGTTTTGAAGCTGAGTATTGACAGAAACTATTGAAGAAAAAGTATCATAATTAAGCCCTGTTACTTTTACGGGTGTTCCTTCCGCCATTACAGGACATAAAATAGTGAATATGAAAGCTAAAAATAAAGTTATATAAAATAAGAATTTCTTCATTATTAATCCGTTTAATCCGGTACGGACATATTAAAATCTCCAACCCGCTTATCATTCTACCAAAAAATCGGACAAAAAAAAAGCACCTGGTTAGAGTGCTTATGTACGTATTTCGAGAGTTATACCTTATTATTAGAAATTCATTCCGCTTTCAAAACGGTAGAATTTATATATCAAACTATCACACATTTCCCTCAAATATTTGATGATTATATCTTTGCTGTCATTAAAATTGTACATCCCAGGTAACATATACATAATTTGATACTCCTGATACTATCTTTTTCTTACATCATGTATTACGGCATATTTTTGTAAAACTTTAGGAATAAATGATAAATCTTTACAATTTGTTACATAGGCTTTCTATTTTAGCAATTTTAATAATTGCAGCGTTTTATGTATATCGTAAGGTTGTTTTATGAATAATTTACAAATTAATAAAATTAACAGTAATTTTAAACTTCTGAAACGAGATTGTACTCAGATAGATTTTAGAGGGGAAAATAACCCTGCATACTCAAGTGATACTGTTGAAATAAGTATGAAGAAACATAAGAAAACCGGCTTAAAATTATTACTTGGTGCGCTGGTGATTTGTGGCACTATTTTTGCTAGTATAAAGCTTCGAAAGTCTGCTGGCGCAGAGCTGATTCCCAAATCAGAAATGAAAAATCTAGAACAAATCAGGAAAAATTTTTCCGGCATTTTCGAGAAAGAATTGTCGGAAAAAGAGTCGGAAGATTTGGCTAAAAATTACAAAAAAATATGTGAAATTACTGATGACAATGAATTCGTTGAAAAATTATTTGAACAAATAAAGAATGATTACGGGTTTAAGAATTCGCAAATTAAACTAGAAGTACAAGATTTTGATTCTGCAAATGCGCCTGGTTGGAATGCAGCACATAGTGAATTAGGAAATGTTATTAGAATAAGTCGAATTGACAAAAAATATGCAGATAGAGAATCTATATTTGGCTCGTTGTTCCACGAATTTAAACACCACAAACAATTTGAAACAGCAATTGCGGCAGATAAATTGGCATATGAAGATGCCGTTGCACATAAAAAACTTAAAGAATATGCCAGGGAACAGATAAACAATAATGGCGGTGATAAAGCTGTAATTAATTGGTTAAAGGAACAAGGACGGCCTATTTTACAACCTGAATTCGACAGAATTGAAAAAGAAATTGGACAACTTCCAAAAGATTCACCGCTGTATAAAAAAGGATTGGAATATATAGAAGCTAGGAAAAATTATATTCAGGAAAGTGAAATTTTGACAAATACAAGTGAATATAGTGACAATATATTAGAAAAAGAAGCCTTTCAAGTTGGCAAACTGGCAAAAGAGATTTTTAACCTGCTTTTTTAAGCTCAGTATCTAAAAATCAGATAAATAGCTTTACATTTCTACGTTATGCGGTATAATCTTTGTACATTATGTGTGTCAGTTTAATTATGTTATGTGGGAATATCTATGAGAATCGCTCAATTATCAAATAGTGTATATCCTTCTTTTCGGTCAAATATCTTTGTTAATGGAAAGAAATTTATTCCGCAAGCCGAACTTGATAGGCCGATTTTTAAGTTAACAAAAGATGATATGAGAAAAATTGTTAACTTAAGAAAGATGATAGCAGACCTAAACCTTAAAAAACAGAGTTTAGATGAATATTTTAAGGCAAAATATAGAGGAATTAATAAGTACTATTATTTTGCAGATGAACTTGAAAAAATCGATGATGAAATATACGCATTACAAGTTAGTATAGATACAATTAAATTTGAGCGCTACAAAAAACTTTATAATGATATGATTGCTGAGTGTTAATTATATTCAGGTTATACCTGTGGCGAGTTCTCACCTCTTTTGCACACTCATAAATAAAGAAGCCTTGAACAAAAGTTCATGGCTTCTTTATGGAGCGGGAGACGAGGCTCGTGTCTTGTTCGCTCGCATTTAACGGCAATTCCGCATTTTGTTTTACAGCAATTTCATTGCTTTCAAACAAAAGTGTTCCAGCCTCAGCTCGCTCACGCAACTCGCTCTGTCGCTCGTTCGTCACCTTTGACACAAGCTAATAAAAAAGAGCCCTTTCAGGACTCTTTTTTATTAGCAACAAACTTACCGAAGTTAGAACTCCATCAAATTATTTATAATTTAAAAAATTTATTAAGTCAAGCGGTTATAGATCAATTAAGATTTTTCAAAGCAGCATAAAAAACCACTTGCGAAATAAATCACAAGTGGTTAGTTTTTTTGACAACAAAAGAGGTGAAAAATGACAAAGAAGAATTAAGGTTTCAAGAACAGTTCTTTTTCTGCTGCTCTCCGCTTTATAAGACCGGCTAACTTCTTTCCGCCGGCATAAACCCATCTATCAAATTGATTAGCAGCATCATTATATTTTTTAGCATTTAACATCTTCAGGAGAGTTGAGGAAGCAAGATTACCATAGCCAAGATTATATTCAAATGATACAAGAGCATCAAATTGATTTTGAGTTAGCGGAACTTTTACTAATCTTGATACATTATTACAATGAATTAGTAAATCAATTTTGAGATACTTCTCCGCCTGTTCTTGAGTAATTTTTAATCCTTCATGTATTTCTTGTCCTGTATGACCGTAACCGATAGTCCACACACCGGCAGGACACTTATACGCAACTAATCTACATCCTTCAAAGTTTTTAATTAACTTAATACCGTTTTCAGAAATATTCATTGAACACCGCCTTTAATATCATCTATCCTTTTATGAGCGGATTTTGTACTTGCTTCACATAAAGCCATCCGCTCAATTAAATTGTTATGCTTATCTTGTTTTTTCTCCACACTCTCAAACTTATCATGGAAGTTTTGTTTCAAGTTGTTTATCTTCTCCGCAAAATCATCTTTTAATTCTTGAATTTTTTCTTTAAAACCTTCTTCAATTTTTTGAATAGCTTCTTTTAATTGTTTTTGAGTTTGGAAGAAAACACCGGCAAAAAAAGCCAAAGTTAATAAATTGATACCAATACTAACCCATAATTCGATACTAATTTTATTCATTTCTTTTTCCCTATAACCTCTCCTATCGTCTTTTTGATAACTCTAATATACTCATTACCGTTAAAATCTTTTAACTTGATATTCCGGAATTGTTCAAGATATTCTTCAACCGCTTCATAGTTGATAAAATCTTCCAACGGCAAATTACTTCTCCGGAAGTTATTATGATCCGTAGCAAGAACAAGATTTTCAAGTTTTGTTTTTCCGCCTTTTGAATGAGGTAAAAGATGTTCAAGAGTTATGTTATCCTTTGTAAGAATATCACCGTAGAACCCCTTCTTTACTGTCGGCATTTTCCCCTTGAGCCAATATGTTTTGAGAGGATGTTTATAACCGAAAGTAATATTAGAAGGTTTTTCTACTCTCATGACTTTTTCCATCCGCAGAACTTTTGATAATTATCAACGCTATGAAACATCAACCACCGGACAAAAGCACAAGTTCCGCCAACATAGCAACATCTTTCAAAAACCTTATCCGCAAAATATCTATCAGAACCAACATAATCATGATTTTCACAAAGAATATCATGGACCATTGAAGCAATCTGAAATCTCACATCTTCTTTAGATCCGACACACCACCAAGCAAAAGCCGGAATACTTGCTCCATCCCACCGATAACCTTCATAGGCATAGAAGATATAAGTTGCTTTATCTCTTTTATCCTCAAGCCATACGCAAATTGTATTGTAGAGCTTGAAAGGTTTTTTCTTTATATCCTCTATCTGCTCTTTTGTCATTACAATTTTATTCGGTTTCAGTTCTCTTGTATCCGGAATATCAGAGAAAGCAATTTTGTAATTATCATCTTCATACCAAATAATATACTCATTGTTGTTAGCATCAACAAAGGTTTTAAAATCTTCCCTTTTTAATTCACACATACGCTAACCCTCTCTATCCTTAATAGTTTCATCAACTATTCGCATAAACAAATCATCTTCATCCGCATCTTTATCAATGGACTTTTCAACATAATCAACTTTCCATTCAAAGATTTTTAGACCGAAGATACAAAATTGATGCAGTTTTTTGAAAGCTACTTTCATTATTTTTCACCTTCAATTTTTTTCTGAACTTTCTCTAATTTTTCAACAACTTCCGTTAAATCAACTTTAGACATTGAAAGATGTTCAACTTTCTTTTGTCCTTCTTCATAAGTTTTTTCAATCTTCTGAATAGTGAAGATAAGTTTGTTCACTAACTTGATTGCAAGTTTAATAAGTTTAAGAACTTTGTTAGAAGAAATCAGCATAATTTTACCCCCCTTTCTTTAATCATCATGGAACTCTATCTTGTATCCGGAAGGATTACCGGCTTCAAAGTATTCAGTTAAGACATAACGCTTAACCGAATACCCAAGCTCATTACAAGTTTTCGCAAACTTATTTATAATAATCTGCTTATTTATGATTGAAGTTATTTCATTCTTGACATTTATTTCAATCATCTTATTCTTCCGGAGTATGTTCTTCAAATATTGCAAGAATTTCATCTTCCGTTTTACCAAGCGGCAAAGCGTTCAAGAATGGTTTAATAACACCGAAATAAACATGATTGCATAAATTCCATTGAGCTTCCATTCCGAGTTCTAATATTTTTGCTTCAAGAGCCGCATAGGAAATTCCGACCGGAACACAAAACAGAGTATAGAAATCCAATTTTGTGATATGAGCTTTTTGTTGTCTTTCTGCTTTTTGTTCAGTTTCCCAATTACTATTGAAAACAATCTCACCATTAACGACTTTATAATGCGTAGGATAAGCAAGAAAATCTTCATAGATATTTTCATCAATCTCATTATCAGCAAGCAGCGTAGAGATGATTAACCAATTTTTATATGGAGCATTGATTAAGTATTGCTCATATTCTGAAAGCGTTAATCCTAATCCTTTCTTTTGTACTGCATTGTTTCTCTGATTTAACAGATCTGAAAATTCATTGATTTTTGATTGTCTTTCATCTTGTGTAATCATTTTTCTTTCTCCTTTTTAAATAGTTTGTTATAAAGTATATCCATATTCCGTATGGTTTTCCGAGCGTGTCTATGCTGCATTGAACCCTTCCAAGATTGATAACTTTGCAGCACTTCTTCAACGGTCATAATTCCTTTTTCTACTAAAGCTGCTTGCCGTTTCAGCTTCCTTCTCTCTTTTGTAATCCGTTCTCTGCAAGGTTTTTTAACAATCCTTCCGGAAGATGTTATGAAAAATCTTGTTTTTAAAAACTTGAAGCAGCGTTTCAAGCTGATAATTTGAGTTTTATTTTCATTAACAATTACTCCGGCAGCTTGATACATTTTCTTCAACCGGTCATAAAGATTATTGAGTTCATCTTTATCCGGCAAAATGATATAACTATCATCCATATACCGACCGTAGCATTTAACTTTTTCAACTTCTTTTATATAGTGATCTATCTTATTTATGTGAGCTATTGCATTTATTTGAGATGTTTCAGAACCTAACCCAAGACCTATTTCACCGAAAGCATCAACAAAATCATCCGCAAGTTTTATCAACCGGCTATCAGAAAATTTATCTCTAAAGTTATCTTTTAACGGCTCATGCGGTATGCTATCAAAATAACCTTTAAAATCTATGAGTAAAATATATCCGTTTCTTCCGTAATGCTTCAGGAACCATCTTAAATGATTTACTAATCTATTCTCCGCAAAATGCGTTCCTTTACCCTTTTGACTTGCTGCATTATCATATATAAGACTATTCGTAAGAATAGGATAAAGAGCATTATCACAAATAGATTTTTGAACAACTCTTTCTTCAAAGTGAACACTTTTTATATGCCTTAACTTTCCTCTTTCACATAAATCAAATTCTATAAAACCTTTTCTAATATCTTTACCGGCAATCAATTCTCTATGAGTTTTCACACACCGGAAAAGAATATTCAAAATATATCGTTGAACAGATGCTTTCCAAAATACTCCGTTACTTGCTTTCTTTGCTGCCTTGAATAAAGCTGCTATACTTGCCATATTATCGAAGTTATCATATTGTTTTAATTTTTCTTTATTTTCTTCTCTTTTCTTTTTTCTTCTTTCATAGCGAGATTTTCTTCTTGACATATTTATATGCCCCGTACAGTAAAGGTAAGATGTGTATTTTCCTATAACTGCATAGCTTTCAGGCATAAAACAAACTATAATACACAATTCGTTTGCTATGCACTTAACGAAAAGGCGACCGCCTGAATTGCATCAAGGCACTTATTTACAAACCGTTTCCGGCTTGAAAGTTATTTGTTCCTTCTTAAAAAAGCATCGTTTTCACTTTCGTTACTAAGACAAGCAATTAAGGATCAGAGCGGCAAACAAATAGTGGTATTCGTAGCAGCATTGTTGTTGGCATTACCGTTGTTGTTCACATTGCACACGTTCGTAGAGCTGAGTGTATTCGGTACAGAAAGCCACCAGTTGCAGCTAAAGTTTTTCAACAAATAACTTATATCTTTCTTTATCAGATTTTTTCCATTGTTTTATTAAACCTTCCGTATCAACTAAAAGCTCTGCAACTCTCTCAAGTTTTTGAATTTTAGCAGTATCAATACATAAAATTATTCTCACAATTTTATTATGAAGCTGCCAACAATTTATTATTGCTTGAGTTTGATAATATACCCTCTGTTTATATTCTGAACAGTTTGTAGGATATATTGTATTTGCAGCGGTCAAATTATCAACCAATTCATCAACCTTATTTATTAAACCTAATCCGACTATGTACCGGTATTTTTTAGGCATATTCTTTTCGGACATGATGAATTTTGTAAGTTCAACTTGCAAATTTTGAGCAGATACTAAAAATTGTAATTCTGTTTCTTTTCTAAATCTTTTATGAACATTACTCATTTTACCCCCTCAAGTATCAGCTACATAAAGTAGCTGATACAAGGATTGAAAGATTAAATACAGAAGCAGAGCGGCAAACAAATAGTGGTATACGTAGCAGCCGTGTTGTAGGCACTACCGTAGCTGCCCACAAGGCACACGGACGTAGAGCTGAGTGCAGACGGCACAGAAAGCCACCAGCCGCAGCGATCACCATTTGACTTATAACTTATTCTATTATCACAGTTATTAGCAAACCATGGGAATTGAATAGATAAGCCGGAAGCGAAAGAAGCTTTTGAATGACCTAATGACATAACCATAGTTCCGTAAACTTCAATTTCATTCGGAAGCCAAAGTTTTCCGCCATCACCCCATGCCCATGTTGTACCTTCATTCAATAGTCCGGAAGAAGAATATCTGCTTTCAAGCAACATTCTTTTTTGCTGCATAACATTTCTCAATGCTTGAGGTAATAATGCTATAACACCGGTTCCGCCGTTAGCACCATGATAAACATTGTTATAACCTTTTGCATAGTTATTAACACCGTTTAAAATTGCATAAGCAGCAGAAGCCAACCATGGATTATTTTGAGTTCCGGTTCCGTTATTATTATCGTTCGGGTTCCATTTAATAGGAGTATCAATACATTGATCGGATTTAATATAGAACATATTACCAATTTCCGTATCTCCACAATGAGCATAAGTGTTTATACCTATAATCCTACATTTAAAAGTTTGAGCTGCTAAACTATATCCGGCAACCGTACCGGCGGACATACTAACGGAAAAATAATCTCCAACATTTATACCTTCAAAATTGCCGGCGGTTTTTCTTGCAGCAAGCCAAGCATAAACGCTTCCGGCTGATGCTATTTCCGTTGCAAATTTTGTTTCGAGATTTACACCTTGATAAGTTTTATTATGAGAAGCTGCAAGAGCATCAATAGTATCATTTATCTTATCCGTTATCTCTAAAGGTTTTTGAGCCGTTGTTATCTTTTCTATCATAATTAACCCCCTATTACTACTGCTTTATATGTGTTTGCTGCTACTGATGCGGCTGCATTAAATTTAATTGTAGCCGTTGTTGATGATGTTGCTTCAACATCCATAATAACTTCATCTCCGGTTGATACTTCATATATTGCACATACAATATCCGTTGTACCTAATGTATGAGTGATAGTCCAAGTACAAACACCATCAGAAGGAGTAAGACTTGAGTTATTGAATGTTTCAACTTTTACTATTCCGGATTGAGCATTATCAACCGCATCTTTTACAAAAGCAGTTGTAGCAATTTGAGTTGAATTATCTCCGGAAGTTGCCGTTGGAGCTGTCGGAGTTCCTGTCAATGCCGGAGAAGCTAAAGGAGCTTTCAGAGCTAATAAAGTGCTGATTGCTTTTTCCGTTAAAAGTGAAGTATCAGAAGGATTTCCGCTCATAGCAGTTAAAACAACTCCGCTTGCAAACATCGAAAGAGCAAGGTTTGAAATTGTATTGCTGCTTGCATTTATGGTTTTATTTGTAAGAGTTTGAACCGCATTTAATAAAACCGTATCATCACTTTGAGTATGATCGAATTTATCAATAGCAGATGTTTGAATTGTAGTTGAGCTTGCGACATCTTTATTAAAGATGATTACATCACCGGCTTTATATTCAACGCTATCAATCGTGCATCCTGTTCCGGTACATCTAAAAATCCAACCTTTTGAAATAGGTCTGTATGAATTTAATCCGGAATAATCAGAAGCACTTGTAGTATCCCAAGCACCTTTGTAAACTAATCCGCCGGTCATAGCTGCCGATATTGCAGTTGATACAAAAGCGGTAGTTGCAATTTGAGTTGAACTATCTCCGGCAGTTGCAGTAGGAGCAGTAGGCGTACCGGTGAAAGCCGGAGAAGCAAGAGCAGCTTTTAAAGCTAACAAATCATATAAAAGTTTTGCTGATGGATATTGTGTATCCGTTGAAGAACTGTTTATGCTTGTTACTTTATTACTTGTATCTTCTGCCGTATATCCGAGAGAATTTTGTTTGCCGTCTAATCCGGATTTTAATTGTTTCGGATTAACCGCAACATCTTCCGCAGTTCCGGTACTTACTTGAGCATCCGTAGCAATTTCAGGAGGAACAACCCATTTTGAGCCATTCCAATATTGCTTCTTTTTGGTTGAAGTATTGTAGTATTCTTGACCTTCAACCGGAGTTACCGGAGCTGAATTTTGTGTATCATGCACAAAATTTCTTGCCGGATTTTGTTTAAAATCGTAATTCGTTTCAATTTTTTTCGTCATGATTTTCTCCTTTTATCGTTATCTTAAATATGCAAAACCTGTTACCGGTTGAGTGAATGTAACCTTAACCCTGTTAAGAGATACATATTGAACCGTACCATCCATAACAACATTACTGCTATCAACCAAAGTTACAGAAGGATAGTGTCCGGTATTATGGTCTATAATCCATTCATCACTTGCGACAGTTTGTTCATGTTCATAAGTTCCCAAGACATTAACCGCAGCAAGAACAAAGCCATCAAACGCTTCATAAGAAGTTATTACACTTCCGCTATCCGTAGTTTTAATATCAACATTCGCAACAAGTTCTTTTGAACTCCATGTACCTTTATAAATTGCATCAACAATCGGCACTCCGGATAGAGTTAGTTTATATTTATCATTATCAGCAACCCAATTATCATCAGAGAAGCTCAACCACTTCATTCCAAATTCAGCACTCTCCGCATATTGTTGAGCTCTGTCAGCTTCTTGCCTTGCATTATCCGCATAATTAGCAGCACTTGTAGCGTGATACTTTGAAGAATATCCGCTTCCATCAACCGTACCATCCATAAATTCCGCCCATTTACGAGCAAGATTATTTCCGGCTTGAAGATCCTGAATAAATTCATCAACCGATTGAGAAGAACCTTCATTGATTTTTACGGTTCTTGCAACTTGCCTATACAATATCTGAATTAACCTTGTCAAATAATCAAGAGAGTATTCCAATGTTTCAAGGTTTAAATAACTTGATTTTCCGTATTCATTTTCTTGAGATACCGGAAGTGTTAAACACAATGAAATAACTTCATCTTCCGCAAGAAGTCCATAAGTTGAACCACCGATAGGAAATGTAATATAGCTTCCGTTTTCATTCCCTATTTGATTGATAGAATAATCAACACCATATTCCAATAATACTTGTTCGCCGATATTATTTGTATGATATACGGCTAATTGACTTGCATCTTCAATATAAAAATCAAAGTCAAAAGTTGTTGTACTTCCGTTTCCGCTCCAATTATTGTATGGATTAGTTTCAGGTATCATAGTTCTCTCCTTTTCTTTTGTAGTAATTACTTCTTATTCTTCCGTTTTTTCTTTTCCGGCGGATGTCCTGTTGCAGCAACATTCGCACGATAATTTCCGTAACCTAACATTCTTAAAGCTCCTACACCGTATTCACCTTGAGCCATATCACCAACACCGCCGGCAGTATTAGTTAATCTCGATACCGGAACACCTGTTGCATCATCTCCAATCAATGACATAGCATCAACCCAATCCGCAAAGGTTACTTCATCTTTCAAGATAATTTCTTTACCAATTTCTTCAATATCTCCAATAATAGGAACGGTTTTTAAGAACGGTTTATATTCTTTTTTATCAATCAATGTTTTTAAGAATTGCATCAATGTAGAAATACCCATACCGGCAAAACCGTAAGCACCCATATTAGAAAATACCATAGCGGAAGCAGCATCAATTCCGAACCTTGCAAGAGCATCTTCATCATCATCTCCACGCAGCAAAGCTCCTATAAGCTGCATCAATGACAAATTACCCAAGAAAGATGTGAAGATAATCGGATTGAATACTTTGTATAAAAGCACCGCTTTTATCAATTCTTTGTTTCCTATATCTCCTCTTGTTCTTGCAGCAATAGCATCAAGGAATTTTCTCTCATACTGTAAAGATGTATTATTGAAAGCAAACATCATACGAGTAAAGAAGTTTTCAGACATTTTCTTTTGCCATACGGAAGTTGCTGAATTGTGTCCGGATTGTTGAGCTCTCAAGGTATCTTCAACAAACTTATCAAATGCTTCACCTTCATTCATACCTTGAGAAACAAGATAATCTATATAAGGTTTACCACCGAAGCAAATTGCAAGAATATCACCGTATTTAGTGTTTGTAGCACAGAAGTTTCTTAAACTTCTAAATCTATCGGTTTCATCCGTAATTCTTGACATTATCTCATTCATTGAGTTACCGGCAAGACGAGCTTTTAAATAATCACAATTATCCATCATGTATTTAAAAGTTTCTTTCGGTTTTTTGATAGCTTCCGCAAAACCTTTAGACCACAACCCAAGCGGCATTTTTTCAGCATAGTTAATAACGGAAGTTAATTGTCCGAACATAACTTTAGCATTACCACCGATACGAGAAGTGATGTAGTTTGCAGCAAGAGCATCCGCCCAAGTTTTACCGACATTCAAACCACGAACATAATTTTCAAAAGTTGAAGAACCTAATTGATTTAATAATGTATCGTGTATTCTATCTCCGACAGTTCTTTTTTGTTTGCTCTTTTTACCTTTTACTTTTTCTCCGGAGAGTGCATAAGGCATTTCAACTCCATCAAAAACTTCTTTTATAGCAGCTCTTACAGTAGCATCTTTAAATATTGCATTGAGATAGTTTAATCTTTCCGAAAGAATAACATATCTTGCAGTTTTATTTATATGCGGCAAGAGGATAGAAATCGGCTGCTCCGGTTTCATCTTAATCCGGTTACAAGTTTTTCTCTGCTTAATGAATGAAGGATTGCTTGAGCGAACAACATTTTCATGAAGCATATCAATTTCAGATCCGACACGAACAGTTTTTGAAGGGAAGTAATTCTGAACTTTTGGAAGTGATAATCCCATTGTCCGGATAAATACTTCATTATTCTCATCATACATAGCTTCACAAGTATCAATCAGAAGCCATGCAAACTGTTTATCTTCATCAGAGAGAACTTCATTGAACATATATTGAGTTTGATATACACCAAATTGAGTTGTTATTCTCTGTTCTAACTCCTCATTCATAGACCAAGCGTAAAGAGTAATAATTTCCGCTCTTGATAATAAAGTTCCGGTTTCAACATATTGACCGGTTTCTTTACTAAAGGTAGTTTCTTTGAAGTTATAAACTTCTTCTTCATACTCTTGCATCAGTTTTACAAGCGGTTGAATGTTACCGTAATCTACAAACCGGTTGAACTTATCCATGAATTTTTCTTTAGCATTGATAGGATTATTCAATCCGTAAATATCCATAGCTTTTTGACAAAATTCTGAATAGTGTTTGTAGGCATAAACTTCCGCATCACTCTCCAACTTCAATAAAGAATATCTTTGAGCAACTTCTTTACCGAATATAGCATTAAGAGAAGTTTCCCAATTAGCAAGAGTTCTTTCGGAAGTCAGAGGAGTTTCACCCATGATAAATTTTGCAACGGCTTGAGCAGCTTTATTATCTTTTATAAGTCTTACTCTGTATGCCAAATCCGTTTTCATATTATCTTTTTGGAGTTGCTTTTCAAGTTCTTCCGCATCTTTAGCTCTCCGACCTTCAAATTTCAAAGTCATAATATCTTCTAACAGAGAACGAGTTGCAAGAAGGTTTAAATCCTTTAATTTATTTGAACGATACTCTAAAAACTTCCTTCTCAAATTACTTTGAAAATCGGTTTTAAATTCCGGAGTAGCAACCGGATTTTCATCATTATCATCTCTTTCTTCACCGGCAGCAACTTTATCAAGCTCAATCATAGCACCGTATTCTTTCAGAGCTTCTTTTTGTTTGAGCTTGTTTAATTCAGCAAGTTCGGCAAATACACTATTTGTTTTCCAATCGAATTTTCCTTTTTTAAGAGTTCCGATTTTTACAAGTTTTGAATTTACTTTTATTTGCTTCTGAATTTCTTTATGAAGAATTGCTTTTGCTTGATTTTCCAAATCAGAAATAACATAGTCATTTATCATACGGACAATTCTTTTTGTAGAATTAACAGAAGTAGCGTTTTTAATTGCTTTATAAAGACTATGAGATTTTGATAATCTTACTTTGTATTTAACATTCGGATCATAAACTTTCAATTCATTCAGTTTATTTGTTACATAGAATTGAAGCTGCTGAACAACAGGAATTGAAGGATAGTGTTTGCGGTTGAAATCTTCCTTTTGACCTTCTTCATAGGTTTCATAACTATCCGACAATTTTTGAGCCAAATCCGTAACAACTTCATCCGGCATAGAAGGCATATTATCAAACAGAGAAACAAGAGCTTCCCAAGCATTTTGTTTTTCTTCACCTTTGAGAGTTTGAATTTTATTATAGAGATAATCGAATTTTCCATAGAACTCACTAATCTCATCTTCATCCATATTAACGAATTGATATGTTCCATCAACCATGACATCAAACGCTTGTTGAGCAAGTTTGTTATCTCCATCAATTTCATCATTATCATAACTTACACCGGTATCACTATAAAATTCCGCCCATTCCGGATGGAAGCCATCAGAAGCGGTAATTCTATCCGTACCTTCAAACGCTTCTTGAACTTTTTCCCAATTACGAGGATTAGCGATAACATTCTTTTTCATACCCGTAGCAACTTCAAGAATAGAAAGAGTAACATCCTTGTAGCGTTTTTGCATCTCTTTTACTTCTTTAGGAAGTTTGCGAGAAGCAGTTTCAGCCATTTCCAAATACTCTTGTACTTTTCTTCTCTTATCGGATTTACGGTTATTTATGGCAATATTATCTCTCCAAAGTTCATCAAGTTCTTTCATTTCTTCTTCTTGATGAGCTTTTATTTCTTTTATTCTGTCGTTAATATCATCACATCTATCAAATACGGTTTTTCTTATTCTCTCATTTTCCGTAGTTAATAAACGCTCAAACAGATTATTCAGGTTTTCAACATCAGCTTCCGAGAAAGAATATTGAGTTCCATCTTCCGTATAAACAAGCTGCTTGATACTGTCATATATTTGAATAAGAGCGTTTTTGAAATCTTCAAATATTTTCTTCAAACGATTGCTTCTTGCAGAACCGTTTCTAATATACGCTTCAAAACCAACGGCAAATTTTTCATGCTGCTCACGAGTAAACTTGCCGCCATCATTCTTAACGAACTTCCTAACTTCCGCAAGGTCAAGAGCAAGTTCATCATTATATTGAGCATATTTTTCCAATCGAGATAACCACCAATGAGCGAACTCATGGATGATTGTACTTTCATCAGCGTTTTTAAATAACTCAATCAGATTTTCAGCCGGAACAAATGCACCCTTAACTTTTTGTATTCCACGAGCTTTTTCATTATCGTAGAACATATTCCCTTGTACCGGTTCTTCTTGATAATACTTGACATTATTATTTTCTTGATATATCTTATCAATAAGACTTGCTGCTCCGTCTGAAATGAGTTCAGAATGAATTTTAGAGTTTAGCAGGTCTTTTATTTTTTCTCTATCAACCTTTATCAATTTTCCATCATTCAACGCTTTATCAATAAGCGGTTCATAGTTTTCTCTTGAATGGATGGTTTTTATTTCATTTACAATAGCACCTTTATTATCTTGATTGATTTTAATAGATGCCATAACATAATCTCCGTTATCGGCTTTTAAATCCAATACAACGGCATATTTTTTATTTTTATCTATTTCTTTTGCATCCGGCAAAGTTTCAATAACGGCAATAGGATTTTTTAATGCCGTATAAACTTTGCTTATTGTTTCTTCACTTAAATTGTGATCCGGATTTTTATTTTTTCTTGCTTTATTTATTACCTTTACCCCTATTGCCAAGTTATCTTGAGGAATACCGGCTTCAACAAGTTTTACCGGAGTTCTGCCAATAGTGAAAAGATTGCTCTGTTCTTTTTTAGGTAATTTATTGTTATATATTTTATTGACAAACTTCTTAAATTCAATATTTGCTTTTGCTTCTTCTAACTGTTCTTGATAGTTAGATTTTGCACCTTGATAATACATATTAGGATTATCGGCTTCAAAAGTTCCTTTATTTTCAACGGATTTAATTTGTTCCGGTTTAAATACGGAAATATTTAGTTTTCCTTTTTCTTGTTTATAATAGCCATCATAACCGTTATTCTGAATGTATTCTACAAAACTTTCACCATCAATAGTCATACTTTCAAGCTGAAACCAATTATCATATCCGCCAGCTTTTTGAGCTATTTTAGGATTATCAATTTTTAATAAAGTTACTTCTAACTCATAAGGTTGAACATCCTCTTTTATATAGAATTTTCCATCTTTATCCCAAGCTCTTTCAGCTCTTACTTTTTCCGTTTGAATAATTACTTTTTGTTTATGAGTATCTTTAAAATCAATATCTTTTGCTATTTTTTCTAATTCTGCATATACTTCTTTTTTGTTTCTAATTTGATACCTATCTTCTCTTGAAGAAAAATAACTATATTCCGGTTCACGAAGTTCTTGTGCTGCAACAAAATAATCTTTGTTTTTGAAAACAATTTTATCTCTTGCAACGCTGCTTATATGTTCTTCAACATTTTCATTATCTCTACTGTATGCCATTCCGATTTCTGCTTTATCGAAATCTTCTTGCCTTTTTACAGTATTTTCATAATTGAAACCCATTATATCATTTTTTAATGTTTCTCCGGAAGTAGGAGTGCCAAAAATCCTAACATCTTTATTTTTGATTTTTTCAATAAATTCATCAACTTGTTTTTCATCTCTAAAATCAAAAGGATTTTCAACCTTTAAATAAACATCATACAAAACCGGTTCTCTATCAAGACCTTGTTCAAAACTTTTTGAGCTTGCATAATCATGAGCAAAGCGAGGATTAAAGGAAAAATCAAACTCTGCACTCTTGCCAAAAGTATCAAAATTCCAAAGTGAACCATGATAAACCAAGCGTGGATTACCGTTTTCATCAACTATTTTTGATTTTCCAAACCACTTTTTAAAATATTTACTATTAGTCTTTTTTTCTTCCCACTCTTTTTTTGCGACTTCAATATTATCTTCCGCACCGGCAGAAGCAGCTTTTTGAAAATATCTTTGTCCGGTATGATCTTCTATTGTTCCGGACATTTCAGGATTAACCGGATTTATATCAATAATAACTTCTCTGCCATCTTTATCTTCAATAGATAATCCTTCATCATGTAGCATATTGAAGGCATCATCTTCTCTCATACTTCCGCTATACTGAACAATAAAATCCAAATCGGAAGTATTCTTATTCTTGCCGGTAGTATAAGAGCCGTAAACCCTTATATCTTCAAGTTTAAATTCATCTTCACCAACATCATATTCAGCTAATATATTTTCAATATCAGCTTTTACCATGTCGGTTAATTCGTTTGAGGACATACCAAAATGCTCAATCAAGTTATTCTCCGACTTATCGGCTTGAAAGAGCTGCCTTGTTTGATTATAATGTATCTCTCTTAATTCGTTTGCAAGTTCGGTATATTCAGCAGTTTCAAGAGCGTTAATAAGACTTCTTGCTTTATCATATTCGCTTTCTTCCAAATTACCATCTCTGATTTTTGAGAGAATATCTATTTCTTCAATGAGTTGATTTATATAATTTTCATCATTAAAATCCGAAGGAAGATTATCAAGCTCATTAAAGAGTTCTTCTATCCTTCCATCAGTTTGAATATATCTGCCGTTTTCCCTTTGAGCAATTTCAGCTTCTCTTTGTATAACCGGCATTTCTTCTTCCATAACTTCTTCTAAAGATAATCCGGTTACTTCACTCAATTTTTGAAGCGGAGTTGCAAAAAGAGCAGCAACACTTTTCGCATCTTTTTCACGAGCGAAAGTTTTATTATCAATAAATTTTTGAGTTAAATCTTTTTCAATTCTTTCCGTAGCAACTTCAGGAGTAAAATCTTTTGTTTCATTTTCAATAGCATTTTTCAATTCGCTCCGGATTTCAGTTTCAGACATATTTCTCAAAATGTCATTTTGCAAACCTTCATCAATATTTTGAGAAGTCCAAATATCTCTTAATCTTTGTTCCGCAAGAGATTGAGAACCTTTAATTTTTATCAAACCTTGATCCAAGTAAAATTGTTCCGGAGATTGAATATATCTGTTTGCTCTGTTAGTTAAATCAGCAACATTCTTTTTGAATTGTCTTTTGTTCCATTCATCCGTTATTCTTGAACCGCTTCCGGCAACGATATGACCGCCGGCACCAACCGCAGCAAAAGAAAGAGCTTCTTGCCCCCATTGAGAAGGATTATCAGCATACAAGACATTATTCATAAATCCATCAAAATTATATTCATTAAGTCCGTTTATACCGAATGTTTGACACAAGAAACGGTTAAGAACTTCTTCACCCATTTCCTCAATTACACCATCATAACCGTACTTTCTTAAAGCATCAGCAGCCGGCATACCGTAACGACTTGAAACAAGTTTTTCAAATCCGGTAAAGAATTTTTTCGGTAGAGCTTTTTGTAATGGTTTTGCAAAATATCCGGCAACCGGAGATAAAGTCCATCCGGCAGTTTCCGTAAGAGCTTCAAATGTACTTTCTCCAAAAGATTTCATAATAGAAGTTGCAAGATGTTCACTATCCGTAAACACCGCATCACCTAAATCCGTAACATAAACCCCTGTTGCAATTTGTTTATCTGCAATACCGCCCATGAAGGTATGCGGCATTTTTGTTAATCCGAATTTTGCAGAAGTTCCGATTGCAGCCGGCAGAGCTTTTCCGGTTTCTTTTAGAGCTTCTTTAGCACCGACATTAACGAGAGCTTTTGACATTGTGGTTTTTGCAACCGTATCTTTATAAATCTTTTTAGCAGCAGAAAGAGAGAGTGTCTTTTTAGCAGCAGCCGGAGCAGCGGATTTAATTGCAGCTTCTTTTAATGCAGCTTGCACCGCTTTTCTTGCAGCTTTTTTAGCACCTATTGTAGATAAAGTTTTTGCAAGAGAAGCAAGACCAACTCCGCCTTCTGATGTGAAAACACCAATAGCAAATTCTTCAACATAAGGAATAGTTGCAAGAATAGCATTAACAGTTCCACCACCAAAAGTAAAGCCACGAGTTTGAAGTTCCTTCATATCTCTCAAATAATCCACGAGCTTTTCTTGCTGCTCATAGGTTAATTCTTCACCTTTTTTAGCTCTATCCAAAAGAACGGAAACAGTAATTGCATCCGCAGCATCTCTTGTTGTATTGACATAAGGAGCAAAAGAAGCCCATTGATGGTTCTTTCTCCACGCTTCCGCAATACCCATTCCGCCTTGTTTTTTCCATTCTTCAATTTCATCCGGAGAACATACATTGAGCTTCTCAAGCCATTCCGGCATTTTATATATCTCATTATGTTCTTCTTTTAAAAATTCAGGCATATCCGGAATACCGTTAATTGCATCAGAATTAAGGTTTCTTTTTTCTTCCGGTTTTTTCTTCTTTTGTTCTTCAATATATAGTTCGTTATCTGCTTTTACAAATTCATCCATATTTTCATTGAAATTAGCAGAACGCACATTGTAGCTGCTGAAAATCGGATTAACATTTGTTGTATCAGGTACAGTATTATACATAAATTCTTTTCCTTTTTATTGTCAAAATTCTTTTACATTCTATTGTCAATTTCTTTTTACATCCCTTGAGCATCTCCGCCGTAGCGAGTATCAAAGGAAATATCAATATGGTTCACATGGTTCATTGTTGTATTCGGATGAGCTTTTTTGTAGTTCACATCATATTCCCTCAAATCTCTTATTTTCGGATTTTTAGGATTGTTATAACGGCTCAAAAGAATTGGATCAGAAGTTCCGATTGAAGCAACTGCCGGATCGGATAACATTCTTTCAAAAACCGCTTGTCTTTGAGCAACATTCAAAGCAGCCATACCGACATCACATTTTCTTCCTTTGCCATGACCGCCGTTATCTCCGGCTCTGTATCTTGAAGTTACTTGCATAGGTATTCCAAGCTCTCTTGATATTTGAGGTATTCTAACATCCGCATAATATGTAAGAACTTTTGTTTCACCTTTTTTAGCTTTTGTAGCACTAACATTTTTATAAATGCCTTGAGCGGAGTTAAGTTTTCCCATATCTCTTTCTCTCCAAGCATTTTCAATAGTGTTATAAGAGCGTTTTGCCATCTCATAAATTTCTTCCGGAGAAGGTTCTCTTTTGTTCGTACCTTTGAACATCATGTATTCTCTTGCCATCAGATCATAAACTTCTCCATGTTTTTTAGCACGAGCAAAGAGTTCTTTTGTTTCATCAAGATTTTCTCTTGTTCTTCTCTGTTCTTTTGTTAGAGTTTTATCATCTCTCCAACTATCATCTTTGTAATCAAATCCTTCCAAGATAGCTTGAAGCTGCTCTGTATTTTTAAAATCAAACGCTTTTCCTTGCATCCTCTCAACTTTAGAAAGAAATCTAACAACTTCTTCTTCATACTCTTTACTATGCAAACCTTCACCACCTTGAGGATTAAACCTTGAATTATACATTCCTTTGATTGCTTTTCTCATTTCAACTTCAGGAGTATATTCATTTGCAGCAGCTTTTCTCTGCATATCTACAATTTTGTTATATTGTTCTTTTGTCAAATCATAGTTAGCCGGATTGATATTTTTAAATTCTTCATTATTGAAAGCAGCCATATCAAGCAGATTATTATAATCCGCCCAATTATTACCAACACCCTTCAACTCTTGCATTGACTTCAAGTTCTTATAAATCTTTTCTTTTTGTTCTAACGACATATTAGAAACATTGACTTCTCTCATAATGCTTGAAATATCATCACCGTTATCAAACGCAGCATAAACCCTCTGCATAATTTCATTACTTGCTTTAGCATCAATTTGTTTTTGTATCTCGTCTTGATGTCTTAATAAGCGGTTATATTCATTTTCAGTAGCATTTCTTAATTCAATATTCTCAATACTATCAATAAACTTATAAGCATCTTCCGGAGATTGAGATACTAAACCTTCTGCCGTAGCTCTTGCGGTATATGCAACTTCTTCCGTATGTATTCTATGCAAATATTTATTTTGCACTTCCGGAGTGAAACTTTCCTTATGCTGCTGAAAATATTCTCCGGCTTTTAAAGAACCTTCTGCCAAATACGCATCAAGAATTTGAGCATGAAAATTACCTTCATATTCTTTTTTCTTGATTGCAAGCATTTCCGGATCTTTATCCCATCCTTTAATAAGAGCGTAGTTATCGAGAACGGTCATACCGTCTTTATAAAACATACTCAAATCGTTAGGATTATTTCTTCCCTGAATTGCTTTATTAAAAACATTGGTTAAACTATCCGTATAAACTGCATCTTGCCATTTATCCGTTTCTTGTTTATCGTGAGCTTCTACATATCTTTCAATAGTATTTCTTTTTTGCTGAACAATCTGCCTTGCTTTTTGTTCCCATCCGCCGATAAATCCGGATTTTGCAATATACTCATCAGCATATTTATCAAAGCTATCCATGAGTTCCGGAGATTTTCCCATAGCTTCTTTTCCGGTTTTATTGAAATAACCGTTATCTTTATCGTAAAGATGTTCATTAGACCAATTATCAATAAAGTTACTGAACTCAACAAGTTTTGTTTTATCATATTGAGCTTTTAAAGTTGCAAGTGCATCCGCCGCATTTAATCCGGCATCACCGAGATTTTTCATAGCGTTAGAAACACCAACTCCGAACGCTTCAGGAGTTGCGTTATTTTGCACATAAGCGTATGGAGTATTTTGAGGAGTTACGCTCCTGTTATATTGTGGTATTCTTGCCATATTTTTTACCTTTCTCCAAGTCCTCTTGTTTGTCTTATCCTATAAAAAAATTCAAAACCTTCCGGCACTTCAATTCCTTGCGGTTTCAAATCAAATTTGTACCCTAATTTCTTGAGCCATTTTTTAGCCAATTTATTTTCAGAAAATAAAATATTCCAAGTGAGCCAATATTTTCCATCAATCTCATCAAAAGCCGTAATGATATGTCTGAACATACAACTCTTATTCTTTTCAATTTCCGGAGTAGAGAGAAGCCAAACAACTCCAACTCCATCTTCTTCCGTATCGGTATAACCGCCGATAACAACCGGAGTATCATCAGATTTTTTACAACCTAAATAAGTTCTTGTTTTATCATCCATAATTTCATTGAGAATAATCTCTTTGAAATCATCACCCTTTTGAGTTCTTGCTTCATGCTCATCTTCCGGTCTTAAATGCTCAAGAATATAGAGAACATCTTCTCTATTCTTCTTCTTTTCGTACATTTAACCCTCTTTTATTTTTGGTTTTGTTGTCTTTGCTTTACCTTGCACATTGTTATTAACTACTTTTATAATTAAAGTATTCGGTTTTGCTTTCTTCATAATTCTCTCCTATTGAACATCTGATATATCTTCCATACTGAACATAGCACTCAAAGAGAGGATAGTGAGCGGCAAAGGTTTATCTTGCATCACAACGATAGTTGCATTTTCCGTAGCAGAATTAAACGGAGTTGCAGAAACATTTCTTGTAAACAATTTATTACTTTCGTTTACACTCTCAATACTTCTATCAGTTCCGACAAATAAACCGGCAGAACCGCCAACCTTAAATTCTTCTCTTGAGTTGAGAATATTAACACACACATTATTTATAATCTTTTTAAGCCCTTGAGTGTTTTCACCTTCAATATTCAATGTTTCAAGTCTGAACTCAAACGGCAATCCAACGGTTATTTCTCTCACCGCAAAAGGCAGAGTTACGCTTCCGGAAGAATTGATATGTAAATGTTGTATCAATCCGCCGTTACAAAGAGCAAGAACATCTTTACCGGCTAAATGAGAAAGTCCGGAAATTGTTGTAACATCATGATCCCAAGTTGCACTCAATCCGCTATCAACAAAAAATCCATCTTGAGTTTTCTTAACTATTCTGCTTTTTGTTCTTTCAACATATCTCTTTCGTGTTCCGCCTATCGTAACAATATTTTCTTCTTCATTGAGAACATTGATAACTCCAACGGAAGTTGTAAGCAGCATATCAGAATAAACAGTTGCACCAACTTCAAAAAGTTTATCGGTATAATATGTATTTTCTCCGCATTGATATTTATAAGTCATAACATCAGAAGTATTCTTTTCACTTCCAAGAAGCTCATAATTTCCTTGATATGCCGGATTGATATATCTTCTTATTACAAAATAAACCGCATCTTCTTGACCTTCACGAACGGCAGCAACGCTCTCAAAAAATCCATCAGTAACTTGCCTTGTCCATCCGCAAATCTTTTGTGTTTTGTTATATGTCAATGTTGCACAAGTTCCATCAGAGAACACAAGCCATATCAATCTATAAGGTTCTTTTGCATAAGCCATATATTTAACCGTTTTCCCTTCAAATAAATGACTTGCAAACAGAGATAATTCAGCACCGTTATAACTATCAGAAAGATAATCATATCCCATATCTCTTAAAACAGATCCGCCGGATTGAACAAAAATTATCATATTTCCGGAGATAATCGGTTCAACATGAGAAGAACCGTAGTTTGATTGTACCAAAGCAACCGGAGAAGGATTAGCTTCAAACACTCCATCAGAACCGTTAATTCTATATTCGGTATTTGATGTAAGAGCTATAAGGTGATTAAGTCCTACAAGATGTCTTATTTCATTAACTTCTCTATCCGCAAGAGCTTGAGTTATAGCATCCGAAGCTATTAAAGGTCTTGAGATATTAAAGTTGTTAGAAGTTGCAAGTTGTGAAGCCCAAAATGTTTGAGGATTGTTTGTTGAGTTTGCATAAACTTTCCTTTGTTGAAAATAAGTTGCACAAGAAGGATAGTTGCTATTTGCAAACGGATTTTGATAAATCGGAGCAGCTTCTTTCAAATCCGGTTCAATCTTATCATCAGTAAAGGAAGTTCCATCAGCAGTTCCGACATAACCATATACACCGTTTACATTCCTATAAACATTATATTCAGCAGCACCGGTAACGGCTGTCCATGAAATAGTAACATATTCAGAAGCTAACCAATTTGCTTCTCTATGTCCGGTAACAGAAACAACCGCAGAGCGTTTACTTTCTTCTTGAGTATTTTCATCAACGGCAGTAACAAGATATTTATAAGTCCTTGTATTAGAAGATGTATCTCCATGCCAAGTTGCAGTTACATTAGTAGGAGCAGCAATAGCCGGATTTATAGAGATTGAATTTAATCTCCAATCATCATGATCATATCTTGTCAATTCACGAGGAGCATAATTTCTATGAGTGATTGTTAATACATCAGCCGATTGAACGGTTTTTAATTCCGGCAAATCAGCAACGGCATAAGGAGAAGGAATTTCATAAATATCCTGTTCTCTCCATTTCCCATCACTTAAATCCGTAGCAAAAGTTCCGGCAGTATGAGCGGTTATACAATAATAAGTTTTACTATTATTAGTAACAAAAGCTCCAACGGAATAAGAAGTTCCTGTTACCCAAGCGGCAGCATTTTCAACAACAATATATCCGCCATCTTGAATAAATCTGAAATACTTATTGCCGGCTTCAATAATGTATGTTTGTTCGGAGTTGAAAGCAAATCTCAATAATCTTGTATGATTATTGCTATTCTTTACCTCACCGACAAATTCAAATCCGGAGCGGTTTGAAACACAACCTTCCTGATGTATAAAACCGTTTTTTATTTCTTTGCAGCCGAGAGAATATTGCTCAATTTCTGTTCTCATATAAAGAGCCGGAGCAAGTTCACCTCTTGAAAAGCTCATTTGTGTTAATCTTGTTCCTGTCATTATTACCTCACATCATAATATTGAGAGTTATCTTCATCATCAGCGGCACCCTCTTGAGCGTTGAGTTGTTTAGCTTTACTCAATTTCCATTCATACTTCTGCATACATCTATCCGCTTTCTTTTGTTGTCCGGTTATAGTTTCACCGGCAAGAGCAGCAAGATAATAAGAAAGAGTGATTGCAAATTCCGGTTCAAACAATGTTTCTTTTTCAACCCTTCTTGTATATCTCAATCTTGCAAATTCAATTTCAGCAAGAAAAGACTTTGCACCAAGAGAATTTGAAAAAGGTTCAAACTTCTTTTCTTCACCTTTTACAGTATCAATAATCGCACGAGCAGCAATACAATCATTCGGACAATCGTAAACAAAAGGGAATTTCGGATTAGGAGAAGTTTCAGTTGATAAAGTCAAATCTTTATAAGCAACCGCAAACCCCCAATCAAACGCTTTTAAAACTTCATCTCTTGCCGTTTCGTAATAATTATTTAAAATAATAGCTCTGCTATCTTTATCAAAACTGTTCGTAGCAATCGGAGCAGTTATTCCAAGATGATTAAGAGCCATATTAAATATGCCTACTTTTGAATATGTCATAATTTATTTTCCTTTATATCTTGTATAAGAATTGGAGCATAGAAAATCCGCTATGCTCCAAATCCAACCCATTTTGTAGCAACACCGGCAGCTTTACTTATGCCGTTTAGTCCGGTAGAAATAGCATTTATCTTTCCGGCAGTATAAGCATTTCTTCCGGAGATTGCATCCATATTCGCTTGATTAGTATAATTACCGGCTTGCTGCTCATAGGCAAGAGCTTTTCTTTCATAATTCGTTTGAATTTGAAGTGCATCAAGCTCACCCATAGCGGCAGTATCTTCAATAATATCAAGAGAAGTTCCTTGAGTTACATCCATACCGTTAGCAGCCATAGCAGTTTGTTGAGCTCCAACCGCTTGAAGTGTTTTCATTCGTTGAAGTCTTGCTTCTTCTATACCGGTTTGTCTTTCCGTATCAGCGTTTCTTTTTGCAATCTCCGCATTTTCTTGAGCCACTTTTGCTTGATAGTTATACATAGCTTGTTGCTGCTTCCCTTGTTGAATAGAAGAAACAGTTCCAAGAGCCGTTGAAGCTATCGCAGCAGCAGCACCGACCGCAAGCATAGCATTAGCAACCGCCGCAGAAATTGAAATTGCACCTACTGTAACCGCACTTGTAATTATACACATGATCTTTTCCTTACTTTCCTAACAGAGTTTTTAATTCTGCTATCTGTTCATCAATAGTTTTGTTTTCAGCGTTTTCAAGAATAATTCCTTTTGCAACACTTTCATCCAAGAGAGCTTCTAATTCTTCTTGTTGCTGAATATCTGATTTTTCTTCACCTTTATCATTCGCATCTTCAGGAGCATCTTTTTCATCTTTTTCAACCGGAGCTTCAGGAGCTACTTCAACCGGAGCTTCTTTTGCTTCTTCTTTTTTTGCTTTTGCTTCCTGTTTTTTAGTTGCTTTACCATCCGCAAGAGTACCCCATGAAGGAACATCACCTTCATAATCAATAACTTCATTCGGATAAACTAAAGCATCTTGATAGTATGCGAGTTTTGTAACCTTAATTTTTATTTTTGCCATTTTTAATTCTCCTTATTACCGTACAATATTTCAGCAGCATTATTTATAGCTTTCATTTGCTTATTAAGTTCCGGAGTAACAAGAGCCATAAGCTCTGTATCGGCTTTTATTTCTTCTGCTCTTACGAGAGTTCTTACCGCATCTTTAATTTCCCATTCATCATATTTAGGTTTTTCCGGTTCTTTAGAAATATTGATTTTCAAACTTTGTTCTTCCATTTTTTTATTCTCCTTGCTATTAGTTTAATAATTCGTGTATAGATATTTTAGGAAGTTTCAAATCACTTTCCGGATTTAACTGAAAAAGGTTTATGTATTTTTGACAAATATTTTCCATATAGACCTTTGTTTTTAACTGAACACCATCACTATAAACCGGATTATGAAGTTCATTATCAAAATGTTTATTGTTCATTAAATCAATTCCGGCAAGAACAACATTTTTATATCCGTTGAGATATGCCCAATTTATAGCCATTGATGAAGTAAAAAAGTAAAAATTCAAAAATCCTTGTGTAGTTGAAAATTCTTCTCTGTTAGTAATAACATTGTAGAGTTCAACATTTTTCTGATTGCTAACTTCACTTTGATTTTTTATATCAGTTATGATTTTGTTTTCGATACATATTTTCGGAGCTGCAATTTTATCATAAAAAATTACATACTTAATATCCGGAAAGCTCTCATGTACTGTGTTAATTCCCATTGTATCGTATGATTTAATTAACTCCGGAATATATTCTTTAATATCATTGATGAACATACTCCGACCAAAAAGAATAAGTGTGTTTTCCATATTTTAAAAAGTGGGGATATAAGAAATACCCCCACTCTCCTCAATTACATATCCTGATAAGAGCCATCATTAGCGGCAACAATACCGGCAGTAATTTTACCGGCAGAAATGCTTCCGCCTGATCCGACAGTTACATCATAATACAATCTCATGTAACCTTCATTTCCTTTAGGAATGAAGTTGATTGGAGCAACATAACCGGCAACTAAATCAGAACCGGAGATAGCACCGGTTGTAGCTAAAGTTGTAGGTGATGAAAATGCTTCATTATCATCAGTTTGTACTTTAATTTCAACAGAAGTTGCACCGGTAAAAGTTTCAGTAACTTGTATGCGTAACGGTATAGGAGTTCCAAAAGCAACTTCCTTTAATTGACCTTGAGCCAATTTTACAACATTTGTTGAAGCAGCATCAGCCGTAATAGCTTGATTTTCTGAAAAAAGATTTTCCTTATCGTATAACATTTTATTTTCTCCTTTTTTAAAATTGTGTACTAATAAAATAAGCATTTTTTGTACGAGAAATGCTTTTAAAACTCCATCTCCCTACTCATCTCCTCAATTAAGAAACTTGAGCTTCTGTATCAAGAATTTGATCGCAGCATTTAACAGGAATACCCAAGAATTTAACAACCGGTTTACCTGCAAATTCATCAATAGTTAATTGAACATTTGATTTATTCATAGCTTGCAAGTGTAAGAATGTTTCGATTGTTTCATTTACATAGATAACTGTTTTACCGCCTTTAGCGTGTTGTTTAATCCTATGGTACATTTTAACCATTAAAGTAATTAAATCAGCAGCACTTGCACCGGACAAATTAGAAACATCAATGTTTGCAATTCTTCCGTTTGCTCTGTAGTTTCTAACGGTTAAACCAACATCCCAAGAGAAGTAATCTCTGTATGCTTCAAAATCATTTCCGCTACCGTCTTGAGCAGTAACTTGACCTTTATCAACATGCTGCAAACCGGCTTTAGAACCTTTCGGATAAAGAAGGTGAGTGTGTTTATCACCCCAAGTAACAAACCAAATTGAAGTGTTATCACTTCCGCTTCCACCGGCATCAATAATTTGATAACCGATATTTCCTTTTGTTGAAGATAATTTGTTGTAACGAGTTGCCAAACCATCAAAAGCAGCATCATTTTTACCTTTGTTGCCGTAGAAGATGTTTGTTTGAACTTTGTTGTTCATACCTTGAATATGTGCTTCTGCTTCGTTTAGTCTGAATTGGTTAGTGTTTCCGTTCAAGTCTGCAAGTTTTTTATCAACAAGTGAATAATCATCAAGCATAGCAGTTGTATCTGTTACTTGAGTATAATCACCTTTTTGACATTTTACACCTTGATAGAATTTTCTAAATTCAGGTTCAGGCAAACCGTTCCTAACTGTTGTTTTGTGAGAAGTGCCATCATTACATTCAAGAGCAATAGCATCTTCTAAAAGAGTGTTGGATTGAGCAAACAAATCAATAATCGTTGCAGTTACTTTTCCATCACCTTCCATTTGTGAGTACATGTCTTTTAAGGTTAAATAAGTTTTTCCTACTGTAGCCATTTTAATTTCTCCTTTTCTTTTTTAGCTAATACACTTTTTAATTACCATTTGAATTTGAGCCGTAAAGAATATCTGCCGGATCTGCCGGAGAACCCGTTGGAGTTTTCGGAGCAAATACCTTATCATCTCCTACAAGTTCACCTATTCTATGGAACATCTTAACTATTGCCGGATGGTAATTAAGACCGGCATCAGCAAGAGCAGCTTTTACCTCATCATTAGCAAAAGCCGTATAACCTTTATCGGCTATATCCAAATATGCGTTCATTTTAGCTTTATCACCGCCACCAATTTCCTTATCTGTATTAAGAGCTTGTTGGAATTGAGTAACTTTAGCTTGATGAACTTGCTTTAATATCTCCGGTACATTTCCGGCACTTTTTTGAGCAAGTTTTAAACCAAACTCCATGTACTTATTCGCTTGAGCTTGCGACAGATTAGTTTCTTTGTTGAGTGCATCAAACTCTTTAAGCATATCTTTATCGTATTCATAACCTTCCGGAAGTTTTATTGCTTCATAATTGTACGCTTCCGGAGCTCCGTAAATACCGGTATCATCACCGGATTTATCAGTTTCTTTGTTTGCTCCATCATCAGCTTCATTACCGCCGTTATCAGAGCCATTGTCTAAATCATTACCGCCATCAGCACCATCTTGAAGATTAGCATCATCTTGAAGATTAGCCGCATCATCAGCAGCTTGATTGTTTAATTCATTGTTTTCTGACATTTTTCATTTCTCCTTTTTTGTTGTACCTCTATAAACTTTTCAAAATTGTATTCTCTCAATAGGTCAAGAATAAATTCACCTTGTTCCTTCTTGATTGCATTAGCTATGTTATGTAATTCGGAATTGTTCAAATTCACCTTATAAGAAAAAGTTCCGAAGCTATCGAGTAAAAAATAAATGAACTCTAAACCATCCGGAGAATTAGAAACATTTCTAATCATATTTTTTAAATCAATTTCACTATACATTAACCCATACCCAACCTTCTCAATAAATCAGCTCCGTAACTATCAGCACCGCCAATATTCTTAATCATTTCAGAACCTTGTTGAAGCTGCTGCATTTGTTCCGCTTGAGCTTGTTTTTCTGCTTGAGCTTTTCTTAATTCTTCAAGTTCTTCATTAGGAGCAATTTGTGAAGGATCAATGTTAGCAAAATCAGCATAATCATCAATCATATTCTCACCTTTGATTTTCTTAATTAAAACCGGATCTACCGCTTGAGCCATATTAGCGGTAAAGGTGATAAATCTTTCCATTGAAGAAATGTTTTGAGCTTTCATAGCTTGAGCAAGAGTTGAAATAAATTCAATCTCAATTTCTTCACCTTCAAGCTCTTGAGGAACAGGCGGAAGAATACCGACTTCCATTTCAGTATAAAAAATCCAATCAAGAATTTGTTTCAAAGCCGTATGAATTTGCTCTAATAAAGGAGAGAGAAGAACAAGTTTTTCTTCTTTTAGTTCATTAACTTCCGTAGCGGTTCTTCCTCTTTCAGCAGTATTCAAAATCATAGCGAATAAATCATTGTAGAATATTGATTTAATGTTTTCTCTTAATTCTGCAATAATTGTTTTGAGTTCTAAAACTTGCGGATTAACTTCATGAATAGGTCTAATTCCGGCACCGTTATCACCATCTTCATTAAAGAACCCCGGATTGTCTGAAAGTTTTTTGTTTTTCAAACTTGCAGAACCTTGATAAGCCGGAGATACCATTTTCTTAACCGCTTTTCCAAGTTCTTTAATCAAAGCCATGAGTTGTTTTGCATCCGGCAAAGCATAAATTCCGCATCCTTTAGATGGATACGCATCTTCACCGTTACAACTTGCTTCAAAAACTACATAAGGGAACTTATCAAATCCGGACATCTTCAGGAACTTATCACCGCATCCGACTTCATAAGTTGCAGAGATAAACTTCTTTTGAGTTGAGAACGGAGAATTTTCTTTATAATCTCTGTTCGGTTCAACAAAGTGAACTATCTCAAACAATTCATTCGGTTTGGTAGCATAAATTTCTTGAACTCTTTCGGAGCAGTTCTCAAGTCCATATCTTTCAACAAGATTTTTTGCACTTTCCATATAGTTTCTGCAAACCGTATCAACAACACCTCTGCTATCTTTTGAATAGTAGTATGAGCCAATCGGTAAAACTTTGAAATTGACAACATTTTCATAATCTTGTTCCATTGACATACAAGAGAATAAGAATACTCCAAGTTGTTCATAAACTTCCGGCAATAACTGATAGAAATTAGAAGCATATAAAATCTTTCTCGTTAACTCCGCTTGAATTGCACACCAAGTTTTAGCATTATAGCTCATTTTGGTTTTATCTCTACCTCTTGACATAATGCCGGTTTTAAACCATCTTCTTGTTGGAGAAGTTGCTCCGGTCATCATACCGGAAGCAAAGTTTCTCACCGCAATAAAAGTTGTACTATCGAGAATTTTTTTACTTTTTACATGAGGTTTATTTACGTTTCTTGCAATAAACCTCACCGCATTAGGAGCAAAGTAATCCGCTAAATCTTGCAAATCAGGTTTAATCTGTTCAAAAATCTGCTTTAATTCAGACCTTCTCTGCTCAAAATACTTTTTTTCGTACTTCTTATCTTCCATCCTTATTCACCTAATAATTCTTTTTTCTTTGTAGTAGCTTCATCACCTAAACCACGAGCCGAAGTTTTTGTATCACGACCGGCAAGAGCAGCAGTTTTGTTTCTTGTATTTGTAGATGCTTTTGAAACAGAAGCATCAGCATAAGTAGGAGCTGCAACTTCTTCTTTTGGAGTAGCTGCCGGAGTGGAAGGCATTTTTGGAGTTGAACACATAGAATTTTCCTCACTTTCTTTTTTTTAAGCAAACGGATCATAATCAGAATTTATGTAAGAACTTGAGCTTTTCTGCATCCTTGCATTGAAAAGATGAGAATGATAAGTGATTGCATAAATAGCCATCATCAAGGTATCTGCAAAATCCGGACTTTCCGCCTGTTCTTTTCTAATATCTTTTTTGTTCTGAATGTAATTCAAGCCGTTAGGTTTGAAATCTCTCTTTATATATTCAAGTTGGCGGATAGTGTTTTCACACCGGAGCTTCAACCAACCATTATCTATAAATTCTTTTACCGCCATATACCCATCAGCACGAGCATTTCCGCAAGCTAAATTCTTTGCCGCTCCTGCTCCTCTAAAACCTATGGCATCATCAATAGTTTTCTTAACGCTCACCCAAATCGGATAACCTAATCCATCAGCATCAATTATCAAAATATCCGGTTTCCAAATAGAATAAAAGTTTATAATCTTTCCTTTTGTAATATCGGTATCCGGTTCCGCCCATGTAGTAGTTTGAGTTTCTTCCCATCCGGACATTGTTTTTTGTTCAAGCAATTTTGCTACACATAAATCACCGCCGGAAGCTGATAAATCCACCGCCATAACTTTATTGAGCGGATGATCTTCTTTATTGAATACAAGATTGCTTGCATATTCCACTTTATCAGAGGATAGAAGGTAATCACTTGCTTGAGCTAAAGGATGTCCGAGCCATATATGCTCATAATCTTTTATATTTTTTGCCTTGCATACTTCCGCTTCATGCTTCATGGCTTCATTCAAAAACGGATTATCAAAATAGTTTATGTTGATATGAAGGCAATCTTCACGACCTACACAAAATTTATACACCGCATCAGAGCGGACAAATCTATTCATGGTGAAGATTATTTTTGAATTTGTTTTTCTGATAATTGTAGGAACAACAATATCAAGAGTGTTTTTTGTTATTGCTTGAGCTTCATCAATCCATAAAATATCAACATCATCAAGACCTTTTATAGATACTGAACCTTGTTCTCTGAAACCTTGAAAGAAGATACGAGAACCGGTTTGCCTATGAAACAGTTCTTTATCGGTAACTCTCCAATCAAGATTGTTTTTCAGGATAAGACCATCAAAAACAGACTTAACAGAGTTTTCAATAGACTTTTGAATTTCACGACCGCAGCAAACTTTTATCTTTCTTTTCTCTCCGATATAGAGAATAAATCTTGCTATGACTTGAGTTTTTCCGCTTCCTCTACCGCCCTCAAGAAGAAAGTACAAATACTTATTAAATTCCGTAATGACCGGATAGAGTTTAGGCGGACATTCAAGCATCTCCGGAACTTGTATTTGCATCAACTTCTTCTCCTATATTGAGTTCTAACTCTTTGCCGTTTACGACAACCGAAGGCATTTGAGTAACACTTCCGGAGTGAATAATCTGATCTTTTAATAGTCCGCAAACTTTAGCTTTATTTTCAGTTGCTTTAATAGCAGCAATAACATTCGGATTGCCGTATTTATCACTACATTCAAGAGCAATCATCTTCAATTCATCACACTCTTTAAAGAAATCCATAGCGGAATATTGCAATTCTTCCTTAACTGCTTCTTGTTGATTTTGCTGATAATACTCCAACCATAGGGTAATATTAGGGTTTTTGAAAAATCTACTTGCTTCAACCGCTATTGATGCAGATTTCATCTTTTCACAATCGTAAGCATAGCGATATGCCTCGCTTTTATTAAATCCATTAGCGAGGTATCTTTTTATACATTCATGTTGTTTGTCCTTTAATTTTGGTAAATCGCTTGCGTTAATCATGATTATCCTTTGGAAAGAAATTTGAAAGCCGGCATACGCAACCGGCTTTCCGTTTACAACCGAAGTTCCGGTTATAAGACTATCTATATTAAGAGAACTTTAATCAACTATTTCAGAATTTCCGTAATAATCACACCTTCTTCTTCTTATAGCAATAACTTCACCTTTATTATTGTGAATTTCTTTATTATCTCCGTAAGTCCATCCGTACGGTTTACCTTTACGGCTCATAATAACATCTTGCCTTGTGTATTGAATACGGCTTTTTTCATTCTGAATAATCTTTTCAGCTTTAATACCGCATTGAGTATCAATAAAAACTTTTTTATCAAGGGTTCTTGTTTCAATAAGACTAACAACGGTTTTATTCTTTTTTGTTTTTGCGAGCAGAAGTTTTCTTTCATCAAATTCATTCGTACTATCTAAAAACCATACATCATACGGAATTAAATACTCATTGGAAAATTTAATTTTCAACCCTCTACCCTCTTAATATAATTGTCAAAACACGCATAGTTAGTCTTATTTCACCGATTATTACTTGTTATATTTATGCTTCCCAGCTCCGGTATCCCTACCGAAAAAATATACATTTCATAATCTGTTCTCAAACTTAAATTAAATTTTTTAAAAAAGCACTACTTGTTAAACAAACAACTTTTTTGAGCCGGCGGAAAAATTACCTAAACTATTGATTTTGAGTTCCTAAATTTATTTGTAATATTTGTTTACATTTATTATTTTTTGCTTGACTATTTTTTATTTGTTGTTCTTTTTAAAAGATTTTAAAAAATATTTTTTTATTGCTTCCGGAGAATAAAAATACGATTAGTATTTTTATTCTTTTATATTCTTTTATTTAATTTCATTTACTTTAATTTAATTTATAGTAAAACGACCGTACAACGAAAGAAGTACGAAAGATTATTTTATTTTTTACGACCGTAATACGACCGTAATACATTCGTATTACTACCGTACTAAAATAAACATACGACCGTAAAACTAATAACCAAGATGCAAATGAGTATTTCCGTTACTGTCAATAGTCATATTTCCATAATTAACGGCGGAGCTTCCGTCTGAACCTACCGTCAAATCACCGTAACGAGTATAAGTTTTTCCGTTTGAACCTACTGTCATATTTCCGTAACGATTATAAGTTGTTCCGGAATTGCTAACCGTAGTATTACCATAACGAGAATAAGAAGAACCATTAGAACCGGAAGTATAATTTCCGTAATGAGTATATGTATTTCCGGTATTAGTATCAGAATAATCAATCCAAGCATGAGCCGATACTTGAACAAATAAACATATTAGAGCTGATAATAAAAACTTCTTCATACTTTTATTATTTACTATTTTTGAAATTTTTCAACCCTTTAGTGAATTTTAGCTTCATGTTTCTTCATGTTTAATTCTTATTTGACTTATCAAAAAAGTTTCTTATTTTAGGAAAGAACACGCATAGCAGCATTAAAGCAAAAATACAAATAAAAATTATAAAGGTTTGCTGCAAGAAAGCAATTATCGTATTAACAACTCCGGAAGCTCCGCCCATCCAAAAACCAAATCCGATAACCGCAATCAACATTATAGCCGTAAATATTTTATCACTTCTTTTCATAAGTTTCTTTTTTACCCTTCAACTTTAAATATATACAAGAAAGGAGCAACGAATGACCGAAAAAGAATTGCAACAAATAGTATTCGCCCTGAAAATTGTATTCGGCGAAGAAGAAGCAAGAAGTATTTTCATCAAGTTAGCACACATACTATTTGATTAAACCTTCTTCTTTCAAAACTTTTCTAATCTCACGAGCAAGATCCGAGCGGACTTGTTCAAATTTTGGCGGAATAAACATCTCACCTTCTCCGGTTAAGAACCAATTTGCATTGACATTCAAAATTGTGCAACATTGAGTAACAAACTCTATTGATGGAGTTCTTTCGCCTCTTTCATAACCGGTAATAGTTCTTGCCGGAATTTGAATTTTGTCTGCCATCTTTGCTACTGAAAGATTGAGTTTTGACCTGATTTCTTTAATTCTTTGTTTGTACATTTCTACTCCGATTGTATGAAGTTTTGTAAATTATACTCATTCTTGCTTTACATTTTTGCAAGATTGAGTATAATGAAATTTGTTAGTTGTTTGTTTGCTAAACAACTATACTAATACCACAAAAACACGAAAACGGCAAAAATTGACCGTTTATTTCGTGTTAGTTCCAATGCCTAAAAACGGAAAGGAGAAGATAAGGTGAACGAACAGAAGATGCAAGTATTAAAAACAATCGGTTTTCCTCTTGAAGTTTTGAATTGTGTTGATAAGTCCGCAAGTCTTGAAGGTTTATCAAGATCAGCTTTTGTAGTTGCAGCGGTAAAAGAATACATTAAAACGCATCAATACGAAAAGAAAACCGGAACAAAAATTTAAAGGAGAGAAAGATGAGTTCAAAAGTTATTAGACTATCAAGAGTACAAGAGAAAACAAGAGAAGAAAGAAAGGTAATCAATATGCCTAATTTATTTACAAATCTTTTAAATGCTTACAGGCAAAAACAGGATGAAATAAAGCAAAGAAAAGTTAATGCTTTATACAAAGCGGCATACATTTACTATTTTGACTACTTCCAAATGAAAGAAACATTAAAAGAACGAAGCGAAATTGAGATACCGGAATTTTTAAGAATAGAACAAATCAGAAAAGCCGCTCAAGAAAGAGCAAGTGAAGAAGTTATGAGAGTAGTTAATGAAAACAGGATTAACAAATGCTTCAAACATTTAAAGCAGTATCAGAAAGAGCAAGCAAAGTTGAGAGCTGCTGCATTAAAAAATATTAGAGGATAAGAATGAAAGCATCAAAACCGTATTTCTCACATGACATAGGAACAAAATCAGACGAAAAAATTATTCGCTTGATGTTCGATTTCAGAAAATCAAAAAATGATTTTCCGGAAAGCACTTTGAGAGAATTAGTTTCTCATGCTGCATACGGTATCTATTGGGAAATAATTGAATACTTACATGAGAACAGTTTGAATATTGATGAGCTTGATATGCTTGCTGATGAATTAAGAATTGATAGTGAAGTTCTTAAAAGGATTTTGAACAACTATGAATTATTCAAAGTTGCAGACGGAAAATATATTTCTGAAAGAGTTCTCCGGAACTTAAAATTGCAAGAAGAAAAAAGCGAAAAAGCAAGACAATCCGTTAATGCAAGACATAACAGGAGAAAGAAAGAAGAAGCTGCTCCACCGCAAGCAGCTCCTCAAGAAGCTGCTCCAGAATATAGTGAAGAACTTGTTATGTCTATTATTCAGATTTACAACAAAAAATTTAATAAATCACAAATTGTATCTAACACCAATAAGCAAAAGATTTTTGATATTCATTCAAAAAATAATCTCACTCTTGAAGTATGGGAAAAGATTTTTGCAAACGCAAAGAGAGGATGGGATATAGGTGATAAAAAGAATGTACCGCCATCACTCAAAAAGATATTAGAGGAATGGGATAGTTTTGCTTCTGATGATTATTTTCTTGCTCCGGATAGAGAAGCTCTTGCGAGGTTGAAGGCGGAGCAAGAAAAACAGGAGCAAGCAAGAAAAGAGGAAGAATACCGGCAAGCAGAACTTGAGCGGCAAGAAAATCAAAAAAAACAAAAAATCCGCCAAGAAAAATATGAAGCTATTGATAGTAAAGAAGCTGCTCTTGATTATCTTTATAATTATTTGCCGGTAATCAACCACAAACAATTCATTCAAAATAGCAGAGATTACAAGGAATTTTCAAACAAATACGATTTTTCTATTCAAGAGGTTATGGAATATTTTGCATCAAGAGGAGAGCGAAGCTATGACTAGAAGATGGAAAAGAAAACCGAAAAATAGTTACGGTAAATGGGAAGGTCAAGTTGTTTGCGGCACTTCAAAAATTATCAGAATAGAAGTGCAAAACCAAGAGATTAACGAAAAATTCAAAACGGTTTTTTATGTTGAAAGCAAGATGCACCCACAAGGAAGAATGTGTGTTATATGGGGAAGAACTACTTTTAGCGTAGGTGATGAAATAAATATGACCGGAAGAATAAGTGAAGGAGTTTTTCTTGTATGGAGTTATCTATACAAAAAATGCGAAAAGCCGGAGAGCGAAGTAAAGGAAGCAATCAAATGAATGAGATTTTAGCAAAGTTTGAAGAACTTTCAATGGAAGATTTAACCTATCTTTTTGAATATTTAGTTGAACTTATCAACGAGCGAAAACGGCAAGCGGAAAGAGAAAAGAGGTTAAAGAGGAAACAATGCAACAAGAAGAATTTGAAACAGTAAGAGAATTTAAACAAAGATTTCCGAGCAAATTATATGTTTGCTCAAGATGCGGAAACTTAACAACAGATCCTTTTATCTGTACGAGTTGCAGCAATCAAAGTAACGGATTTTTATACACAGATACTTATATTTACACAATAAAAGAAACCGGTGAAACGGCACAAATATTCAGACCAATAGAATTGGAGAAAGGACAACAGAATGAGTAACGAAAAAAAAGAACAAGTTCAAAGCGGAATTATTGAAGTTGATGTTGTAAAATCAGACCTCAAAAAAGTTTTATCCGCACACAAAAGGTTTGCTATTCAAGGCAAAAATGTAGAAGGTAGTTGTTTGAGTTGGATCAGATTTTTTGTAACTGATGAAGAATTGATTTTACAAACAACGGATGGAAACAGAGCTTTAAAAACAAGATTAAAACTTGTTGATAATTTTGGAGCTTCCGGAGAGTTCAAATTATCTATGGCACTTGTTTCAAAAATCAGTTTTGTAAAAGGTGAGTTAGACCAAATCCGGATTAGAAAAGATGGTGAAAATGTTGAGTTTGAAGATGTTGAATTTAATTCAACCCAAAAGCTCACAATTAAACCGGCAGATGAACACTATCCGAATATTGATGAATGTTTTCCGAAAAAGAACAGTTTTACAGTAACGGTATCTCAAAAGTTGATAAAAGATATAGCAAGTATGAAAGCACCTTTAGGATGGGTAGATTTATCCTTTGATGTTAAAAACAATCTTGCTGCAATCCTTGTTGAAACAAAGTCAGAAAATGTATCTCAACAAGCTATCTTGATGCCGATAGACAAAAGACAAGAGGAAGATAAGAAGAATTAAATTATCCCTAAAAGCAAGGCGGAATACCCATCACTCATTCCGCCCTTTTCCTTACATTATTTGAACTAAAGGAGATTTCAATGAGTAATCAAGAAACAATAAACAAAATGAGAGAAAATATTTTAGGAAACGGCAGCAATTATGTAGGTACAAAACCGGTATATTGTGATTGTGAAGATGGATGCAAACTTTTAAAAACTGTATCAGATCAATACAATGCCGTAGTAAGACAAAATCAAAGTTTGCAAAAAGAAGTTTTATGGCAACAAGACCAAATGCAAAAAGATAATGATTACCTTATCAAACTTGAAGAAGCAAATATGCTTTATGAGCAAGATATTGAGGTTTTAAAAAGGCAAGTTGAAGCTCTCCAAGAGGAGCTTGAAAAGTACAAACGAGCTACCAAGACGATTGATAAATTAACACAAGAGGAGATAAACCATGAGCTATAGATATATTTGCGACCACTGCCAAAGAGAAATTGCAGCAGACAAAGTAAGAATAGAATTTGAAGAAAATAAAAAAAGAATATCTAAAGATTTTCATATTGATTGTTTTAATTACAAATTTTCTTGCGACATCAGAAAAATAAAAGAGGAGAAATAAGAATGGAAAGTTTGAGTATCGAACAAATAAACAATTTGCAAAAAGAAAATGAGCAGCTCAAAAAAGTTCTCATAGATATTAAAGCTATGGTTGATTTTGAGTGTAAATGCGGCAAAGGTGAAATGTGTATTTGTAATGTATGTGATAAGTATGATGCGATTATCAACAAAATAAACGGAGTATTAAATGGATAAGAATATATGTGAATTTTGTGAAACAAGAGAAAACGGTTTTCAATACTGTATCGGTCATAAAACAATTATAACCTGTTGCGGTTATCCAAGTTTAAAAAAAGAAGAATGTCTTGTGTATCAGCTGAAAACTGAAAATAGCGAATTAAAAGGTAAAAATGCAAAACTCCAATATGAAGCTGAAAAATGGAGAAATGCTTTCTATGTTAAAGAAGATGCACTACAAGAAGCCGAAGATGAAACAGAAGCAGCTGAAACAAAAATACACAAATACAAACACGCTCTTGAGCAAATCCGGCAAGTTGTTGAGTTTGCCATTGAAGAAGTATTGACAGTATCACAAAAGAACGGAACGGCAAAAATTTTAGAAATTATCAGCGAGGTACTTCAATGAAGTGGAACACAACTAATTATAAAGGTGAACCGGTTACATGGTATTCCGGAGATGTTATAGAAAGAATTTTGCAAGTTTGTGAGGAGCATGGACTAATTGAGCATAGAAATATTTATGGAACTTTAATTGCTCATACCACCAATCCGGCAGCCGCAAAGATTAGAAGAATTATTGAAGGTGAAGATAATGGAAAATCTTGATGAAAAAATAATCAAGAAGATTGTTTTATACACGACAATCCGCAAATACCTTCAAAGAATAGGAAAGGATTAGAAGAATTGTTAGAAGCAAAAATAGCAGAAAGCGAGGAACAATGAGCGGATATAACGAAGAAATGCTTATTGAGGACATCAAGCAAGTTTTAATTTCTGATGATAATTGCCGGATAAAAATTGCTTGCATAGAAAGTTATTTTAATGTGTACGAAAAATTTTTAGATAGGAAAAGAAACGAGGTAAAGAACAATGACGATTAACTTAAAAATTGTATGTGAAGATGAAAAGTATCTTCCGACTTATGCGAATGAAACTGATGCTTGTATGGATCTAAAAATTAAGATACCTGAACCGAGCTGCTATTTTTTAAGACCGAATGAGATTGCAGCATTTTCAACCGGCATAAAAGTTTCAATACCGGAAGATTATATGATGCTGATTTTTCCGAGAAGCTCCACCGGTTTTAAACTACATTGTATGCTAACAAATACCACCGGAATAATTGATGCCGGATATAGAGATGAAGTCAAACTATCTCTTTTAAATTTCGGAGAAGAAACAATCTGCCTGAATGATGCACAGAGAGTAGCTCAATTTGTAGTTATACCAAGACCGAAAATAGAGCTTGAACTTGTTCAAGATGATGAGCAATTCAGAACCGGAGATAGGGGCGGCGGCATAGGGAGTTCCGGACAATGTTAATAATCAAGCCAATGATAAACAGTATTGCCATAGGTTTATTGTTAGGAATGATAGTAATGCCCTTTTGGATGTACATAAACAGGAGATAATAAGATGTCAATATCAGAACTAATATGCGAGATATTAAAAGTTGAAACAATAGATTTTTCAAAGCCGGCAAATTTTGTAAAGCTGCTTGATTTACTTTTTCAATACAAAAAGCGGTTTAAATTGATTATCAACCGGAGAATGAAAAATTTTGTTGAGGATACTCTCAATATTATATGGGATGAGCTTGATAATGCGAGGTATGAACATCCGCTTCAAATCAAAGAACTCACTTGCATAATAAAGAATGAGTATTGGGAGAAATGATGCAGCAGTTTGAGAATGAGCATTTAGATTTACGAGGTCAATTTTTCATGCGGATCGGCGGCAGACTTTTAAGAAATCCGGATGCGGCATATAGATTTATCGGAATAGTTTGCGGAGAAACAAGTATAAGCGAACTTGCCATGATAGAAGCACTATTTAACAAGAGCTTACAAGAAAACATCAATGTAAACGAGAACTAAAGGAATTATGACAAACGAGTTTTTAAGAACATCAAAAGGAAAGAATGATGAATGTTATACTCCAAGATACGGAGTAGAGCCGCTTCTTGAATTTTTAGAACCGTATAAAGAAAAGATTATATGGTGTCCTTTTGATACGGAAGAAAGCGAGTTTGTAAAAGTATTTAAAGAATACGGTTATAGAGTTGTTTATTCTCATATCAAATACGGACAAGATTTTTATAGGTATGAGCCGGAAGAATGGGATATAATTGTTTCAAATCCGCCATTCACAAACAAAGCAGAGATATTCAAAAGAGCGTTGAGTTTTGATAAACCTTTTGCCTTGCTAATGACTATAACATGGTTGAATGATGCAACTCCGGCAAATGTTTTCAGGGATAGAGAGCTTCAAATTTTATCTTTTAATGAGCGGATGGAGTTCAAGAACCGAGAACAAAATAAAAAGATAAATTTTTTATCAGCTTATTTCTGCTACAAATTTCTACCGAAAAATTTTATCTTCCGGAGCTTCAGGAACAGAGGACAAATGAGGTTGAATTTACAATGAAAAAAGTTGAATTAAAAATTGTGAATAAAAAACCTACCGACAAATTAACTCTAATTCTGCTGCCACCGAAGCAGCCGGAAGAAGTTAATCCGGAAGATGTTAAGAATTTCTACAAGAACTTAACAAGTATTTTAATGAGTGAGAATTGATTTTTTATTTTCATGTTAAAATTTTTTCATGAAATACGCAGTAGCATACGCAAGAGTATCATCAAAGAAGCAAGAGGATACCGGTTTTTCTATACCGGCACAAATAGAACTATTCAAACAATACGAGGAGAAAGCCGGTATTAAGATAGTTAAGATTTTTGTTGAGAACAAAACCGGCGGAAAAGTAGGAAGAAAAGTTTATAATGAAATGCTTGCATATATCAAGCAGAAAAATATAAAAGATGTTCTTGTTGAAAAAACTGATCGTATTTATAGGAACTTTAAAGATTATGTTGTTCTTGATGATTTAACTCAAAACTTTGATTTAACAATCCATCTTGTAAAAGAGAGAGTAATTTTGAGCAAAAATTCAACAAGCCATGAAAAACTTGTTCATGGTTTTAAAGTTTTGCTTGCAAAAAATTATCTTGATAACTTGAGAGAAGAAGTTATGAAAGGCAGAGAGGAGAAGATACGAGAAGGCGGCTATCCTCATAAAGCTCCTGTTGGATACTATAACGATACAAACAAGGAAACAAAAAAGAAAGAGATTTATGTTGATCCGGAGAAATCTGTTTTCATAAAAAAATTATTTGAGCTTTATGCTTCAGGAGCATATTCAGTTGAAGAACTCCGGACAAAATTATTCAATGAAGGTTTTAATCACAAAGGCAGACCGTATTCAAAGCCGAGATTATTATTTGTATTGAAAGATGTTTTCTATATCGGCAAGATGAAAATCAAAGGAGTTGTGTATGATGGAAAGCATACTCCGATTATAGATATAGAAACATTCAATAGGGTTCAAAGAATGTTCAATCAGAGCAAAGCAAGAAGTCATGATGTAGAGTTTGCTTATACCGGATTGATAACTTGCGGCTATTGTGGATGTCAATTAACCGCAGAACTCAAGAAAGGAAAATACATTTATTATCATTGTACCGGTAAGCGTGGCGGAACTTGCAAGAGTGATTTAATCAGAGAAGAAAAACTTGATGAAGTATTTTTGGAGCTTATTGATAAACTTCCGGATCCGGAAGAAGGATTATTTGAGGAGATAAAAAAAGCAGTAAAAGAAATCCGGCAAATAAAATCCGAATATGAAGAAACAAGCTATGAGGAGATACAAAAACAAATCTCAAGACTACAAACGAGGTTAGATAATCTTTATACGGATAAACTTGATGGAAATATCACACAAGAATTTTGGTTAGAAAAACATAATCAATGGCATGCTGAAAAAGATAGATTGATAGAAAAATTGAAAGTTATTAGTAACACTTCAAGAAATTTTGATGAAGGTTCGAACTTATTAGAAAACTTCTGTAAATACGCACGCAGAGAGTTTTTGAACGCATCCGGCAAGAAAAAAAGAGCAATCTTAAAAATGTTAGGTTCGAACTTTTCTTACAAAGACAAAAAAGTAAGCGTAGAGCTTACTTCCGTCTTTAATTATCTATTAAATAATCAATTTGTTAAGTATGGAGCGGGAGACGAGGCTCGAACTCGCGACATCCTCCTTGGCAAGGAGGCATTCTACCACTGAATTACCCCCGCAGGTTATCTGCGTTACTCTTACAATATTACACGCTGATTTTTTTCAGTCAATATTTTAATTTCGTACTTGTGTATGTTAGTAGCTGTCACCAAAGAATACCATTTTTTATGAAAGGATTATTCTCGCCTCCTTTTGTAAAAAACCCTAACTTTATAAGTTTTGGCGGTTTATTTTTATCAGGTTGCGTAAATATTGTGTGAAGTTCTAATTGTCTCGATGTCTCTTTATCTACGAATTTATTGGCTCTTTCTTTTATAAATTTAGGGCCTTTTGTTGCATAAGCTATCTTTGCTTTTCTTATCTCTGCCAGTATTTCCTTTTCTGAATAATTTTCTGTCTTTCTCACCCTGCCGATTGGTTTTCCAAATAAATTTTCAAAATCTACAGCATCATTTCCGGTCAGTAAATACGCACTTGGAACTATATCATAAATCTCGCCTTTCCAATCGCGTTTACATCCACCTTTTGCATTATAAAATGAGCGGACATATGGAATATTTTTATAATCATTGTCGTTGTTTGCAATAAAATTCATTACCCCGTGAATGAATGTCTTTCCCGGAATCGACAAGTCATATTTATTTCCTTTTACCAATAATCCTGTCAAAAGTCTTTGAAATTTGTGTACAATTTTTAAATCAGTCGCAGGTATAAATTTATCATTAGGTTTATACCAATGATAAACCGGATAAACGGATTTAAAATTAGTATGTTGTTTATTGTTACTTTTGATGCATACAGGTTGAATTTGCATAATCATATTTCTCCTGTGTATTATAAAACCTGTAAATTTATTTTTTGCTAGAAAAAATAATTATCCAATTTACCCAAAAACTTCGCCATCCGTGGAATAAAACTTTTTTTGTCCGTAAATACAATAATTATATTGATGAGGAGGAAAGATGTTTTCAAAAAATAAATTTTTAGCAATTTTGTTGTTTTTCTTTATTGCTTTTAATGCAACATGTGCAGAAGAATACAAAATAACGCATAATCCGCCTGATGTGCAAGCTGTAGAAACCACTCAGAACTCTAGATATCCGGATTATGCAAAAATGTATAACGGAGAAGATAAATTTGAAAAATTTAATCGCAAAATGTTCAGTTTAAATACCAAATTGAACAAGTATATTGCCCGGCCGGTACACATTCTGTGGTCATCTATTATGCCAAAATTCGGTATGGACAGAATAAGAGATGTATATGACAATATTGAATATCCTAAAAGACTTGCGAGTTGTATACTTCAGCGTGACGGACAAGGTGCAAAGATTGAAACTATGCGTTTCCTAACGAATACAACTCTTGGTCTGGGAGGGCTTTTTGATCCGGCAGATAAAATTTTGAAAATTAAGCCCACGAATGAGAATATGGAGCAAGCTTTATGCAAGTGCAAACTTCATTCAGGCTCCTACCTAGTAATGCCCGTCGTAAACTCATGCACTCCCCGTTCTTTGTGCGGAAAAGCCCTTGAAGCCGCGCTAGATCCTTGTTTATATTTAGCCGCGCCAATAACTTCTATTGTAAAATTTGGACTTATGCTTAACAGAACTTCCTATATGCAGCCGTTAGCAAAAATGATAGAGTCAACGTATGCAGATCCTTATGATATTCATAAAAAACTTTTTGGGATGGAAAATTATATCAGAAACCAAAACCTCGATAGAACAGAACTCTTAATCGAAGAAAAAATGCTTGCCGAACAAGGTGAAATGAAAGAAGCTGAAGAATTAATCGCCGAAGTCGGTGATTCTTCCGCTCCTATCATAGATTCTTCAGGCAATCCCAAAAAATTGGATGATATAATCCCGCTCGGTGAAAGTGCCCTTAAAGCTGATATGATACTTGAGAATTACAACTCGCAGACTCCTGTGGTTGACTCTATGAGAACGGCTTTATTTGAAAATAAAGATATTAATAAATCTATTTGGAATGAATTATCCATATGGAACAGAAGTTTTGCAAGACGAATAAAAACCGGCAGTGTCCTAATAACGGAAGGAAAACCAGAATATCAATTTGGTTATATAATGCAAAGAGATAAGACATCGCCGGTTATAATTTTATATCCTTCAATAGGGGAAGGCGCACAGACCCATCATTCCATTGTGTTTGCAAAAATGTTTTATGACGAGGGGTATTCTGTAGTTATGATAGGAAGTCAATTCCATTGGGAATTTGTTAAAAGTATGCCCGATAATTATTTCCCTGGATTGCCCGAAAATGATGCAGAAAAACTGCAAATGGTAACTTCTAGGATATTGGATAAATTGGAAAATAAATATGAATGCAAGTTCTCTGAGAAAAATGTTGTAGGAACGTCTCTGGGCGCAATGTCTGCTCTTTTTCTTGCAAGTAGAGAAAGTAATAACAATACTTTGGGAATAAGTAAATTTATTGCGATATCTCCTCCGATTGAACTTAAGTATGCTTTGAAACAATTGGATTATAATAGCGAGGAATTTGATAATAATTCTGACGAAGTAAAGCAGAAGACTGCGGTAACAGCTGCAAAAATTCTCCAATTATACCAGCTTAAAGATTCAGGTGATTTAGATATTGAAACTCTTCCTTTTTCAGATGAGGAGGGCAAAATGATTACAACCTTTATTATGCGGCAAAAACTCTCGGATTTAATTTTTACGCTCGAAAATGTCCCCAATAATAAAAAAACGGATATCTATGAATTTATAAATAATATGAGTTATAAAGATTATGCAGAAAAGTATTTGGGAATTACAAATTGGGAAAATGATAATGTGATTTCTGATGTACAGAAAACATCTTTATATTCTTTAGCTAATTATTTCTTAAATAATGATAATTACAGTATTTATCACTCATTTGACGATTATCTAATCAACAAATCGCAATTGATAAAACTAAAATCTTATACAAACAAACATCTAAAATGTTTGAATTGCGGCGCCCATTTAGGTTTTTTGTATAGAAAAGAGTTTGAAAAAGCACTTTTGGAGGATATAAAAGGAATAATTAAGGCAGATAATCGGGAAGCTCCTGTATCGGAAGAGTTTCTGAGCCTGCTTCAGTTGCCTTTTCTTGAAGAGTTTTAATTGTTTCTGAAATATATTTTTTTACGGCAGGTGTTATTAATAAGTCAGGTTCGTTTGCGCAGACTTCATCCAAAGTGTTTATGCCTCTCCTTTTTTCTCCGGTTTTTGTATAAAGAATGCCAAGCAAAATTTTGTCATATACATTATCAGACATCTGTAATTCGGATATTTTTTCATTTGCAATTCCCAGATTAATGTAACAATCAGCTATATTAACATAATACTGAAAATTTAGGCCATACAGCTTTATTGCATTTTCAAAACAATCTTTTGCCATATCAGGGTATCCTATAAATGTATATGTTTCACCTAAATTGTTATAAAAAATTGCACTGGATTGGGTTGAAGGACTCAAGGATATAGCTATTTTGAACTCCTGAATAGCAGCGTAATATATACGATCTTTTAGATAATTTATTCCAAGGTTATTATGATAAAAAGCATCTTTACCTGCATCTATGGTATACTTGAACGGTTTTCTGTACCCCGTACATAAAACCAATGTCAATAGTAATAATATGGTAAACGTTTTTTTTATCATAGTAGTGAAATTTCTAATCCTTCGTATGACATTATTGCATTTTCATCGGAATATTCTTCTGAAAGTAAATCTAATTTTTCATCACTGTAACCTGGGTCATAATGGAAAAACACAATCTGTTTAGCTTCTATTTGATTTTTGCAATCAAGGGCCATTTCAAAAGTTGAGTGGCCGAAACCTTGCTTTGGAACATAAATACTCAAATAATCCTCTGTAGAATATTGTGCATCATGAATTATAAGATCACAACCTTTAGCGAATTTTACCAGTTTCTTATCACCGCCTGAATAACTTTCTTTGTCAGTTGCATAGACCAAGCTTTTGCCCTTATATGAGATTTTATAGATAAACACTCCATTTTGCGGGTGTGCATAGGATTTATAACAAGTTATGACAACATCATCATCGTTGTAATCTCCCTCTTTTAAGTCATTTACTCTTATTATTTTGGGGACATCTTCGCCTTTCTTGAAAATGATGTAGTTCGTTTCATTAAGGTCCATTATTTTTAAATCAGCTGCAATATCTCCCAAATCAAGAGGAAAAGATTTTCTGAACAAAAGTTTTGCGAGTTCATCTTCCAGAGTCTCATTGTAACCTACTCCTCCTAATAAATTTATCTTGGTAGAGGCAAGATGTGAGGGCCTAAAGAACGGAAATCCTTGAATATGGTCAAGGTGAATATGACTTAAAAGTATTGAGCATTTAACTGGTACTCTATCCGTAATGGTGGTTCCTGATTCGATGTACTTTTGCATAAGCTCATTTCCGAGGCTTATTAAACCGGTTCCGGCATCAAGTATAATTAAATGCCCACCTACATTAAGTTCTACACATGAAGTATTTCCGCCATATTTCAAAAATTCTTTGTCAGCAACCGGATAACTTCCTCTAACACCTCTAAATTTAATTTTGAATTCGTCTGCCATTTTTTATTCCTTATCTCTTTTTATTTCAAATGTCGTATTTCTGTCTTCTTCCTGACCATATAGTTTTTCTGTTCCCAAAACTCTCAGTTTTGCGCGTGTCTGAGTTTCTTTTAAATTGGTTTCTTTTAAAAATATATCAACAAGAGTTCTTTTTTTATTTGAATTAATGTTAATTACTCTATAAGCGTTCGGGTACGTGACAAGCGAAGGTGAGGTGATATAAATAATATTATCCGCTTGTCTTGCTCTCACACAATGATAATGTCCCTGTAAAACTATAATTGGATTTTTATATTGTCTTAAGAGACTTTTTATTTCGTATTCATTATTCATTTTATGGCTTGAACTTGCAAACGGTTCATCAATAGGAACATGAGTGCATATAACTATAGAGTCATTAGTATGATTATCTAACTCTTCTTTTAACCATTGATATTCGGTTTTTGAGATTTCTCCGTTAGTTGTAATTCTGGAGTCAATAATCGAATCAAGACAAAGTACTCTAAATCCCCTTTTGGGTGTAAATGCATAATAAGGGGTATCTCCATGCATATTTTTGTTAGATGAATTGAGCATTTTTTTGAAAACCTGCTTTGTCAGTGTCCCGCCGACAGCAATATCATGGTTCCCGTTAATTGCATACCAAGGATAGTTTATTTTTTTTATGTGAGTTATAAATTTTTTTAATTCGGATTCTTCCGGTTTATTGATTAAGTCACCGGTAAATATCACAAAATCGTAAGGACCGGATGTATTTAATTGAAAAACCACGTCATCTAAAATTTCTGAGGAATTTTTCAGCATTTTATATGAAGTATTATCTTCAAATGAAGAAAAATGTGCATCACTAACTTGTGCCAGTCTGAGATTGTTATTCGCAGCAGTGCACATCTGTGAGCTGATAACACATACTAAAAGTAATGTTAACAACAAATTTACAAGCTTCTGAAAAAAGCTCTCTTTCTTCTCTTTTTTTAAGTATTTTTTAGACATTGTTATTATATATATAATAATCTATTCTAAAAAAAAAATCTATTATGAAATAAATTAAGAAGTTGAAGTACAGGTGTTATTAAAAAAATTAAATAGTTGGTCAAAATAAAAAGCCGGAGCATATGTTCCGGCTTTTTTTATTTGTTATTAAAGGATTATCTCTTAGAGAATTGGAATCTCTTACGAGCTCTTTTTCTACCGTATTTCTTACGTTCTTTGACACGAGCGTCACGAGTTAACAGACCTTCTGACTTAAGAACATTTTTGTATTCGTCATTAGATTTTAATAATGCTCTTGAAATCCCGTGTCTGATAGCCGCCGCCTGAGCAACGATACCGCCGCCTACAGCTTTTACTCTAACATCATATTTATCTTGATTTTCTGTCAAAACCAGAGGTCTGTATACCATCATTTCGACAGCCGGCATGTTGCCAATATAATCTTGCAATTTCTTTCCGTTAACGAAAATTCTGCCCTTGCCTTTTACCAACTTAACAACTGCAATTGCGCATTTTCTTCTACCGGTTGCCATAATTTCTTTAGAATCTGCCATTATTTAGCCTCCTTCGGTAGAACTACCGGTTTTTGTGCAGCATGCGGATGCTCAGCACCACAGTATACTTTCAACTTTGTAAATTGAGTATCACCTAAGGTGTTGTGTTGCAACATACCTTTAACAGCCTTTTCAATCAACTTAGTTGCGTCTTTTTCACGAACTTCTTTAACAGAAGCCGCCTTTAAACCACCAGGATAACCCGTGTGGTGGTAATATATTTTATCTGTTTCTTTATTACCTGAAACTAACACTTTTTCGGCATTGATTACAATAACGAAATCGCCTGTATCAACATTTGGAGTGTATTCAGGTTTGTTTTTACCTCTTAAAATGTTTGCAACACGAGTGGCGAGACGACCTAAAATTTCGCCTTCTGCATCGATTACATACCATTTTCTTTCTACTTCAAGAGGTTTTGCTGAATATGTTTTATTCATCTTATTTCTCCATTTAGTATTTTACTTCTACAAGTGTCAATCCATATGGACTGACTGTTTGTCCCGCTTTACGGCGGTCATGCGCTTCAAGAACTTCTTTCATATGTTCGGGTTTAAGATTATGACCTTCAATTTCAAGAAGCGTTCCGACAATTGTTCTTACCATATTGTAGAGAAATCTGTTCCCTTCTATATGTATAAAAACTCTGTCACCTTGTTTTTCAACGTCGGTTCTGGTTAACGTACAAACTTTGCTTGGGTTTAGCGTTCCGGAGCTTTTAAAACTTGTAAAATCGTGTTCCCCGAGTAAATAATTTAACGCATTTTGCATACGTTCCACATTTACCCCGAATTTCACTCTCAAAATATCACCATCAAATGCCTGTTTATAGCGTCTGTTGATAAATTCATATCTGTAATATCTTGATACAGCAGACTTTTGAGCATGAAATCTGTTTGGAACGACTCTCAGGTTATCAACTGATATATCGTCGGGCAAAATTTCGTTCATATGATAGATAAGATCTGAAGCAACAATGTCTTTATCATAATCAAAATGCAGAACTTGTCCTAACGCATTTACACCTTTATCAGTCCTTCCGGAAAAGATTGTTTTAACCTGTCGGGTTTTATTTTTTGCGGCATTTCTGCCGCCGATTATCAATGTGCTTAATGCTTTCTCTATTTCGCCCTGTATTGTAGGTTCACTTATTTGCTCGCCGTTTTCGTACTGTATTTGGCTGCCTGCATAGTTTTTACCCCTATACTGAACGTCAAGAGCGTATCGCATTTGCTATACCAACTGAATCAATGCCATTTCAGAAGCGTCCCCTCTTCTCGGCGGTAATCTGTAAATTCTTGTATATCCGCCTTTTCTTGAAGAGTACTTTGCTCCAAGTATGCTGAACAATTTTCTTAAAACAGTTTGTTTAGCAAGTTTTTTACCTTCTTGAGGTGCATCAAAAATTTCGCCTGTTGTTGTGTCGATTAACTTTCCGATTTCTTTATCAAAGATATATCTTCCGGCTAATCTTCTTGAGTTCAGGTCACCTTTCTTTGCCAAAGTGATAAGGTTTTCGGCATATGGCTGAAGAGCTTTTGCTCTTGCCATAGTTGTTTTAATCTCATCATAAGTCAAAAGTTCGGTAGCCAATGAACGCAACAGAGCTTTTCTTTGATCTGGTGCTTTACCAAGCGTATGTTTTTTTGTTTGGTGTCTCATTTGTCTATTTCCTTTTTGTGATTACTATTTCTATTTCGTTACTCAGCAGCAACTTCTTCCGTTTCTGCTATTTCATCTACACCCTCCGGATTTGGAGCTAAATCCAAACCAAAGTGGTGAAGTCTTTCTATAACTTCGTCAGAAGATTTCTTTCCGAAGTTTTTGATATTTAACAAATCATGTTCTGATTTCTTTAACAACTCAGCCATTGAATTTATACTTGCTCTTTTTAGGCAATTGTAAGCACGAACAGAGAGTTCCAATTCATCAATCGTAATAGAAGGTTCATTAGATGATGTTACAGGAGCAGTGTCTTCATCTACTGTTTCTGAGTTATTTTCAACTTCTCTATGAACAACATTACCCGAAATTGATGCAATTTGAACGAAATGTTCAATAAGCAACTCAGCTGCTTGTGCAAGAGCTGTTGTTACATCAATAGTTCCATTTGACCAAATTTCAAGAGTTAATTTATCGAAATCGATGCTGTCGCCTACACGAGTGTTTTCAACTTCATAACTTACTCTCTTGATAGGCATAAATGTTGCATCAATAGGTAACATATCAATTGCTGCACCTGACTTATTATTTCTTGGAACATCATTGGCGACGTACCCTTTTCCTTTCTCAACAATAATATCTGCGTGGAAAGAGCCGCCTTCAGCAATTGTGCAGATTAACCAATCAGGATTAACAACTTTAACTCCTGATGGTAATTGAATATCACTTGCCAATACTGCGCCCGGCTTGTCAACATCTATTCTTAAATGTTGAGGTTCGTTTGAATCCATTTTTACAGCTAAGCCCTTAAGGTTTAACATTACATCGATAACGTCCTCTAAAACACCAGGTATTGCAGTATATTCGTGAGTTATACCTTCAATTCTGCAAGAAGTTACAGCAGTACCTTCTAGGCTTGATAGCAATACACGTCTAAGTGCATTACCGATAGTTGTACCAAATCCTCTTTCAAGAGGTTCGATTGTGAATTTACCGTATTGTGAACCGTCTGAGCCGGCCATTGTATTAACAGTTTTAATTTTTAATTCCATATTTTTCTCTCCTATCAGCCTATTTTGAATAGTACTCTATAACAAGTTGTTCCTTAAAGTCGGGATCCATTTCTTCTCTTTGGGGGACTCTTTCAAAAGTAATCTTTAGATTATCTTTATCTATAGTCAACCAAGAAGGTGCCAATGATAAATCAATTGTGCTCATAACAGCTTTAATATAATCATTGCTTCTTGCCTTGATTGTAATTACATCACCTGCTTTTACAGAATATGATGGAATATCTACCTTTTTGCCATTAACCAAAACATGTCCGTGGTTAACGATCTGCCTTGACTGTTTGCGTGTGATACCAAAACCTGCTCTAAATAAGATGTTGTCAAGTCTTGATTCAAGAATTTGAAGAAGGATTGTGCCTGTTACTCCCTTTCTTCTTGCGGCTTCATGATAGTATTTTGCAAACTGTCGTTCGCTTACTAAATAAGTTAATCTGATTTTTTGTTTTTCATTTAAGTGGATTGCGTACTCAGAAAGTTTCTTTCTTACTGCACCATGCTGGCCTGAAGCTGTCTGGCGCATAGAGCTTGTAAGCTTTCTGTTTGATAAGTCTTTTACGCCGTAGTTACGAAAAAGCTTATTACTTGGTCCTGTGTATCTTGCCATAATTTTCTCCTTTTCTTTTGCCGGGCATCTATGGTTTACTCTTTTGGCGAAGCGTAAGCCCCGGCATTTGTGTTAACGTAAGTCGTGAATCGTGAATTGTGAATTGATACTATTAATCGGATTCACAATCGTAAATTATACACGACGTTTCTTAGGAGGTCTGCACCCATTGTGAGGAATAGGTGTAACATCCTTGATTAATGTAATTTCAAGTCCTGCTGCCTGAATAGCTCTTATAGCTGTTTCTCGGCCTGAACCTGGTCCTTTGATGTAAACTTCAACTTTTTTCATGCCTTGGTCAATTGATTTTTTAGCAACCAATTCTGCTGCAGACTGTGCTGCAAATGGTGTGCCTTTTCTTGCGCCTTTAAAACCGGTAGCGCCGGCTGTTGCCCAAGCAATAGCATTACCTTGCATATCAGTAGAAGTTACAATTGTATTGTTGAAAGTCGATTGAATGTGAACAACGCCTTGCAATACATTTTTCTTTTCTTTTTTCTTTGTAGTTTTTGGTCTTGCCATTTTTCTTATCCTTATTTTTTGCTATTTTATTTCTCTTTTAAAATTTTTGAAATTTTACTTTCGGTTTGTTAGTCAGAATTATGCTTTCTTCTTTCCTGCAATGGCCACTTTTTTGCCTCTACGAGTTCTTGCATTGGTTTTTGTTCTTTGACCTCTGCAAGGAAGCCCTTTTTTGTGCCTCATTCCTCTGTAGGAATTAATTTCCTGAAGACGTTTGATGTTCATTGCAACTTCACGTCTCAAGTCACCTTCAATATGATATTCAGATAATGCGTTACGCAATTCTTTAATATCATTTTCTGTTAAATCATCTGTTCTTAAGTCAGGAGAAATTCCCGTTGCCTCAAGAATTTTCTTTGCTCTTGTCGGTCCTATTCCGTAGATATAGGTAAGAGCTACTTCTAATCTTTTGTTACGAGGTAAATCTACCCCTACTAATCTTGCCATGTTTTCTTTCCTTTATCTTGTTTGTACTTTACTCTAAATTAACCTTGACGTTGTTTGTGTTTTGGATTTTCACAAATAACGGCACCTCTGCCTTTTCTTTTCATAACTCTGCATTTGTCACACATAGGTTTTACTGAACTTCTTGTTTTCATTTTTGTTTTTCCTT
>JAEEGL017319143.1_pt1 | contig 63120 bp, 61 predicted proteins | sample 9134231 | NCBI WGS metagenome assembly JAEEGL01 (sample SAMN16246548, study PRJNA631951) | gut metagenome | biome: gut microbiome; feature: rumen; material: fiber-attached | host: Bos | place: Iran: Karaj | collected 2018-10
AAGAAGTTGATGATGAAGATTTTAAAAAGCTGGCAATCAATGTCGCACACTATCACCACGAAAAATGGAACGGCCAGGGCTATCCCGAAAAACTTGTCGGCGAACAGATTCCTTTTGAAGCGCGGGTAATGGCACTGGCAGATGTTTTTGATGCCCTTGTAAGCAAACGATGTTATAAAGACAGTTTTTCTTATGAAAAGGCCTTTGAAATAATCAGCGAATCAGGCGGAAGTCATTTTGACCCGGAACTGACAAAAGAGTTTATTAAGTGCCGTGATCAGCTTGAAGATTTATATAACAGACTTAATGTATAAGCAATCTTACATATCATCCATGGATAGTCCGGAAACTTTTTGGGTGTAGCCATTTAAGTTTTGCATAAAGGCATCTGCTTTGGACTGAACTTTTGAAAGGTTGATATTCTTAGTCTGGCGTTTTACTTCGTAGATGTCGCAGGATTTTTCCAAATCGTTTATGGTGATGATGTCAATTTCGTTCATGGATTTTCTGTCCCACCAGCCGCCTATTTTTGTGATTTTGCCTTCTTCCTTTAGCTTTGCGGTAAAGTACCGTTCCAGAGTTTTTCCTGTAAAACTCTCGTAATCGCGGAGAATGAGCTCTTTTAGCATGTCGTAATTTCCAAGCTCGATTAAATCCTGATGCGAATAAATGAAACGGAAATAAAAGAGCATGTATTCATCCACAATCTGCCATCTTGTATTACGGCTTTCTGATTTTGAAAGCAATGGGCGAATTTGATCTGTGATTCCGAATACTTTCTGAAGATTTTGCAGATAAGCTCCGGTGTTTTTCTGGATGACAGAATCTATTTCACTTTGAGTTGTGAGGCCTCTCGAAATTGCCTGAAGAATTGAAAAATAGATTCCGTAGTCTTTGCCTATTTCACTAATTAAGATGTCGCGGCCGTCTGCAAGGAATGGGGATGCCATATTGCAGACTGAGCCAATCATTTTTGCTTTTGTCGTCGCTCCGGCGTTCATCAGGAGGAAGATGTATTTTGCCACCCCACCGCTCAGCATATAAAGGCAAAGAAGATCTTCCGCTTTATATTTTGGATTGAAGTCCCGAAGAATTGTTTTTACGACTGACGGTGTAAATGGCTTCAGGTGAATGTTATGCGTTGAACGTCCGAACAAGGGCTCTTTTTCGTCTTTGAAGATTTTTGTCATGAGTGAGTAGATTGAGCCGCAGACAATCAGATTTATTTTTGAGTTTGCTTTCTGACTGTCCCAGACATTCTGCATCTGGCTGAAAAAAGCTTTGTTTATATACTCAATATCCTGGAATTCATCGATTACAAGCGTGAAATGATTTGTCTGTGAATGTGTCATTATCTGCTCAAACAAATCCGAAAGCTTGTCCACTTTACCAAAAATTTTTAGTCCTATGCTTTCCTCCAGATTTTTTTGCCATTGCTCGCAAAGTGATTTTTCTGCACTGCGGGATGTAAAGAGATAGGCACTTTTTTTTCCGTTTATAAAATGCTTAAGAAGCTGGGTCTTACCTATTCGGCGGCGGCCAGTGAGGACTGTAAAACATGCCGTCTTTTCTGACTGCTTTTCAATTTGCGCCAAAGCTTCGAGTTCGTTTATTCTGTCGTAAAACTTTTCCATTTTGCAGCTCCCCCACAATGCCAGTTAATATAATGACCATTAAATTAATGACCATTATATTATCAAATTTCCTTAAAGTCAACTTTTTTCTAAAAAACCGCTTGACAAATATATCAGGCTGCGATATATTGTATTTAACTTCGATATAGCGGAGTGCGATACATCGAGATGCGAAAATATTTCCAGGAGGTTGAAAGTGGATGCCAAAATAAAGCGCGTGTATGTGCCCATGACGGAAACGGGATTTTACATCCTGTTCTGCCTGCAAGACGAAATGCACGGATACAGTATCACTCAGAAAGTCCGCGAGATGACGGGCGGAGAAGTGGAGATAGGGCCGGGCACTATGTACGGAAGCCTTGGAAAAATGGAAAAGGACGGATTAATCAGCTTTGTGCGGGAAGAGGAAAAACGGAAGATTTACGCAATCACCGAAACCGGCAGGGAAGTCCTAGATTTGGAAATCAGCAGAATCAAGCGGCTGTATAAAAACATAACGGAGGCATAAAATGAAAAATAAAAAGACAATGTTCAGAATCTACACGCTTTTTGAATACGAGGAGGAGCAGGCATTTTTGGAAGAGCAGCACAGAAAAGGATGGCGTTGCACCGGCTTCAAGATTCCAGGATTCTACAGCTTTGAAAAATGCGAGCCAGAAGAAGCGGCCTACAGGATTGATTTTGCCGACACAAAATGCAGCGACGAGACTTCCTACAGACAGCTTTTTGCGGACAACGGATGGGAATTCCTGTGGGCTGTGAACGGATTCTCAATCTTCCGAAAGATGCCCGGCTCAAACGGCGGAAAAGAGGAAAACGAGATTTTCACAGACCATGAATCCAGAATCAGCATGATGAAAAAAATCCAGAAGCGGAGACTTCTTCCCATCATCCTGATTTTCCTCTGCCTGATCGTACCGAACATCATAAAGCTTTTCCGCAGTACCAGCGCAACATGGGACGGAGGAGACATCGCACTGAACATAACATGGAGCGTCGTCGCAGTTTTGTACCTGCTAATCTTCATAAAGTCCTTCCTGAAAATCCGTGCCCTGAAAAAGAAGTACGACGTAAAATAAAAAATGTGCTCCCATAAAAGGCAAGTGCAAATCCAAATTGAATTTGAGAAACATAAACCTTAATAGGGGAACGCTTCCATTTGCGGTGGGAACCGTGCCAATCAGTCATGGGTGTGCGGTATAAGGTATTGCACTCACTTCGTTCGGCCCGCACAAATGTCTGCTTGTCACGAACCCCACCTCCATTACAGCGTTCCCCCACTCAATATTTGATTTCCCATGCAATATTTTTAGCACTTGCCTCACACATTTTTTTCGATAGACCTTTTTCACAATACAAGGTATAATGGAAGAGTCAGAGGTCTATTATGTTTATAAACAAGCTAAATCAAATCTACAAGCCGAAAAGGACGCTCTATTATTTTGAGCCGGAACAGAGCGACTTGGATGATTTTTACAACAAGAAGATTCCACAAAAAATATCCCGGTATGAGAATGCGTTCGGGACTTACGACAAGCCCGGAGTTTTTTATCTGCCCTCGCTCGACAAAAGCGTAATCGGGATTGAGTACAGGAACGGAGACCCCGCAGTCAGCTACCCGGCCGACCTTGATTTTCTTGAGCTTGACGAGACTTTTTTCTATGCCATTGAAATTGAATACGAAAACGAGATTGCCCTTGATGCAATAGAGACGATTTTTGAGAACATCGCGAAGGATGACGACGCACACAGGCAGTTCACCGACCTCTCCATAAAAAAAGACTCCCCGCTGATTTCAATCTTCTCGGGTGTGAGCGGAAAAAAAATCAGGATTCTCTATGAGTGGAAGGTTGACCGCGACAGGGCAAGGGACGTGATGGAGGACAAGATAGAAAAGTTCAAGGCCGAAGACCTCTACCATACGGCTTTCTTTGACTCAATCACAAAGCACTACTCCTGGAATCACCTCGTACCCTACCTTGAGATGCCGATGGATGCGAACATCAGGGATTACGCCTTCGCGCATTTTGACATCAAGGAGTTCCGCACCATAAATGAAATCTACGGACACATTGCGGCGAACAACGTTCTCTCAAACATCGTGCGGGCCATGAACGAAAGTGATTTTATCTACGCAAGCGCAAGATGCCACAACGACAATTTCGCCATGCTGATAAAGGACATGCCCCAGGAAGAGACCATTGCAAAGCTTGAGGAGTTCTTTGAAAATCTGTCTCACCTTGAGGAGGACCCTGAGTACAAAATCTACTACCGCTGCGGATTTGTCCCCATGCAGATGTCCATTCTCTCGGGAAACCGTGTGGCCGACGCGGGAAAGATGGCGCAGAGTCTCGGAAACACACCGAACCAGACCGACATCGTAATCTACACGGACAAAATGCACGACGACATCCTGTGGGGAAATTACATCAAGGCATACGCGGACACAGCAATCAAAAACAATGAGTTCCTCGTTTACCTGCAGCCGAAGTTCGACATCAACACGGAAAAAATCAAGGGAGCCGAGGCACTGATCAGATGGAACTACAAGGGAAGGGAATTTCTTTCGCCGGCACGCTTCATTCCGTTTTTTGAAAAGGACGGAAACATCGGAAAGATTGACGACCTTGTTTTGAAAAAAGTATGCGAGAGTTTTGCAAAATGGAAGAGCGAGGGACGCCCTTTGTTCCCGATTTCCGTGAACCTCTCACGCAGCCAGATGGACGACCGGAATCTCATAGCCCATCTCACGCAGATTGTGGACTTCTACGGTGTTGATCATTCCCTGATAGACTTTGAGCTGACCGAAAGCGCGACCTACGATGACATGGACTACATGATTCAGGTCCTTGATGACCTGCGCAAAAAGGGATTTAAAATTTCCATGGATGATTTCGGCACCGGCTACTCCTCACTTTCACTCCTCACACGCATGCCCCTGGACACCCTGAAAATCGACAAGAGTTTCGTTGACAAAATCGTTGCGGAAAACCAGAGCCCTAAGGACATCGCCGTAATCAAGCACATAATCCTCCTCGCAAAGGAACTTCGTTTCACATGCCTTGCCGAAGGAGCGGAGCAAAAGCATCAGGTTGAAAAACTCAGGACCCTTGGCTGCGAGGTAATCCAGGGCTACTACTACAGCAAACCGATCCCCATGGCAGAGTACGAAAGATTGTATTTGCAATAGCCCCGATCAAATCCATGCCACTTTGAATTTTTCCGCAAATATTATCGCTTTTTTTTGAAAAACCGATTCAGGCATAAATCCGATTCATTCTTGAATCAGATTCACCCTTGCGGTGTTACTTGAATTTCCGGCATTGACTGTCGCGGCAAGTCCATCATCTGACGTAAACTCAACGCAAATATTTGACGAATCCTGCACATATCCGGTCGAAACGGAATAGTTTTGCTCTGAGAAACTTATTTTGAATGAAACGGACTCCGCTGCCCCTCGAACCACTATTGACTGTGACTCACCGGATTCAATCGACATTGGGAGGGAAAAATCCCCGTTAAGGCTACAGTCTGTTACGGAAATTTCGGAACCTGTGGAATTCACCAAAGAAATATTTTTCTCCAAAAGTCCGTCGCTGCAAGAGCATAAAAGAAACGCAATACAAACAAAACTAAACAAAATTGTATTTTTCATAATTAACCTCCAAAATAAACACAATTTAGGAATCTCCAAAATGGATTTCCAGAAACTCCTCCGCAAATATTATCGATTTTTTTATGAGGAGATGTCACACGGATTTGTTCGCAACTAACGTTGCTCACTGAAAAAAGCAAAGATTGTTAGCCCTGAGCAAATCCACGCCACATTGCCTTACCTGCTTTTCACAAAGCTGTGTGTGCAAACAGGATTTTCATCTTTGTCAACAAAATCTATTGTGATGGTCGAGCCATCGGGAATGGGTTTGTCAAAAACAATTTTGCTCAGATAATGGTAAGAATCAATGAAATAATTTTCTTTTACGCTGTAATTGTTGTCAGGCGTAACAGTGACAGATTTTACCTTATAGTAAGGATCTTTTTCCTTTGAGCCATCTGAAGTCCATGAAAACTGATAGTTGATTGTCTTGTCATCCACAAATTTTATTGACACAAGTTTGGGCTCCGTAGATTTTACAACATAGCACGTACAAACGATATCGGTATCATCTTTCTCATGAAAATACAATGTTACAAGCGATCCGTCCGGGATGTCCCTGTTGAATTTTATTTTCATTTTTGCAGTTCCGAAAGTAAAAAGAGATTCTGGGCCCCCAGTTGAGTACAATATTTCATATTTCTCACTCGGTCTTGGCTCTATGGAAAATCTACTTGTATAGCACAGGCAGCTCTCATTATTATCGGTAGAAGACAAATAGCCGATTGTGTGATCATCCTCAAACCAAAGACACTCGACTACAGGACCTGAACTTATATTGGGACAGCTTACCAATAGAAGAGAAAATGCCGCTATCGCAAAAGAAAAAAATTTATTTTTCATTTGAATTCCCCTGCAAATATTATCGCTTTTTTCTGGAAACTTGCAAGTCCAAAACCATCAAATATTACATATGTAATATTGGTATTACGTATGTAATATTGAGTTTTCGGATATAAGCGAAGGCCGTTAGCCCTGAGCAAATCCGCTTGTCTTTTTTATCCATGCTGTTTCATTCATCCCCCCTCGACCAGATTCAAAAAATCTGTTAGCATAAAATCATGAAAATAAATCTGCCGCAACATTTCAAATCCCTATCCGACGCGCTCTCATCTCTCTTCGGTTCCGGCATATCCGTCAGAAGCAGGACACGGATTTCAGGAGGAGACATCAACGAGGCATACGCGCTTGTGCTCAGCGACGGACAGGTGGTTTTCATGAAGTCCAACTCGCACACACCCGAAGATTTTTTCAAGGCCGAGGCAGCGGGACTTTCCGCCATCGCATCCACAAAAACGATTCAGACACCGGAGATTCTTTGCACTGGAAGCGAGGCATCAGAATACGGATCATGCAATTTTCTTCTATTAAAATATGTCGAAAGCAGAAATCCACGCGATGACTTTTGGGAAACATTCGCAAGAAATCTAGCCGCCCTCCACAACGCGAACACGGAATGTTTTTTTGAAAGCGACGGAATGGAAAACCAAGCAGGCAAAAATCAGTTCGGATTTTTTCAGGACAACTACATCGGTGAAAGACCCCAGCGCAACACCCCATGCGAAAGCTGGATTTCATTTTTCCGTGAGATGAGGCTCGCACCGCAGTTCAAATCCGCGGACAGATATTTTACGGACGAGCAGAGAAAGAGCATTTCTCATTTTCTTGACCACCTGGATGATTTTTTAATCGAGGGAAAACCTAGCCTGCTTCATGGAGACCTTTGGAGCGGAAACGTGATGTGCGGCCCAGACGGAAACGCCATGCTGATTGACCCCGCCACTTATGTTGGCCTTGCGGAGGCCGACATTGCCATGACGGAGCTCTTCGGAGGATTCCCGCCCGCATTTTACGGAGCCTACAAGGAGATAGTGCATTTTGAGCCAGGGTATGAGCTTCGGCGCGACATCTACAATCTCTACCAGCTTTTGAACCACCTGAATCTTTTCGGCCACAGCTACCTTCCATCCGTCCTGCATATCCTGAGAAAATTTTAGAAAACGAACAACAAAGGAGACTTCTATTATGGAAATCAGAGAATTAAATTTGAAGGATATTGACTCGCTTTTAGAGCTTTACGTTCAGCTGAGCGACGTGAACAAAAACTATTCCTACGAAAAATCTGTCGCGGTCTGGAAGGATGAGATTGAGAACAACAAGAACATCAAGTATTTCGGTGCTGTGGACAATGGCAGGGTTGTCTCCACGTGCTACTGCGCCATCATTCCGAACCTCACGAACGGAAGCAGGTCAATCGGATTTATTGAGAACGTGATCACCGATGAGAATTACCGCAAGCAGGGACTCGCAAAGAAAGTGATTGAGATGGCCGTCAATTTTGCGAAGGAGAATGACTGCTACAAAGTTTTTCTCGAAAGCGGTGTCGCAAGGACGGAGGCACACAAGTTCTATGAGAAAATTGGATTTGAGACCGGCAGCAAAAAATCCTTCGTCATCTGGATGAAAGATTAAGGAACGAATTTTAGGAGCGTGGGTTCTTCTGGTTTTTCGTATTTGAAAGATTAACTCTTTTGAAAATCCTGAAGCCCGCCGTCTTTAAAATTTCCTTCACGGCCCTCTGAGCGCCACTCGACTGTCCGCACAAATAGTTGAAAGGGAAAGGTGTCGTGCAGCTTGTCACAACCAAGGCTTTTTTACCCTTGTGCAAGGCGATCGGAATTCCGCGCTTGGACTCTGCCATCATCACGGCAACAAGACGGTCAAAGAGGCTTTTCAATTTTCCGTTCATGTTTCCCCAGTAAACCGGAGTCCCCACAAAGAGCATGTCACAATCCCGGATCTCAGACTCTATCCTGTGAGCGTCATCCTTTGGCAAAACACAGCTTCCTTTTGAGCGGCACGCCATGCATCCACAGCAGAATTTAAAATTCAAGTCAGACACGTTTTCCCAGACCACCTCACACTCTGGATTTTTCTCCTGTATTTTTTTCACTTCCTTTTCCAGAGTCTTTGAAACATTTCCGTTTTTACGCGGGCTTCCATTCAAAACAAGCATCTTCATCTTTCACCTCCACAACGCAACTATAGATTACAAAAATCACCTTTTTTTGACAAGTCTGATTGAAACTGACACAAGCGATCATGTAATCCACTCGGTGCACAAAAAACTTTACATCAACGCCGTAAATTCCCTTCTTAAATAAGGACAACGATAGAAAGGTAACGATTTCTCCGTCAAAGCGGATGAATGAGGTAGTTGAAACTTTATGCAAAATGTGTTCAACTGATAGTCAGGAGACGATTATGGTAAATGTAAAGGGACGCTGGGCACTCGTTACAGGTGCGGCAAGAGGCATAGGACATCTGGCTGCGGTATTCATGGCAAAACAGGGCTGCAACTTAATCCTGCAGGGAAGGACAAAAGAGCACTGTGCAAAAACGCTGGACGAAGTAAAGGCACTTGGAGTTGAGGCCTACGCTGTTGGAGCGGAATTCTCTGACCTTGCGCAAGTTGAGGCCATGCTTTCGGAAATTGACGCGAAGGGGACGCCGGTAGACATAATACTGAACAACGCCGGCATACAGGTCGCCTACAGAACCGAGTACCTGAAGACACCAGCGAGCGATTACGAGGCAAGTTTCAAAATCAACACGATTGCACCGATGATGATTGTCTATCACTTTTTGCCGAAGATGGAAAAACGGGGATTCGGACGCATCGTAAACACGACGAGCGGAATCAGGCTTGAGCCGGAGCAGGCGGGATATTCTGCAAGCAAGGCCGCGCTGGACAAAGTGACAATGGACCTTGCATCAAAATATGACGGAACCGACATCTGCATCAACATTACCGACCCGGGATGGTGCCGCACGGATTTGGGAGGAAACCAGGCTCCCAACGCACCCGAATCAGCAATACCTGGAGTCGTAGTCGGAGCTTTCATCAACAACAAAAAATCAGGACGCAATTTCGCGGCAGGTGAGTTCCACAACATGAGCCTTGAGGAAGCCGTCGCAAAAGCCGAAAACAATTTCCCGGTCTACACTGGTTCCGTCGCTTTCGTATAAGTGGTTCTTATGGAAAACAAAAGTGTAAAAAGAGGTCTGGTTCTCGAAGGCGGTGCAATGCGCGGAATGTTTACCTCCGGTGTGCTGGACGTCTTTTTGGAAAACGGAATTGAGTTCGACGGAGCCATAGGAGTTTCAGCCGGAGCCACATTCGGATGCAATTATAAATCACGGCAGATTGGAAGGGCCATCCGCTACAACAGGAGATTTTCACACGACTGGCGTTACTGCTCCCTCCGCTCCCTGATTTTTACCGGGGACCTTTACGGAGCCGATTTCTGCTACAACCAGATTCCGAATCAGCTTGATATTTTCAACCTTGAGACCTACCGATCAAACCCAATGGAATTTTATTGCGTCGCTTCCGATTGCGTCACCGGAAAACCTGTCTACAAAAAACTTGAGACCTGCGATGAGCACGACCTTGTCTGGATGCGCGCGAGTGCCTCCATGCCCATTGCAAGCCGCGTGGTGGAAGTTGACGGTTACAAGCTTTTGGACGGCGGCATGACAGACTCAATCCCGCTTAGATATTTTGAGAGCATAGGCTACAATCGCAACGTGGTGATTTTGACCCAGCCGCGAGATTTCAAAAAACATTCCTCAAGCCTAATGGGACTTATGAAAATCACGCTCAGAAAATATCCGAAGATTGTGGAGGCCATGAAGCTAAGGTCGGAAAAATACAACCAGGAGACCAAGGAGATTTTTGAAAAAGCCGACCGTGGTGAAGTCCTCGTAATCTGCCCTGAAACATCCCTCGGAATCAGCCGCACCGAAAAATCCACCGACGAGCTGCAGCGTGTCTACGACGAGGGCCGGAGGATCGGAACGGAGCAAATGGAAAAGGTCAGGACGTTTTTGTCATAGAATATCAGTACTTGTTTTTCAAAACCTTTAGTGTTGGAGTCTTATATGTAATGACATATTTATTGTCCTTCTTTTGAATCTTGTGGTAGCAGTTTTCAAAAACCACTGGAAGTGATGTGTCATAATCTGTATCAGGACCTGAAACAACTTCAAAGAAATTCATCGATTCTAAAGCAAACTGTGAAGCACCACTAAATTTCAATCCTGGATCAACAATCTTTGCCATTACCGGATACACATCTATCATATTGTTAACAACATTTGCGTGTCCTATATCATTTACAAAAATAAACTCTACGGGCTCACCATTTTCTTCAACAATACCAGCCAGATCCTGAAGTAAAATTGTTGCCCTGAATTTTACATAATCTTTTTGCTCTGCTTGAGCATTCCCATAAGCAAAGGAAAAAGCCAGGAAACAGTATGAGTAGCAGAAAAGACAGACCAAGGAAATCACTTTATAGATTTTTCCTTTTCCGCAAATCTGGTGATAAAGACTTACAGCAAGCAAACTAAACAAAACTCCAATTCCATACATTCCACGAGGAGCATCCGAAGGTTTTTCCAAAACAATATACGAGCCGAAAGAAAGCGGAACAGCCACAGCTATCAAAAGAATGACGACAAAAGCAGACAGCAGCTTATTCTGCTTAGAGTTTTTTATGAAACCAAAAGCGGAAAGAATCAATATCAATCCTGAGAAAATCAATATTGGGGTCCTGTTAAAATCAGCAAGGAAAGTCTTAATATAGCCTACTGTATTGGGAACAATGCTTGCTATTGAAATTGTCTCACTGACATAAATATCTTCTGATGGCACTGAAAATATTTTCATGAAGCAAAAAAGAGTAAGCCCATAGCAAAGTATACAGACACCTGTTTTCTTTAGAATTTCCTTAAAACGTTCTCCCTCCAAAAGCCATTTGTAAATCACACACAAGATTGACAGCATAATATAAATGCCGGAAGATGCCTGATACGAAAAACACATTACTAAAAGACTTAAGACTGAGGTAATTGCAAATGTGACTTTCTTTTCGAAAAATAAAAATGGAACAAAGCTAATTACAAAAGAAAGAGCCATATAAGGAGAATCATAGCGGTAAGAAAAGTTTGAAAGCCAATACGGGAACAGCCCGATCGGAAGAGACGCGAGGCAGGCAAAAAATGAAAACTTTCCTTTATTGAAAATACAAATTGAAAAAAATGAAGCAAAGGCCAAAAAGAATATGGCTATAAACTGAGTAAGGGGAGCTATATCCATCAGACGTTTTGACGTGTGGACAAAGATTGATCCGATTTCTGAAATGTATCTATAGAAGTTCATCCACTCACGACTTCCTCTGATCGCTCGTCCCAAATCATCAATATATATATTATAAAAGTTAGCTCTGATTATTGTAAAATATCCAAGCAGATAAAGTCCCAATAAAATGAAAAGATATTTTTTATTCTCTTTAATAATCACCCCTATCTTTCTGAAATCTTTAATCGTATTAGTGAAAATTTGTCTGCCCTTTTGCGTAAACCAGACAAGATCAAAAATGGCAATAAAGAGGAGCCCCATGATTCCAAAAGCTGACATTTGCTTCATCCAGAATGGATCATTTATATCATCATTTTTCAATCTTTCCACAAGCTTTACTGCGGCAATCTGCACAAATGAAAACTGAGTAGGAATCAGGCACAAGGCAAAAACAATAGAAAGCGCGAATATAAAAATATTAGTTTTTTTTGACATCTCATTTTCTCCTATAATGAATTGCAAGTATCAAATTCAATCTTCCTGTTGGAAGACAAGTGGAATTCATTGAAACCATCTTTTTTAAACTCATCCGTAAGCTCATTCTCAAGCATAAGACCTGGATGGAACAAAAGCTCCGTGACTCTTTTTTTTGCAAGGGTCTTTTTTTCAAATACCGGTATTATGGAGTGTATCCTTTCATCCATCTTTCCGCTGAAATAAACCCCGCACAAATAAGAATCAACAAGATTATTTTTTCTTAGATAGCGGGAAACCCTATGGGAATAAAAATTCAAAATAAGGCATTTAACAACATTTGCAACAGAAAGTCCTTTCAAGCCGCCTTTTTTGGACAGATAAAAATGTATTGGGTCGCAGGTGTTTCTGATATACTCAACCTTAAATTTATTTTCCCGGATGGAATCTGCAAGAGCTTCGAAAAACAATGGAATCATGTGCGGATGCTGATGGCTGTCAATTCTAAGCGCACTCTCATCCACAATCCTCGCATCTATGCATTTTTTTATCTGGGCCGTTATTTCAATGGTAAGCTGATTTTTAATCTTTTTTCGAAGAAATGGAATATAATTCCACATGAAAAGTTTTCCCCATGAGACGGTAAAATAACCATCGCCGTCCACAAGAGATGGAAGCTCGGAAACCGGCGCGCAACATTTTCCTTCCATAAAATTCAGGTGAACAGACACCTTCACATTTTCGCACCCGTTATCCTTCGCCTCTAAAAATTTCTTTACGCTGGAATCAAAAATCCGAAGATTCGGAATAATGCTGATGCTGCAAAGCTTTCCGTTTTTACACAACGCAACAATGTCATTGTCAGAAGACTCCGAGAGAGCATAATCATCAGCATGAACATCAAAACAATCTCTATTCAATTTTCCTACCTATGACGTACTGTGGCCGTCCCTTTACCTCATCATAAATCTGAGCGATGTAAACTCCGATTATACCAAGACACACTAAAACCGCTCCGAATCCAATCAGCAAAATAAATATGATTGTCGGGAAACCATTGGCCGCAGTTCCCCTGATAAATGAAACAAGCGCGTCCACTCCGACCACGGCACCAACAAGGATAAACAAGATTCCTACGACGGTGATTATGTGCAGGGGTGTGTAACTGAAGCACAGAACATTATTGATCGCATACCGTATCAAAGACTTCGTGGACCATTTTGAAGTGCCGAATTGCCGTTCCGCAACCTCATAGTAAACTGTAGTCTTTTTAAACCCGACCCAAAACGAAAGGGCCCTGAAAAAGGTGTTTCTTTCCTTAAGCTTTGCAAGCTCATCGATTACTTTTCTATCCAGCAGCTTGTAGTCACTGGAGTTCTTCATATCCATCTTCACGGCTTTACTGATCAAGCCATAAAAAATCTTTGTGAATATCTTATGGAAAAGGCCTTCCTTGCCGCGATCAGATTTCACGCCCTCCACGACCTCAAAGCCTTCTTTCCATTTCTTGAACATCTCAACCATTACGGCCGGGGGATGCTGCAGGTCAGCATCGAGAATCACAGCACAATCACCCGTCACATTTCTGATGCCCGCAAAAAGAGCCGCTTCCTTTCCAAAATTCCGTGCAAAAGAAACACATTTCACGCGCTCATCCTTTTGATGCAAAGCCTCTATCATCTCAAGCGTAGAATCTTTGGAACCGTCATTTACAAACATCAATTCAAAATCAACTTCGCTTTCGACTTGTTTTAACGAATCAAACGTTTGGACAATAGCCTCATAAAACGGATTCACATTTTTTTCCTCATTATAGCAGGGAACAATCAATGAAACCTTACTCATCTTCGGACTCCTTAGCTTCATATTTCTTTTTTGGATCTTTAAAAACAATATACCTTTGTCCAATGTAGTTCAGGCCCGTATAAATGATTTCTCCGGCGAGCAACGCAATATTGCCCTTAGCTTTTTCCGAGAGAGAGCCAAAAACATTTGGGAATACCCCATAGATAAAATAAATCACTCTCTTTAACACAGGGTAGGAAATCAAATAGCACACCAAAATCAGTATGATAAAATAGAAAATCTCACGCTTGCTTCTGCTGTGACTCTTAAAGGTAAAATATTTATTCAAAAAATAACTTGATATTCCACCCACCACATAGTTACAAACCGAGCAGACATAATAATTGACGTTAAAACAGTTGTAAAGCAGAAACATGGTTCCTGCCCCGAGAATGGTATTGATAACACCAACAATGATGAATTTCAGCAATTTGACATCAAATAATTCTTTGACCCCGGCAAAAGATTTCATAGCATATACTATAGCATAAAATCATTATTAGTTAAAGTCTGTTTTTATCTAATTTTTTGCCTCCATTGAACAAAAATGTTTTTTTTGATAGAATCGCGACTATCTATAGGGGAAATCACATTCGGAGAAGCCCCGTAATTTTGGAGTATACAAATGAAAATCACAAAAATCCTCTGTCCCTTACTCGCCGCAACAGCTTTGCTCACAGGATGCACAAAAAAATCAAAAGGCCCGGTATCGGTAGAAATCTGGCACGCATACAACGGTTCCCAGCAGGAATATCTTGAAAACGCCGTAAAAAGATTCAACGCCTCCCAGAGCGCTTATGAGGTAAAGACTCTCGCCCAGGACAACAGCGGATTTGCCGATCTTGTTTACAATGCAGTCGCAAACGGAGTGGGACCGAGCATCATCTTCAACTATGGCTCCACCGCCGTAGATTATGCGAAGGAAGATCTGGCCGTGGACATTTCCACATACATCAAGGAGGACGCTAAAAAAGGCGACACTTTCATGCAGGACCTGATTGCCTCCCTTCCGACCTCAATGCAGACCGACGTAAAGGGATTCGCTGACGGAGGAATCTACTATCTTCCCGGATGCACGACCGGACCGGTTTTCTTCTATAATAAGACCATGTTTGACGAGCTCGGGCTCACACCGCCGAAAGACTGGAAGGAGCTTGAGAACATCGGACGCACAATCTATGAGAAAAAGGGAATCGCGGCTTTCCATTCCGACGGACTTGTGGACAACATCCAGGAGCTTATCATGCAGAACGGGATGGGCTACATCGACACAACAAATAAGAAGATTCTTTTCGGCACGGACAAGATGGCCGAGATCTACCAGTGGTACGCCGACTGCTGCCACAAGGGATGGTTCGAGTTCAACACCGTCGGAAAATATTCATCGGAGGATTTGGCAAACGGAACGATCGCGGCTTTCTCAGGCTCATGCGTAAACGACCAGTACGTGAAGATGATTAACGGAGAGGAACTTGGAATCGCACCGTGGATCGCTGAGTCTAACGGTGTCGCATTCTACACGGCATGGAACCGGGGACCAATCTTCCTCAAACACGCGGAGGACGTAAACCGCGGGGCCTACGAGTTCATCAAGTTCTTCCTCTCTCCCGAAAACAACTGCGGATGGGCAAAGGCAAACTCAGCCCTCTCACCTTACGGCACGACACAGGCAACAACGGAGTATCAGGAATATGTCTCAAACCTGCCGTCCACATCAGCTCTTCCCTCAGTCCAGGCGAACCTCTACGCTTCAGGCTCATTCCCGAACGTGCACGGCGGCTCACAGGTAAGGAACATCATCGTGGAATACCTGAACAACGTGGTTGACGGAAAGATGAGCGCAAAAGAAGCTGTGGCTGCAATGGAAAAAGACTGCAACGCGGCCCTGAACGACTAAAAGATGAAAGTAGTTATCAAGAATGTAACGAAAACATACGGCAGCAATACGGCTGTAAAAGATTTTTCCGCAGATTTGACCGACGGCCATCTGATTTGTCTGCTTGGTCCCTCGGGCTGCGGAAAGTCCACGCTTCTCAACATGCTCTCGGGGATAGTTGATGTCACGAGCGGCCAGATTTTTTTTGACGGCAAGGACGTGACGAAGATGCCCCCGGACAAACGCAACATCGGAATGGTCTTCCAGAATTACGCTCTCTATCCGCATCTCACGGTTTTGGAAAACATCGCGTTTCCGCTGGAAGTCCTCCGGGTCCCCAAAAAAGAAAGACTCGAAAAAGCCGAAAAGATTGCCTCCCTCGTCCACGTGGAAAACCTGCTCAAAAGATTCCCGGGCCAGCTTTCGGGAGGACAGCAGCAGAGAGTCGCAATCGCACGCGCGCTCATAAAAAATCCGAGCCTGCTTTTGATGGACGAGCCACTTTCAAATCTGGACGCACGGCTGAGACTGGAAATGCGTGATGAGATACGCCGCATACAGCAGGAAACCGGAGTCACGACCATTTTTGTAACCCACGACCAGGAAGAGGCCATGTCCATTTCCGACAGCATACTCCTGATGAAAGACGGAGAGCTTGTACAGAGCAGCACATGCCAGGAGCTTTACGAGAATCCGAACTGCCGCTTCACAGCAGACTTCATAGGAAACCCGCCGACGAACAATCTGGAGAACGGAGAGCTGATTTTAAAGGACGGACTCCCGCACTTCATCACAAAAAGCGGACTTGATTTTTCTCTCCCCCAGAAATTCTCAGACCCAGGCCTAAGCGAAAAATGCGCCGGAAAAAATCTCACGCTCTCAATCCGCCCCGAAAGCTTTATGCTCACGGAAAAAGACAATGCGGCTTTTGAGGCGAAGGTCAAAAGGTCATCCCTTCTCGGAAAGGAGCAGATTGTCTACCTTGACTTCGGAGGAAGCGACGGAAAATCCGTGCGTGTGATTTTGGACAACGAAAAGATTTTCTCTCCGGGTGACACAGTTTGCCTGAGGTTAAAGACAAAGGGTGTTTTCATCTTTGACAGCGAGAGCGGGGAGCGATTATATTGAAGTATTCGGAAAAGACACAGCGCATAAAAAACACGACGGAACCCTGGCTCTATCTCGCACCTTTTTTGGTATTCTTTTTCGTCTTCATTTTTTACCCCGCAATCAACGTGCTCCTTCTCTCCTTCAAGGAAAACTACAGCCATCTGCGGGGAAGTTTTGAAGGACTTGGCTTTGAGAACTACAAGTACATACTTTCCGACGCAAAGTTCCGCTCCGCCATGCTCAACACAATCCTCTACGTAATTTTCGTGGTTCCGACAAGCACCTTCATCTCAATTCTTGCCGCACATCTTTTGAACAAAAAAATCCGGGGCATCGCATTTTTCCAGACAGCGTTTTTCATGCCGATGGTAACGTCCGTGACTGCCGTGGGACTCGTGTGGCGCTTCATGTACAACCAAAAATACGGCGTGTTCAATTTCCTGCTTACAAAAATCGGACTCGCACCAATCGCATGGACCGACGACTCAAAATGGTCTCTGCTTTCCCTCGTCATTTTCGGAATCTGGAACATACTGCCTTTCACAATCATACTGCTGATGGCTGGAATGCAGAACATCGACGAGAAATATTATCTTGCCGCAAAGATTGACGGGGCGAAATCGATTAAAATCTTCACGCGGATCACAATCCCCATGCTTGCGCCGACCATTCTCCTCGTGCTGATTGTAAACACAATCTCCTGCTTCAAGGTATTCAGCGAGCTTTATCCCCTGTTCAACGGAAAGCCGGGGCCCTATTACAATCTTTACACCGTGGTCTATTACATCCGGTATGCGATGGTGGAAAAACGCAAGTACGGATATGCCGCCGCCGCCGCAATGATTTTTTTCCTCGTCGTTCTGATTTTCACTCTCTTCCAGCTGCGCCTCAAAAGCAGAATGCAAAAAAGAGGTCTCCAATGAAAAAAACACTCAGGCGAATTTTCGAATATACCGTTCTGGCCCTCACATCTTTCTGCATGGTCTTTCCATTTCTCTGGATGATTCTCTCGTCCTTCAAGACACCAACGGAAATCATTCAGTTTCCGCCGAAGCTCTTTCCCTCGACAATCTCGTTCACGAACTACATCAAGGCGTTTTCCATGGCACCTTTCGGACGCTATTTTTTCAACTCCATCCTCGTGATGATTTGCTCGGTCGTCTTCACAACAGGAGCATCCATCCTCGGAGCCTTCGCTTTTTCACGCCTGCATTTTCCCGGACGCGAGCTGATTTTCTCACTCCTTCTCACCATGATGATGATTCCGTTTGAGATGCTGATAATCACGAACTACACCACGGTCGTAAAGCTGAAACTCTTCAACACTCTGCCCGCACTCTTTCTTCCTTTCGTGAGCAACATTTTTTATGTCTACGTGCTGAAGAATTTTTTCGACACAGTCTCCGACAGCATCTATTATTCCGCACGGATTGACGGAGCCTCGAACTGGTTCTATCTCTGGAGGATTCTGGTCCCGCTCGCAAAGCCGTCCCTTTTTACGATCATCCTTTTGAACGCGCTCTCTTCCTGGAACTCCTTCGTGTGGCCCATGTACGTCACATCCGACTTCCACTCACGCACCCTCCCTTACGGACTGCAGGTTTTCACCACCGAGGGAGGCTCTTTCCCGGAGCTTCTCATGGCGGCATCCACAGTGATAATTCTTCCCATGATCGTGCTTTTCGTCTTCACAAGAAAATACATCGTGAACGGAGTCTCAAGGGGCGGACTCAAGGGATAGGGTGAAAGATGGTGCGACTTAGTACTGAGGATTACAGGAAGATTTACGCGACGCTTGGAAAAGTCTCCCCAATTGACGGTGACTGCGGAAAACTCTGCTCAGCGGCGTGCTGCTCCATCGACGGAAAATTTGACGGGTCTCTCCGCGATGAAGATTATGTGACCGACGGAACGGAAAGCGAGGACGTGCTTGGAATCTACCTTCTGCCCGGCGAAGAGACAGTGCATGACAAAAGCGACCCCTGGCTTGAATGGACGGAGGAGGACGCTCAGTCAGCCGGATTCCCCGAGTCTTGGAAAGGAATGGTCTCCTTCGTAAAATGCCACGGACCCGCTTCCTGCAAGAGGGAGCTCAGACCCATACAGTGCAGGACATTCCCGGCGGCCCCATATCTTAGCGAGGACGGAAACTTACAGATAATACTCTACACGGACACTCTGCCTTACAAATGTCCGCTTGTCCACGGCAATCACCGCCTGAATGAGGATTTTTTGCGCGCGACTTATTCCGCATGGGAACAGCTGATCAAGGACCCGCAAATCTTCGACCTTGTGATGGAGGACTCACGCTTCCGTGATGAGTGCGGAAATCGCTTTGTGAAATTGTACAGGCCGGATTGACCTGAGCCTTTTGGGAACCTTTATTTATGCTCGTTTTTGAGCAGCATGTAAATATGCCGCAGAGTATGGATCATCGACTCCATGTCAGCGTTGCTCACGTGGGCGAACACTTTTTTGACCTGCTCCGTGCTTAAATCCGGCATATCCAGAATCTCTTTGGCCATGCCGCATGCCTGTTTGAATGGTGTGTAAAGTTCTTCTCTCATCGCGTTGAGTCTCCTTAGGAAATGGTTAAAGGGGCATAATATGCCTGCATTGGGTAAGGGGATTTGCGCCCGTTTTTGACTATTTATAATATAGATGAATCATGAAAAATCGTCAAGGCTTAAAATCCGCTTTACCATTCCCGAAAGGCACGCTATACTTAATATATGGAGAAAAAATTTCAGACACAGACACATTTTGTCGGAGTGATGGTGCCTTCCGAAATCGAGGAAAAAATCCTGGAGTTCAGGTCCTACATGAGCGAGCGCTACGGATGCAAAAGCGGACACGGGACTCCACCGCACATCACGCTGATTCCTCCCTTTCTGCTTCCCGGGGATTTCGATGACGGCGACGTAAAATCTTCGGTGGAAAATGCAATCCAAAAAGCTCAGAAATCTTCCGTGCTGCCTTTTGACGCGAGGATATCCGGATTCGGGGCGTTTGAGGAGCGGACCCTTTTTGCGCATGTCGAACAGGATGAAAAATGGACTGCCCTCAGGGACGCTTTCGTGCAATCCTTCCAGACGAATATTCCGGGGAGCGTGCGGAAAAGCTCCAAAATCTTTACTCCGCATATCACTGTGGCGAACAGGGACATACCGAAGGGCACGATGGACGAGGCCCTGCAATTCTTTTCACGAATTGACTTTAGCGCGGAATTCCAGGTAGAAGAAATCTGCATTTTCGTGCGCAACAGCAAGGGCGGATGGGAAGAAGGCGTCTGTCTGGGCATTTAGAGGGACCATAGCATAATTCCCAGGCAGAGTTTTTTTGCTAAAATCTTTTTTTTCCAGTCCGATAATGTAAGCATGAAACTACGCAGATTATTTTTATTGTCAGTGTTCAGCATCTCTTCCCTCGCTTTTGCCGGGGAGCTGTATAAAAGCAATGTGGTTGCCTCGTACTATGGGGAGGAACTTCAGGGCAACAGGACAGCCAGCGGTGAATATTTCAACATGAATGACTATACCGCGGCACACAATACATTGCCGTTCAATACCTTGCTGAAAGTGACAAATCTCAACAACGCGAAATCCGTGGTTGTCCGAATCAACGACAGGGGACCTCACATTCCGGGCCGCGAGATTGACGTTTCAAAAGCTGCTGCGACGGACCTTGGCATGATTGACGCAGGAACCGCACGTGTCGCGCTTGAAATCGTGCAGATGGGAAACAACAACGGACCCGCCACCGATGTTTCAGGAGTAAAGGAAACTCCTTACGTGCAGGGTGAATATCAGAAAATGCTGGATGAAAAGCACTACGACATACAGCTCGGAGCCTACAGTGATTTCTCCAACGCACAGATTATGGCGAACCGGCTCTCAAGGGCTGGATTCTCAAACATTGCATATCAGACCGAGGGAAAAATTACTCGTGTTGTAATCCGCGATGTATCCGGGGCAAACCTGGACTACATGGTAGACGCTCTTAAGCAGCAGGGATTCAATCAGTATCTCGTCCGTCAAAGGAAGCTCGAATCTGACTCAACGGCTGCCACAACTACGACCACTACAACAACGACGACGACTACCGTAAAAAACACGAGCACATCCGTAGGTTTGGAAAAATAGCGGTACATTAGGACGGTTCAAAGGTCAGATACGTCTGAAACTGTCTTAATTTGCTTTCAAGGCCTCCGAAAATCAATATCAGTTCTAATTGGTTTTCGGGGGTCATTTTTTTAGAAAAAAACACAGGAGGCGGTTTTCCGTTGATAGAATGAAAAGACTTTTCCTGATTTTCACAATCCTTTTTTCCCTCTCTGCCCCGCTCTTTGCTGATTATGTCTACAAGAGCTCCGCAGTCGCCTCCTATTACGCCGACAAATTCCACGGAAGAAAAACTTCCAACGGCGAAATCTTCAACATGTATGCACTCACGGCCGCGCACAAGACCCTGCCCTTCAACACGAAAATCAAAGTGACGAACCTGAGCAACGGAAAGTCCGTGATCGTGCGTGTGAATGACCGAGGTCCCTTCGTAAAAGGCCGGGAGATAGACCTTTCAAAGGCGGCGGCGGTTCAGCTGGACATGATAAAATCCGGGACAACAAAGGTAAAGCTCACGGTTTTGACCGAGGGAAAATCTGGAACCGTAAAGGAAAGCAAGAACACAACCTGGGACATACAGCTCGGCGCGTTCAGCAAAAGGGAAAATGCCGAGGCCCTCGTAAAAAAGCTCCAGAAAGCGGGATTCACAAAATATCTCGCGTACCAGAAATCCGGCAAGCTCACAAAGGTGGTCATAAAGGACATCGCCTCAAAGGACGTGCAGGAGTACCTGAATCTCTTGGAAAAACGCGGCTTCCACGACTATTTCGTAAAAGAGCGTGCCAAGGTAAAATGAGGCTGGGTAACAGACCGCTGGAGTGCAGAGGTAATAGCCTAACAATCAAAAATATAGTATAATCTCAGTATGTTGGCACTTGCGGAAACTCTGGAAAAAAAGCGTATATCTCATGCCGTTGAAACTTCCGTAAATCATAAGGAGGCTTTAGGGCAGTATTTTACTCCATACACAATAGCAAAATTTATGGCTTCATTATTTCCCGTAACGGAGACAAAAATAAAACTCCTTGACCCTGGTGCAGGAATCGGGACACTTTCGTGTTCATTTATGGAAAGAATTATAAAAGAAAACTGGAATACCCCGGAAATTCATGTCTCTGCCTACGATATAGATAAGGACGTCTATAATACATTAAATGAAAATATAGCATCTTCAAGTTCATGCTTCAAAAAGTCCGACTATGAGATATTTTCAGAAGATTTTTTAGCAAAAACTTCTTTTGAGTACACTTGGAGAATAAATGAAACTTATACCCATGTGATAATGAATCCGCCATACAAAAAAATTCTGACAAATTCAAAGGAACGGCAATCTGCCCGCGCATTTGGACTTGAGACGGTGAATCTTTATTCAGCATTCATGGGGGCTGCGATTTCCCTTACGGAGGACAACGGATATATTGTCGCAATCGTTCCTCGTAGTTTTTGCAACGGCGTTTATTACAAGCCATTCAGAGAATTTATTTTAAAAAATTGCGCTATCAAACACATCCATCTTTTTGAATCTCGGGACAAGGCTTTTAAAGATGAGGCTGTACTGCAAGAAAATATAATCATAATGCTCCAAAAAAATGCAAGGCAAGAAAATGTAAAAATTTCTTATTGCAACGATGATTCTTTTGTCGGGCTTTCAGAATTCGACGTTTCTTTTAAGCAGATTCTGCATACCGATGACAAAGAAAAATATTTTAATATTCCAATAAAACAGCAAGTGGGAAATGACAATCTGACAATATATTCAGGCTTAAAAGATTTAGGAGTAAATGTTTCGACAGGACCTATTGTTGATTTCAGAATGAAAAATCTTCTTTTAAAAGGCCTTGCAGGAAACTCAGTGCCGCTTGTTTATTCCGTTCATTTAAAAAATCACCGCCTTGCATGGCCTCAAGAATCTAAAAAGCCGAACGCAATTATGCTTTCAGATGATGTCCAAAAACAGCTTTTTCCAAAAGGTTTTTATGTGCTTGTAAAGCGTTTCTCAACAAAGGAAGAAAAAAAGCGAGTTGTTGCCTCCCTCATTACCCCGAGTGACTTTAGAGAAGACAATATTGCCTTTGAAAATCATTTGAATGTTTTTCATGTGAATAAATCCGGTCTTTCGGAAAACATAGCCTTTGGTTTGATCTGCTGGCTCAACTCAACTTACATCGATGAGAAATTCAGACTCTTTAGTGGACACACTCAGGTAAATGCAACGGATTTAAGAAATCTTCCTTATCCAATAACGAAGGATTTGGAAGAGCTTGGAAAAAAATTAAAAGCGGAAAAAGAATGGACTCAGCAAATTTTTGATACCCTTTCTGGAGCCATAAAATGAAAACCGATGGATTAATCAAGCAAAAACTTGAGGAAGCAATAGATATACTCAAAAAATTTGGAATGCCGTCAGAACAGCAAAACGAGAGAACCGCATACTGTCTGCTTTCGCTTCTGAATGTTACGCCCGAAAAAGAATGGAAAAATGCAGAATGTCCGCTTGTCGGAATCACTCCGATGATGAATTTCGCAAAGGAATATTACAGAAAAGAATATGCACCAAACACTCGGGAAACCTTCCGAAGGTTCAGTGCTCACCAAATGGTCCAGGCAGGAATTGTACTGTACAACCCAGATAAACCTGACAGACCAGTAAACAGTCCGAAGGCCGTATATCAGATTTCCCCGGCTGCCTTAAAAGTCGTAAAAGCTTACAAAACGACTGACTTTGAAACTTTGCTTGCAGACTTCATAAAGAATCAGTCAACGCTTTCAGCCCAATATGCACACGAACGTAAAATGAATATGGTTTCTGTAAAAATTAAAGAAGGTCATCATATTCAGATTTCCCCCGGCAAACACAGTGAGCTTATTCGCGATATAATTGAGCAAATGGCCCCTCGTTTTTTACCAAACTCCACTCTCATTTATGTTGGTGACACTGGTGAAAAATGGGGATATTACGATCAGGAACTTGCAGGGAATCTTTTGTTCAATGTACAGCAACATGGCAAGATGCCCGATGTAATCTTATATGTTGAAGATAAAAAATGGCTTGTTCTTGTGGAATCCGTAACATCACACGGCCCTGTGGACAGCAAAAGACATATTGAGCTTGAAGAATTATTTTCAAATGTAACTGCAGACAAAGTATATATTTCAGCTTTTCCCGACAAGAAAACATTCACCCATTATGCTCAAGAAATCGCCTGGGAAACAGAGGCATGGATTGCCGATAATCCCACTCATATGATTCATTTTAACGGGAATAAATTTTTGGGGCCTCATAAAGAAAATACATAAAATGCTGCCCCCAAAAGGGAAATCGTTAGATTTCCCAAAATCCGTGTGACAGCATATTCTCAACGTGATTTACCACCGAATCATGTACTGGTATCCGAGGGAAACCGTGGCGCAAAGATACAGGGATTCCTTTCTCAAAAACGGAAAATCGGCCCCTACATCAAGAACTGCTTTCCCAGGCCCCACTTTGAATGCGAAGAACGCGTCTGCCGTGACTCCGAATCCGCCCCTGAAAAAGGAATACATGGGCCCCGCAGCAGCTCCGAAATCAATGTATGGATTCGGGGAAAAAGACCGCACAAGGGGGAGCCTAAAAACCATCGGGCTGTACAAAAACGAGCTTGCGACCTCCGGCCTGATTCCAACGCGGTAATCAACATAATCACCTCCAAGAAACGGAATCTCACAGTAAGCGGAGACCCCCAGCACAGGTTTCGGACTTTCATCAAAATCCATGCCATAACCGGCACTCACCCGCCCGCCGACCGTCACTGCCGCATGGGACGCTGATATCGCTGTAAGCAAAGCAAGCAACGCAAAAATTTTTTTCATATTTTACTCCAGGGCATCTCGAAAAGCTGAAGTTTTTCGAGGTTCCTTCCAAGAAAAAAAATCGCCCTTCCAAATGAAAGAGCGAATAATTTGACACGGCAAAAATTACTCTTTGCTTGCTCCCTTGTATTTGATTGCGACACCGGACATCACGTATGTATTGCTCTTGAAGATGAACAGGAAGGTACTTTGCTTTGAGTCAACCACGATGTTCACTACGTCATCAGCCTCGAAATACTTTTCCCTCGCCGCCTCAAGCAACCTTGTGTAGCCGGACCTTGTCTTTGTCGTGGTGATTGTCACGCGACCGAGAATCTCGTACTTCGTTCCGTCCGCCGGAAAAGCCGAATGCTCGCTGATCGGAACCATTGACATACAGCCTGCGAGCGAAAGAAGAGCCGCCAGAATGAGCGACACAAAAACACATTTTCCCATCTTTTTCATTTTGAGCCTCCTTTTTTGCACAAATTTTTTCGGGATAAACCACTATACAAAAAAAAAAGCAGTCTGTCAAGAGGTGATTTCTGGAGGAATTTTTGTAAAAAAAACCGCCATCGGATTCAGACCCGACAGCGGCTTTTGCTTGTTTCAATCAATCTACTGGGATTACGCTACAGAGATCGCAATCTTTTTGGGTGCGCTCAGAGCCTTGCGTGGGATAGTCACGGAAAGGACTCCGTTCTTGAAGTTCGCGCTCACGGTCTCGGAATCAACGTCCTTGGGAAGTGAGAAACGGCGGCAGAATGAGTTGAACCTGCGCTCGTGGATGAGCCACTGTACGTCCTCCTTCTTTTCGTCGGATTTCTTTTCTTTTGTCTCCTCTGTATGGGATGCGATGGTCAAAACGTTGTCCTTCAAATCCACGTCCACATCTTTTTCGCTGCGTCCGGGAAGGTCCATTTCCAAGGTGTACGCATCTTTCGTTTCCTTGACGTCAACCTGCGGAACTCCGAATGAGCAATTCTTAGCGATTGCCGGGAAAAGTCCATAGTCACCGTCATCAAAAAGTGAGTTGAAAAGTGAAAGTTCGTTCATAACAATACCTCCAAAATGGTTTTGATTTTTTATCAGGTTTTTTACCTGACACTACATATATAGCAAGTCCCGTGCCAAGTTTTAAAAAATCAAAAAATCCGAGAAAAACCGCCCTTTTACGCCACTTTTTGCAAAATCAACCCGAAAACAGATTGGACGAAATGAGCCTGTGGAACGGACGGGGCGAATAAAGTGTATCAAATTTTCCTTCGTGAGATAATTTGACACAATCTGCCGTCACAAAATGACTCAGTGTATCATTTTTTCACGTTTTTTAAGTGATTTTAGCTAAAACAGCGAAAAGATGCGCAATTTTTTAAAATTCTTTTTGACAGCCGCGGATATGTGCCCTATAATATCTATGGAGAAGGAAATCAGCCAAGCTATTAGGAGGTGGCTATGAGCGATATTTCTTTTGATATTTTTTCTGGCCGAAAGACATTCTTTATTGCACCCGACATTTCCCTCCTGCCTGAGACATATATGGAAGAATACCTCTCGCACGGGTATGAAACCTATATAATTTGCGACGATCGCTATTGCTCGCTGAAGAAAAAGGTCGAATTGATCATAAACCTGTTCAGGGACTCCATACTTTTCTTCTATATTGACGCAGCCATTGAGGGAATCGAATGGCAGAAGTATATTTATCATCTTCAGAGGGATTACGGTGATAAAGTCCTGATCGGGGTCCTTTATTCCAAGGGACACACAGACGAAGAGCGAGAGAAACTTGAAAAATACTATCTCTTTGACGTGGGCGTGCAGTGCGGTTGCATCGGCCTTGAGTACCAGCATACGAAGAATTTCGCGCTGATTGACAAGGTTATGTACGCGAACCAGGCCGGAGGAAGGCGAAAAACTGTCCGCGCAATCTGTGACGACACCAGCGAGGTCTCCTTCATGCACGAGAACGAGGCATATTTGGCAAAGATCACCGACATCAGCCTGAACCATTTTTCCTGCGTGATGAAAAAGAGCTCGAAACCACTGCCGATCTACACGAAAATCAGCGACATGCTGCTGATAGTAAACGGGCTTCACTTCCAGACCGACGGAATCCTTCTGATGGAGCGTGTCACCGACGACGGGCCGCTGTACATCTTCGTCTTCACGAGGATTGACGGTTCCCAGGGGCTTGAGTCCGACACGGCGCACCGACTTTCGCAGAAGATTTACAAGATTGTCACCACAAAGGCAAAGGACATCATGGCATCCGCGTTTGAGTCCGCCGGAAGGGGTCAGGACATAGAGAGCATCTCAAAGGCGTTCGCGAACAAGGTTTAGTCCCCGCGCCGGAAAAATCAACAAAAAAAATCCCTCGGCTCCACAGAACCGGGGGATTCCTGTTTTTAGGGATAATCCTTTTCGGAAAATCAATATCCGTCGCTCATGCTGCGGTTGATGTCCCTCTGGAAAAGCTCCTGATAGACCATGCTGCGCTTCTTGAGGTCCTCCTTGCGCTCCTGAGTGAAGGGCAGGTATCTCCAGAAAATGGCACGGACTTCCTTCTCAAGCTTCTGGGTTCCGTTCGCTTCCTTCGTCATCCAAAGGATATAGTCATCAATGAAGAACTGCTTTACGTCTCCCTTGAGCTTCTTTCCCTCAATAAACTGATAGTACTGTCCGGTAAGTCCGTCAGACATCCAGTCGAAGGATGCCTTTTCCTTGGCGACCTGCCATCTCAAATCCGCGACGGCTGTGAGACAGGCAATCTTGAGGTTCCTGGGATACATCGGGATTACGATGCGTCCACGGCTCGTGATGCGGTTGAAGCGGTCGAAAGGCTCCCAGCAGAATCCTGAGTCTCCGTAGGTCGGAACCAAAAGCACGTATGGAACGATGCGGTTCGGTATGTTGCGGTGGATGCGGCAGAAACAACCGGGATCCACAGACTCAATCCATGCGAGCTCGCGGAGTACGTTCTCGCGGAATCCGGTCTCCTTGTCCATGCAGTGAAAGAATTCCTTGGTAAGAATCGGGAACTGATTTCCCTGGCGTCCACAGGTCATCTTAGCCATCTGCCTTACCGTTGTCATCTCGTTGAGGATTTCCTCCACGCCGACGGATGCTGCCTCTTCCGGCATATCGGCTGATTTCGCGTCCAGACTGTAGCGGATCTCATGGGCCTCCTGAAGCTCACGGAGATATCCCGCAAGCTCCTTGTCAACTCTCTGGAGCTGATGGAAAATCTGATTCATCTCGGCAAAGAGCTTTCTCTGCATCTCATTATAGGGCTGCTTGTGTCCCTGGAGTCCTATTACGGGAGGATGCTCCATGAGCTGGGTAACGCGGTCCTGAATCTGGAGCTCAAGCCTGTCGCGCTCGTTTTCCCTTGAGGTAAGGAGGCTCTCCGCGCTCTGCATCTTGCCGTCATTCTTGCTCTTGAGCTGCTGGATTCTCTGCTGGTCCGCTCCGGGTCCCTTTTTCTTTGCGGGAAGCTCGTCGGTGAGAGAGGGATTCAACTTGCCGGTCGCAATTTCCTTGAGCCACTCGTCCATGTAAAGGATTGGCTCCCCGGTGTTGTTCTCCATGATGGCGCGTGAGAAGAATTCCTTGTGCTCAGGCGCGAAAAGCGTGGGAAGGACCATTCCGTAGCGCATGGCCATCCTCTTGGGAAGGGGAGTCTTTGAATTTCCCATCTTGGGCGCAAGGGAGCGAAGGAAGTTCCAGTAAGCGGCGATAATCTGCTGTCTGTAAACCGAGCGGTCGTTCCTGTCCTGCGTGGTAAGGTACTTTGTAAGGAGCTGGTGAAGGCGTGGCGCGCTCTCATCCTCCCCGGTAAAGCATGTCTTGTAGTATTTCGGGTCGTCAAAAACCGGATTCGGCTCATCCTCAAAGAATTTCTCTATGGGCTTGAACTGACTTACGCTCAAATCAACGGCAAGGGCATCGGTACTTGCGCTTACGTCCTCGTCCTTTGAAGTGTCACGGGATGCGGGAAGATCGTAGTCATTTTCGTCACCGTTAAAATCTGAATCAGAGGAGTCGTCCCCAGCAGGAAGATTGGCAGAATCCCCCAATAACGCGGCAATTTCCGGATCGATGTCTTCAATTCCACTCATGTAAAATCTCCATTTTATGTAATCGTTGGCAATTTCAAAAGCCTGTGCTCTCAAAACGGCCCTTAAAGAAAGCTTGCAGTTTCAAAACTTTTCTATCATTATAATATTATAACACGGGAAAGCCAATCTATCAAGCCTAATTAAGTTTTTTTACGCACAAAAATCAGTCCAAAAGCTCGGCCTCGTACCCTTCCGCGCGCCAGTCGTAAATGACTTCCTCTCCGTCCTCATCGGTTCCGGCAGAATAATATATTTCGGTAAAAAGCAGAAGCTTTCCGTCCGGAGCCTCCATGATGATCGGCGCGTCATCCTCAGTCTCGTCCACGGAATCATACCGGCTCTCCTTTTGCATTGCCCTCGACCTGATGAAATCCGTTATGTCAATCTCCTTTCCGCCGCTGTATTTTACTATCACCTTAAGCTCGCGGTCTCCCCTGTCATAATAATGGGAAGAGTAGAAGGATCGCAGGGTCTTGTAGCGGCTCACGTCCAGGGGATGCTTTGAGAGACTGCACTCGAAACTGTAGCCGGAGAAAAATTCCTGGAAATCCTTGTCATAGGAGTCCGAATACTTGAATCCGAAGGCCTTCTCAAAGCTAAAGGACGCCTTGTCATTTTTTTCCGACCATTCCATTCCGTCCTCATACCACCGAGGCTTTTTCGCCATACCATCAAAATCAATCTCCCTGTACGCGCTGACCACAAGGGATTTTTCCTCATTTGAAAAAACTGACGAAGCCTTTTCCGCCGCAATCTTTCCGTCCTCCAGAAGTCCGTGCCTTTTGAAGACCTTCTCCAACCTCGAAAGCTGATTTTTCTGCGGCATGTCGAGTGCGTTGAGCGGTCCCATGGTGGAAATCAGGACAAGGGCGGCCAAAACCGGGAAAGTGCAGGACATGTATTTTCCCGAGCGCACAATTGGAAGCAAGCAGAACAAAATGCTGAAAAGGATGTAGATCAGGCTCAGGTACCTCGGTGACGTGAAGCCGTAGTGGTGGATGCGGATTCCGAAGGCCATGCACTGAACCGCAATCAGGGGATAAAGAATCACCACGCCCCATGAGCAGAAGATTCTCGCGAACCGGCTTTCCTCGTAGCGTCTTATGGAAAAATAGAACAGGAGATAGATTGCCGTGGCAGCTGAGACCAGGGGATTGATCCTTCCGCTCGGCATAGTCCATGTAAGGAGGCTCTTCACAAGGTAAATGTAAAGAATCAGGATCAGAATCAAGTAAAGCGGAACGAGGGCATACAGGACGATCGCCTTGAACACTTTCGGAATGGAGATGTCCGCTGTATTTTTTGTGACGCAGGCCGTGAAAACCCCGGCAAAGACCACGAAAAATGATAGGGTCACAATCAGCATGGTCTGGAAGCCCATAAAAGACTCCGTGTTCTTCAGCAGAAGCTGGATTGCAAGACGGATGAGCATGAGCCCCGTGCCCATACAGGTCGCCGTGATGGAGGCAATCACCCAGGAGATGATGCAGTTGGGGAAAGTGTCGTTTTTCTGCTCCCACAGGACGAGGGTGAAGGAGAGGACCGCCAGAATCAAGAGCAGCCCCAGATAGGCCATGACGGAATATTCATTGTCCGTGCTCCTGAAAATAAAGAAGCAGGGGACAAAAACCAGCAGGGCCAGAATCTGCGGAAGAATAAGCATGAGCTTGTTTTTGCCAAGGGACTCCTTCCTTTTCCTGAGTCTCTCGGAAAGCAGCTGGAGGAAGATGGATGCGAGCATGGAGATGAGGGATACACGGAAAATGGGCGAGCAGATTTCCTCAAACTCCAACCGCCTTTGCGCGATCTGCCTATATGCCTCGCTGTCATAATCAACTCCGAACGTGCTGAAAAAGTCGCTGGAGTTCGCCCAGAGAGAGGAAAAAACCGCCGCGACGAAGCCCATGAAAATCAGGACCGGAAAACGCTTGAACACTGGTTTGACAACATCAAAAAATTTCTTTAAAGCTTTCATAATCCTTAATTTTAGAAAAAGCACCGGGTATTGTCAACCATAACGAGGGCAGCGAATTAACCGCAGGTCTCATGGGACGGAAGTTTCGCTTAGTCACATAAATATGGATTTGTGGGACTAAGGGTGTGCGGATTCCGGCGTGCGTGGGACGCTAGATGTGGGGGTGGAAGAGAATTTCCTGCGTAAACTTGTGGTAGAAGTGATCTACATAGAAAACTCATGGTTCACGGAGAATTATGACTTACCTTCGAAATAAAAAAGATTTTCATCAAGTTCAATGAATACTTTAGCTCGTTTTCGTAAATATTTGTCTTCTTTCACCATATATACAATTCCTTTACACCAACCAGAAGGTATTGTTTTAAATTTTATAAATATTTCACCCTTTCTTTTTTCAACTGAATTTATCCTGTTTTTTACTAAGGAAAATTTTGATATTGAAAAATATAATTCTTCAATATCAGATGCATTATTATTCACCTTAAATAGTTTTAATTGAGATGGATCTTTTGCATATTTTTTTCCAAATGTAAAATCAATTATATATAAATCCTTTACCAACTCTGAAAATTCAGATATTTCATCAACACTAAAATCTGATGTTGCTTTACATGCAATATTACTAAAAATGCAGATAATACATAAAAAAAAACATATCTTTTTCTTCATTTCTTTTCTCCAGTAAAACGAATTTTCCAATAGTATACATTTCCTACCCATCTAGCTTTTGTATCATGCCATTCATCCAGTCTTCCATGTATAATACTTCCAGCTTGTGCTAAAGGACCATGAAGAAAATGATAACCATGAGTTTCAAGAAAATACGTCCAAACGAAATTTCCTGCTTCATTTCGATTATATAAAACTTCTCCATTATAATATAGGGTATCTTCCTCCATCGAAAGCTTAAAGTCTAATTCTCCTCCAACTGATTCATCTAATATTCTTTTAAAATTTGTATCTTTTTCATTCGCATTATCTATCAAGTCATTAAATGTATCATCAAGGAAATCAGTATCTATTTTTTTCCAATCATACAATTCGACAGTCTCTTTGCTATTAGCCTTATATCTAGTCCCATCAGCTGTTTGCACAAAATATCTATCTCGATGCAACAACTCCCAAATTCCCCAATTATTTTCTTCTGTTATAGTTTTATTTCCATCCTCATCTAATGTATATATAAAATCTGTTCTCCCATCCGGGTCTATATAGCGTACAGGATTGTTCCCGGCGTAGTGGTACAAACGGCCATACATCGGAGTGCAAGGCTGACGCTTGGTATGTTTTACCCAGCTGAGAGATGGGGAGAGAATTTGACTTTTATGATGGATGTACGCTTTCAATTATTAATTCTCCCTAATGCTATCCCAATTAGGTTTCCGCTTAAAAGGAAAAAACCTAGGTTCTTTTGACGGCTCATCAAAACAGTTTATTTTATAATCCAGAAAATTATTCAGGGAATCATAATACAACTCCAGTAAATAATATCTCTGCATGGGGTATAATTCTTTTGTGAACTCAATAAAGATGACCTGTCCTTGATATGGAATAACAAGTTTGTGATATTCACCTATAGTGAAAGAATCATTCTCAATATTGCAGTCCCAAGGTTCTTGCACTTCCAAAGATTCTTGTGCTAGATAAGAATTTATAATTTGAGTTACACGATTTTTATCATCAAATGCTTTTTCAAACTCATCTTCTGTGATTTTCACAAATGTATATTCGTCATAAGAAGAAGCAAGTTGTGACGTTATAAACATAAAAGTAAAAAACAAAACAAAACTAGCGATCTTCTTCATTTCTTTCTACCTCAGCCATAATTTTTTTTACAACCTCTTTAGCTCTGATTTCTTCAGGTCTTTCTTTATACGGAAGTCTATTTTCTCTTCTTGCCCGATCATTCCATGCGGCCGTTCCAACTCTGGATGCTTCTGTCGAATGTACAAATTCTTCAGCAACAACTTCAAGTATATTCAAGTTTTTCGAATCTATTCTATCTATATCTATTGAAATAATTATAGCCTGATATTCTTGTTTTGGATCCAGTGTGTTATAAATATATTGTCCATTCTTATAAGTTTGTACTTTCACAGAATGTGTTAGAGTACATTCTTGAGTCTGTGTATTTCCGGCATATTTTCCATTAATTACTTCAACTAAAGTATACAATGGTTTACCAAAGGCATTTGTCTCAGAAGCTAAAGTTTTATAGCAACTCTGAAAAGTCTCGCTGTTTTTATATAAATATGATATTGCTTTTAAGACTCTTTCATTTATATATTTATTTATACTATTTCCGTCCGGGTCTATATAGCGCACAGGGTTGTTGCCGGCGTAGTGGTACAAACGGCCATACATCGGAGCGCAGGGCCGATGCTTGGTGTATTTTACCCAGCTGCGGGAGGGGGAGATGTTAGTTGTTTTTCGATATATTGGTGTTTCCAATTTTCTATTCTCCTTGGCCGTATATAAATCAATGCTTTTTTGTAAACAAGATTTTCATCTCATAGTTTAAAACTTTTTCCCTCAGATGTAATGAATATATTATGCTCATAAATCAACAAACAGTCCTTTTGGATAAAAAATTTTTCGTAAGTCTCGCAATTCTGATATTTATTTTTCAATTCGACAAAATAAACATTTCCTACTGGGTAATCATAAGGCTGCAAAACAAACTCCATGGAAGTAAATTCCTTTATCACGTTAATTCCAGCATGCTCTTTGTAATTTGACGCTATCTTTTTAAAATCCTCCTCACTCGCAATAAGCCCATAATAATTTCTTTCATAATCCGTTGTCGGATGAATTCCATCTCTGACAGAGATATTGATATTTCCATCATAAAAATATTTTTTCACATTCTCATACCGTAAACAAGAGAAATCATCATAGTACTGGTCAATTATTCTTGACACAATGTTTTTCTCAGCCGACGTAAGTTCTCTGGATTCTTCATCAATCAGTCGGTTAATAAAAGCTGGGACAGCAAAGAAAACAATGATAATTGACACAAGTAAGACTAGGAATATAATTGATATGAAACGTTTATTTTTCCACATATATTTCTCCGGCTCTTGAGCTTATTTCTGACATGTGACTTTCCCATGCAAAAAAAACTCCTATGCCCCAGGACTTTGGATGCTCCTTTCTATATCTTTCTTTCCACAGTCTTTTGTATTCCTCAAATACAGCCGCTGTATAAGTGTTACAGTCATTCTTCAATACTTCGTATTTCTCTTTCTGCAGCTTGGGGTCTCCTGCACCAAATTGTTCTGTCGCCAATACATTGTCAACGGCTTGTTTTGTGAGATCATCATCCATTCCTGTATATACGATTATATATTTTTTTGTCTGGCTTCCTTTGTCATTATCTGTAAATCCTGATTTTTTACCAGAGTATTGACTGACGGAGCCCGGCTCACTAAAACCTCCTAACTCGCCAAAATCCACCAGCCCGTGAAGAATACGAGGTATTTGCGTTAGTCCTCCTATAATATGTGCCCAATGATACTTCTTGTCCGTCGAACTATCATTTATAACTCTTAGAAGAATAGATGCCCTTCCGTCCGGGTCTATATAGCGTACAGGATTGTTGCCCGCGTAGTGGTACAAACGGCCATACATCGGAGCGCATGGCTGTCGCTTGGTGTATTTTATCCAGCTGCGGGATGGGGAGATGTTTATTTTCCTTCGGATATATTGTATGTTCATATTAAAAATCAATGTCCCTGCTTGTCTCTATAGTCCTCATTATTGTATTAAACCTTCCTTCCTCCATCGGCTTAAACTCAACGTCAAAAATATTGAATTCGCTCTCTGTCTTTGACAGGAATATAAAATGAACCTTTCCCTTTTTGTCGTCGAAATCATCTTTGGTGAAAAGATAAAATTTGTCGCTGGCCTCTATTGAAGAGGAAATCCCTGAATAGTATTTCTTGCGGATTTCGGAAAAATAAATATCTGTAAATCTTTTTTTACCATCCGGGCTATAATATTTCTTTATCGCGCCGAAAGACGCTGGAATTTCAAACGGCAATGTTCGTTTCGTAATTCTTGAAATATTCGCCTCTCCAAATTCCCTTATATTATTCCGGATTGGATTTTGAATTGCATTTTCTTCGTAAAATTGATTTATATCTTTTACTCCACAAGATGTTATAAAAAGGGAAAACACAATAATAGACCAGAATAATTTTTTCATGTTAAAACCCCATTTCTGAAATAGCCACACTTTCCCTCAAAAAAATGGGAAGCAGAAACAAGATAACAAATACCCTATGACAACAACGAGGCGTATTTACCACGCTCCTCAGGTGGAATATTTAAGGTCTCCATGACCTGAGGAAGCGACATGCTCAGTTTTTGCATCATGAGACGCATTGATTCCAAGCGACCTTTCTCAAGTCCCTCTTCCAGTCCTTCCACCCGCCCCTCCTCGAAAGACTCCTCCCTCTGAGAGGCAATGTCATCCTTGTAATCGTATTCCATCAAAAACATATTAAACACCCCCTTGAAACTTCGTTGGGAATACCGTAGATTTCCTTTCAAGATACTCAGGCAGAATCCCCTTCCGAACCGCCTCCCGCACAGCCCATATTTTAACACAAGAAAGCTGGATATCGATATTTTATAGCCAAATAGCATTATAATGCATTTCTTTTGAAATGTGAAGTTTTTTTCCGAGCATACATGGATTCAGAAATCCCTTCATATAATATAATAGCCGCGAATCTTCGCCACGGTAATCAAATCTGCAAAAAATTTTCAAAAAAATGGAAAAAATTTGAGAAAGGAGCTTAATCCCTCAAATAGGGATTTATGGAAAAAGCTATACGAATCTTTAAAGTTTATCAATTATTTTTCCATTTTTAAACTCTACCAAAAAATAATTGTTATAATCTTCCTCAAATATAAACGAATCCGCTCCTTTATATTTGCATTTCACAGTAACTTCTTTCCCCAGCATTTCTTGATTCACTGCAGATTTCATTTTAATCTTTATCATTTTGCCGACAGATTTTTTTTCGTCAAAAATTTGATTGTCATAAAAATATATAATGCACTCATTTAGCCCTGGTTGATCTTTTGGACGACTTATACGCTTTATAACGCCAGTTATGTAAAATATCTTACCCTTGCACTCTTCGATTTCGTATTTTGTTGACTCAAAATCATCATACAGCAAATCGGAATACATATATTTCATCTCCCCATTATTTTTCAAGTCACAAGAAATGAATAAAAAAGATACTAAGGACAACAAAAATCTAAACAATCTATGATACTTCCTCATATTCAATGATAAATATCCCATTATCAAATTTGGAAAGCGTCTCAACCCATCCTCCATACCAACTAATATATATTTTATAAAAAGTCCCGTTTTCAAAAACAGATTCATTACCTTTTATAGTAATTTTGATTTCCTCTTCTTCACGACTTACATCAAAATTATCAGTATGGTATTCAGCAAATTCAGTTTCACCAACAGCACCACCTTTTATTCGTCCAATTTTATAAGCAGAGTTCAAAACTACCACAATATTATCTGATTCAAGATGACAGTCCAATATACAATGATTTGACCGCTTACAAGAAATAAAGACTATTGTTAAGCTTAATATTATTAGAAGTTTTTTAATTGTTCTCATTCAATAATTCCGGCTTGTGAAAATACGCGTGCAAGAGTCATTAATTTGAGTCTTTTATGATGCTTGCGTAAATTATTTGTTGGATATAAAAATATATCCGATCATTTCTGTAAATTTGTTCGGATCCGATTTCCTTTAAATAGTTTCCTCCTGAAATAATCTTATATTTCTGCTTTGTTCCGTCCTTTTCACATATCTCAATCTCATAATAACCTTCGACTATTGATTCAAGCGTAGAATACCTTGCTTTTTTGGATTGTTGCAATACGGATAAAAAAATCTGTATGTCCCTCTTGTCTGACAAAACATATTCTTTATGTACACAAGGCAGAGCTCTCCTAGAGTCCGTGTATATTTTTATGCATTCAACATTTTCAATATTTATTGCTTCAAAATTTTTTGAAAACAAATTGGATACAGACAATAATGCAATAACAAATAATAAGAATAACTTTTTACTCATTTTTATATATCTCCCCAACACTTATTTTCCTATAAAACATTTAAAATATCCCTTGTACTCATCTATTTGATAACAACTATCAAACGTTTTTTCATATCCATTCCTTCTCACAATTTTTTCCCATATAATATGGTATATGCATTTATAAAACTCGTCAATGCCATTGTGGATTTTCTCCGTTAGTGCTATAATGCAAGCGAAATGGAAAAACGAACTCGCCGAAAAAACAGATTGCTAAAGATGCTCGCTTCCCCCGTCAAAAAGGGACTTTCCGCGCTGGTATTTTTTGTCTCGAACATCATCCTGATTTCGCTGATATGCGGAACCATTTTTTTCGCCATGACATTCCGAACAAGATGGACGGTTAACCTGAACATACTTTTCTCCTCAATCATCTGCTCCTTCCTGACCGTCCTTCTCACGCTGATTTGGGCACCGGTGCTCCGTAAAAAAATCATCTCGGAGGAGAGCGAGAGGGAAATCGAAATCCGGGAAAAGGACGAAGAAATCCAGAGGCAGAGAAACGAAATCCAGCTGTATCAGGAGAACGAGGCGGATCTGAAAACGAAAATCAGCCTGCTAGAAAACCTCACCTTCAACCAGCGGACATACCAGAACGTACTCAAGCTCTGTTTCCTGAACGCGGAAAGCACGTCAATCATCAAGCAGAGGGAAACGCTCAGGGAAAAGGACAACCACGGATTCGGCAAGGTCGTGCACGGTGCGGCGAAGGAATACGACGAGCTGATTTCCGTAATCAACTGCAGGGCAGCCTATCAACTGGGGATAGACATCAACAAGCTCATGATTACGAAGACCAGGGGTGACACAATCATAATCTCCGGGCTGGATTTTGAATACACCTCACAGCCGCGCTTTGAGTACGAAAGCTTTTTCACCGAATACCGTCACGTAAAGCTCGGCAAGGACGACAGGGTAAAGGAGATTGAGATTCTGGACGACGACGCAGCAAGGGACACAATCATAAAAATGCAGAGCAAGTACAAGAGCGAATTCGAGGACTCCTACCTTTCGGGAAAGGACTCTGACGGAGAGGTGACGGAGGCCATGCAAAAAGCGAGGGATTTTATCACCCTGCTCCTGAAGCCCATTTACCGCCACGTTCAGTTCGAGGAAAAACTCGTCTCAAAGAACGCGCGTCCCTTCATGGAATATCTCAGGCAGGAGATTGCCGAATGCAAGGACAGGCTGGCTCTTACGGACGGCACGAAAAAAATCGCCGGGGAAACTACGAGGGAAGGACTTCAGGGGATTTAATTTATGGAAGAAAAATTTTACAAGGACGGTCTCAGGTTCTCCTGCAAACGCTGCTCATTTTGCTGCACTGGATTCCCCGGAGTCGTGCTGCTTTCCGAAGATGATTTGAGACGGCTCGCGGATTGGGCAGGTCTCAGCAACGAACAGTTCACGCTCGCATATTGCAGGTGGATTGAAAATGACGAGGGAACGAAGTATCTGAGCCTGAGGGAAAGACAGAACTGCGAGTGCATTTTCTGGAAGGACGGATGTGAGGCTTATGAGGCGCGTCCGGTTCAGTGCAGGACTTACCCTTTCTGGACGAATGTCATGGAAAGCCTTGAGAGCTGGTCAAAGGAATGCGGGGACTGTCCGGGAATGAACCAAGGGGATCTGCACACGGCGGATGAGATTGAGGAGGAGCTTTTCAAATATATGTCGCGGGTCCCCATAAAAAAGGAAAAATAAAAGATCCAGTTTCAAAAGACCCACGACAAATCTTGCGGGAAGAATTATTTCTTGCGGGAAGAATTATTTTTCAACTACCGTGCGGGCGAGCCTGAATCCCAGGGCACCGTTCTTGGAGCTGGCGAAATCACTGTTGCGGCGCGTACTTGAGCACACGTAATCGAAGCTCTTGCATCCACCTCCGCGGTTCACGACCGACGCTATGTTGGACTGTGAGCCTGTGGGATTAAAATCCGGGCTGTCCTTGTAGTAGTCCTTGCTGTAGCGGTCCCAGCACCATTCCCAGACATTTCCGCTCATGTCGAAAATCTCAAGCTCGTTCGGCTTCTTTGTTCCAACCTCGTGCGTCATCCTTTTGCTGTTGCTGTAATACCAAGCCACTTCATCGGCATCAGCCTCATCCGCACCGCTCAGAGCTCTTCCGGTGGATTTCTTTCCGCCCCTCGCAGCATACTCCCACTCCGCTTCGGTAGGAAGTCGGTATCCGTTTTTGGTGAAGTCGCAGCGTATCGCCTTTTTCTTTCCGGCATAGCATTTCTCAAGACCCTCGGCCTCGCTCAGCTTGTTGCAGTACTCTATGGCGTCATACCATGTGATGTTCTCAACCGGCAGCCTCTCGCCCTGATTCTTCGACGGATTGTTTCCCATCACCGCCATCCATTGCGCCTGGGTAACCTCGTACTTTCCGATCAAAAATGATGAGACCGTAACCTCATGCACAGGCTTCTCGTCCTGATCCCCTGTGACGCTTCCCATATTGAAAGTGCCGCCCTCGACCAGAATCATGTCCTTGATTCCGACCTTGGTTATGTAGCTCGCGGGAGGCTCCTCGCTGCCCTCGTAAAGTTTAACTCCGTCAAGATTCGCTTCCGTGCGTTTTTTTCCGTCAATCCAGAAAAGACTCTTCACCGCAATGCGATTTCCCTCGGAGTCCATTTTCTTGATTGTGTTCCTCGGCACACGGTGAACATCCCACTCAAAGACCTCGTCCCCGATCTGCTCGCCGAAATCAAGAAGCTCCTTTCCGTCACGTCCGATGACATGAATCGTGAGCGCGTATTCCCTTTCTCCCGGATCGTCGGAAATGGGAAGAATGTCGGGATAGCAGTCCGTCCAGTAATCCTTCCATGCCTTTTTGTAGCCCTCAAGCACGACCGACTGAATCTCGACGTATTTTTCGCTGATGTCCATCCTCACCGAAAGCTTATAGCTTCCTGTCCTGGTCGCGACGTCCAGCTCGCCTTTCGTAATCTCACCCGCGGTAAAATAGTGCGGACAGTTCTCACTCCAGAATTCCTCGTACTCGGCGGCAAGAGCTTTCCATCCGTCGTAGCTGTCAAACTCATCGAAGGTTCCGTATCCCGGCTTTCCAGATTTTATCTCCGCGGACAGATTCAAAAACGCCTCATAAGCGGTCTTGGACTTCTGCGTGGGCTCCTCGACCATCGCGTCATAGTACATGCCAAGAGCATGAATCCATTTTTTCTCGGACTCAAATTCCCGGCCCTTCTCAACAAGATTCTCGTAACGCGAGCTCTGGGCAAAAATCAGAGTGCCGGAAAACAGCAGTGTAAAAAATACAGACAGAATTCTTTTCATATCGATTCAGCTCCTTGCAAATTCAAACAAACAATCACGCGAAAATTTACATAAAAAATGTACTATCTTATGGGGCGAATGTCAACAAGCACATTTTCGTAAAACATCATCTGACCCGGTATGTCTCAGGCGCGCCAAGATATGACTTCCGCACTTCCCTGTTCGCCTCATGCACAACGACTTTCTCAAGCACTATGTTCGGGGTCACGGGACTGAGCTTAAGCAGGTTCAGGCCGGCACGGCAGCTCGCATAGACCGTCGCAATGCGTATGTTGTTCGGAATGTCCGTACCCCACGGAAACTGATTGTCTCCCACGGCAAATTTTTCGCTGTCCACCGCGTCCTTCAGGATTCTCTCGCCGTTCACCTCAGCCACGAACTGAAGCTTGTTGTCCTTGTACGCAGGGTTTGACGGATTGATGTAAAAATCAAAGGCCATGAGCCCGCCGGTCTTTTTCACGAAATCCTCGTCCAGTGCAAAGGCATATTCCACAAAGGGAGCGTTTTTGTCATCCGGGGCAAAACTTGAGATCACATCCTTCGCCTTTACCGCGCCAAGGGTCTTTCCGTAATGATCAAGGATTGCGAACCCGTCCGAGCGAACGAAATGGGGAGCCTCCATGCTGATATAATCCTCGGTCTGCACGAAGGTACCCGCCGGGAAATTCAAATCCGGGAGAGCAGCGTCTATCTTCACGTTCACAAGGATTTTTGCGCCGTGTCCCCCGCGTCCGTCATTTCCCTCAATCTTCAGCACGGTATTTTTCATGGAGCATGTGGAAGCCTTCTCCCTGTCAATCTTTATGCGGATTGTCTCAATGCCGGAGCCTTCCTCCACAGTAAAGCTGATCCACGGAGCGTCACAGCTCGCCTCAAACTCAAACCTGTCCTCATTGCAGGAGGCCACCCTCACGCAAGCCTCGCTCACGTCCGGATTTCTGAAAGCGTCTAGACAAAGCTCCTGCACCGTCCAGTCCTGACCTGTTGTAGTGAACTCATTTCCGTCAATCCAGAATACGGCACGGTTCTTTCTGGTCGGCTCCACATACGCATAGACAGGATAGCTGTTCCCCGCCTCGCACCAAGTGTTGAATCCGAAATGCTCGGACCATGCCATGCCGTAGAATTTTCCGCCGCCAACCTTATCGCACTCGTCCACAAGGTCCCTGTCGAATTTGCAGCACTCACGCACCTTGTCCGCATAGTGATTCGCCACAAACGCATTATGGGACGCAAACCAGCGGTTCTTTCCACTGTAAAGCTGCATACGCACGACGTTCATCGTTCCCACCACCGGGAGATAGACCTGGCTGAAAAATCCCGCGTCCTGAGCCTCAGGCACCAATTTCCTCAAGGCCTCGGTACGTGAAATCAGGGATTCCGCGCGGGAGAGAATATGGTCGCTCTCACCGAAGTTAACCGGATGGAATGTGTCGGGTTTCAGAGCTTCGGTACGGCACATGGACGAAATCTTGTTGGACTCGAATACAATGTCCGCGACCTCCTTTTTCTGCTCATCCGTAAAGCACGGGAACTGGGATGCGAACCATCCGTCGGTATACGCCTTGGTGTCGGAGTTATACTTCTCGAAGTCATAGGCAAGATTAAGGAAATAGGAAAGCGGAAATTCGTTGGTCAGTATGTCTCCCACGTTCACAATCCACAGGTCACGGATTCCGAAACGGTACGCCGCCTCCATCTGCTCGCGAGCCTTGGGAAGATAATTCGTGTTCACCCACTCGTAGCTGTACGGCCATCCGTGGTAGTCAAAGTGATAGTACATTCCGTAGCCGCCCTTGTGATTCCGCATCTCCTCGGTAGGCACTGTTCTCAGGTTTCCGTGATTGTCGTCGCAGAGCATAAGGGTCACCCCCTCAAGCTCCTCGTCGCCCATGAGTCCCTTGGTGTGCTTGTCTCCGTAGAAATAAGGCTCGACCTCCTTGTAAAGGGCAAGCATGCGGGGAACCTTGTCCAAATCAGGATTCACATTCTCGCGGATAAGCCGGTTCTGCGTCTTGAGCACATCCCGCAGCAGGTTGATGTTGTCGGCAAGGGTCGCGTTCTGCATGATCGCCGTATCAGCCTCGCCACGCATTCCCACGGTGATTACGTTCTCAAACTTTCCGTTGCGCTTAAGTCCGTCCTCCCAGAACCTTGTGATTCCTTCCCTGTTCTTCCAGAAATTCCATGCGTCCCCGTAAACAGACTCCGGCCCGCGCACATAGCGGTATTCCTCTCCGTTCCTGCAGCACGGCTCGTGATGGCTCGCACCCATAATCACGCCCATCTCATCCGCAAGCTCCGCATTCAGAAGCCCCGGACCGTCAAGGCTGAACTGTGCCGACCACATGGCAGGCCAAAGATAATTTCCCTTGAGTCGCAGAAGCAGCTCAAAGACATGCTCGTACATCTTGGCATTGAAGCCGCCAAAATTATGATTCGTGAAATTTCCGTATGCAGGCCACTCGTCGTTGATGAAAAATCCACGGAAGCGTACGGACGGCTCCTTTGATATGGTGATTCCTTCCTCAATCTCAACGCTGTCCCTTTTCTGTGGAAGCACACCCGCCCAATCAACAAGCGGAGAGACGCCCATCAGCTCGGAAAGATGGAAGAGACCGTAAATCGTACCGCGCTTGTCGCTTCCCACTATTACAATCTTGTCGCTCTGGACGGCAAAGACATAGCACTCACGTTTTCCCTTGATTTTTTCCACGGATTCGGAAAGCCATTCATCCTGAGCAAGTTTCTCCACCCTGTCGCTTTTTCCAAGGGTCGCAAAAACCACCGCGCTGGTATCATTGGTCTTCAGCTCGGTCATGTCGGGACGGAAACCCGTAACGCGCTCCACATCATCACAGACCTTGGACGCAATTCTCATTACGCCAGGAAATTCTCCGCTGCCATAAACGAAACCGACGTTTGATTTTTTTCCATTGCTTTTGATGACGAACATAAAATCTTCCTTTTTAAAATAGATGAATTTGTCCTTCCATTCTAGCATATTTTCTGCCAAATGTAACCCTTTTACATGCCGATTGTTTAAATCCACAGAGGTTTTTTATGAATAAAATTTTTCGCATGACATTTCTCACCACGGCACTCAGTCTTTTATGCTCCGCCGCATTTGCAAAACCCGCAAGCATTGACTCGGTATGCGCGTCCCTCGCCTCCAGAAACGTGACCACAGGCAATTTCCAGCAGGAAAAAATCGTCTCACAGAGAAATCTTAAATCCACAGGAACTTTCGTGCTCTCAAAGACGGGCATCGCTTTCATAACGGAAAAACCCATAAAATCCACCCAGAGCATAAGCCCCAGCTCGGTCGTGACCATAACGGCGGACGGAAGCAGGACAGTCCTGGACACATCGGACAATACAATTTTTCAGGGAATCACTCAGGTGGTATCGTCGCTTTTTGAGGGTGACAAATCAAAGCTGGAGAAAAATTTCAGCACGTCAATCTCCGCAAGCGAAAAGGAATGGACCATAAAACTGCTGCCCAAGGACCAGAACATCGCGGCAATGGTAAAGGACATCACTTTGGGGGGAACGGGAAACTCGGAGTCCTCGGAGCTCAAATCAATGACCCTCGTACTGAACAACGGAATCACTGTGCGCTATACTTTCTCGGAACTGAAATACAAGAGCGCGCTGTCGGAAAGCGAGAAGGCCCTGTTCTAAAACTTGTCTTGAATACGGAATCAGCTGCCGGCGGAGAGAATCTTTATGGCGCTGATTTCCCACTCCACATAATCCTCTTCGTCTTTTGAAAGGCTGTAATAAATGCGGATTCTCTCATTCTCACGGATATTTCCGCGTCCGTTGATCGTCATAACCTTTGAGGAAGTCTTGTCGGGAGATTTCACATAAATCGCCTTTCCGTACTGTGCGACCGCCGTTACGTCTGAAATATAGAAGCCTTCCTTGAACCCTGCCCTCGAAGATCTTTCCATCGCATAGGACAAGTCCACGGTGGAATACATGGCCGGCAAGAAATTCTCCGAGACAAAATGGAAGTCGCTGGGATTGAACCTGTTGGCCTCCTCCCACGCTCTTTTTTCCTCGGCAATCCGCTGGTCCTCCTTGATTTCCGCAAGCGACCTGAGCCCCGAAATGCCGCGGAGATGCGTCACCTCGTCAATTCTTTCTATATAAATGTCATATCTGCGGTCAGACTCAAGCCTGGCGAGCTCAGCGGGATTTTTCTCCACGTACTCGCTGCCGTCAATCAGAAAATTGATTCCCTCCTCCGGGCTGAAAATGCGGAAAGTCTTTCCTCCCACGCCCTCGCGAAGAAGATAGGAATTACCGACCACAACAGGCAGATCGTCCCTGATTTCCACATCCGTACTGACTGCTCCGAGTGTAGCCACACTTTGTCCTGTTGCAAGCTCCGCTACCGGCTCACTTCCCTGTGCATAAAGGGACATGGAAACAAAAACCAGGGTCAAAGCAAAAATCAGATTGCGAACGAAAAATCTTCTCATTTACCAGTTACTCCGTCTTATTTCATTATCGGCAAGTCAGTGAAAAACAAAGTCATTATATAGAGATTTTTGATTTTTTGCAATCCCCTGTATTGAGCAATGCTTGACGCAAATCTTTCCCGTATAGTATAGTTGAACCGGAGGCCTAATATGAAATCCATCCGCAAGTTCTCCTCACTCATTTTTTTCGTCCTGGCTCTGGCACTCGGCTCATGCAGAGAGAAATCAGAGAAAACAACCTACACGAACATACAGAACGGAATGAGCTACAGCTTTGTTTTCAACGGCGACTCAACCTTTTCCATGCACTATCACTCCGAAAATCAGGCGAACCTGGGCGCGTCAATGATGGAAGAGGTAGGAGCGGACCCCATAATGTTCACCACGGTCTATGATTACGACGTGATTTCAGGCACTTACAAGGGAAAGGCCGGATCAAACGGAGAAATCCTTATGACCGTGACAAAAAAAATCAGCGTCCCGGATGACAGCAGCATCAGCAAGAGGATTACGGATGCCATGCTCGTAGGCGACAACAAGATGACGGTGACAAACGATGATTTCCCGCTCGCAGACCTTGCCCCAAATTCTGACGACGCAAAGACAAGGGGCAAAATTCAAGGAAAGACCCTGACAATCGGAGGGCTGAGTTTCACGCGGGAATAAAGTGTTATTTTTCGTTGGAAATCCAGGAGCGGATTAACGCTGCCATGGAGCTTGGGTCGGAACCGGCGGATGAGCGCAGCTGGGAAGCCCTGCTTTCCAATGTGGACTTAGGCTTCTGTGTTTTCGGCACGATTCCCTTTCTCTCACCATAGTCCAATGCCTGCTCCAACACAAGTATCTCCTGCCTGACGTTGTATGTCCGCAGGTGCTTCAGCGCAGATTTCAGACGCTTTATCTCCTTGTTGGTAAAAAGCTGTAGCATCGGCTCGGTGACATCGGTACCCAACTCAGCGTAGAGCATGGCTGCCTTGGTCGCTCCGTCCAGGTTGGGAACCGGTTCTGTGGTTTTAATTAATTTCGGCTTGGATTTACTGCCCATCATCTTTCAATGGTGAACTCACCATCGCTGAACATCGGCTCTTCATCATCCTCGGATTCGGAGTCATCCGCTTCAGATTCATCATCCTCGTCAGTCTCGTCTACGCCGAAAGAGAAATTATAATCGCTGTACTCAATCTTCTCGCTGGACACATAGTTGAGCTTGCCGTCAATTCCGTCCTTAACGATTTTGATGAACTCCTCATAAGAAGGAAGCTTATCGAAAGTGATGTCCGTCACCTCGCGGCAGGATCCCGCATAATTCTCAGAGCTGATTACGAAGGCCTTTCCCTCCTTGCGAAGCTCCTCTGTGGACTCAAGGTTGATGCTTCTTACGGAAACCTTGTTCATGTCATAGACTTCCGCGCACCAGTAGTTATACGGGAAATCCTGCTCGGAAAGAATCTCGTACACATCCACTTTGTAGTCGCCGTAAGTGAAGGAGTCCATGTAGAAATCCTGCTGGAACGCAATCTGCATGTCCTCGCTCTGTCTCCAGATTGACTTCACAAGATGCTCAAAAGGCTTCACCTCACTATATTTTTTCTGAAGATAGAGGGTGTAGACCAAAGCGGTCATTGTCTGATAGCGGCCGTCATTCACTCCAACAGCCCTTGAAGCAGCACGCTCGGCACTGTCGTAGTCACCCTTCTGGATGTAAAGGAGCGTCATATAATAGTAGACTTCCTCCAGGTCAACGCCGGTAGTAAATGTGGTCATCTTTTTCAGCAGGCTAAGACACTCGTCGGTGCGTCCCTCCGCCTCATAGACTCCCTCAAGCAAAAAGTATGCCCTGGTATACTCAGGATTAAGCTCAATGCACTTCTTGAGTTCGGCTATGGATTTCTCCTTCTCTCCGGCATAGTAGTAAACTCCGGCAAGAGTGTCCCTCGCCTCAAGGAAATCCGGCAGCATCTCCACGGTCTTCTCAAGGTACTTCGCCGCGGACTCAAAATCCTCAGTCGCGAAATACGCGATTCCCATGTAATAATTGTCCGCCGCTGAATAAGGCTCGCCCCGCTCGGTAATATCCTCGATTATATCCTCGTACTCACCGTACTCAAGCATCTCCTCATATTCTTCGTCATATTCAAAAGCAGATTGCGTTTCGGTCTGTGCAAAAGCGAATGCCGCACAAATCAGCATGGCAAACATGATAAATATCTTTTTCATTTTTTCCCTCTTTGAGATTGCATTATAATTTAATGATACAACTATATGGGAAATTTTGCAAGCAAAAACGAGCAAATCCGCATCCCACGCCCATAGGATTTGACCGCGGCAAGTTTATATGCTAGAATGATTCCTAGGCACAAGGAGGACTGATGAAAATCCACAAAAAACTGTTTCTGATTGCAGGAGCGATTGCCTGCGCGCTTTTATTTCTTTCATCAAAAAAAACGGTCGCGGAATCAAAGAACACGGCGTTCTATTCCTACGATGATTTCACAGAATTTCTTAAGAGCGCTGAAAACCACTTCCAGCTTTCTTCCATTAAATTCGCTTATATTATAGATGATTCCAGCGTGCTCAGCAATGTAAAGCTCAGCCACACGCCGAAGCGATGGAGCCTCTACCAAATCAACGTGGACGAAAGCGGGGACGGCAGGAACATGCAGTTCGTATTTTTCGTGCTTTCACCCACAGGACATGAGTCGCTGCTTTTTTTCACCGGAGAAAGAAAGCCTGACATTGAGAAATACCTGGTCTATGAGAAATCAAGCCCGAACATGTACGAGTCCAAGGTGCAGAGCAGTTTCGTGGAGAAAATCCGCTCCCACGGCGAGGATCCCTATTCAATGAAGGCGGGCAAGGCGGAGCAGATTGCGACAAAAAGCAGCGAAAAAATGTATGACGAGGGCAAGGTCCTGAATATCTGCATCTGGCTCGATGACTTCAAGAACATACTGTGCAATTACTACCCGGGCTATAACAAGGTGAACGACACCATTGGCGGCGTAAAAATTAAATGGCGCGAATATTCCTACGACACAAGGGAATATCATAAGAAACTTTTAGAGGAGCTTGCCAAAAACGAATCTGCCCCGGAAGACGAAAGAATAGACCTGTATCTTGTCGAGTCCGAATTCATCACGAGCATCGCAAATTCCAATTATGCGCTTGACGTAAAAAAAGACCTGGGGCTCACTGATTCCGACCTCGTAAATCAATTCAAATACACCAAGCAGCTTGCTACGGACGCAAACGGCAACCTTAGGGCGGTCTCATGGCAGGCGTGTCCCAGCGGCATCATCTACCGGAGATCCATCGCAAAGGCTCTCTTCAACACAGACGACCCGGAAATAGTCCAGGGAAAATTCTCCAGCTGGGAAAGTTTTGAGGCATCCGCCTTAGAGGCAAAGAAAAAGGGCTACAAGATTGCATCAGGCTACTATGATTATTTCAATCTCTTCATGAACAACTCACAGGGCCCGCTCGTAAAGGACGGAACGGTCAGCATTTCTCAGGATCTCAAGACCTGGATTTCCATGTCAAAGAACTTCGCGAAAAAAGGCTGCACAAACAAGGCGAACCTGTGGAGTGATGAGCAGTGGAAGGGATTGCAGAGCAACGGAAAAGTCCTGTGCTATTTCGGCCCCCAGTGGTTCATCAACATGAACCTAAAGGAAATGTCATCCAAATCCGGAAAGGGCACTTTCGGTGACTGGGCATTATGTCAGGGTCCGACCTCAGCAGCCAACGGAGGCACATGGCTTTTGGCCGCTCCCGGAACCGACAACCCGGAGCTGATCAAGGACATCATGCTGGCGACCACATGCGACGAATCCGTCCTGGAAAAGTTTTTCGATGACACTGAGGAATTCGTAAACAACGAGGCCGTAATCACCAGAAAGGCGAACTCTGATTACAAAAACGGCTTCCTCGGAGGACAGAATCACCTCGGCATTTACTTGAACTGTGCGAAGTCCATAGACAAGAGCAATTCGACACCTTATGACATGAGCATATACACCGCCCTGCAGGATGCCATGTACGGATATTTGTACGGAGGAACATCGGAAAAAAACGCGTGGAAGAATTTTAAGACGCAGATTCAGAAAACTTATCCGGATTTAAAGTTTGACTTCTGATTTGAGGGCAAAAACATGAACGACAAGATTTCCGCAATCATAAAGTCCATGTCGCTCAAGGATAAAATTGCCCTTTGCAGCGGCGCGGATTTTTGGCACACGAAGGCCTTCAAAAAATACGGCATCCCCGCCATAATGATGTCTGACGGTCCCCACGGACTCAGGAAGCAGACTTTCACGTCCGACATGCTTGGAATCAACGGCTCGGTCAAGACCACATGCTTTCCCACGGCGGTCACAAGCGGATCCACATGGAACAGGGAGCTCCTTGAAAAAGAGGGAGAGGCCATTGCGGAAGAAGCCCTTGCAAATGATGTCTCCATTGTCCTGGGGCCGGGTCTCAACATAAAGCGCAATCCACTGTGCGGAAGAAATTTCGAATACTTTTCCGAGGATCCCCTGCTAAGCGGAGAAATGGGGGCGGCATTCGTAAAGGGACTTCAAAAGAATGGAGTCGCCTGTTCGCTCAAGCACTTCGCATGCAACAATCAGGAGTACCTGCGTTTCAGCTCCGACTCAAGGATTGACGAGCGTGCCCTGCGTGAAATCTATCTTGCGGGATTCGAGCGCGTGGTGAAAAAATCATCTCCCAAGACCGTCATGTGCGCCTACAATAAAATCAACGGAACTTACTGCGCCTCAAACAAAAGGCTTCTCACCGACATCCTGCGTGATGAATGGGGATTTGACGGAATGGTCGTGACTGACTGGGGAGCCATGAATGACAGGACCCTGGGATTTGCCGCCGGGTGTGATTTGTCCATGCCGGGAAAATCAGGACATCAGGAAAAGGAAGCGCGCAAAAACATCCGCAGTAAAAAACTCAGCGAGGAGGATTTGGACAAGAGCGTACGAAGGATTTTGAATCTTGTTTTTCAAGGAGACGCACTGATTTCCTCGCCGCACGCACGGGACTTCAATCAGGATGAGCATCACGAGCTTGCAGGAAAAATCGCGGAAGAGGGTCTTGTGCTTTTGAAAAACGAGTCCCAGCTTTTTCCGCTCGACTCCCTTGACGACGTTCTGATTTGCGGTCCCATGGCAAAAAACATACGCTATCAGGGATCAGGCTCCAGCAAAATCAACCCGACAAAACTTCCTCAGTTCCTTGATTTCTGTCCCGGCTCCATTTACGAAGAGGCGGTTTCCCTGAGCGGAGAGATTATAGAAGAAAGTTTTAAGCGTGCGGTAGAAAAGGCATCCGGCGCAAAGACCGTCCTTGTATTCGTGGGGCTGACGGATTCCTATGAGTCCGAGGGATTTGACCGCAGCGACATGACTCTCCCTCCTTCCTTCAACAAACTGATTGAATCTCTTTCCGAAGTGAACCCGAACGTGGGAGTGATTCTTTTCGGAGGAGGCGCAATGGAGCTTCCCTGGGAAGAAAAAGTCCGCTCCATCCTTTACTGCGGGCTTGCAGGTCAAAATGCCGCGTCCGCAATCTACAAGGCACTGCTTGGTAAAATCAATCCGAGCGGTCGTCTCACGGAAAGCTGGCCCATGCACTACGATGATTCCCCGAGCGCGACAAGTTTCATCCGTCCCTCTGAAAATGAAGGGCTCAAAAAAAAGACCTGCTATCTTGAAAGCATTTTTGTAGGCTACAGATATTTTCTCTTTGCCCCGGAACTTGCCCGCTATCATTTCGGCCATGGTCTCAGCTACACGGATTTTACCTACGAAAGCATTTCTGTCTCGGGAAAGAAAATTACGGTGAGAATTACGAACTCAGGAAAAAGAGCCGGAAGCGAAGTCGTGCAGATTTATGTGGAGGCAAAAAACACGTCCCTTCCACGTCCCGTCCGCGAGCTGAAGGATTTTGCAAAAGTGCGCCTTGAGCCGGGTGAGTCCAAGGAAGTCTCATTTGAGATGGACGAACGCTGGTTTGCGGTTTACCACGAGGGATGGAAAATCCTTCCGGGGAAGTATTCAATCTGCGCGGCAAAATCAGCGAATGAAGTCTGCCTGCGTGAAAAAATCAATCTGCCTTCCGAATACAAGACTCAGGAACTTGAGGCGTTTGAGGAAAGCTGGTACACAAATCCAAGGGGTTCCCCGAGCGAAAAAGACTGGGAGAGACTTAGCTCCATGTCCTCAAAGCAGGATGGGGAATGCCGGAAGGGAGACTACAGCCTGGACAACTCCATCTCAGAGCTATGCAAAGATTCCAGACTTGCACGTGCGATGCGGAGCTTTATGGAAACTGCGATATCCCACTCACTCGGACTTCCACGCCCTGATTACAGCGACGAAAGGTTCAAAATGTCGGTGGCCTGCTCCATAGAAATTCCACTTCACAGCCTGATTATCTCCGCCGGCGGCATGATACCGGAATGGTTCGCGAAATTTTTAGTCTTCTGCGCGAATCACTGAGAGGGGCTATTTAAAGCGACTGGAAAAATCCTAGGCAAAAAAAAAGAAATCTGATAAGATAGAGGCATGGAACAATACAAGAAAGATTTTATTGATTTTATGGTTCAGAGCCAGGTGCTCAAATTCGGATCGTTCACTTTGAAGAGCGGACGCAAGTCTCCCTTTTTTATGAACGCGGGTTCTTATATCACAGGCTCCCAGCTTTCGCGCCTCGGTGAGTATTACGCGCAGGCCATCCACGAAAATTTCGGCGATGATTTCGACGTGCTTTTCGGACCCGCGTACAAGGGAATCCCGCTGAGCGTCGCAACCGTAATCGCATACAACAAATTATATGGAAAGGAAATCCGCTACTGCTCGAACAGAAAGGAAGCGAAGGACCACGGCGCGGACAAGGGACTTCTTTTGGGAAGCGAGCTGAAAGACGGCGACCGGGTCGTAATCATTGAGGACGTGACCACATCAGGAAAATCCATTGAGGAGACCTACCCCATAATCATGGAGCAGGGAAAGGTAAAGATTGTCGGAGAGATCGTGAGCCTGAACCGCATGGAAAAAGCCCTGGACACAAATAAAGGCGCGCTCGACGTAATCACCGAGAAATATGGATTCCCGGCCATCGCCATAGTCACAATGAAGGACGTGGTGGAACATCTTTCAGGCAGCGTAATCACCGACGAGCTGAAAAAAGAGATCGACGCATATTACGCTGAATGGGGAGCGGAGTAAAACCTAGGGGTTCGTTGATTAATACTTGAGGCATTAATCAGTGTTTCCCTAGCCCTATTTTCCTGAGAAGAGAGTGCTGAAAAGACCCCTTGCCAGACTTGAGCCGAGATTTCCGCCGACCTTTTTTCCGACCGAACCCAACGAAGAGCCGACGGATTTTCCAAGCTCCTTTCCGATTGAACTTACCGCTGAGCGACCTGCTGATTTGGAAGAAGATTGCTTAGCTGGCTGTCTGGCAGATTGTTGAGCCGGTTTGGGGGCATTTGAAGCGGACGCTGCGTTTTTCTCGGCATTTTTCCGCATAAGGAATTCCTCGGTCTTTGTCATAGGTCTTGAGCTTGGGGCGGGTGCCTCATTGACTTCCTCAACTGCCGGAGACGGACTTACGGACGGCTGTGCGGCTACATTTGGCTGAACCTCCGGGGCTTGTGTCTCCTCTGGACTCTCTGCCTCCATGCCACGGCGGGAAAGGAATTCGTAGGCGGAATCCGGGTCAAATGCCACTGAATATTTTTCATTAAGCGCGGAGGATTTTATTGCGGACTCACGGCTTTCCGCGTCAATGCTTCCCATAAAACTCTGAGGCGGAAGTATGTTGACTTTCTGTGCCACGGTCGGGATTCCCTTTTCATCAAGCACGGAAATGACGGCCTCTCCGGTTCCAAGGCTCTGCAATGTGTCGTAAGTGTTGAAGGCGGGATTCACACGGAATGAGTCTGCGGCGGCCTTTACGGACTTTTGATCCGTCGGGGTATATGCACGCAATCCATGCACAATTTTATTTCCAAGCTGCGACAAAACTGAATCAGGGACATCGCGCGGAGTCTGGGTCACAAAATAAATTCCTATTCCCTTTGAGCGGATGAGCTTTACGACCTGCTCGATTTTTTCAACCAGAGCCTTAGGTGCGTCCTTAAAAAGAAGGTGCGCCTCGTCAAAGAAGAAAACCATCTTGGGCTTTTCCAAGTCTCCCACCTCGGGAAGAGTCTCGAACATTTCCGAAAGAAGCCAGAGCAAGAAAGTTGAGTAAAGCTTAGTGTTGCTGATTAAAGACTGGCTGTCCAAAATGTGAATCATGCCGCGGCCATTCGGATCCGTAGTAAACCAGTCGCTTATGTTCAGGGCGGTCTCCCCGAAGAAAGTCTCACCCCCTGCAAGCTCCAGCGCAACCACGGCACGAATAATCGTCGCAATGGAAGTCGGACTCAGGTTTCCGTAATCCTTGGAAAAATCCTTGGCGTTCTCGCTCACGAAATTCAAAAGGGCCTTCAAATCCTTCGTGTCCACCAGAAGCAGATTGTTGTCATCGGCAATTTTAAATGCTATGGTCAGGATGTCGCTTTGAAGATCATTCAGTCCCATGAGGCGCGCAAGCAGAAGAGGCCCCATCTCTGAAATGGTAGTCCTGAGCTGGATTCCGTTTTTGCCGAAAAGATCCCAGAAAGTAACGGGGTAAGGACGGTAGGAAAATCCCGCTGCGGAAAGACCGAACCTCGCGATTCTCTCCTGCATGTTCGCAGAGTCAACGCCGCTTTTCATCATGCCGGCCAAATCACCCTTCACGTCGGCAAGAAAAACCGGAACTCCCATGTCGCTGAAAGATTCCGCGAGCACTTTCAGAGTAACGCTTTTTCCAGTACCCGTCGCACCGGCAATCAGTCCGTGTCTGTTGGCCATCTTCGGAATGATGCAGCAGTGCTGGCCTCCGTTTTCCATATCGCTCGCAAACCAAATCAGATTGTTCTCTACCATAATATGAAGCCTCCCTTTTTCCTCACGCCCAAATTTCAGAACCGAGCGTCAAACACCGATCTCAATCTCGTTGCAAAGCGCCTCGTACAGAATCGCCTTGTCCTTGTTCGTCTCACGGATTGTGTTCGCAAGTCGCCTGGCCAAAACCGCAAGAACCCTGTAGCCCAGAATCGGCTCGGAATCACAAATCTCAAGGAACTTCTTTCCCGAGATGGTCAGCGTGGTGCAGTCCGTCTTTGCCGTTACGGTTGCGGTTCTCTCATCGTTACTGATGATTGAGGTCTCCCCGAAAAAGATGTTAAGCTCGGATGAAAGTGTCGCGAGCGCAATCACATCACCTGCCGGAGTGCCCCTCGTAATAAGGACCTGCCCCTCGTACAAAATGTAGAACGAGTCACCGACCTCACCTTCCTTGATGATTGTCTTTCCCGCCTTGAATTTCTGCACGGAAAGATTGTCATACACGGCCTTCAGGATGCGCTTGTCATCGGGATTGGAAATGTCAAAACCTGAAAAAAGCTGAATCTTCACCAGCTTGGGTAAAACCTGTTCAAATGAATCCATCTCTCACCTGCCTTACGCTTCGTTTTTGCCGCGCACATAAATCGCTTTTGAATTTTTCGGGACCACAAAATCATTCGGCGGAATCAGCATTGGGTCGTTGCTTACAAGATTTTTTACTTTCTGCAAGCTTCCGATAATCGCGTTCAGATTCGGATTTTTCTGAGCCTCACGGATTGCCTCCTTTCGACGCAGGTGGAAGTTTCCTGAGTTCAAGAGCAGTCCCACGAGTATTCCGTCCTTGGCACGTGATTCCCAGGCGAAATCCTTGAATTCCTTGTATGTCTTTCCAATGAAGCTTTCCGGGATTTCTCCGATCAGGATTCCAGAGTCACCGTCATTGCTTATCAAGGAGCGGATTACATTGCTGTAGCCCTTTCCGCTTGATGCCGTAGCCAAAAGGCTCCTCTCATATTCCTGGGTCAAAATGATTTCGTCACAGTGGGCCATTTTCAGATGCTTCTCAAATTTCTCGCTGATAAGCTCCGCCGCAATGTAGATTCCACGGCTCATGCTTTCCATAGTGAGCACGGCAAGGACGGTCCTTGAGTCTATCTCCAGGTTTGAGTAGGGCTTTGATTTGTCAGAAATGACCAGGGCTCGCGCGGCGCTGTGGATGTAAGCACGGTTCAGGGTGGCCTCGTCGGTAAAATCTCCGGCGACGAAATTCAAATCCTTGAAGCGAGGGATGGAACGCAGCTGCTCAATCTGCTCGGGAGCCTCGTTAATCAAAACAATCATGTCCGGCGCAATGTCAGGATTCGAAGCGAGAACATTTTCAACGATGTTCTCAAATCCGGGCCGCCATCCGCATAATAAAAAGTGTCCCTTCATCTTATTCAATTTTTTCAACCCCTTGTCATTTTTCATCTGTATGTCAATAAACCACGACGCGATTTTAGCCGTGATACAACCGAAGAGAACCAGTCCCGTCATCAGCATGGTCCAGCCGGCCATACGTCCCGGAAGCGACTCGCACACATACTCAAAGTAATTCGCGAAAACCGCCACGCACATGAACCAGAACGTGTCGAATTTAGTCTCGATTCCGCTGTCGGTCTTTGTCTCCGTATTATAAATCACCACGCAGGCGACCAGAATCAGGAAGACGATCCCCATGCAGATCAGAGTGATGGGATCCTGAAGTCCAAGCTTTATCTGCCTGAACACCGAGGGCTTTTTTCGCTCCTGTCTTTTCCGATCCTGCTTTTTCTTTTCCTTTCCCATAGCTCAAGCCCCTGATTTCCTAGTAATTGGCACAAATCAGAATTGACTTCGCACCCTTGGGAATGACAAAATCGTCACCCGGAGTCAGAAGCGGAACATTGATTGCCTGTGTGTCCGTAGCCTGGACGTCCTTTTTGGATGACTGTCTTGTGTTAAGCAAAAGTCCGACCAAAACTTCCCCGCTTTTTTCCGCGACGTGAGAAAGCAGGTCCTTGTATGGCTTGCCCTCGAAGGAGCCGGGAATGTCATCTATTATAATGCCGGATTCCGCATCCTCGCCGATCAGGGACTTAATCACGTTGCTGTATCCCAATCCGCTTGATGCCGTGGCAAGAAGACCGTGCTCGTATTCCTGGGTCAGAAGAATCTCATCACAATGCGCGAGCTGCAGATGCTCCTCGAATTTCTTGTCGATGATTTCAGCCGCTATGTACATGGAAGCGTTCTCGTTTTTCATTGCGAGGACCGCAAGAACCGTCTGTGAGTCTGTCTCAAGCTCGGTGCGTTTTTTGGACTGGTCGGAAAGAACCAGCGCCCTCTTCGCCGTCTGGACGAACGCACGCTTCAGAACCGCCGCATCCGCAAAATCTCCCGCGACGTAATTTATGTCCTTGAACTGTATCTGGGACTTCAGCTGCTCAATCTGCTCAGCAGGTGCCTCGTTCACCAAAACAATCATGTCCGAAAGTATGTCCGGGTTTGAAACCATCACGGCCTCCAGAATCTTGTCGAAACCTGGCCGCCATCCGCAGATAATAAAATGCCCTTTCATGTTCCTTAGTTTTTTCAATCCTTTGTTCCCCTTCATCAATAAGTTCATGAAACCCGAAGTGATTTTACCGGTTATGAAACTGAATATAATCATGCCGAAAAGCAGCAGGACCAGAGATGCCATGCGTCCCGGGACAGATTTCACGTAATAGTCAAAATACGCCGCCGAAACCGCAACGATTGTGTGCCAGATTGTGTCGAACCATCCGTCGATGTCGCTGTCCGTCCTTCCGCCCGATTCCGTAAGATAGACGATATAGGTCGCGACACAGATTGATATGACAATGATTATGCCGATGTAAGTAAAGGGGTTTGAAAAAATCCTCTTGATTTTCCTTTTCAGGACGCCCCTAGCTTTTTTTCTTTTTTTCCCTAACTTCAATTTTTTGACCTCATTTTATTTTAACACAAAAAAAATCTGCCGTCAACTTTTTAACTTGAACACCGGTTTTTTGGCCCGTTTTTTTGAGTTGTTGACATTCACGGCTCTTTGGCGGTATAATCGACATACTTTATTTAGGAGAAAAGAAATGGAACTTTTTGCTGGAATCCTTTCTATCAAGACCGTGACCTTCCTTACATTCTGCGTATTCCTGATAGCTTCTCTTGGTTATCTTCTCGGCAGAATCACAATCAAGGGCGTCTCTTTGGGAACCGCAGGCGTATTTATCGTTGCGTTGCTGTTCGGTGCGTTTTTTTATTCAATTCTCGAAAAGCAGTTGACAATCAAGGGAACACCGTATGTTTCCAATGCTCTTAAAATAGTAGAGAACCTGGGACTGATTCTGTTCGTCACCTCGGTAGGATTCATCGCGGGTCCGAGTTTCTTCGGTGATTTGAAAAAGAACTTCAAGTCATACATCGTGCTCGGACTTCTGATCATCATCATCGGAGGACTTTCCTGCGCGGGATGCATCGTTTTCGACATAAAGGTTTTCGGAAGGGCAAAGGAAGAGGTCGGAGCAATGCTCGTAGGACTTCTCTCAGGATCACTTACCTCAACTCCCGCATTCTCTGCCGCAAAGGCGACCGTCATGGACTCCTCGAATTTTACGGCGGACCAGCTTGAGGCCATCGTCGCGGTAGGACACGGAATCGCCTATCTCTTCGGAGTTATCGGCGTGGTTCTCTTCGTCCAGCTCGTGCCCAAGTTCGGAAAGGCAAACATGGAGGAAGAGAGGGCAAAACTCAGCGCGTCAAATCCCGCTACCCCCTCAAAGCTCACCGGCAAGGAACTGGAGCTTGACCCGTTCGGATTCTGTGCGTTCTCCATTATAGCGGTGCTCGGAATTCTGGTCGGTTCCTTCAAATTCAAGAATTTCTCCCTCACCACCACAGGAGGATGTCTTATCCTCGCATTGATAGCGGGACATTTCTCAAAGGTCGGAAAGGTTTCAATCATGCCGAAGGAAGGAACTCTCAAGGTCTTCCGTGAGCTCGGTCTCATGCTCTTCTTGATTGGTGCCGGTGTGGCGGGCGGCGCAAGCTTCGTCAGATACTTTGAGTGGGTCTACTTCATCTACGGAATTATCATGACCCTGCTCCCGATGATCGTGGGCTACATTTTCGCAAAGTACGTGCTCAAGCTGAACCTCCTGAACAACCTCGGATCAATCTGCGGCGGTATGACATCAACACCTGCCCTTGGAACACTGATTTCAACGGCCGGAACAGAAAAGGTAGCCGGAGCCTATGCCTCAACCTACCCCATCGCCCTTGTCGCGGTCGTAATCGTCTCCCAGGTACTGATCATCATCTTCAGATAATTATTATCTTCAGACAAAAAAAATGAGGCAGTTTCCCAGTTGAAGCTGCCTCTTTGTTTTTTAAACTCAGCGGTTTAATTACTTCTCAGACTTTGCCACTCTCTTCATAAAGATCAAGGATCCGATTAAAAGTGACGTACCCACAGCCCATGAGATCAGGCCGCTTGCAAGAAGCCCGAGTCCCTGAGTAAGACCCGCAATGATGTAAGTAACGAAAACAACGGCGGACACATACACGACATAGGGAAGCTGTGACGAGACATGGTTCACGTGCTCACATTGAGCGCCCGCGCTTGCCATAATCGTTGTGTCGGAAATGGGCGAGCAGTGGTCTCCCGCGACGGCACCCGCCATACACGCAGAGATTGAGATGATTCTGAGAGGATTCGCCACATCCGGGAAAACGGCGATGCAGATTGGGATGAGGATTCCGAAAGTGCCCCATGAGGTTCCGGTTGAGAAAGCGAGGAATGCTGAGACGATGAAAATCAGGGCGGGAAGGAAATACTTTACTCCACCGGCCTTTTCCATCACCCCTGCCACGAAGCCAGCAGCTCCGAGAGAATCTGTCATGCCCTTGAGAGTCCATGCGAAAGTCAAGATGAGGATTGCAGGAACCATCGCCTTGAATCCCTCCGGCAGACACGCGAGACAGTCCTTGAACGAAAGAACCTTGCGCGGAATGTAGACAAGCAGAGTCAAAATCAGGGCAGCGACCGAACCGAGCACGAGTCCCACGGAAGCGTCGGCGGCAGCGAATGCGTCTATGAAATTCTTGTGCTCATCCCCGGATGCAAAGAATCCGCCCGTATAGACCATGCCGATTGTACAGAGGATGATCAGGGAAACAATCGGGAAAACAAGGTCGAACACTTTGCCCCGTCCCTTTTTTCCGTCCTTCTGAGCCTCTGCCTTCGTTTCATCCACCAGCCTCTCGAATTTTGCCATGGAGCCGAAATCAAATTTGGTGAAGACTAGCAGGAACATCATTATAATAGTAAAGAACGCGTAGAAATTGAATGGAATGGCCTTGCAGAAAAGCGAGAGACCGTTTTCTCCCTCGGACACAAAGCCTGAGACAGCGGCCGCCCAGGATGAAATGGGTGCGATGATACAGATTGGAGCCGCGGTGGCATCAATCAGATAGGCGAGCTTTTCACGGGAGACCTTGTATTTGTCGGTGATAGGACGCATGACGGAGCCTACAGTAAGACAGTTAAAATAATCGTCGATGAAAATCAGGATGCCAAGGCATATTGTCGCTATCTGTGCTCCAGCCTTTGTCTTGATGTGCTTTTTTGCCCACTCACCGAATGCGGCGGATCCACCTGCGCGGTTCATCAGAGTGACCATGGTTCCGAGAACCACAAGGAAGACCAGGATGCCCACGTTCCATGAGTCCGAAAGCTGCTTTATCATTCCGTCGGGAAAAACCTGCGTAATGAATCCGGTAAATCCTGTGCCTGCGTCAATGGCGAAAAAGATGCCCCCGATCAGGATGCCGATGAAGAGCGAGGAATAAACCTCCTTCGTAATCAGAGCCAGCACGATTGCGACCAGCGGCGGAATCAACGACCAAAATGTTCCTGTCATATTGAACTCCTGAATTTTAAAATTGGACTTTCTGCGACATCTGTGCGGAAGCCTGTCTTTAGAATAGCACGAAAAAGCAAAATATGCTACAATGAACGCGGAGAAAAAAAATGAGTGAAAACGAAATCGGTGAAATTAAAGTCGGATATCCGGACTGCTGTTTTTCAGTCGGAAGCAATTGGTTCAGGTACAGGGCCGCAGCAATTATAATAGAGGACAATTCATTTCTCGCAATCAAGACAAAAAGCTCCCCGCATTTTTATACCGTCGGCGGCGGAGTCCACATGAATGAGATAGCTGACGAATGCGTGCTCCGCGAGGTAAAGGAAGAGACCGGCGTGGATTACGAGATTGACAGGCTTGCCGTAATCTGTGAGAATTTTTTCGTGGGCAAGGAAATAGGCTTGCAGGACCTTAAATGCCATGTGATTGAATTCTACTATCTGATGAAAAGCCGTGGAAACAAGGACGTAAAATCCGGAAGCTACGGATGGACCCGCGAAAAGGAAGAGCTGCAATGGATTCCGCTGGACAAGCTCCGGGAAACGAACATAAAGCCTGATTTTCTCCGCACACGGATAGATGAAATCCTTGAGGGCAAAAATCTTCTGCACATCATAAACGACGAGCGATAGCCCTTACCACAAAAAAAATCCCCCCGAATTGCTCCGAGGGGATCCGACAAAAATCATCCAAAAATTAATCTGGAATTATTTCTTTGTTGTCTTTTTTGCTGCCGCTTTCTTTGCAGGAGCCTTTTTTGCTGCCGGCTTTTTGGCTGCTGTTTTCTTTGCAGCTGGCTTTTTTGCCGCTGGCTTTTTAGCCGCTGTCTTCTTCTCAGCAACGGCCTTCTTTGCAGCAGGTTTCTTTGCTGTTGATTTCTTAGCAGTTGACTTCTTTGCAGGAGCCTCAGCCTTGTTTGCCTTGATTACAGCCTGTGCACCAGCAAGACGTGCTGCAGGTACGCGGAACGGTGAGCAAGAGACATAGTTCAGACCCAGCTTGTAGCAAAGCTCGATTGAAGCGGGATCTCCACCGTGCTCTCCACAGATTCCAAGGTGCAGGTCAGACTTAACTGAGCGTCCCTTAGCCTCTGCGATTTCAATCAGATCACCTGGTCCGTCGGGATCAAGAGTCTTGAACGGATCGAAGTCAAGAACCTTCTGGTCAAGGTAAGAGTCAATGAACTTACCGTAGTCATCGCGGCTGAAACCGAATGTTGTCTGGGTAAGGTCGTTGGTTCCGAATGAGAAGAAGTCCGCATACTCGGCAATCTGGTCTGCTGTGCAAGCGGCGCGCGGGAACTCGATCATAGAACCAATCTGGAACTTGAGCTTTGTTCCGTTCTCTTCGTTTACCTTTGCAATTACAGCCTCTGCCTGTGCACGGATCTGCTTGAGCTCGTTAACGGAAGTTACGTTCGGAATCATGATCCTTACGTCGTGGGGAAGACCCTTCTTCTCGCTTTCTGCTGTTGCAAGGGCGATTGCCTCAACCTGCATCTCATAAATCTCAGGATATGTGATAGCAAGGCGGCATCCACGGTGTCCGAGCATCGGGTTGTGCTCATCAAGCTCAGCGAACTTTGCCTTTACAGCGTCCAAGCTGATGTCAAGTTTCTTTGCAAGGGCGATTGCCTCTGCGTCTGTCTTTGCCTGGATGAACTCATTGAGCGGCGGATCCAAGAGACGGATTGTAACAGGGCGTCCTTCCATTGCCTTGATGATTCCTGCGAAGTCCTTCTTCTGATAGGGAAGAATCTTTGCGAGGTTCTTCTTACGGGCCTCTGTATCCTCAGAAACGATCATCTTCTGGAATGATGTGAGCTTGGGCTCCTCAAAGAACATGTGCTCTGTGCGGCAAAGACCGATTCCCTGTGCTCCGAACTCGAAAGCCTTGGGAGCTTCGTTCTGCTCTGCGTTTGCAAGAACACCGAATCCCTTTACCTTCTTTCCAGATGCAGTTGTGCGTACTGACTTCTCGCGGATTTCATCTGCCCAACCAAGGAATGTCTTGAGGTCGCCGGTAATCTGTGCGGGAACTACAGGAATGAGACCTGCATAAACCTTTCCGCTTGAACCGTCGATTGAAATGGTGTCTCCCTTCTTGAAGACCTTTGAGCCGATTGTAACCTCATCCTTTCCGGTGAACTTAACGGCTTCGCAACCACAAACACAAGGAGTTCCCATACCGCGGGCAACGACAGCAGCGTGTGATGTGCGTCCACCAGTTGATGTCAGGATTCCTTCTGCAACATACATACCTGCAATGTCATCAGGAGATGTCTCTTTGCGGACGAGCATGACCTTCTTTCCAGCCTTGTGCCATTCAACGGCCTCATCAGCTGTGAAAACAATCTGTCCTGCACCTGCTCCCGGAGAAGCGTTGAGTGCTGAAGCCAAAGGAGTTGCGGCCTTGAGAGCCTTTGCCTCGAACTGCGGGTGGAGGAGCTGATCAAGCTGATCGGGCTTTACGCGCATGAGAGCCTCTTCCTTTGTGATGAGCTTCTCAGCGACCATGTCAACTGCCATCTTAACGGCTGCGGGTCCGGTTCTCTTTCCGTTGCGGCACTGGAGCATGTAAAGCTTTCCTTCTTCAACGGTGAACTCCATATCCTGCATGTCGTGATAGTGCTTCTCAAGGCGGTTGCGGATCTTTGTGATCTCAGAGAAAATCTTGGGCTGCTGCTTCTCAAGAGCAGAGATGTCCATAGGGGTGCGGATACCTGCAACGACGTCCTCTCCCTGTGCGTTGATAAGATACTCTGCCATGAAGTGGTTCTCACCTGTTGAAGGATCGCGGCTGAACGCAACACCAGTTCCGGATGTGTCACCCTTATTTCCGAAAACCATTGCCATAACTGTAACGGCGGTTCCCTTGATTACCTTTTCGTCAATGTTGTTGAGCTTGCGGTATGTGATTGCGCGGGGGTTCATCCATGAGCCGAAAACAGCACCGATTGCTCCCCAAAGCTGTACTTTCGGATCCTGGGGGAAGTCATTTCCCTTCTCCTTCTTGTACATAGCCTTGTACTCTTTAACAATTTCCTGGAGGTTTTCTGTGGAAAGCTCTGTATCTTCTTTTACTTTGGCCTTTGCCTTTACCTTGTCGATGATTTCCTCGAACTTGTCGTGGTCAACGCCCATCGCAACATTTCCGTACATCTGGATGAAGCGGCGGTATGCGTCCCAAGCAAAACGTGCGTTGTTTGTCTTTGCAGCAAGACCAAGAACTGACTTGTCATTAAGACCCAGGTTCAGGATTGTGTCCATCATACCAGGCATTGACTCTGCGGCACCTGAGCGGACGGAAACAAGAAGAGGATCCTTTTCATCACCGAGCTTCTTTCCGATTGTCTTCTCAAGCTTTGCAAGATACTTTGAAACGTCTGCATCAAGTCCAGCCGGATACTTTCTTCCGAGCTTGTAGTATTCCTGACAAACGTCAATAGAGATTGTGAATCCAGGTGGAACAGGAAGGCTCAAAGGTGCCTT
>JAEEGL010406834.1_pt1 | contig 63105 bp, 43 predicted proteins | sample 9134231 | NCBI WGS metagenome assembly JAEEGL01 (sample SAMN16246548, study PRJNA631951) | gut metagenome | biome: gut microbiome; feature: rumen; material: fiber-attached | host: Bos | place: Iran: Karaj | collected 2018-10
CCGTGGCCTCTACGATGTATGACATGACCCGCGTGAGCGGCAATAGCTACTTCGACAGCGAGGACAAAGAGGAGGCTCGTCATGCCGCCCGCGAAGCACTCTCCCAGCAACGCCTCTCCGACCCCATGGCCATGGCTGGCGGTGTCATAGATCCTCTGCCCGAAGATGCACCACAGTTTGTCAAAGATTACTTTGACTACTACAAGACCGAGCGCGGCTACCACGAGCGCAGCGGCAACTCCAACGACGGATGGCGTACAATCGGTACGCAGGCCTATGCCAACAGCCGTTTCCTCTACTATATCAATGAGATACGCTCAGCTGTGCTTGTCATGCATGGCGAGAAGGCCCATTCCCGTTACTTCGGCGAGGCAGCTTATCACTATATGGTCGAAGGCAAGGCCGAGGGCTACAACACCGTCAGTAAGCCCAATCCCAACCCCGAGAACAAACAGCTGCTTATCATTCCCGGAGCCTCACATTGCGACCTCTATGATGGCGGTTACACGGAACTTACGGGCAAGGGCGAGCCTAAGAACCTCATTCCCTGGGACACGTTGGCCGAGTTCTTCGCCGAGAACCTGAAGTAGGCTACATCCTATGCATCAAGTGGCTGGAGGGTGGTCGGGGATGTGGACTATGACCAGCTGAGATGAGCAGCGATTACTGCCATCATGAGGAAAACAAGGAGTTCTCGCAGGCTGTTTAAATCTTTTTAACAACTAAAGTTGTCCTTGCTCGCGATTATTCTGTATTTTTGCACCGAAATTTGACATTATGTGCACTCTTTCGGTGTACGCATACATTAGATGACGGACATTCTCCTTTCCAGTTTTCTGAGTCTCTTTGCCTTATTCGGCAAGGAGGAACAGGTGGAAGAAGCACGTGCGAAAGCCATGCTTGTGAGTTATATGCGCCATCATTTTGGCATTCGCAACATCGACAGCTACCTCGACTTGTACAGCGACATGCGCCTCGCCTACGAGATGGCAGAGGGGCTGAACGTGCAGGAAGCCGTGACTTCCATTTGCAGCAATTTGCGTGGAAAAATTCGCAGCAGCGAAGCATCGTTGCTGCTGTTGCGTCTGATGGAGTTCGCAGAGCCAGGGGAGCAAGCTCCCGACAGCAACAAGGCGTCAAAGCCCACACACCCCATCTTCCATGCCATGGCTGACACGCTGGGCGTCTCGGGCGAGGCGTTCAACGACTACCAGGACTTCGTCAGCGCACGCGAAACGGATCATGTGCGGCTGCACCGCCTCGAGGGTTTCGACGGCGTCATCAAGACGTTGCTGACCCCTCAGCTCGGACAGCTCATCTTCACCTATTCGGGACCTGACACGGTGCTGCTGAACGATGTACCCGTGCTGTCGGGTTCCTATCAGGTGTGGCTCCAGAGCAGCGTGCTCAAAGGGCACAACGGGCGTCCCGTGTACTATTCCACCATCCTGAAGGCCTACGAGCATAATGGCGCGAAGGAGGCAGCTGACGAGCAGCAGGGCGTCGAGTTCTGCGGGCGCGACATCAATTTCCGCTTCCCCAACAGCGACAACGGGATGCACGATCTCAGCTTCACGCTTCACAGCGGCGAGCTGCTGGCCATCATGGGCGGTTCGGGCACAGGCAAGTCCACGCTGCTCAGTATCCTCAATGGTTCGCTGACGCCGCAGGAGGGCAGCATTACGATCAACGGTCACGATATCTCCGAGCCTGCAGCGAGGAACCTCATCGGCTACGTGCCTCAGGACGACCTGCTCATCGAGGAGCTGACCGTTTACGAGAACCTCTGGTACACGGCACGCATCTGCTTCGAGGGTATGCAGGCCGACGAGCTCCATCGACGTGTCATGAAGACGCTGAAGGATCTCGGACTCGACGCCGCCAAGGACTTGAAAGTCGGTTCGCCCATCAAGAAAACCATCTCGGGCGGACAGCGCAAGCGGCTGAACATAGCCCTTGAACTCATACGCGAACCGGCTGTGCTGTTCCTCGACGAACCCACATCGGGGCTCTCGTCTGCCGACACCGAGAAGGTGGTGAACCTGCTGAAGGAGCAGACGTTCAAGGGTAAACTCATCGTCGTGAACATTCACCAGCCCTCGAGCGATGTCTATAAACTGTTCGACCGCCTGTGGCTGCTGGACAAAGGCGGTTATCCTGTCTTCGACGGCAACCCCATCGATGCCATCACTTATTTCAAGGAAGCCGCCGACTATCCGGACGCTGAGACCAGCGCCTGTCCCACCTGTGGAAATGTGAACCCCGAAATCGTGCTGAACATCATCGACGAGAAAGCGCTCACCAGCAGCGGCGAGGTCTCCGACGAACGTAAGATGACGCCTCAGGAATGGCACGAGCTGTACCTGCAGCGTCGCGCAGCGATGGCAGCTCCTGAGGTGCGCGACGTGCCGCCTTCGGATCAGCGGCGCCCCAACGTGCTGTCGCAGTTCGCCCTTTTCCTCAGCCGCAATTTCCGCACGAAAATTACCAACCTGCAATACCTCTGCATCACGCTGCTCGAAGCGCCGCTTTTGGCGCTCGTCTGTGCCTATCTGACGCGCTTTGCACCACCCGAAGGCTACAGCGTGATGAACAACAAAAACCTCGTGAGCTACTTCTTCATGTCGGTTATCGTGGCTACGTTCATCGGTATGAGCGGCAGCGCCGAGGAAATCATCAAGGACCGTGCCCTGCTCAAGCGCGAGAAGTTCCTGCGCCTGTCCTACGGCAGCTACATCTGGTCGAAGATGGTGTTCATGGCAGGCGTCTCGTTGCTACAGACGCTCCTTTTCATCCTCGTCGGCAACGCTATCATGGGTCTGCACGGTCTGTTCTGGTCGTGGTGGCTGGTGCTTTTCGTGACGGCTTTCCTCTCCAATCTGGTGGGCTTGCTGCTCTCGCAATGCCTCAGTTCGGTGGTGGCCATCTACATCAGCATTCCACTGTTGCTGATTCCTCAGATCCTGCTGTGCGGCTTGGTGGTGAGCTTCTCCGACCTGACCCCCAAGAGCACTACGGGCAACACGCCGCTCATCGGCGACCTCATCCCATCGCGCTGGTCGTACGAGGCGTTGGCGGTGACGTCCTTCACGGACAACCTCTACGAGCGCTCGTTCTTCGAATGGGACAAGGCCAAATACGAGAATCAGTACTACCATGCCGGTCTGCTCGACGAGTTGCAGTCGCAGCTCGGAACGCAGCGCGACGAACAGCGCCGAGGCGTAGAGGTGGATCCCAATCACGCACGTGTCATCGAGACCAACCTGCCCCAGCTGACGGCGTTCTGCGGCCTGGAGCCTTATGCCGGCGACGGCAGCTACACCTCTTTATATAATTACCTGAAGGAGGCCGAGCGCGTGCTGGTGCGTCGTGGCAACGAGACCACCTTAGGACGTGACCGCCTGATGGTCAACTATATCCGCGAGCGTGGCAAGGAAGCCATGCTGGAGCTGAAGCGCAACAACTATAATCTCAAGCTGGAGGAGTTCGTCATGGGCGCAGACCAAGGCCGGCTGCTCGATATCGTCGACGGCTATGCCGTGCCGCGCATGAGCCTCGTCTTCCTGACACCTCAGAGTCGCATCGGACGCGCACCCTTCTACAGCAGCGAGAAGATTGTCGGTTCGTGGCACATCAAGACGCTCTGGTTCAACGTCGCCGTGCTGCTGCTCATGTGTGTCGTCGTGGCCTTGGCGCTTCTGACCGACTGCCCTGGCCGCTACTTGCGGAAACGTGACGAGTGAAGCCTAAAGCCTTTTCTCTCTTATGAAATAGAATATTAAGTTAACAACAGTAATAATCAATTAAAAAACAAAGCAAAGATGAAGAAACTATCTATCGTGGCTGTGGCATTTGCCGCAGTACTCTTCGCAGCTTGCGGAGGCAACAAGAAACCTCAGACTGTCCAGGAAACAGAGGACATCAAGACTTTCGAACAGGAGCAGATCGAGGCCAGCATCAAGCTGAACGTCGATAGCCTGGCAACGGCCATGGCACAGCTCAAGCAGCTTCCCATCACCGAGAAGAACGGCATGGTTGTGCTGACCGACGAGGAGCGTCAGGTGAAGCCCACCTACCTCATGGAACCCGCTGTGGCGGAAAACACCACCACGCTGTCCCAGAAGTATCGTGTGCTGAGCGCCATGCAGGTTGACAAGGAGATTGCCGAGCTCTACGGTATGCCGACAGCCGAGTACGACAACGAGATTGCCAAGCTGCTCGTTGACATCAACGACCCCTCCTTCAAGGTCATCTCCGAGAGCGACGGCATCTACGAAGCTTCGCAGGAACTGTACAAGGCCATGGACGAGAACGGACGCATCAACTTCTACTGGCAGATCGTTGCCACGTCGCTTGTGGAACAGATGTACGTCATCTCTCAAAACAGCGAGAAGTTCCTGGCTTCTTTCGACGACGATGCTGCGGCCAACGTCACCATGCGCATCGTGCTCATCCAGGATGCCATCGAACGTCTGACCAACTACGACCCCGAACTCATCGCCGTAGCTGACGCCATCGAACCCCTTAAGGTGATCAATGCTGTCAGCGTTGAGGAGTTCAGAACTCAGCTCAACGAAGCAGCTCCTCAGATCGAGGCTGCCCGCACAGCGCTGGTCATGGAATAATACAAGAAAAAGAGGGAGTGACTCCCTGCAACGCAACGAGGGGCGATGCTACACGGCACCGCCCCTCGTTGTTGCGTTATGGGAGTGATAGAGCCTATGGGTCCCGATCGCACGTTACTTGAGCTCAAACAGGTTGATGAATCCCGTCATGGTGAACACGCTGCGGATGTCGTCGTTCATGTTGGCGATGTACACGTGGCTGCCTTTGGGTTTGGCATTCTTGAGCACGCTCAGGAAGAGGCGCAGGCCGCTCGAGGAAATGTAGGCCAGGTTGGAGCAATCGAGGATAATGTCGCGGCCATTACTGTCAAGCAGCGGTTTGAGATCCTGTTCGGTCTGAGCCGCCGCGGCCGTGTCCAGACGGCCGTCGAAGAGTGCAACCATCGCGCCGTCTTGTTCTTTTACAATTGTGTTCATTTTGTTGTTAATATGTTAAAGTTATTTTTCAGTCTTTTGCAGGTTCTTGCGCAGGGTCAGAATGTTCTGATCGTTGATGCGCTCGTAGTTGATGGAGTCCATGATCTGGCGCACCAGGAATATGCCGAGGCCTCCTACGGGGCGTTCCTCAGCTGAGAGCGTCACGTCAGCCTCGCCCTTCACCGTGGGGTCGAAGGGAACGCCGCTGTCGGTGATGACGAATTTCAAGCGTATGTCGTTGACCTGCGCCTCGATGTGTATCTTGCCCTCCGTGCCAGCAGGGTAGGCATAGTTCATCACGTTGACGACAGCCTCCTCCAGCGCGAGATTCATCTGCATCGTCGTGCCCATATCGAAGCCTAAAGCTTCGCAGATCTCGTCCACAAATTCAGCCAGCTGCGGCACCGTCTGCACGTCGTTGGGCAGGTCGATACTGCGTTGCAGGCGTTCCTCGCGTTCGTGCTTCGTGTAGCGTATGGCCAGCATCGTCAGGTCGTCGCTCTGTTCGGCATCGCCCACGAAGGTTTCCACGGCAGCCGTCATGCGCTTGAGCATGAGGCTGGGTTGCTGGTCGTCGGGCGTCGTCAGCGTGCGTGCAAGCTTTTCTACGCGCTCTAAGCCAAAGAGTTCGTTGTCCTTGTTCGTCGCTTCCGTCAGGCCGTCGGTGTAGAGGAAGATGGTGGTCTGAGGGTTGATGAGCATCTCCTGACTCTTGTATTTCCAGCCGGCCATCACGCCGATGGGGATATTAGCCTCCACGGGCAGCTTCGATTCACCATTGCCGATGAGCAGCGGAGCATCGTGGCCTGCATTGCTGTAGTACAGGCGCCCAGTGGGCAAGTCAAGGACACCCACGAAAAGGGTGACGAACATATTCGAATCGTTGTCGGGTGACAGCGCCTCGTTGATGGTCATCAGGATGCGGTCGGGGGCTGACTCGTGGGCTGAGACAGTGCGGAAATGGGTTCGCATGACGGCCATCACCAACGAAGCTGGCACGCCCTTGCCGCTGACGTCGCCGATGCAGAAGAAGAGCTTCTCGTCGCGGATGTAGAAGTCGTAGAGGTCGCCGCCTACAGCTTTGGCAGGCGTCAGCGAACCGAAGACCTCGATGTCGTCGCGCTCAGGGTAGGGTGGAAATATCTTCGGCAACATCGCCATCTGAATGTTGCTTGCTATGCGCAGCTCGCTCTCGATGGAAGCTTTGGTGGCGTTGGCCTCTTGAAGCTTCTTGAAGCTGCGGCCAGCGCGGGCGATGATGAAGGCCAGCAGGCCCAGACACACCAGCATCATCAACATCAGGTTGAAGCCTATCTGGCGCAGGGTGTAGTAGATCTCGCGGTCGCTGCATACGATAGCCATCGACCAGCCAGTGGAGCCCACGACGGGAGCGAAGAAAACGTAGTTCTTATTGCCTTTATCGTCCTTCACCGTAGCCTGTCCGCTCTTGCCTGACATCATCTGCTGGTTGACGAATCGGGCTGACGTATCCTTGATCTGCGAGGAGGCGTCCTGTATGTTTTGCCGCATTACCAGGCTCTCAACAGGGCAGGCCATAATTTGTCCCTGACGCGAGATCATCAGGCTGAAGGACGACGGGTAGATGGGGTGCGCGTTGATCACGTCGCTCAACCAGTCAACCGACACGTCGGCTCCCACAATGGCTACGATGCGTCCCGTGGCATCGCGCAGGGGCTTGGTGAAGGAGCAGAGCATCATATTGGCTCCGGCTTCGTCGAAATAAGGTTCTGTCCAAACGCCCTTTCCCTCAGCAATCGTACGCTTGTACCAGTCGCTCTCGAGATAGTCGTGCTGCTCTGAGCCGATCTGGTGGTGAGAGAACGTTCCGTCGTCGTTGCGACCAACGTAGAGCTCGTACCATCGTCCGTGCTGTGGGAAGTAGTCGGGGGCGTAACCAATGCCCATGCCCACCAGATTGGGGCTGTGCGTCAGCAGCTGATCGCAGATGGTGTAGAGCTCGTCGGGCGAGTTCACGTGCTGTTCCATCAGCCACGCCGTGTTCTCGATGGCTACCTCGATGGAGTTGAGCACGCCGTGAATCTCCAGACTCTTGGCACGCAGCTCTGACTGCGCGCGGTGCTCCACCTCATCCCGGATACCTTTCTGGGCGAACAAGTACTGTATCACCGAAGTCGCTTCGATGAACACGGCGGCAGTTATGATGATAGCCAACGAGGATCTGGCACGAAGCGCCTGCCACCAATCGCTGAGGAAAAGCTTCTTCATATAAAGTGAGAATTTTAGGTGTAGAATACTGTTGTGAGCGCGCAAAGGTAGTCATTTTTGAGGTAACTAGACCCATAAAAAGCAAGAAAAATAAAGTTTTGCATATCATTTCTTGGATTTTTTGTATCTTTGCCGCCGAAATCATGAGCTTTGCTCATTCTTCATTCAGCGAGCGAAAAGAATATGATAAGGAAAGCAGACAAAAGAGACATTGAGGGAATCGTGGCACTTCTGCATCAGGTGAATATGGTGCATTATGAGAAACGTCCCGATTTGTTCAAACCCTACACGACAAAGTATGACGAGGAGGAACTCCTGGCCCTGTTGAACGACGACAGCAAACCCATCTTCGTGTACGACGACGGAGGGGTAGTCGGACACGCCTTCTGCCAGATTGCCGAGATTCGTGACCACCGCTTGCTGCAGGACATCAAGACGCTGTATATCGATGATATCTGCGTTGACGAGAAACAGCGCGGTCATCACATCGGACAGGCTTTGTACGAGTTCGTCCGCGATTATGCACGTTCCATTGGTTGCTATAATATCACCCTCAATGTGTGGGAGGGCAATGATCCGGCATTGGCTTTCTACAAAAACATGGGCATGCAGGTGCAGAAAACAGGTATGGAAACGATCTTGTGATAGACATGGGATCGAATAATCAACGTTAATCATTTAATCCTTAAAAAAAGAACGAAAATGAAAGAACAAGTTTTACAGGCCATGCGCGAGGCAGGAAAGCCCGTGTCGGCAGGCGACGTGACCAAGGCACTGGGTGCCGACCGTAAGGAAGTGGACAAGGCTTTTGCCGAGTTGAAGAAAGAGGGTGCCATCGTGTCGCCCGTTCGCTGTAAGTGGGAGCCTGCCAAATAAGAAATGGACCGCAGTCAGGAAATCATTCGTACCAGTTGGATAGGCATTGCCGCCAACGTGCTGCTTGCGGGCTTTAAGGCCGCCGTAGGCATGCTGGCCAGTTCGGTGGCCATCGTGATGGACGCCGTCAACAACCTGAGCGATGCGCTTTCGAGCGTCATCACCATTGTCGGCACAAAGCTCTCACAACGACCTGCCGACCGCAAGCATCCCTTCGGCTTTGGGCGCATCGAGTATTTCAGCGCCATCATCATCGCCGTCATCGTGCTCTCGGCTGGTATCACCTCGCTCATCGAATCCGTCAAGAAGATTTTCAACCCGACGGAGCCCGAGTACACGACGACGACACTCGTGGTCATCGTGGTAGCCATCGTGGTGAAGCTGGTGCTGGGACAATACGTGAAGCGTAAGGGCGAGCAGCTGAAGAGCGACGCGCTGATCGCCTCGGGTTCGGATGCCCTGTTCGATGCCGTCATCACCCTCGCCACGCTCGTCTCGGCAGGTGTCATGCTGCTATTGGGCGTATCGCTCGATGGCATCCTCGGCGCGCTGATCTCTCTGGTCATCATCAAGGCTGGTATCGAGATGCTGGCGTCTCCCGTCAACGAATTGCTGGGCACAAGCATCCCTGCTGAACTCACCAGTGAGATTAAGAAAGAGGTATCTGACTTTGAGGGCGTGCATGGCGTGTTTGATCTCATCATCAATAACTATGGTCCAGATGTCAGGATCGGCTCGCTGCACATCAACGTCTATGACACGATGTCGGCTCACGAGATTCACGCCTTGACGCGCAGGATTTCAACGTTTCTCTTCGAGCGTCACGGCATCATCATGACCGTGGGCGTTTATGCCATAGCTACAGGCAGCAACCGTCGTGCAGCGCTTCAGACTAAGGTCATACAGACGCTCTCAGCCCACGAAGAGATCGTTCAGGTACACGGTTTCCTCTACTCGGAGAAAGACATGCTGTTGTCCGTTGATGTCGTTCCTGACCTCTCCGTCCATGACGATGCAGCGCTTATCAGTCAGCTGACGGATGAGGTAAAGCCACTGGCACCTGAGATGCAGGTCGTCATCGTTGTGGACCACAACTATTGCGAATAAGGATTCCTTTGAAACGACTGGTGACCATACTCGTTTGCCTGGCCCTGATGGCGTTGACCGTCAGGGCGCAGGACGAGTTTGATGTAGCTGCAACCACGAGCATGAATGAAGTCGTGGTCGTGGCTGATGGGATGTCGTTTGAGGAGTACTTGGTAAAACAGGTGCTCGAGAATGCCAAGCCCCTGAAGGAGCATGTGAAGCTGTTGCGTTACACGGTGACGACAAGCATGGATAAGGACATCGACCTCAAGAAGATGCCCAAACGCAGGACCATCACCTTTGCCGCCAAATTGGCGGGCTACGGACAAATCGTGTCTGCATTGTTGGAACACAAGCAGTTCGGCATCACCATGGCTGAAGATGTGCTGTTCTACGACGGCACGATGTCAACATCCAATTCGCGCATCATCGAGATGAAGCAGCAGCTCACAGACAAGCAGGTGAAATCCTTCCTGAAGCATGACCGGATGATGAGGGTCAACATCTTCGACAAGTTCTATGCGAAGGTGCGCAGCAAGGCTAAGGAGCTCAAGAAGAAATACCAGAAGAAGCAGCAAACAGGCATGCGCTATCTCGGCAGTTACACCGCCGAGGGGAGACTGATCTACAAGGTGAAGCTTGATAACCTGACGGTACACATCGTCGATGGCTGCTGGCAGATCAAGGCCATGGACTATGCCGAAGGACAGAACATGATGCATTTTGAGTGCAAGGAAGTCCGCCCGGACTTGTTCGTGCTCTCGAAGGGCACTGTCCGACTGTATATCGACCGCCGGAAATGGCCTACCGGCTATGTCAATATGCAAACGACTTATGTATATAAATAAGTTATAAGGTTTTGAGGTCGTGAGGTCGTTTCGTTAACAGTGACCTTAAAACCTTAAAACCTTATAATCTTAAAACCTTATAACCTTAAAACCTTAAAACCTTATAACCTTATAATCTCACGACCTTATGAGTTCATGGAGATGAGGAACTCCTCGTTGGTCTTGGTGCCTTCGAGGCGGCTCTTGAGTTCGTTCATGGCCTCGATGGGGTTCATGTCGGAGAGGAACTTGCGGAGGATCCACATGCGGTCGAGCGTGGTCTTGTCGTGCAACAGGTCGTCGCGACGCGTAGAGCTGGCGACGATGTTCACGGCGGGGAAGATGCGCTTGTTGGCCAATGTGCGGTCGAGCTGCAACTCCATGTTGCCCGTGCCCTTGAATTCCTCGAAGATGACCTCGTCCATCTTGCTGCCCGTGTCGATGAGTGCTGTGGCGATGATGGTGAGCGAACCACCGCCTTCGATGTTGCGTGCTGCGCCGAAGAAACGTTTGGGCTTCTGTAGCGCGTTGGCATCGACACCACCTGTGAGGATCTTTCCGCTGGCAGGAGCGGCAGTGTTGTAGGCACGTGCCAGACGTGTGATGCTGTCGAGGAAGATGACGACGTCGTGACCGCATTCCACCATGCGCTTGGCTTTCTCGAGCACGATGCCGGCAATCTTGACGTGGCGGTCGGCAGGCTCGTCGAAGGTAGAGGCGATGACCTCGGCGTTGACGGTGCGTGCCATGTCAGTTACTTCCTCGGGGCGTTCGTCTATGAGCAGCATCATGAGGTAGGCTTCGGGATGGTTGGCAGCGATGGCGTTAGCAATCTCTTTCATAAGGATGGTCTTACCCGTCTTGGGCTGAGCCACGATGAGTGCGCGCTGTCCCTTGCCGATAGGCGAGAAGAGATCGACGATGCGTACGCTGATGGGGTCGTTGTAGCCGCGGCAGAGCTTGAACTTCTCGTCAGGGAAAAGCGGGGTGAGGTGTTCAAAGGCCTGGCGGTCGCGAATGCGCACGGGGTTGACGCCGTTGACGCTGTCGATGCTGGCGAGGGGGAAGTATTTCTCGCCTTCACGCGGTGGACGGATAGCGCCTTCCACGACATCGCCCGTCTTCAGGCCATATTGCTTGATCTGCTGCTGGCTGACATAGACATCGTCGGGGCTGGAAAGATAGTTGTAGTCGGAGGAACGAAGGAATCCCCAACCATCGGGCGTTGTCTCGAGCACGCCTTCAGCTTTGACGAGGTCGCCGAAATCATAGTGGGCGGGAGGCTCAGGAGCTGCTTTCGCAATGGGCTCAGACTTCTGGTCTGCGAAGTTGGAGGCCGTGACGTCATTGAGATTCTGCAGATAGGTCGGTTCTTCGATGTCATGAGGCTCGTCCATGAGTCCGTAAGGCTCCACTTCGGGTTCCTCTGGAATCGACTGAATGATGACAAAGTCAGGTTCGTCGGCATTGAAGAAAGCCTCAACTTCCTCGGGCGTAAAGGGTTGCTCATTGAAGGGCTTCTCGCCCATGGGGTTCATCGCTGCTGGCTGATTCTCTGCGGGTTCCGGAGTTATAGCCTTTTCAGCTGCGTCTATGGTCGCAGGCTCTGGCTGCTGTTGTGGCTCCTTATCGTTGTCCTCAAAGAGTTTCAATTCGGCCGCTTTGGCAGCAGCTTCCATGGCCTCCTTCTCGGCCTTTGACTTACGTCCGCGCTTTTTGGGTGCCGGTGCCGCTTCAACTACAGGTGCTATGACGGGAGTCGGTTCTGCCGCCTCCTGAACGGGCTGCGCTTCAGCCGCGGGTGCAGCCTTCTTGGCTTCTTTCTCCTTCTTCTCGGCTTTCTTCACTTTCTTGGTGGCACTCTTAGCCGCTTCCTCGAGTTCCGAGAGCGAATCCTGCGTAGCCTGTGATGAAGCCATGGCAGCCGCCTCGGCTTTAGGCTTACGTCCGCGCTTCTTGGGCTTCTGCTCAGGCTCGGCAGGGTTTTGAGTGAGTTCAGCTTCGATGATATTATATATCAATTCCAGTTTTTCTGTGTCTTTCTTTGTTGAAATGCCTAACGCTTTGGCAATGCCCGTTAATTCCTCGATGGGCAATGCCTCAAGTTCAATCTTTGTGTGCATAGTATTGATGAGAATATAATAAGGTTTAAGCAACCTTAATCAATAAATCAAAGTGAAAAGATGTAATAAAAATGGTGGAAACTACAAACGGATAGACCGCTCAAACGGCTAATCCTTCATAAATTCGAGTGCAAAGGTACACTTTTTCGTTGAAACAGCAAGCGTTTTTCGCTTTTTTTGTGTAATTTCGCGGCGAAAAAGTAATTCATGGCAGCTGTTAATCCCTATCTGCAAGTCGAAAAGCTAAGTTTTGCTGTCGGCGACAAGACGCTTTTCCACGATATTAGCTTTGGTATCGCGGAAGGGCAGCATGTGGGGTTGATAGCGCAGAACGGTACAGGCAAGACATCGTTGCTGAACATCCTTTCCGGGCACGAGGAACCAGAGAGCGGAACGGTCACGTATCGACGCGATCTCCGCGTGGCATACCTGGAGCAGACGCCAGTCTTCCCAGAAGAGATGACGGTGATGGAGGCGTGTCTCTGGCATTGCAAGGAGGAGCCACGACGCATACAGGAATACCTGACCAAATTGAAAATCACGGACCACGACCAGCCTATCAGCCAGCTGTCGGGTGGTCAACTCAAACGAGTGGCGCTGGCCAATGTCCTATGTCAGGAACCTGACCTGCTGATCCTCGACGAGCCGACGAATCACCTGGACTTGCAGATGATCGAGTGGTTGGAGACCTATTTGTCGCGCTCGTATATGACGCTGCTCATGGTGACGCACGACCGCTATTTCCTCGACCGCGTGTGCAACCTCATTCTCGAGTTGGACAACGAAACACTCTACACGTACCGTGGCAACTACGAATACTATCTTGAGAAGCGGCAGGAGCGCATCGACGTGACCAATGCTGAGATAGCGCGTGCCAACAATCTCTACCGCACGGAGCTGGATTGGATGCGAAGGATGCCGCAGGCCCGAGGACATAAGGCACGCTATCGCGAGGAGGCTTTCTACGACCTTGAACGCAAGGCTAAGCAGCGCGTGACGGAGGAGGCTGTGTCCATTCAACTCAACAGCACCTACATCGGCTCGAAAATCTTCGAGGCTGAATATGTGAGCAAGACGTTCCCTGCAGACCCCAATAATCCGGCGAGCACAGAGAAAGTGATACTCAAGGATTTCTACTACAATTTCTCGCGCTACGAGAAAATGGGCATCGTTGGTGCCAATGGAACAGGCAAATCGACGTTCATCAAGATGCTCCTGGGTTTGGTGAAGCCAGATAGCGGCCGCTTCGTCATCGGCGAGACAGTGCGTTTTGGCTATTTTTCGCAAGAAGGGATGGCGTTTGACCAGGAGATGAAGGTCATCGATGCCGTGCGCCGCGTGGCAGAATACGTGGACTTGGGCGGCGGACGCCATCTGACAGCTATGCAGTTCCTACAGCATTTCCTGTTCACGCCGCTGCAACAGCAGAACTATATCTACAAGCTTTCCGGTGGCGAACGACGCAGGCTCTATCTGTGTACGGTGTTGATGCAGAACCCCAATTTTCTCATTCTCGACGAACCTACGAACGACCTCGATATCGTGACGCTGAACATTCTCGAAGACTACTTGAAGAACTTCAAGGGCTGCGTCATCGTGGTGAGCCACGACCGCTACTTCATGGATAAGGTCGTTGATCATCTCTTGGTGTTCGAGGGCGACGGCTGCATCAAGGATTTTCCCGGCAACTATACGCAATACAGGAACCGCCCCAATTCCGACACGTCCCAAGAGGGGAGGGGAGAGGCTGGTACAAAGAAACAGCAGGAAGAGAAACGAGTAAAGCGAGGCGCTCCCAATGATGGGGGTACGAGGAGTGGGGCTCGATTAACATACAAGGAGCAGAAGGAGTTGGAGGCTCTCGAAAATGAGATTGCTAAACTCGAAAACGAAAAGAAAGAATTGGAGGCAGCGCTGTGCAGCGGCACACTTTCAGTGGTAGAACTGACCGAGAAAAGCAAACGACTGCCTGCCCTGCAAGAAGAACTCGACGAGAAGGAAATGAGATGGCTGGAACTGGAGGAGATAAGGGATAAGAGTTGAGAGTTGAAAGTTGAAAGTTGAGAGTTGAAAGTTGAGAGTTGAAAGTTGAGAGTTGAAAGTTTAAAGTTAACAAGATATGTTTATAGACAAAAAAGTAATGGACGAACTGATGCAGAAGGCACAGGAAAGTCCGCGATTGAGAATGAACCTTGACCTTCGGACAACACCCGAGGATCAGTCGCAGCGTATGTTGAACGCCATGCTGCCAGGCACCGTACTGCCTATTCATCGTCATATGGTGAGCACGGAAGTGGTGGTGATGCTTCGTGGAAGGATGGATGAGGTGTTCTTTGATGACGAGGGCCGCGAGACGGAGCGTTTCCACCTCGACGCCAATACGGACAACCGTGGACTGAGCATTCCGCTCGGACAATGGCACACGGTGGAGGTTTTCGAACCTACGGTGATTCTCGAGGCAAAGGACGGACCCTATGTTCCTCTCTCGCCCGATGACGTGTTGACGGTTTAAGCCTCAGCTGTTGCTTGCTTTGTAATTGCTTGGGCTACGGTGAAGGCCGTGGTCCAGGCAGCTTGGAAATTGAATCCGCCCGTGATACCGTCGATGTCGAGCAGTTCGCCAGCAAAGAAGAGACGAGGACGATGGCGGCTCTCGAGCGTAGAGGGATTCACGGCTGCGAGACTGACACCGCCGCAGGTGACGAATTCGTCCTTGAATGGAGCTCGCGAAGCGATGTCGTAGGTGTCGGCAGTGAGCGTTGCAACAAGGCGATTCAAGCTTTTCTTGGAGAGATCCGCAGGAAATGGTAACGATGCTGTTTGCGGCATCGCTTTCTGCAAAAGATAGTTCCAGAGACGGGAGGGGAGGTCGAAGGGATGAAGATGCGTGAGCTGTTTGCGAGGATGGGCGGCAAAATAATCGTTGAGTTCTTGACGCACCTGCTCTTCGTTCATTGACAACCAGTTGACGGCCAGCGGAGCGTGGTATTCGCGTTCTGCAAGATAGCGGGCGGCATAGCTGGACAGTTTGAGGATGGCAGGACCGCTCATGCCCCAATGGGTGATGAGCAACGGACCATGAGCATTCAGCTTCGTGCCAGGTAGGAAAGCGGTGACCTCGTCCACGACAGTGCCCATGAGATCATGCAGGGCGGAATCTGCGACGCTGAAGGTGAACAGCGATGGAACAGGAGGCTCTATCTCATGACCGAGGTCGGCGAGCCATCGAAGGTTGTCCATGCAGGGCTGACCACCGGTGGTGACTACGATGAAATCGAAACCGGCAAGGTCATCGATGGCGCGAATCTCAACGCCTGTCTTCATCTCAACGCCAAGCCGTCGGCAATGGGTGAGGAAACAGCCGATGATGGCCTGCGAGTCCTGAGCAGCTGGAAACACACAATGATCATCCTGCACCACAAGCGGCACGCCATGGCCCTCGAACCAGACATAGGCATCGCGTTGGTCGAAGCCTTTCATGAGGCGTTTCATCAGACGATGGCCACGGGGATACACCTGGCTGAGGTCGCTGACCTCCTCGAAGGTATTGGTGCAGTTGCAACGGCCACCGCCAGACACCTTGACTTTACGCAGCACATGCTGGCTTCGCTCGAAGATGGTGACGTCCATCTGCGGGCACATCTCCTTGAGATTGATGGCAAGGAAGAAGCCTGCGGCCCCACCTCCGACGACGGCTGTTCTCATCACTTGCGTGCGCGTTCCTTAATAATTCCGTGACGATAGGCGTAGAGCAGTTCTTTCAGTTCCTCAATCTGTGATTGTAGCTCGCGTCCCTTGTCGGTGTCGCGGACGCGCAGACGGCGACCGCTCAGCTCAACAATCTGCTTGGAACTGACGATGTCAGTGCCTCGGCTTATGGCATCATCAGCACTCTCGAAGGGTTCATGCTGGATAAGTTCGAAGCCGCGGCTATGGAACACGAGTGTGTAGCCGGCGATGCCCGTGGTGTCGTGATAAGCTTTGGACAAGCCGCCGTCGATGACCATCAGTTTGCCGTTGGCTTTGACTGGACTCTCGCCGCCCGCCACGCGGACTGGTACGTGACCATTGATGATGTGGCGATGCTTGCCCTGCACGCCAAAGGCATCGAGGATGCGGTTGCACACCTGTTCGTCGTCGCGCAGAAGATAGTAGTAACCTTTTCGTTCTTCGTGCGTTGACTTGTCGCGGAGGAAATAACGCTCGAAGGTTGCCATACGGTCCTTGTCGAAGAGTGGCGAGTCCTGTCCGCACCAGAGATACCAGAAATAGTCGCGGGCAAAACGTTTCTCCTCGCGGGGCGTATCGGCGTTGAAGGCAGCACGCATGGTCATGCCGATGTGGTGTAATAGATCACGGCCGCTAAAGCGCTGTCCGTTTAGATCAACCTCCTTGAGCGACCCGTCGGCATTCAATGGCACGCTGGCGTGGAAGAGCAGGTTGCCGTTGTAAATGGCGTACATGCAACCATGAGTGAAGAGGCATTTGACATGCTTCTGCAGTTTGTCGCTTACGCGGAACGAATGGTGAAGCTGGCGAACCAATTCAGCTTCCTCGGCAGTGAGGTCGAAGGGATGAGCCGGGTCAAGCGTGGGGAAGAACGTGTCGGTCATTTCATACTCGATGCCGTTGCGAACGAACACGCCGCGCTGCTTGTCAATACATTGAAGCACCAAACGATCCTCCATGTGCCATTCGGGTCGTCGCTGAATCATCTGTGCTTCCAGCTTGAACTGAATGATCGAGATGGCCTTGTGCATCTGTGCGATGAGGCGTCGTGTCTTCTCGTTGTGGGTCGTATCGTCCTTGTCCAAGCGAGGCCCGAAGAGGTCGCAGGGGTCGCTGGCATAGGTCTCCATAGCGAAGGTGGCGAGGGGTACGAGGTTAATGCCGTAGCCGTCCTCGAGCGTTTGCATATTGCCGTAGCGCAACGACAGGCGTAGGACATTGGCAATACAGCAGTCGTTGCCGGCAGCAGCGCCCATCCATAGTGCATCGTGGTTACCCCATTGGATGTCGAAGCTATGATGTTCGCAAAGGCGATCCATGATGATATGCGCTCCTGGGCCGCGGTCGAAGATGTCGCCGAGGATATGCAGCTGATCTACAGCCAACTGCTGGATGACGGTAGCCAAGGCGATGATGAAAGCATCGGCTCTTCCTGTAGCCACAATACTTTCAATGATGCCGTCGAAGTAGGCGTGTTTGTCATCGTCGGAGGGCGACTCATGAAGCAGTTCTTCGATGATATAGGCAAACTCCATCGGCAGGGCCTTGCGCACCTTTGAGCGGGTGTATTTCGAGCTAACGCTTTGGCACACGCGAATCAAGCGCTGCAGCGTGGTGGAGTAGAAGGACTCATTCATCAATGCCGAATCATCCATCTTCTGGTTTTTGATAATCTGCAGCTTCTGTTCGGGGTAATAGATGAGGGTGCAAAGCTCACGTATTTCATCCGATGAGAGGCTGTCGGCATACAACTCCTTGACTTTGCGCTTGATATTACCTGATGCGTTTTTCAAGATATGAAGGAATGCCTCGTACTCGCCGTGGATGTCGGCCATGAAATGCTCAGTTCCTTTGGGCAGGTTGAGAATAGCCTCCAAGTTGATGATCTCGGAGGAGGCTGCTGCAATATTGGGAAAGCTCTGAGAGAGCAGTTGCAACACGCGAAAGTCTGCGTCAATGCGGTCTTCTATGGACATGGAGAGTGGATAGTTCTTCGCTGAGCGAAGCGTCGCAAGCGCCGAGCGGAAAGTTAAGAGCGAAAAGTTCTTAGCAAGCGCTGGGCAAGAGGGTTAAACGTTGAATGTTTAAAGTTTAAAGCACGCCATTCGCCTTCGGTACGATGGTCAGCCAACTTTAGTCCAAGCTCTTCAGCTTTGCTTACGAGCAGTGGGACATCGGCTTCGTAGAAACCGGAGAGGAGCAAGTGGCCGTCTGGTTTCAGTTTGGAGGCGAAGACGGGGAGGTCGGCGAGGAGGATATTGCGGTTAATGTTAGCCATCACGATATCCACGGGCGGACATGCTTTGAGACGGCGCACATCACCTTGGGTGATCTCTGCGGGATAGGTATCGGTGACGTAAGTTGATTCGGGCGAGAAGCCTTCGTAGGGAGAAGCTCGATAGCCGTTCAGTTCGAAGTTGTCCTGGGCATTGCGCACGCTCCACTCGTCGATATCGTAAGCATAGACGTGCTTGGCACCTAACTTGATGGCGGCGAGACTAAGCACGCCTGTGCCACAACCGGCATCGACGACGACCTGATGACTTAGATCCAACGAGGCCAGCATGGCAATCATCATACGTGTCGTGGCGTGCTCACCGCTGCCGAAAGCCTGACGAGGGATGATTTTGAAGCTTTCCCCGTTGGGCAGCTCTATCGGCTCAAACTGGTGCTCGGCTTCCCAGGTGGCGTTCCAGTTCTCGTCGGGTGCTTCGGCACATGTGAAGGTGATGGACGTGTCGGGCATGGGAAAGTCGGCCACGAGTGCCTGAATGGCAGCTTCGTCGTACTGCTCCTGCTGCACGTACGCCGTGAGCCCCTCGTCGTTAGGCACAAACGTGTCGCAGCCTACATCGGCTAACAAGGCGGCCAGCACATCTGCCGCCGCCTCGTTGTTAGGGGTTATTCCGAAAGACAGTTCGAAGTATTTCATTTCCTTTACTCTTCGGCTTCCTTGTTGTCCTTCTTGCTGTCGGCAGTGCCTTTCACTTCGGGCTTAGCCTTGTAGCGCTTGTTGAGTCCTGCCACGACTTCATCGGTGATGTCGAATTGTTTGTTGGCCAGCAGGATATTATCGCCCTGGCGCGAGAAAATGTAGTCGTACTTCTTCGTCTTGTTGTACACCTTCAGGAAAGCCTGGATGGAATCACGCAGCTCTTCGTTGAGCTTGGCGTTCTCGATGGCCAGCTCGTTGGTGAGGCGCTGGTCAAGTTCAGCGAGGTCCTGCTGTTCCTTGGCCAACTGATTCTGTGCGCGTTCGAGCTCGTCGCGGGTGGTGAAACCATTGCTCTCGTACTTCTTCTGGAGCGCATTGGCGTGCTGCTGCAGCTGGCGTTGCTTTTGGGCGAGCGTGTTGGCAGCGTTTTCGCCCTTCTTGTTGAGCAGGAGGTTGTAGTCCTTGCAGAACTGGTACTGGCTCATCAGGCTGTCCACTTCGACGTAGGCAATCTTCAGGCCTGTAGGTTCAACTTCGACGGTAGCTTCGTCAGCGCCATCGACTTCTTTCTGATTGTTGCAAGCCGTCAGTGCGAACATGGCACCGATGGCGATGAAAAGAATTTTCTTCATTTGTTATTTATATGATGTTTCAACTTTCCTCTCCTTCGCATGTGGCCTGTGTGCCAGCTGATGCCGCTCAATGGCGTCCATGCTCTCGACGCAATGAATCCCGCGTTCACGCATGGCCTTTGAAGCGCCGATGTGGGTCATCGGTCCACGGCTGTCGCCCTTGAAAATGAGCTTTGCGGACAGGAGTAGCACCGCAAAAGCAACGATTCCGAGTGTTATGAGCAATAATTTAAGCATCGTATGCGTTCTTTTATTGAAGATTCTTTGGTCAGAAACGAGGTTTCTTGTACCTTTGCAGTGCAAAAGCTGTGCAAAGATACGGCAAAAAGATTAGCTACGCATCGTTATCAACAGACTTTAACCTAAATTAGCAATATTCAAATGGAAAAGAATGTACTTCAACCTGCCAGCGTGTTCGAGATGTTTGCTCGCATCAACGCTGTTCCGCGTCCTTCCAAGCGTGAGGAAAAGATGATTGCCTTCCTCAAGGATTTCGGCATCAGCCTCGGCCTCGAAACAAAAGTCGATGAAACCGGTAACGTGCTCATCCGCAAGCCTGCAAGTCCAGGCATGGAAGACCGTCCCGTGGTCATCCTGCAGAGCCACATGGACATGGTTTGCGAGAAGAACAACGACGTCGAGTTCGATTTCGACAAAGATGCCATCCAGACCTACGTGGACGGCGAATGGATGAAAGCCCGCGGCACAACCCTTGGTGCTGACGACGGCATAGGCTGTGCCATGGAGATGGCTATACTTGCCGACAACACCTTGAAGCATGGTCCGCTGGAGTGTGTCTTCACGCGCGACGAGGAGACGGGTCTCACCGGTGCCGAAGGGATGCAACCCGGTTTCATGACCGGACAGCTGCTCATCAACCTCGATTCTGAGGACGAGGGTGAACTCTTCGTCAGCTGCGCCGGAGGTTGCCGCACGGCTGCCACTTTCCGCTTCACTCCAGAGGCTGCTCCGGCTGATGCTTTCTTCCTGCGCCTCACCATCAAAGGTCTCACCGGCGGACACAGCGGTGACGATATTGACAAGAAGCGTGCCAATGCCAACAAGCTGCTTGCCCGTTTCCTTTACAACGGCATGAAGAAGTGGGGCTTGCGCCTGAGCGACATCCAAGCCGGTGGTCTGCACAACGCTATTCCCCGTGAAGCCAGCTGCCTCGTTTGCCTGCCTATTAAATATAAGGAACAGGCGCGCGTAGATTGGAACGTCTTTGCTGCCGAGGTCGAAGAGGAGTTCAGCGTGACGGAGAAGACCATGGAATTCATCCTTGAGAGTGCCGAGCCTGCAGCCACCGTACTGCCTGCGGACGTCAACTGCCGCCTCATCTCGGCTTTGCAGGCCGTGGACAATGGCGTCTATGCCATGAGTCAGGACATCGCACTCGTCGAGACCAGTTCCAACCTTGCCAGCATCAAGCAGGTGGAGCCCGGCGTCATCTTCGTCAACAGCAGCCAGCGCAGCTCGCTGCTCAGCAATCGTCTCAATATGGCAAACACCGTTGCCGCTGTCTTCGAGCTGGCAGGTGCCGAGGTTGAGATTGGCGAGGGCTATCCAGGATGGGCAATGAACCCCAAGAGCGAGATCCTGCGCATCGCCCGCGAGCAGTACATCCGCCTGTTCAAGAAAGAACCCGTCGTACGTGGTATTCACGCAGGTCTCGAGTGCGGTCTGTTCTCCGAGAAATATCCTGGTCTCGACATGGTCAGCTTCGGGCCTACACTCCGCGGTGTTCACTCGCCTGACGAACGCCTGCTTATCCCCACCGTCGATATGGTGTGGAAACACTTGCTTGCCATCTTGGAGAATGTATAGAAAACTCATGATATTCATCATCGCGGCGATGGGCGTAGTGCTCATTGCCTGCGATGACTATGACACCTTTACCACCGACCGTTCCTCCACCCTTACGTTCAGCAGCGACACCGTCCGCTTCGACACGTTGCTGACCACCGTTCCCTCGAGCACCAAGACATTGGCTGTTTACAACCATGGCGACCGAGGACTGCGCATCAACGAGGCACGTCTTGAGGCCGGTGCGTCCAGCCCCTTCCGTATCAACATCGACGGGCAGGACATGAGCCGCACGGTTGACAATCGTGCCACCGATTTTGAGGTACGTCGCCGCGACAGCATCATCGTGCGCATTGAAGTGACGGTGCCCGAACAGGTGGATGATTCCATCGCCCAAATCAAAGACGTGCTGCATTTCACGCTCGAGAGCGGTGTCCAGCAGAAAGTCACCCTCGTCGTCAGCGGCCGTAATGCATATTTCCTGCAGGCCTGCACGCTGACTGCCGACACCACTTTCACCGCCGGACGTCCTATCGTCGTGTACGATAGCTTGGTCGTAGCCCCCAACACGACGTTGACCCTCGATGCCGGTACGCAGCTCCTCTTCCATGAGAAAGCAGGCATGGTCGTCCATGGCACACTCATCGCCAACGGCACGCTCGAGGCACCAGTCATCCTGCGTGGCGACCGCACAGACCACATGTTCGACTACCTCCCCTACGACCGATTGCCAAGCCGATGGGAAGGGCTGACGTTCACTCGGGAGAGCCACGACAACCAGCTCACGTACCTCGACCTGCATAGTGGACTCTACGGGATTCGTTGCGACAGCACCGGCATCGACCCTCTGAAGCTGCAATTGCTGAACGCCCGCATTCATAACCTTGGCGGTAATGGCCTCGAGCTCAACCATTGTCGAGCCGAAGTGGCCAACACCGAAATCTCCAACACCCTCGGCCATTGTGCTTATGTCAACGGTGGTGATGCGCGGTTCACCCATTGTACGCTGGCTCAGTTCTATCCTCTTAGTGCCAACCGCGGCAATGCCATTCAAATCAGCAATCAGGACTCCCTGGGTTACTTCCCCCTCTATCGTGCGGACTTCATCAACTGTGTCGCCACAGGCTATGCCGACGATGTCGTGATGATGCCTTCGCTCAGCCGCGAGGATATGCCTTCAGACATGGCTGATGTCCCCATCAACTATCAGTTCGTCCATTGCTTCCTCACCACCGTTGTGCCGGAGGATGAGCTCTATACGGCACGCTTCATCGACTGCCAGATAGACACCCTCGAAGCCGACATCAACCGCGAGAAGCATTTCCAGCTCTTCGACTCCCACAACTTCCTTTACGACTTCACCCCCGTCGAGGCCTCTGCCATCCGAGGCATAGCCGACTCCACCTACACGCGTCCCTATCCTCTCGACCGCCTGGGACGAAGCCGTAAGAACGACGATGCTCCCGATGCCGGGTGCTACGAATTCTTACCCCCTTCGCAATGATACCGTGCCGGCGGCGATAGCTGCATATATCAATAAATAATAGGATAGTAGCGCAAAAACGCTCCGTCGCATCGCTGTTCTCCATTCTTTTTTTATACCTTTGCGGCGTCAAAACCATTCATCATACTATGTCCTCAACCCTGCGATTTCAAGTTGTCGGCGAGGCGTTCAAGAAACGTCCCGTGGAGGTGGCGGAGCCTAAGGAGCGGCCGTCAGAGTTCTTTGGCAAATACGTTTTCAACCGCCAGAAGATGCAGCAATTCCTGCCCGCCAGCGTGTATGAGAAGATGGTGGACGTGATAGACCATGGCGCAACCTTGGACCTGAAGACCGCTGATGCGGTGGCTGAGGGGATGAAGCGTTGGGCGATGGGACTTGGGGCTACGCATATCACCCATTGGTTCCAACCCTTGACGGAAGGCACGGCAGAGAAGCACGACGGTTTCGTCGAACACGATGGCCGTGGCGGCATGGTGGAAGAGTTCACGGGCAAGCAGCTCGTGCAGCAGGAACCCGATGCCAGTTCCTTCCCCAGTGGAGGCATACGCTCGACCTTCGAGGCCCGTGGCTACTCGGCTTGGGATCCTGCAAGCCCGGTGTTTGTGATGGGCGACACGCTGATGATTCCCACCGTGTTCATCGCCTACACGGGCGAAGCCCTGGATTACAAGGCACCGTTGAAGAAAGCCCTGCACGCCGTGGACAAGGCTGCTACCGAGGTGGCACGACTGTTCTATCCCGACGTGCAGAAAGTCATCACGAACCTGGGTTGGGAGCAGGAGTATTTCCTCGTCGATGAAGGGCTCTATGCCGCACGTCCCGACCTGCTGATGACGGGTCGCACGCTGATGGGTCACGATTCGGCGAAGAACCAGCAGATGGACGACCACTACTTCGGCTCGATTCCCGAGCGTGTGGCAGCCTTCATGAAGGACCTCGAGATTCAGGCTTTGGAGCTGGGCATCCCCTGCAAGACGCGTCACAACGAAGTAGCCCCCAACCAGTTCGAGCTGGCGCCCATCTTCGAGGAGACCAACCTGGCGGTGGACCATAACATGCTGCTGATGTCGTTGATGAAGAAAGTGGCGCGCAAGCATGGTTTCCGCGTGCTGCTTCACGAGAAACCCTTCGCGGGCATCAATGGCTCGGGTAAGCACAACAACTGGAGCCTGGCCACGGACACGGGCATCCTCCTGCACGCTCCCGGCAAGACGCCGTTGGACAACCTTCGTTTCATCACCTTCATCGTGGAAACGCTGATGGCCGTGTGGCGTCACAACGGTTTGCTGAAGGCCAGCATCGTGAGTGCCACGAATGCCCATCGCTTAGGCGCCAACGAGGCTCCGCCAGCCATCATATCGTCGTTCCTGGGCAAGCAGCTGACCGATGTCCTCGAGCATCTGGAGCAGGCTACCGACGACGAGATTTCGCTGAGCGGCAAACATGAGTTGCACTTGGGCATCCCCCAAATCCCCGAGCTCCTCATCGACAACACCGACCGCAACCGCACCTCGCCCTTTGCCTTCACGGGAAACAGGTTTGAGTTCCGTGCCGTAGGTGCTGAGGCCAACTGTGCCAGCGCCATGATTGCGCTGAACGCGGCTGTTGCTGAATCGCTTATGGATTTCAAGGCACGCGTAGACCGGCTCATCGCTCAGGGCGTGGACACGTTGAAAGCTGTGCTCACCGTCGTGCGTGAGGACATCAAGACCTGCAAGCCCATTCACTTCGAGGGCAATGGCTACAGCAACGAATGGAAGCTCGAAGCAGCACGTCGTGGCTTGGATGTCGAGGCTTCCGTGCCGCTTGTCATCGACCGCTATCTGGACGACGACAGCGTGAAGATGTTCGAGAAGACGCACGTGTTCACCCGTTCGGAATTGCTCGCTCGCAACGAAATCAAATGGGACACCTACACGAAGAAGATTCAGATCGAGGCACGCATATTCGGGGACCTGTGCATGAACCACATCATCCCTGTTGCCACACGCTACCAGAGCGTACTCGTCGAGAATGTCCACCGTCTGCAGGAAATATTCCCGAAGGAGGAAGCCCGCGAACTCAACGACAACAACATCGCTCTCATCCGTGAGATTTCTGAGCACACACGCTTCATCACCTCGCAGGTGACAGCGCTGATAGATGCTCGTCGCATAGCCAACCGCATCGATGACGAACGCGAGAAGGCCATTGCCTACCACGACACCGTGGCACCCCTCATCGAGGAGATTCGCTACCACGTCGATAAGCTGGAGCTCATCGTGGACGACGAGCTATGGCCCCTGCCTAAGTACCGCGAAATTTTGTTTATAAGGTAAAAAGAAATCCCCGCTACTCAGCGGGGATTATCATTATTGTACCAGCACTTTCTTGCCGTTGACGATGTATATGCCAGGGGCGAGTCCGTTGCGCCATTCGTTGTAGCGTGCATGTGATTTCAGCTTGACACCCTGGAGGTTATAGACCTCGAAGAAGGTGGGTGTCTCGGGCGTTTCGACCTTATCGGTGTAGAACGGTGTGTCGGGCATTTCCTCGTCTTCGTCCTCCACGATGCCGATGATTTCCTCGTCGCTCACATCGTAAGGTGTCAGCTGAGCCATGACGGCTGTGGCACGGTTGCGCAACCACTGCTTCGCTGTCTCGGTGCTGGAGGCATAGTCCGTATAGTCGCGGTCTGAGCGATGTACATGGTTGTTGTTGTTGTCCAACGTCGGCTTGGCGAATGCGTAGTACTCGTCGCAATAGTCGATGAGCTCGTCGAGGTAAAGACGTGTGAAGCGTGTCCAGTATTTGTACATCGCGCGGTCAAGCGGTTCGCCGCATTTGCGCATCTTGCTGATGAAGGTCGTAGCCTCCATGCTCTTGCCCGTCCAATACTTGTCCTTGGCGCCGTTTCTGAAATAGGTGCTTGTGCCTTCGTAGCCGTAGCTCCAGTCGAGGTCCCATACGGGTCCCCACTTCCACTTGCACGTGTCCTCGAGGACATTCTCGTGGTAGAGGTATGTGCTCTTGGGGTGCATCAGTTCGTAGTTCAGGAGGAGTTCGTCAATCACCAGGAAGCGCGCCATGGATTCCACGTCCACTTCCTTGGAGATGTCGGCTCCGTCCTTCACGAGTTGTGCGAAGGCATTGAAGCGCTTCATGATATCCTGTTCGGAACTCAGCTCCGTCTCGCCTTCTTCGAAGTCGGGGTCTTTGACCTTTACCGGGATATTATAAGGCGAGGAATAGAAAATCTCTTCATTTCCGTAGGTGTCCAGCTCTACGAGGCAAGCCTTGCTTTCGTCGTCGAGGTCTATGCTGTTGTTGGCGAGTCCTACTTTTTCCGTGAAATTGTAGCTGCCCCAGTACGCGCCGTTCATGTAAAGGTCTATCGGGACGATATGGTTCGCGCCGTCGGCACCTAAGAGTCCTGCGGCGTACATGCCGATAGCGTTGGTCATCATAGAACCTGTTTGACGGTTGGCGAGCAGCACCCAGCTCTTGCCGGACTTCAGGCCGAAGGGTTTCTGCTTTTCGGGGAACTTGATGCGATAGGGGTTCTTGGAGAACCAGTTGTTGTTCCAGCTGCTGTTGCCGCGGCCTTTGATTTCCAACGGCGTTTTGTCCATCGAGGGATAGAAGCCTGCTCCGTTAATGGATAGTTCGCCTGAGATGTAGTAATCTTTCGACGCTGGCGGGTAGCCGTCGTCGGTGTCGATGTCCACGCGAAGGGTGCCGTTAGGTTTCAACCAGTCGAGATGCAGCTCGTAATCGGTGCCGAAAGGTACAAAGCGGACTTCGTAGGTCGGCGGTGTGCCGCCCTCGGTTTTCACCACGGCGGTGTAGAGCTTCAATTCCGAGACGCAGAAATAGTTCTTGTAGTTGGCTTTCACCAGATAAATCCTGAAATGGGTGTAGTCGTCCTCCATGTCGATGATGGGCGAGGTGTTGGTTGCGCCCTGTTCGCTGGATAGACCGTTGCCTTGCGTGAAGCGGTGCAGCTCCACCCATTCGTTGCCGTCGGCACTGCCCATGAGGCTGAGTTCCAGGGGCGAACGGTTGCCGACATCCGTGCGGTTGGTGAGTTCGTAAACCAGATGATGTACAGCCTCGGGTAAGGTGATTTCGATGTAGGGGCTCTCGTTCTCAGGGAGCTTCTCGTAGGCGCCGCTGCCCCACGTGGAGTGGAAGAAGGTGGAGGGGTCGTTGTCCAGCATCTTGTCGAGGTCCTCGCGGTCGGGATAATTGGAGGGTGCATTCGTCGATAGCATGTCTGCCGTCAGGGGAATCTCCGTCTTCTCTACGGTTGTCGTTCCCCCGCTGCCCGGGTCCGTCATCACGGTTTTCACCACCTGGATGCCGGGGTAGGCCACGGTGATGATGTGGTCTGCGCCCAGTTTCACGCGGCTATGCTTGCTGATGAGCTGTTCCTCGTAGTCGAGATAGACGTTGGCACGTTTGTCCGAACGCTTGAACGAAGGCGTCAGCCAATGACCGATAGCGGCCATCTGACCCGTGATGCGACGATTGTCCGTAATCTCGCATTCGATGTCGGAGAAGACCTGATGGTTGAACTTGTTGTTGAACTTGAACGACGTGAGGGTGGGCTTGTTGAACGTAATCTGGTGGCCATGCGACTCCAGATTCACGAACCTGTATTGCTTCAATGTTCCGTCAATCAGCGTCAGCTTCAGCGCTGTGGATGACACCACTTTCTGCTTCACCGTGGATGCGGGGAAGATGTCCACGGTGCCGTCCTTCTTGACAACGAAAAGCGTGTCCTCGCGGGGCTCGTCGGGGTCGGAGGCTGAGAGCGTCGTGGGCAGCAGGGCGAAGAAGGCCAGAAACAGGTAATGGCATCGCATACTGAGCCGCATAAAACGCCTTGGGGAAAGGGAATATGAAAGTTTCATTGTACGTTTTGTAATGGATTATTGCTCAAAAACGCGGCAAAGTTAGGCAAAATATTTCAACTCTCAAGGCTTAAGCCTTATTTTATATTAAAAAGGGCGTAAAAAGTTTGGTTGTGAAGCGTAAATAGTGTAATTTTGCGCCCTAAAAAGAGCCAAAAGGTGAATTCGATGTTCGATACATTGATGGCCTTGCCGCTGTTCCAGGGATTAGGCCGTGAGGATTTGACGCGCATCGTTGAATCGACGCGTCTGGATTTCCGCACGCTGAAAGCTGGCACGACTTTCATCACCCAAGGCTCCTCGTGCGACGGCCTGACGTTTGTCATGGACGGAACGGTGTGTATGAGCACCGATGCCGCCGACAGCCGATGGCGTGTGGAGGAACTCCTCGCGTCGCCGTTGGTCATCGGCACGGAAGTGCTCTATGGTCGCACACGTTGGCATCTGCACAGCTATCGGACCGAGCAACAGGTTCACCTCCTCGACGTGGACAAACGAACGGTGGGCGCCCTCACGGCGTACTTCGAGGTGTTCCGCCTGAACCTGCTGAACCTCCTCACGACGGGCATCGTCAAACACGAGCAGCAGAACTGGCTACCGCCCTCGGCATCCTTGGAGGGGCGCATCATCACCTTCCTGCGACGCCATGTCATGCGCCCTGCCGGAGAGAAGCGATTTCATATCTCGCTGCCGTTGCTGGGGGCTTACTTGGGGCAGGACCCGCGCTACGTCTCGAAGGCGTTGCATCGGCTCGAGGATAGGGGAGTGGTGGAACTCGGTCGCAGGCTCATCGTCATCCCCAAGTTCGAGAAACTCGTTCAATGACACCACCAAAAAGAAATACTTGCCAAATCGAAAACAAAGAGCAATTCATATATATGAGAGAGAATCCATTCTATAGAAAGCGCTACGGCACGCCGCATGAGACGGCACCCTTCAACGAGATTCGTATGGAGGACTACGAGCCTGCCATCATGGAGGGCATCCGTCGCGACGAGGCTTTCATCCAGAAGATTGTTGAGAACCCCGAGGCACCGACCTTCGACAACACCATTGCCGTGGTCTCGCCCGACGACCTCCTGGAGCGCGTCACCAAGGTCTTCTTCAATCTCCTCTCGGCCGACACCAACGACGAGATGGATGCCTTGGCGCAGAAGATGTCGCCCATCCTCACCGAGCACGCCAACAACATCATCTTCAACCGGCCCTATTTCGAGCGTGTCAAAGCCGTGTACGACCAGTACCATCCCGCTGCCATTAACGAAGGTTCTCCCTCTACTGCACGTCCCCTCACTCCTGAGGAGCAAATGCTTCTCGAGAAGTCCTACGAGGGCTTCGTCCGTGCCGGAGCTGCCATGACCGACGACGAACAGGCACGACTCCGCGCCATCAACCAGGAGATGAGCCTGCTGACCCTACAGTTCTCGCAGAACCAGCTGAAGGAAACCAATGCCTACGAGCTGTGCATCACCGACGAGAACGACCTCGCCGGACTACCCGACTCGGCACGCGAGGCTGCTGCCTTAGCCGCTAAGGAACAGGGCAAGCAGGGATGGCTCTTCACCCTGCAGGCACCTTCCTACGGACCCTTCATCACCTATGCCGACAACCGCGAACTGCGCAAGCAGATGTACATCGCCAAGAACACCATCTGCATCAAGGACAACGAACGCAACAACGAGGACATCGTACGGCGAATCGTCAATCTCCGGCGTGAACGTGCTCAGATGATGGGCTACAAGACCTTCGCCGATTTCGTGCTCAAGGAGCGCATGGCAGAGAACGTGGAGCGCGTCTATGACCTGTTCGACCAGTTGCTGGATGCCTACATGGAGCCTGCACGCAAGGAGCTCAAGGACATCGAGGACGTGGCGCGTAAGATCGAGGGCGAGGCGTTCAAGCTGCAGCCCTGGGACTTCTCCTACTACGGACATAAGCTCAAGATGGAGCGCTTCAACATCGACGCCGAGATGCTCCGTCCTTACCTCGAGCTATCGCGTGTCAAGGAGGGCGTATTCGGCCTCGCCACGAAGCTCTATGGCATCACCTTCCGCGAGAACAAGGACATCCCCGTCTATCACCCCGACGTGCAGGCCTTCGACGTCCTCGATGCCGACGGCAGCTTCCTCGCGGTGCTCTATACCGATTTCCATCCCCGCAAAGGCAAGCAGAGCGGAGCGTGGATGACCGCTTTCAAGGAACAATGCATTGGCCCCGAGCTCGACGACAACATCCTGCACGAGTACGAGGAGAAGGGACTCGCGGTGCTCACCACCCCCACGGACCCCGCGACATGGAAGAACCAGCGTCCGCACGTGTCCCTCGTGATGAACTTCACCAAGCCTACCGACCAGAAGCCTGCCTTGCTCACGCTGGGCGAGGTCGAAACCTTCCTCCACGAGTTCGGACATGCCCTCCACGGCATCTTTGCCAACACGCGCTTTGCCTCCCTCTCCGGCACCAATGTCTATTGGGATTTCGTCGAACTGCCCTCGCAGCTGATGGAGAACTTCGCCATCGAACCCGAGTTCCTCAACACCTTCGCTGCCCATTACGAGACGGGCGAACCCATCCCGCAGGAACTCATCGACCGCATCGTAGCCAGCCGCAACTTCAACGTAGCCTATGCCTGCATCCGTCAGGTCAGCTTCGGGCTGTTGGACTTCGCCTACTACACGCTGACGGAGCCCTTCGATGCCGACATCCGCACCTTCGAGCGCAATGCCTGGCAACGGGCTCAGCTCTTCGAGGAGGTGCCCGGGACGTGCATGACGGTGCAGTTCGGACACATCATGTCGGGCGGCTATGCAGCAGGCTACTACAGCTACAAATGGGCTGAGGTCCTCGATGCCGACGCCTTCTCACTCTTCAAGCACCACGGCATCTTCAGCCGTGAGATAGCCCAACGTTTTCGCGACAACATCCTCTCGCGGGGCGGCACCGAACATCCCATGACCCTCTACCGCCGTTTCCGCGGAGGAGACCCCACCATCGATGCCCTCCTCGAACGCAATGGAATAAAAAGACCCACATCCACCCCCTCCCTGTAATAGAGGGGCATAAAATACCGAAAGCAAAATGAATGAAATTGACAATAAACAGCAAAAAGTAACTGCTCCCTCCCTTACAGGGAGGGCAGGGGGAGGGTCTCCATTAGACCTTCGCTACCTGCGCATGGCTCGCATCTGGAGCGAGAACAGCTACTGCCAACGACGTCAAGTCGGCGCCCTCATCGTCAAGAACAAGATGATTATCAGCGACGGCTACAACGGAACCCCCTCAGGCTTCGAAAACGTCTGCGAGGAGGACGGCGTCACCAAACCCTACGTGCTCCATGCCGAGGCCAACGCCATCACCAAGATAGCACGCTCGGGCAACAACTCCGAAGGAGCCACCCTCTACGTCACCGACTCACCCTGCATCGAATGCTCTAAGCTCATCATACAAGCCGGCATACGCCGCGTAGTCTATGCCCGCGACTATCGTCTCACCGACGGCATCGACCTCCTGCGACGTGCCGGCATCGACGTCCAGCACCTCCCCATCGAGGGCTATGAAGAATGAGTAGTGAAGAATGAAGAATAAAATGATATGAAAACAAAATCCCGTCTCGTACCCCTGTTGCTCGCCGTTGCCGTCATCCTCGGCGTCCTCATCGGCACATTCTACGCCAGCCATTTCTCCGGCAACCGCCTCAGCATCGTCAACACAGGCAGCAACAAGCTCAACTACCTCCTCCAAATCATTGACAACAACTACGTTGACACCGTCAATGCCAATGACCTCATCGAAGAAGCCATGCCCGTCATCCTCTCCGAGCTCGACCCCCATTCCACATACATCAGCGCCTCCGAAGCCGAGGAAACAGGCGAGGAACTCAAAGGCAGCTTCTCGGGCATCGGCGTGCGCTTCACCATTCAGAACGACACCGTCAACGTGATGAACATCATCAAGGGAGGACCCTCCGAGAAAGTGGGCGTACTCGCCGGAGACCGTATCATCGCTGCCGACGACAGCTCACTCGTGGGCATGAAGGACCACGAAATCATGAAACGACTCCGCGGACCAAAGAACTCAAAAGTCAAGCTCACCGTCGTACGCCACGGACACAAGGAACCCATACGCTTCATCGTCGTACGTGGCGATGTGCCCGTCGAGAGCGTTGACAGCTACTTCATGCTCGACAAGCAGACAGGCTACATCTCAATCGAGAACTTCGGCGAGAACACCTACCCCGAGATGCTCACAGCACTCGCACAGCTCAACGTACAAGGCATGAAAAACCTCGTCATAGACCTGCGAGGCAACCGCGGAGGATACATGCAGACTGCCATACTCATGGTCAACGAGTTCCTGCCTGCCGGACAGCTCGTCGTATATACCGAAGGACGCAAGTCACCACGCGAGGAATACCGCACCGACGGACGAGGCTCCTTCCAGCACCTCCCACTCATCGTGCTCGTGGACGAAGGGTCAGCATCAGCATCCGAAATCTTCGCCGGAGCCATTCAGGACAACGACCGAGGCACCGTCATCGGACGACGCTCATTCGGCAAGGGACTCGTACAGCAACCCATTGAATTCAAGGACCACAGCGTCGTCAGACTCACCATAGCCCGCTACTACACACCCTCGGGACGCTGCATACAGAAACCCTACGAGAAAGGCCACGGACAGGACTACGAGAACGACCTCATCGCACGCTACGAACGTGGCGAGTTCTTCTCGGCCGACAGCATACGTCAGGACGGACCCGAGTACAAGACACGACTCGGACGAACCGTATATGGCGGAGGAGGCATCATGCCCGACATCTTCATCCCCGAGGACACCACACTCTACACCAGCTACTTCCGCGAAGCCGTATTCACGGGACTCACCATCCAGTACGCCTTCCTCTTCACCGACGAACACCGCGACCAGCTCAACCGATTCCGCAACGTCAAGGACATGGTTGCATGGCTCAAGCAGCAGAACCTGCTCGAACAGTTCGCACGCTACGGCGAGCAGCACGGACTCAAGCGTCGCAACCTCATGCTACAGCGCAGTGCACCCCTCTTCGAGCGCAACCTCATCGCCAACATCGTGTACAACGCCGAGGACCAGGCATGGCGCCTACAATACCTCAGCACCGTTGACCCCGCCGTCCTCCGTGCACAGCAGATGCTCGCCGACGGCCAGTCCTACCCCCAGCCCCCCGCCACCACAGACAACAAGGAATAACGCTCCCTCGTTGTCCTCCCCTCAACCCATGCTTGGTGCGGTAGAAGAAAATAAGGTTCTATTGGTTTTAGTGTGAATTAACGTATTTGTTTTATTCTCAACGTAGCCGATTTTTGTCAACGCAGCTGGTCTATTTTTCAACGCAGAGGCGCAGATTCGCTGAGAATCCGAAGATAAGGAGAGTTCGCAAAGGCATAGCAGCTGACCGTCCTCACGCGCTTAACGTCGACTGCTTCGGCTAAGATAAACTTGCCTCGCATTCGCCGAGCGCTGAGAAGTCATCTTCGAAAACAACACTCAGTTGTTTTCATTGATGCCACGGTGAGGTCGCGAGAGGCGCACGAAGGGCACAAGGCCATGCTTCGTGCTCTCCGGATTACGCAGAGGCCAAAAGCAAGAATGTATAATGGATAATGTATAATGGATAATTGATGATTGACAATTGATGAATTCTTCATTCTTTATTCTTCATTGCCCCCGCTGGCTTGTCCCCCTTTGCCATTTCCGTCTTCTGCGGCGTCCCGTCACTTCGCGCCGTGACTTGCACAAGCCGATGGCTGCACCCGTGCGCTTTCCGAGAACACTCAGTTCTCTGAAATGCTCCGCCTCTGCGACCTCCATAATCACAGCCTCGCGTAGCGCTGTGATTATCCGCGAACTCACACGATAGTGTCAGCTGCAATGCACTCCTTTCCTCCAAAACCTCAAAAATCTTCGCGCCTCCGCGACTCTGCGTTGAAATAAATGAGGTCAAGATGCGCTGAGCATTCTCTGGTGTTGTTAATTCACACTAAATCCAATAGAACCAAAAAAATTATAAGAACAGACGCTGTGCGAAGCCTTTGATAATTTTCTTATTCAATTTTTTTATAATTTTGAGGCCGATAGGCCGACCCCACATTGCATGACTGAGCAGTTACCTGATAGGCCGACCCTACATTGCATGACTGAGCAGTTACCGAATTTGATGCCGTATGTTCGGTCTGCTGTATTAATCAATCACTCCCGCCTCGCGGTGCAGACGGCCGTCTTTTACGAGGCAGTTGTGTGAAATGATGAGGAAATGAATACACTTTTACACCTTTTTGTACTTAATACACTGTGTTCCTGCACGTTAGCACGCTTAATAATAGTGTATTTATAGGTGTATTAGTGTATAAATGATGCGAAAAGTCTCTAAAACGATGCAAAGTGACAAGATTTGTTTCAAATTATCCAAATTTTCGGTAGAAAATTATCCAAAAATACACTAATACACCTAAAAATACACTCAAAATACACTAAATATTTTACGCTTATGTTATTGTTGCATAACGCATTAAGACTAAAAAGGTGTAAAAGTGTATGGAAAGGTATATAATTTACGCGACTCCACGGATCACGCGGATCTCACGAATAGTGTAAAAGTGTATGAAAATGTATATAATTTACGTATGAAATAAAGAGTACTGCAGACACTTCCAGCCGCTGGTGCCGACACGTTCAACCGCTGCCATCGACACTTCAAGCCGCTGGCATCGTAACGTCTTAACGTCGCAACCGGAACGATTAACCGTTTCGGTCGTTCGCTCGCGACCGAACGAGCCACACCGTTAGAAGTATTTTCATGGCTCCCGACAGCTTATCCTGCTTGCCGCTAAAGATGGCGGACGAAAGATATGGTCGCGGCTTAAAGGTTCAGCAGCTGACGCTTCCGCGTGAGTTCACCGTGCGTCGGGAATACTGTTATGACATCGAAGCTATGACATCTGCAAACTTCAGGATGCGCCCTGCATTCTGCTCGTTGAAAACGAGGTGGGAGAAATCGCATTGTTTTTGGCTTAAGTCAATGCCTCTCAGGCGCTCTGATACAGCGTTCTTCAGTTCCTCAATAGACGAAATGCCTGTCTTAGCCTTTAGGAAGTTCATATTCGGGGTGGTTTTCGATAGCAGGAAGATGGCGTCGTAGAAGTCGCGACCTTTCTGGCGGGAGAGGATGGCGGAGAACTTCATGGCGCAGAGCACATCCATTGGCGGCACCTGAACACTGAAGAAGAAGCCCATTCTGTTGATGTTTGCAACAACGGGTTGGTATGCTACGCCCTGATCCTGTGCCTCAATCTTCAGCAGAAGCCTTTCTTCACGATGCCCCGTCAGCCCAAGGTTAAACAGCATCTCCGGGAAATAGAGGTTGCGACGGAATGCCGTCAACTTGGGATTGGGCCTGTCACGCGTTTCCACGTCGATATTGTTCTGCCGGAGGTAAGACACCAAACTGTCTGTCATGGCCATGAAATCCTCCTCACTCAAGTCCTTGCAGTCGAAGTCCAGGTCTTCAGAGAATCGGTCGATGCCCTGAATAAGGCGAAGGTTCGTACCCCCAATGAATGACACCTTATTAATATATGGCGTTGTAGCCAGATGGTCTAGTATGAACAGTTGTAGATACTCTTTCAACATATAGCGGTCGAATCGGCTTTCCCTCGCTATCGTCGGCGGGAAAAAGTTGCGAATGTACTCAAGGTCTATCATAGTCCGTATGCTTTTAGTAAGCGTTTTACCCTTTGTGTTAACGTCTTGCTGCCTATTTGCGCGAGATAGTCATGAAGGCGTCCCCAATTGAACTCACTTTGCAAGAAGTCCTCGTCGAGGCGCAGTTCTTCCATATCGTGTACAGTCTTGTAATAGGGATTCAGGTATAGCAGGTCGAGCAAGGCCTTCTCTGGCGTGGCAAACAGCAGGCCACGGCCGTTCTGCATCGTCTTCATCTCGTAACCGAAAAAGAGCGGCGTTTTGACATTCTGGTAATGGAAGGTGCCGAAGGCATTCTCGAACTTGGCGGTCTTGAGCGTCGTCACGCTCGTCAGCTGTACCACCTCCTCAGGTATCATCCCGTAGAACGACAAGGCACTGTGCAGGCTGATGTACGACGGCATGTAGATGCGATTGGCCACATAGCGCGAAAAGTCGGGCACCTGTCGATACTCAGGAAAGGCATAATACTGGTTGCGCAACTTCACGAGCAGGCCCTTGCGGCACCATCTTGTCAGGTTGTTGCGGTCGAAATCCTTCTCCCACAGCAGCACCTGATTGATGTTGAAACATCCCATCGGGTACATTCTTTCTCTAAACGTCAGGAAGTCCATTCTTTGCTTAATCTGTTTCAAAAACTCTGCAAATATAGAGATTTTTGGAATCAAAACGACATTCATGGGCAAAATACTTTTGATTTTTAGGCTCTTTTAACATCATTTGAGGGGGCAACCTCTGATGGTAACTGCTCAGTCATGTGCCCATGGATGGTCGCTACGCTCAAAATTATCAAAAAATTAATTCAAAAAATTATAAGAACTGCAGTTGGACATACCTTTTGATTATTTTCTTATTCAATTTTTTTATAACATTCTTGAAGTGTCAAGCGTCTCTTCGAGCCGAGCGGAGGCCGATAGGCCGACCCCACATTGCATGACTGAGCAGTTAATGGCACAACAGATTCAGTTAAAAAATGCTAACGATAACAACTTTTTCCGTTTTATGATTTCCATTTTATGGAAAAACTAATATCTTTGCAAGCAAAAACCAAATGAATATGTCAAAGGAGAAAGTAAAGATTGACAACCCGTTCGTAACCACAGGTTATGCAGGTGCCGAGTACTTCTGCGATAGGGAAAAAGAAACAGCGGACATTATACGCTACCTGACTAACGGCAATAATGTAGCGTTGATCTCACCGCGCAGATATGGCAAGAGCGACTTGCTGCGGCATTGCTTCGCTCAGAAGGTGATTGCTGACCATTATTATACGTTTATTGTCGATATCTATTCCACCAAGACTGTGGCTGAGATGGTTGCCAAACTGGGTAGCGCCATCCTGGAGACCTTGAAGCCGAAGGGAAAGAAGGTGTGGGAGAAGTTTCTCGCAATCCTTGCATCGGTGCGCTCCGGCATATCCTTCGATATTAACGGGCAACCTTCGTGGACCATGAGCGTCGGCGACATTCAATCACCGACAGCCACGCTCGACGAGATTTTCACTTATCTGCAAAATGCCGATCGTCCCTGCCTGGTGGTCATTGACGAGTTCCAGCAGATAACCAAATACGGCGACCCGAATATTGAAGCAGAGATTCGTACCCGCGTTCAATATTGCAGCAATGCCCACTTCGTGTTTTCCGGTTCCAGAAGGCAACTGATGGGTGCCATCTTCACCTCTCCTGCGCGACCTTTCTACCAGAGTGTCACCCTTTACCATCTTGACCGGCTGCCATTGGACAGATACACGGCGTTCTGTGTTGCTCACTTCAAAAAGATGGGTAAAAAACTTGATGATGCTGTAGTAAGTCGTCTTTACAGCCAGTTCGACGGAGTCACCTATTACATGCAGAGAGTCATGAACGAATTGTTCAGCAAGACAGCAGCCGATGCCACATGCGTTGAAGACGATGTCAGCAAGGCCGTGGATGAGATCATTGCCGTGTCATCTCCCATTTACGAGGACCTGATGTACCAACTTCCTGAGAAACAGAGTCGTGTATTGATTGCTGTGGCAAAGGACGGAACGGCAGAGAATGTGACCAGTGGGAAGTTCATCAAACGACACGGCCTTGTGTCACCCAATTCCGTGAAATCCGCCATCCCCGCATTGATAGACAAAGGGTTGCTCACTCAGGATAAGGGCACCTACAAGGTTTACGATCTGTTCTTCGCCATATGGCTGGTCAAAAATTTCTAAACGTTGTGGCACGAAAGTCGCAAACAATCACTACCTTTGCAGCGTCGAAATAAAAATAAGCTCGCATGGACTATCTACCTCAAGACCCTTATATGCTGGTATCAGCCATCAATATGCTCCTCCGCGATGAGGAGTTCGACACGCTGGAGTCGCTGTGCTATAACTTCAACCGTGAACCCGAAGAGATCAAGGATTACCTTCGCAAGCACGACTTTGAGTACAGCGAGACGCAAAGACAATTCCGACCGAAGGGAGTTGAAAGTTGAGAGTTGAAAGTTGACGAGTTGATAGTTGATAGTTGACAAGTTGACGAGTTGACAAGTTGAAAGTTGAACTTTCGGAGCAGCGAGAGCAATCAAGCTTGCTTGAATTGCCGAGTCGTGACGAAAGTCAGCGAAGCTAAAGTTGAAAGTTGAATGGTTAATGTTCATCGGTTAACATCGTTGCAGGAGCCGGGGGCAGAGTTGTTCGCCACGCTCACGGAGGCACAGCTGAGGAATCGGCTGGAGCCGGAGAAGGGTGTGTTCATCGCTGAGAGCCCGAAGGTGATACGCGTGGCATTGGACGCCGGCTTGGAACCGGTGGCCCTGCTGTGCGAAGAACGGCACCTCGAAGGGGATGCCGCGGACATCATCGAGCGCATCGGCGATATACCTATTTATATAGGGGATCGTGAGCTGCTGGCGGCGCTGACGGGATATACGCTGACACGCGGCGTGCTGTGTGCCATGCGACGGCCGGCGGCAAAGACGATGGAGGAGGTGTGCGAGGGAGCACGGCGCGTGGTGGTCATCGACGGCGTCGTGGACACGACGAACATCGGCGCCATCTTCCGCTCGGCAGCGGCCCTGGGCATCGACGCGGTGCTCGTGACGACGAACAGCTGCGACCCGCTGAACAGGAGGGCGGTGAGGGTGTCGATGGGCAGCGTCTTCCTGGTGCCGTGGACGTGGGCGGAGGAGGGAGGACCCGACGCTAATGCGTCGGACACAGTGGCAAACACAGGAAGGAAGGAGGAAGAGGGGAAGGGCACAGTGGCGAACACAGGAAGGAAGGAGGAAGAGGGGGCGTATATAGAGGTGCTGAGGAGGATGGGGTTCAAGACGGTGGCGATGGCGCTGACGGACAAGTCGATACGGTTGGACGATGCGCGGCTGAAGGCGGAGCCTAAGTTGGCGCTGATCATGGGCACCGAAGGCGACGGCCTTCCGAAGGAAACCATCGCCTCTGCCGATTATGTCGTCAGGATTCCCATGGCGCACGGCGTGGACTCGCTGAACGTCGCCGCCGCCTCGGCCGTGGCGTTCTGGGAACTGCGACGGGACTAATTTTTTTTAGCAATGATATTTCAGTAGGCACAGAAGGTGTTTTATAAGACAACGAATTATACGAATTAGACTAATTTTTTCTTGTCCTATAGTCGTATCTTCTTATAGCCACGATGCAGCGTAAATTCATTTAATTAGTATAATTAGCTGTCAAAAAAGAAGAATTATGCCAAGTGCTATATTGTTGCCAAATTTTTTACGGATTAATTCTTGTCCTATGGCATAGCAGATGCCATCAATCAGAGGGCGTTGTACTTATAAAGTATCAAGGTATGTCCTGACGCATGAAGGAGCGCGGACTGTTTGACTCGGGTCAGACAGTCCGCGCAACGATGTATGTGGGCTTGGGCTCTTAGGTGTAAGGAGGCGGTCAGTTATGCTTTCACCAGACAGGCATCGAGGGCGGCCGTGATGGCTTCGCGGTCGAGGTGCTGACCGATGAAGACGAGCTTCTGCATGCGGTCGCCGTATTGCTTGTCCCAATCGCGGACGAGGTCGGGCGTCTTGGCCATGAACTCGCGCAGCTCGTCGTCGGGCATGGTGACATACCACTGTCCGGCATCGCGGAGGCTGACTTGCTTGCCGGCCTGCTCGAAGACGTAGCAGGTGTCGGGCTCGCCGTAGAACCAGCAGATGCCTTTGGCGCGGATGATGCTGCGGGGCCAGTGGCGGGCGACGAACTCGTCGAAGAGGCCGAGGTTGAGGGGCTCGCGGCGGTAATAGACGAAGGTGCCGATGCCGTACTCCTCGGCTTCGCCTTCGTCGTGGTGGTGATGATGGTGATGATGGTGGTGGTGGCTTTCCCCGGCGGGAAAACCGCCGGGCGCACTGTCCCCGTGATGAAGGTCGTCATCATCGTCGTCGTCGTGATCGTGATCATGGTGGTCGTGGTGGTGATCATCATCATCGTCGTCGTCGTCATCATCATCATCATCGTGGTGGTGCTCGATGGCATCGATCCAGGCGGCGGAGGTGGCGACGGCGTCGAAGTCGAAGAGGTTGGTGTTGAGGATCTTGTCGAAATCGATGTCGCAGTAGTCGCAGGGGATGATTTCGGCTTTGGGCTGGAGGGCACGGATGATCTGGCGGACACGTTCGAGCTCAGCGGGTGATACCTCGGAGGCTTTGTTCAAAAGGATGATGTTGCAGAACTCGACCTGCTGGATGACGAGGTTCTCGATGTCGTCCTCGTCGAGGTTGGGACGGAGGAGGGACTCGCCGCTGCCGAACTCATCACGCATACGGAGGGCATCGACCACGGTGACAATGCTGTCGATGACGGGCACGCCGTCGCGGACATACTCCAATCCCATGGCGGGCATCGAGCAGATGGTCTGTGCGATGGGAGCGGGTTCGCAGATGCCGCTGGCTTCGATGACGATGTAGTCGAAGCGCTGCTGGCGGGTGATGTCGCGGAGTTGCTCGACGAGGTCCATCTTCAGGGTGCAACAGATGCATCCGTTCTGGAGGGCAACGAGGCTGTCGTCCTTCTGTCCGACGATGCCGCCTTTCTCGATGAGGTCGGCGTCGATGTTCACTTCGCCGATGTCGTTGACGATGACGGCAAAACGGATGCCGCGACGGTTGTTGAGGATACGATTGAGGAGGGTTGTCTTGCCGCTACCGAGATAACCGGTGAGCAGGAGGACGGGAATTCGTGTGGGAGTCATATGGGGAGTTGAAAGTTGAAAGTTGAGAGTTAGAAGTTGAACACAACGTTTTTAATCGTGCAAAGGTACAACTTTTCTTTGGTTCGGGGAATAAAAAGTTATGAAAAAAGGTGTTTTAGTTGGAGATTATGATATAAATGGCTATCTTTGCAGCACTAATCAGCCGTTACACCATGTTATATTACGTCATTGTCCTCATCTTGGGAGCGCTTTTGGGAGCACTCATCGCCTGGCTCGTCATGCGCGGCAAGTTAAATGTCGCCAACACCATCCTCAAGGAACGTACCGAAGAGGGTGTGCAGTTTCAACAGATTATTAAGGAACGCGAGGAAACGCTGAAGGAGCAGACGGAAGCGCGGCAGCAGCTGGCGGTACGCGTTGAGGTGCTCAGCAATCAGCTGAACGATCTGCAGCGGCATGGTCAGGAAACCCTTGAGGCCAAGGAACGCGCTGCCGACGAGGCCATGGCGGCACAGGAACGGCGGCATGCCGAGGCGCTGGCAGCCCAGCAGGCCCGCTTCGACGAGACGATAGCGAAGGTGACGGCTCAGATGAAGGACGCGACCAACGAGATGCTGCGCGAACGGCAGAAAGAGTTCACCGAATCGTCGGGAATGAGCATCGGACAGCTCGTCAATCCGCTGCGGGAGACCATCGAGAAGATGCAGAAGGAGATGGCCGAGACGCAGACGCGACAGAGTGCCGACAGCGGCGCCCTGAAGACCATCATCCAGCAGATGATGGAGAAGAGCGAAGAGGCTAAACGCAGCACCGAGGCGCTCACACAGGTGTTCCGAAGAAGCAATAACGTGCAGGGCGACTGGGGCGAAACGGTGCTCGACGAGCTGCTGGAGAGCCAAGGGCTCACACGAGGCATACACTATGACGTGCAATCCACGATTCGCGATGCCTCGGGCACGGCAGTACTCAACGACGAGGGCTCGAGGATGCGCCCCGACGTGATCCTGCACCTTGACCAACGCCGCGACGTCGTCATCGATTCGAAGGTGTCGCTGGCAGCCTATATGGACTACGTCAATGCACAGAACGATGCCGACCGCCAGCGCTACCTGGCCGCACACATCAACAGCATCAAGGAGCAGGTGAAGCTCTTGGCCGCGAAGGACTACAGCTCGTACATCCAGCCGCCGAAAGTGAAGATGGACTACGTCATCATGTTCGTGCCTCATGCCGGTGCACTCTGGACAGCGCTGAACGCTCAACCCGACCTGTGGCGCCGCTCGATGGAGAAAGGCGTTTATATCGCCGACGAGCAGACCCTGTTCGCGGCTTTGCGCATCATCAGCCTCACATGGACACAGATCCGACAGGCACAGAACCACGAGGAGGTGTACAACCTGGCTTCGGAGATGATGGACCGCGTGGGACAGTTCGTCAAGAAATACCAGACTATCGGAACGGCCCTTGCCAGCGCCCAGAAAGCCTTCGACGAAGGACAACGCAAGCTGCAGCCCTCAGGGCAAAGCATCATTCAGACTTGTGCCAAGCTGCAGAAACTCGGCGCCAAGAAGTCCGACAAGAACCCCATCCCGCAGCTCCTCGACGTGGAGGAAGTTGGGGAAGTTGACGAGTTGACGAGTTGACGAGTTGACAAGTTGATAGTTGACGAGTTGAAAGTTGAAAGTTGAACTTTCGGAGCAGCGAGAGCAATCAAGCTTGCTTGAATTGCCGAGTCGTGACGAAAGTCAGCGAAGCTAAAGTTGAAAGTTATACATTATATATATTATGATTAAGCGTTTACTTCATTTCCTTGATGCTTCACCCGTGAACTTTCTCGCGGTGAAGAACGTGAGTGACGAACTCGACCAGGCCGGTTTCCGGCGCATAGACCCTCGTCAGCCCTTGGGTGCCGTCCATGCCGGTGATAAGTTCTACGTCACGAAGAACGACTCTTCCATTTATGCTTTCGAGATCGGCTCGCGACCGTTGTCAGAAGCCGGTTTCCACATCATCTGTGCCCACTGCGACTCCCCCACTTTCCGCATCAAGCCCAATGCTGAGATGACATGCGAAGGTGGCATCGTGAAGCTGAACACCGAAGTCTATGGCGGTCCCATCATGTCCACGTGGTTCGACCGTCCGCTGACCATCGCCGGTCGTGTCATCGTCCGCGGTCAGGATGCCATGAATCCCGAAACGCGTCTCCTTCACGTTCGCCGTCCGCTGCTGCAGATCAGCAACCTGGCCATTCATTTCAACCGTCAGGTGAACGACGGCGTGAAGCTCAGCAAGCAGAAGGACACGTTGCCGCTGCTCGGCATCATCAACGATGAGCTGGAGCGTGGCAACCTGCTCATGAACGTCATCCTCGAAGAGCTGGGCAAGGAACGTGCGATCAGCCGCGACGACATCCTCGACTTCGACCTCTACCTGGCCGATGCCACCCCCGCCTGCACCTTCGGCGTCCACGACGAGTTCATCTCCTCCGGTCGTCTCGACGACCTGTCGATGTGCTATGCCGGTGTGGAAGCGCTGCTGGGAAAGTTGAAAGTTCTTGAAGGATCAAGCGTCCCTGTGGGCCAAGCGGAAAGCCCTTCCACGACGAAGGTGCTGGCCATCTTCGATAACGAAGAGACGGGTTCGCAGACGAAGCAAGGTGCCGGCAGTCCGTTCCTCGCCACCATGCTGAAGCGCATCGCCATGGCCCAGTCCGGCACGGAAGAAGCTTTCCACCAGGCCGTCGAACGCGCCTTCATGGTGTCGGCCGACAATGCCCATGCCTGGCATCCCAACTACAGCGAGAAGTACGACCCGACCAACCATCCCGTACTGGGCGGCGGTCCCGTGATCAAGTTCAACGCTGCACAGAAATACGCCAGCGATGCGGCCTCAGCCGCCGTCTTCGCCGAGATCTGTCGCGAGGCCGGTGTGCCGTGCCAACGCTTCGTCAACCATAGCGACGTGGCCGGCGGCAGCACCCTCGGCAATATCCTTGCCTCATCGCTGCCGTTGCGGGGCGTGGACATGGGCAATCCCATCCTCGCCATGCACAGCTGTCGCGAGACGGGAGCGGTGGCCGACCACCTCTTCACGGTCAAAGCCTTCACGCAATTCTACAACGAAGCGTAAAAAAAGGCAACAATATAGCACTTGGCATTTTTCTTCTTTTTAGACAACGAATTATACGAATTAATCGAATTTACGCTGCATCGTGACTATGCAAAAACAGGGCTATAGGACAAGAAATAATTCGTTTAATTCGTATAATTCGTTGTTTTATAAAACACCTTCTGTGCCAAGTTCTATGTTATACCCTAAAAAAAGGACATAAAAAGTTGCAGGTTCGGAATTATTGCGTACCTTTGCAACGAAAAACCTAAATAAAGACGGACAAGCGGGTCTTACTTCCAGTCTGATGTTCCCTTAAGGAACTTTATAGATCCGCCATTTCCGTCTTTCTTTTTTGCTTATGAACAAGACAACGACCCTGACGCGTGTTGCGCTGCGTTATCAAGCGCTCTACCTCGACGTTCGCCGCGAAGCCATCCCCAAGGAGGCCGAAGCGACCCTTCCCGCTATGGCATTTGTCCTCCGTCTGCACGACAACGGCTTCTGCCTCAGCGAGGAGCTGCTGCATGCGATCACCATCGTGGAGCCCAACCGCCTGGCCGACATCACAGATGTGGTCAATGACGTGTTGGGCGTAAACCTCAACTGGATGCCGCTGGTGAAAGGCTGGCAGGTGCCGACAGGCGAATCCATCGTCGATCACCTCGTCACACTCTTCGCCAACGTCCTGGACGGGCAGGTGAACATCTCCGGCACACGTCTGCCCTGCGGTCATCTGATTCCCGACGGCACCTTCCCGCTGGAGCGCTACAACGGTTGTCCCTTCTGCGGGAAGCCTTTCCGCACCGCCCACTATGTCTTTCATGGACAAGGAAGCAAGCTGAAAGAATTGCGGCTCATGACCGACGACGACTTTCGCCATGTGCTGCATACGCTGCTCACCTCTGCCACGCCCCTTGACGCCACCGGCCGTGAATCCCTCGGTCAGCTGCTCAGCGTTTACGGATTGCCTGATGACGTGGACATCACCATGAAGGAGACGGCAATGCTTGTCGTCAGACACCTGGTCGGCCAAGGCCAGGACGACGAAGCAGCCCGTTTCCTCCGCACGCCGACGGACATCCTGCGTTACCTCTGGTACGAGAAAACCGGATATGTTCAAATCCTGGAACCGCGCACCCTCATAGCCCATGCGAACAAGCTCAACCGCCACATGTGGGGACCTGCCGACCGGAGCGAGGAAGCGGAAGCCGTCATGCGACGCAACCTGAAGCTCAAATACGACCGCCCCACTTGCCGCCGCGTGGCACGATGGATGAACGCCCTGCCCATGACGGCCGACGAAGCCGCCGAGAACATGAACGCCAAACGAGGAATGTGGGTACGCATGATCCGTGCCCTGCGTCTCGCCGAATTTGCACGTCATCAGGGCTTTGAGCCCTTGGCCAAGCTGATGGACGTCTTCTACCATAAAGATTATACGACGTGGCAAGGGCGTCTCGACCAACTGCGCAACCGCCATCAGGACACGGCGCTGCTCGCCATGCTCTGCGAACGACCGGGTTTGTTTGCCCGCAGCCTGTTTGCCACGATGCTGAGGGTGGGCAGGGAGGCAACCTTGCAAGCCTTCGCCACGGTGGCGGACCGTTTGCCAGCCCGTCTGTTGCTGTCGCTCTCGGGAGCTGCCGACAGCTATTTCGACCCCGAAGCTACGCGATTGGCCCGTCCCCTCACCGGCGGCATGTTTCCTCTGAAGCCTCATCCCCTGCTCAAGCTCTACAGCGAGGATGAGCGGCAGGCGATGGTGCGTGGCGTCGAGGACATCTTCCGCCAGTCGATGCATCGTCGTTTCACCGCCACGGGAACCGACCACAAGACCATGTACATCGATCCACGGCTCATGAACATCCCGGTCAGCGTCGGCGACCGCAGCACGACCGTCCAGGACACCTCCTGCGCGTTAATGGGAACGCAATTTGCCGTAGCCGGCGATGCCATTCGTCTGTTCCTGCAATGGGGCAAGGGTCTGCATGCCCAGCCCCTCGACATGGATCTCAGCTGCCGCATCGCCTACGGCGACGGCCATGTTGAAGAATGCGCCTACTACAACCTGACCTGCACGGGAGCCAAGCATTCCGGCGACATCCGTTCCATTCCCGAGATGGTCGGCACGGCGGAATATGTGGAACTCTCGCTTCCCGAATTGGAAGCAGCAGGTGCCCGATATGCCACCTTCACCTGTAATGCCTACAGCACAGGCGCCTTGTCGCCCAACCTCGTCGTGGGTTGGATGGATTCGGCCTACCCGATGACCATCTCCGAGGAGGACGGCGTGGCCTACGACCCTTCGTGTGTCTCCCATGCCGTACGCATCAGCGAGGGCAATCTGTCCAAGGGACTTGTCTTCGGCGTCCTCGATGTCAAGGCACGTGTCGTCACCTGGCTCGAGATGCCTTTCATGTCGCAGACGCTGCGCAACCTCAACAGCGCGGTTGTCGAAGCCCTGCTACGCCGTCTTCGCGAAAAGATGACGGTGGGCGAACTGCTGAAGATGAAAGCCGAAGCCCAGAAAATGACACTCGTCGACGATGAGCGCCATGCCGACGAGTGCTATACCTATGAATGGGCGTTGAATCCTGCCGAAGTCAGTCTGCTTTTGAATAGTTGAAGCAATCCACGTCAACGTAGCCGCCGGCTCGCTTCGTGGCATAGCAGAAGATGCCGAACTTAGTGCCCATGAAGAAACGCTGCCAGTCGAAGGACATGCGGTAGTTCTTCGTGCCAATCGGCGTCCACTGCCGGCCGTCGAGGCTATAGAAGAAATTCGCCACATCGTGCTGCCCGGGACGGAAGTCGCCGTCGAGACGGAGATGGATGAGCGTTGACTTAGGACGCATGGAAGAGAGGTCAACGGTCTCGATGACCTGTTCCTCCACATTTTCCACCGCTTTCGTGCGATTGTTGAGCTTCACCTTCTGCTCGCTCATGACGAGGGTGAGGCTCTTGCCGTTCTTCTTGACGGTGAGCACGCCGGAGTCGCTGTTGAAGGCAGCCAGACCGGCACAGTCGCCATCCTTCATGTGAGAGACATCGAGGGCAACGGATCCGCTGCACTGCGGTCCCTCCATGCGCTGCGTCAACGTGTTAGGTGCCAGATAGAGGTTCTCGACGATGCGGTTGGTCTTCAGGCGCAACCATCCCGGACGTTCGGTCAGCGACCATGCGGCATCGATGGGATTATGGTTCCACTGCCAATGCAGCCCCAACTTCGACGAGGAGAACTCATCGGCACAGACGATGGAGGTCTTGGGCTGTCCGCTCTTGTAAGGGCGCATCGTGGCGGGCACTTTGCCGTCCTCGTCGCCCAGCATCGGCCAGCCGTCAATCCATCGTACGGGGCTCAGGGTGAGTACGCGTCCCACGCCGCCACGGTCCTGGAACATGATGCCATACCAGTCGCCCTCCTCGGTATCGACGATGGTGCCCTGTGCCAGGTAGGAGAATCCGCCGAAGTCGCTCTCCAGGATGACCGCCTTCTCCCATTTGCCATTGAGGTCCTTCGTGCGATAGCATACTTCGCGACGATGCCGGCCAGGAGCGTAAACGTGGGAGATGAGCAGGGCATAATAGGTGCCGTTGTGCTTGATGACACGAGTGCCTTCGAGCAGACCGCGCTCATCGGCCTCACGTTCGAAGTAATGGCGATAGCTGCCCTCGACGACGCTTTTCAGGTCGCGCGACAGCTGACACATCTCGCCTGTGCCGAAGAACACGTAGGGCGTGCCGTCGTCGTCGAAGAAGAGCGTGGCATCGTGGAAGTGGCGCAGACGAGAATGGATGGTCCATGGCCCTTCGGCCTTCGGCGCCGTACAGATATAGGTGTCGGCCATCGGGCCGCCCTCGTTGGGTGCGAACAAGGCGTAGAACTTACCGTCGTGGTACTTCAACGATGTCGCCCACTGTCCACGGCCATAGACCGTGCCTTCGAGGAGATCGTACTTGGGCGAATCGGTCAGACGGTCGAACACGTAGCCGACGGTCTCCCAATTCTTAAGATCCTTGGAACGCATGACCGGCGCACCCGGCATGAGGTGCATCGTCGTGGAGATTAAATAAAAGGTATCCTCCACACGTATGACATCGGGATCGGGCACGTCAGCCCACAGCATGGGGTTCTGAATCTTTTCGCCATCGGCAAAAGCCGTGAGATGAGCCGCTACAAAGAGAAGCGTGAAAACCAGTTTCTTCATTTTGAGATTAACTTTTGCGATTAAACACTTATCTGTCGGCAAAGATAAGCAAAATCTGCGTCTCAAACGTCCTTTCATGTCTCAGATTGTTGCAATAACGTCACTTGGGATAAAAAAAAGGCCTGAGAAGCAGTTTTTTTGTAAAAAAACACCTACCTTTGCGACAAAATGAATATCCGTTAATCCCTAAATTAGATTCTTATGACGATGAAGAAACTCTGCCTCTTAGTCTGCCTTCTCGCAGCAAGCCTCTCGGGTCAAGCCGCCCGCAAGAACATTGTCCTCCCCTCTGGAGGCAAAGCCATCAGCGACGAACTCCTCGGCATCTTCTTCGAGGACATCAGTAGCAGTGCCGACGGCGGCCTCTATGCCGAGCTCCTCCAGAACGGCTCGTTCGAGTACAACCCCACGGAGCGCGACGGTTGGGGACCCGGCACCGCTTGGCGTATGATCCGTCCCGGCCACTCACTCGGCCACGTTGAGATCCGCATGGACCGCCCACTCCACGTCAACAACCCCACTTACATGCGTTTGCACACCGAACGCGTCGGCCATTACTACGATTTCGACGGCTGGACAGGCTTCGGCCTCGAGAACAGCGGCTTCGACGGCATTAATGTCCGCGCCGGTGCCTGCTACGATTTCTCCGTTTTCCTGCGCAATGCCTCTGAGGGTTTGAAGCAGCTGCGCGTGGCCCTCGTCGTGCCTCAAGGCTGGGGCAAGTCGCCCAAGCTGCTGGCAGAAGCCAACCTCACGACCTACTCCGACGAATGGCAGAAATGCGAGACGGTGCTCGTGCCGTCGGAGAGTGCCGCCAATGCCGTGCTTCAGATTCTCGTGCTCACGCCGGGCGATCTCGACATCGACTTCGCTTCGCTGATGCCTGAGGATACGTACAAAGGCCACGGTCTGCGCAAAGACCTCGCTCTGGCTCTGGCAGCCCTGCAACCTAAGTTCATGCGCTTCCCCGGCGGTTGCGTGGTCCATGGCGGCGGCGACGGTTTCTGGAACACCTACCGCTGGAAGACAACCATCGGTCCCCGTCATGAGCGCCGTGCACTCAAGAACACATGGGGCTACCATCAGTCCATGGGTCTCGGCTACTACGAGTACTTCCAGTTCTGCGAGGACCTGAACATGCAACCGCTTCCCATCCTCCCCTGCGGCGTCAGCTGCCAGGGTACCAACGGCGGATGGGGCATGAAAGGCCAGGCACAGGATGTCGTGCCGATGGACAAGATGGACGAATGGGTCGAGGACGCACTGGACCTCATCGATTGGGCCAACGGCGACCCCGCCACCAACAAATGGGCCAAGATGCGTGCCGACGCCGGCCACCCCGAACCCTTCAACCTCAAATACCTCGGATTGGGCAATGAGGAAAAAATCACACCCGAGTTCGAAGAGCGCTTCACCTATATATATAATAAGGTACGCGAGGCACATCCCGAAATCATCATCGTAGGCACAGCCGGTCCCGGCTCGCACGCCGGCAACCCCGACTACGACAACGGTTGGCGCATCGCCACCGAGCTGAACGTCCCCATCCTCGACGAGCACTACTACGAGCCGCGTGACTACTTCCTCACCAGCCGCCAGTACGACAACTATCCCCGCGACCGCAAGACGAAGGTCTATCTCGGCGAATACGCCGCTAAGGACAAGAAGCTCATCGACGCGCTGGCCGAAGGGCTCTATCTCATGCACGTCGAGCGCAACGGTGACGTGGTCTGCATGACCTCCTACGCTCCGCTCTTTGCCCGCAAGGGAGCCACCAACTGGAACCCCGACCTCATCTATTTCGACAACGAACGCCCGTACCTCACCTGCAGCTATTTCGTGCAACAGCTGTTTGGCCGCTCTGCCGGACAACACTACTACGGCGACTGCGTGACCATCGAAGGCGCCACCGACAAACAGGCGCAGTCCGTCGTGGTGAACACGAAGACTGGACAACTGTTCGTGAAGATTGTCAACGCCAGCGCCGACATGAAGAATGCCACGATTGACCTCAGCCGCTTCAAGGGTCTCGGCAAGCAATGCGACGAGACCACCGTAGGCGCTTTCGACGACTCCGGCATCCTGCTGCCCGATGCGTCCAACATCGAGAACAACTACGAAGCACAGCCCGTGGCACCACGCCACCGTACGCGCACCGTCGGCAAACGCTTCACACATCTCATTCAGCCCTACACGATGACCATGTTTGAATTCTCCTTCAAATAAAAAACACGTATAGGCGTATCGCCAATCACGCCTATAAGAAAATACCGACACGCCTATGTAAGATTGCTTTCTTGCATAGGCGTGTTATTTTATCAAAACAAAACGAGCGGAATCAGTAGTGCTCGTCGATGTACTCCGCCAAGCGTCGATAGAAGGGGAAACGGCAGAGCGTGGAGCGGTCGCCGATGATCAGCAGCTTCATTCTGGCACGGGTGATGGCCACGTTCATGCGGCGCAAATCATGGAGGAAACCGATGTTGCCGTCATCATTGCTGCGCACGAGGCTGATGACGATGACATCGCGCTCCTGACCCTGGAAGCCATCGACGGTGTTGACGGTGATGAGCCGGCGGAAGGGCTTCCAGTATTTATCATGTCGCAGCATACGCCGCAGCAATGCCACTTGCCCCTTGTACGGCGATATGATGCCCACATCGACGTTCTCTTCCAGCAACCGTTCCTTCCCAATCTTCTCGAAATAGCGCTGGAGAGTGGCCAGCGTAAGCTCGGCCTCCGCAACATTTACCCTAGAAAGGCCGGCAGAGGACTCTGCTTCTGCCCCACTGTCCACCCACTCCACCGCCGTGTCCCAATCCAGGATCCCGCGATACTTCACTTCGGGAGCACTCTGGAGCTTCCCTTCGTAGAACTCCTGATTGGGGAACTGCATGATGGTGTCGCACATACGGTACTGGACGGTGAGCAACGAGACGGCCTTCGGCTTGTTCTCGACAATATACTGCATAAGCGTCTTGTCCAAACCGCCACGCATGGCTTCGGGCGATTTGATGGTCGGCGGCAGCTGACGATGGTCGCCGGCGAGGATGACGCGGTGCGCCTTGCGGATGGCAATCCAGCAGGCGGCTTCCAGCGCTTGAGCGGCTTCGTCGATGAACAACGAGCCGAATTTCATGCCCATGAGCAGACGGTTGGCAGAGCCGGCCAACGTAGAGGCAATGACTTTGGCGTCGGCAAAGATGGCTTGGTTGATGGTGTATTCGAGATCGGTGGCCCTGTCCTTGAGACGTGCAATCTTCTGATGACGGCTCTCGCTGTTGCCGCTCTTCGACGCATAGATATCACGGATGGCCTTGCGCACTGCCCACAACTCGGTGTAGAGCGGATGGCTCTCGAAGCGACGTTCGTAGGTGAACGAGAGCATCTTATCGGTGACGCGGGTAGGATTGCCGATGCGCAGGACGCTGACACCGCGATCGACGAGTTTCTCTGAAATCCAATCCACCGCCATATTCGATTGGGCACATACCAGCACCTGGTTCTCGCGGCGCAACGTCTCGTAGATGGCCTCGACGAGCGTCGTGGTCTTGCCCGTTCCCGGCGGGCCGTGGACGACAGCCACATCCTTGGCCCACAGCACTTCGTTGACAGCCGCCTGCTGGCTCGTGTTGAGCCACGGGAAGCGCACGGCATCAAACGTGAACTTGCCACAAGGAAGGGTTGAATGAAACATCTCGCGCAAATCCGCCAACCGACCGTGCTTGGCATTGATGACATCGTCCAGTGCCTCGAACATGAGGCGATAGGTCTGTTCATCCAAATAGAGCTGCACGCCGAGCCGATAGGCATCACGAAGCTGTTCCAGCGCGGCAGGCGAAGGCAAGGCGATGACCATGCGATTGTTCTCGACATAGCTCACCTGCGCCACGAACGAATAATAATGAAGCAGCCCGCCTGTGCCGTGGCGGTCGCCCGAAGCATCCTGCGAGAAGAAACACACGGGTTTGCCCGGCTCGAAGAGCGTAGGCTCGTCGTCCTCTATATCTTCTGTGGAACCTGTAATTCCCGTTGAATCTTTTGCACCAGCCTTCTCGCCACCCTGACGGAAGGAGCCGGGGGTGGGTCTTGAGACCTCCACCACAAACTGGTCCAACGAGTTGTGGTAGCTCCGTCCGATGGTCAAAGGATACCACGCAATGCCCCGTTCCACCTTGCGATCGATGCCGGTGGCTTCGGTCAGCCGTTGGAACTCCTCCTTCTCGTAAGCATACTCTGCCTGCAGAAGGGTTCGCTGCCGTTGAAGAACCGAAATGGGGTTGTCTGCCATGTCTTTTCCTGTTTTTCGCTGCAAAGATACAGAAAAGTTGATTGCGAAGCGGTGCTTTTGCCTGAAAAGTTGTATCTTTGCCCCGAATTATTTACCGACGCTATCAACAACACGACATGCTGAACGTTCGACTATTCATCGACCGCCCTATTCTCTCGGGAGTTATTTCCGTGATGATTATCATCGTGGGAGCCATCGGCCTCACGCAGTTGCCTATTGAACAGTTCCCGGATATTGCGCCCCCAACGGTGAGCGTGAGAGCCTCCTATACCGGAGCCAACGCCGAGACGTTGCAGAAGTCGGTTGTCGTGCCGCTGGAGGAAGCCATCAACGGCGTGGAGAACATGATCTACATGACATCGAACGCCTCAAACAACGGATCGGCCAATATCAACGTGTTCTTCAAGCAGGGCACCGACCCCGACATGGCGACGGTGAACGTGCAGAACCGCGTGGCACAGGCACAAGGTCTGCTGCCGGCCGAGGTGACCCGAACGGGTGTCAATGTCGTACGCCGTCAGACTTCCACGCTGAAATCGCTCGGTCTTTACAGCCCCAACGGCACTTACGACCTCGCGTTCCTTAATAATTATTTCAAGATCAACATCGAGCCGCGCCTGTCCCGTGTGCCCGGCGTAGGTGAGGTTGATGTCTATGGATCCAACTACTCCATGCGCATCTGGCTCGACCCGGCGAAGATGGCACAGCATCACCTGATGCCGTCGGACATCACAGCCGTGCTGGCTGAACAGAACGTGGAAAGTCCTGCCGGAACGCTGGGCGAGGAGAGCGAGAATACGTTCCAGTACGTCCTGAAATACCGGGGACGCTACGAAGAAGAGAGCGACTATGAGAACCTGGTCATTCGCAGCCAGCCCGACGGCAGCGTGCTACGGCTCAAGGATGTGGCACGCATCGAGATGGGTTTGCAGGGGTACGCCATCGAGGGCGAGATCAACGGACATCCCGGATCAACATGTATGATCTCGCAGACGCCCGGCTCCAACGCCAACGAAATCATCATTGCCATTGACAAACTCGTTGAGGAAATCCGCCACGACCTGCCGGCCGACATGGAACTAATCGACATGATGTCCACCAAGGATTTCCTCGATGCCTCGATCAACAGCGTTGAACGTACGTTGCTGGAAGCCATCGTGTTGGTGGTGCTGGTGGTGCTGCTGTTCCTGCGCAACTGGCGTGCCACGCTGATTCCCCTCATTGCCATCGTGGTGTCCCTGGTCGGTACGTTCGGTTTCCTCTACGTCGCCAACTTCTCGCTCAACACGCTGACGCTGTTTGCCTTGGTGCTGGTCATCGGAACGGTCGTTGACGATGCCATCGTGGTGGCTGAAGCCACACAAGCGCAGTTCGATGCTGGTGAGCGGAATCCCCGTAATGCGACGCTCGCTGCCATGGGCAACGTGACCACGGCACTCATCACTTCCACGCTGGTCTTCATGGCGGTGTTCATTCCAGTGTGTTTCATGGGCGGCACGAGCGGCATTTTCTACACGCAGTTCGGTCTGACGATGGCTGTGGCTGTGCTCATCTCGATGATTAACGCCTTGACGCTCAGCCCCGCTTTGTGTGCACATTTCCTGAAACCGCGCAACGGGAAAGAACAGCCTAAGCAGACGGCTTTGACCCGTCTGAAGAATGTGCAAGCCACCATCGTGGCACGTTATAAGCGAGGTGTAGGCTTCCTCATGCGTCACATCTGGCTGGTCATACTCGCCGTCGTCGCGGCCTTGCTCCTCTTCTACTATCTCCTTTCGACCACGAAAACGGCACTTGTGCCCGACGAGGACATGGGTGTGATCTACGTCACCGTGCAGACACAGCCAGGAAGCACCAAACAGCATACTCACGCCATGATGAACCTCGTCGAGAAACGCATCACCGATCTGCCACAAATCAAAGCCTACTCCAAGAGCGTGGGGGTCAGCCGCATGGCCGGACAGAGTTCCAACAACGGTATGTTCCTGCTGCGACTGAAGAACTGGGACGAACGCAAGGGCAAAGGCGACGACCTGAAGAGCGTGATGGCTGAGGTGAACCGTCGCGTAGCCGACATCAGCGAGGCCAAGATCATGGCTTTCACACAACCGATGATCAGCGGCTACGGTGCCACGAACGGTTTTGAGATGCAGGTGCAGGACCATCAGGACCGCGGCGTGGACTCACTCATGGCGGTCACCAACCGCCTCATCGCAGCCCTGCAGGCACGCCCTGAGATCTCACGTTCGCAGACATCGTTCAACAACCGCTACCCGCAGTATCGCCTCTCGGTCGATGCTGCCCGCTGCAAACGAGCCGGCATCTCGCCCTCCGATGTCCTGTCGTGTCTCTCGGGCTACATCGGCGGTAGCTATTCCTCCAACATGAACAAGTTCTCGAAGCTCTACCGCGTGATGGTGCAGGCTGAGGTCACAGCCCGTTTGGACAAACAGGCACTGAATAATATATATGTTCGTGCGAATGACGGGTCCATGGCTCCCATCTCAGGCTTCGTCACGCTGACGCCCATCCTCGGCACAGCCAACCTGACGCGCTTCAACCTCTTCCCCGCCATCCAGGTGAGTGGTATGCCCGAACGCGGCTACAGTTCAGGCCAGGCTTTGCAGGCTGTTCGCGAAGAGGCGGCACGGGTGCTGCCCGAAGGCTACGGCTACGAATTTGCCGGCATGAGCCGTGAGGAAGCTTCGGCGGGACAGCACACCATCTACGTCTTCGCCGCATGCATCATCTTCATCTATCTCATCCTCTGCGCGTTGTACGAAAGCCTCTTCATGCCGCTGGCCATCATCCTGAGTGTGCCCTTCGGACTGATGGGCTCGTTCCTCTTTGCGCGATGGTTCGGTCTGGAAAACAATATCTATATGCAGACGGGTGTGATCATGCTCATCGGCCTGCTATCGAAGACGGCTATCCTGTTGACAGAATATGCTTCGGAACGTCGCCGCAAGGGAATGACGATTCCCATGGCCGCCATCTCGGCGGCTAAGGTGCGCCTGCGCCCCATCCTCATGACTTCGCTGACGATGGTCTTCGGTCTGTTGCCCATGATCTTTGCCACGGGAGCAGGCGCCAACGGCAACCGTTCGCTGGGCGTGGGCACCGTGGGCGGAATGCTCGTCGGCACGATGGCGTTGATCCTTTTCGTGCCGTCGTTGTTCGTGATATTCCAGTTGGTGGAGGAGAAAGTGTTCCCTAAGAAAGGAAACGACTGAATGCTTCGTCGTAAGCCGACGTACGGGCCAGCTGGCCATTGATGAGGCAGACCAAAGTGATGTCGCCACGGAAGCACAGCGCCATGTCTGACTCGCGGTAGATAGCCTGATGGAAGATGTACTTGACGCCGTCCTTCTCCAAGGACAGACGCGAGACGAAGCGGTCGTCGCAGCGTAGCGGCGTCTTGAAGTCCAGCTTCATGCGGGCAACAACAGCATCCTGACCCTGCTCGTGCAACTGGGCAAAGCTGACGCCGATGGAACGCAGGAAAAGGTGACGGGTGTGCTCGGCATAATGCAGGTAGTTGGCGTTATTGACAATGCCCTCGATGTCGCACTCGTAGTCGCGAACCTCCATGGTGGTTTCAAATATATAGTCCATACGCTATTTATATGCTTGATTTGGCTGCAAAGGTACATAAAAAGTGAAATGTGGAGGTGTGAAAAGTGAAAAATAATGGTGTGAAAAGTAAAAAATGCATGATTGGAAAGAAAAACTTTCAACTTTCAACTTTCAGCTTTCAACTTTTTATTATCTTTACGGCCGAAAAGGATAAATCCAAAGGATATGACAGCAAATTATATCAAACGAATTGAGATCGACTCGCTATGGCGAGGCACACGACACATCGTGTGGGATCTCCGCCCCGGGGTGAACGTGCTCAGCGGCATCAACGGCGTTGGCAAGAGCACCATCCTGCGCAAAACCATCCGACGCCTCACACAAGGCAAGGAGGAACTGGAGCGCGACTACAACAGCCTCGGCGTACACCTGACATTCGTGCCTGAGGAAGCCGACAGCGTGCGATTCGACGTCATCCGTGGCGTGGACCGACCGCTCGTCAGCGCCGACATATTAAATAAGGTGATGGAAGCACGCCTCACCACGGAACTCGACTGGCAGCTCTACCAGCTGCAGCGGCGATACCTCGACTATCAGGTCAGCCAGAGCAACCGCATCGTAGGCCTGTTCACAGCTGCCGACCCTGAAGCTCAGCAGAAGGCAGCAGAGATCGCACAGGAGAAAGCCCATTTCCAAGACCTTGTGGACCAGCTCTTCGAAGCGACGGGAAAGAAGATCGACAGAACGAGCAACGAGATCTTCTTCCAGCACCTCGGAGAACGGCTCACGCCCTACCTCCTCTCGTCGGGCGAGAAACAGATGCTCATCATCCTGCTCACCGTGCTCGTCGAAAACCGCGAACCCTATGTCCTGCTCATGGACGAACCGGAGATCAGCCTACATATCGAATGGCAGCAGCGACTGCTCGATCTGATCACCGAACTCAATCCCAATGCACAAGTCATCCTTACGACCCACTCCCCGGCCGTCATCATGAACGGATGGACGGACTGCGTCACCGACGTTGAAGACATTGTCGTTGAATAGTCATGGCCAGACGCTTAAACCAGAACCTCAATTCGGCCTACTTCGAAGCGGCCAACCATCTGCGACCTTCGCGGGCAAGGAGCCGTATTGTCGCTTATGTGGAGAGCTTCGATGATATCGCGTTCTGGAGATCAATTCTCGACGACTACGAGACGGAGTCGCGATACTTCGAAATCAAGTTACCATCGCGCGACAATCTGGGCAAAGGCAAACGCCAGGCTTTACTGAACCTCATGAACGCTGACCAACTCGGAGAGGCTATGATTGCCTGCGTCGATGCCGACTACGACTACCTGCTCCAAGACACCCGCGAGGAAGGACGGTTCATCAACCATTCGCCTTACGTCATCCATACCTTCGTCTATGCCATCGAGAATTATCAGTGCTACGCGCCCTCGCTCCACCGCGTCGTGGTCACCGCAACGCTCAACGATCGTCCGACACTCGATTTCGAAGCCTTCATGAGCGAGTACAGCAAGATTATCTGGCCGCTCTTCGTATGGAACATCTGGTGCTATCGGCACGACAAATACAAGACGTTCACGATGATGGACTTCTGCGGATTCATCAGCTTCCGCAACATCAACACTCGTCAGCCCGAAGAATCGTTGGCTTTGCTGCGGCGACGCGTCAACCAGAAGATTGCATGGTTGCAACGGCATTTTCCCGAAGCTAAGAAATCCTATCCTGACTTGAGAACAGAATTGCAGGAGAAGCTCGGAGTGACGCCCGAAACCACCTATTTATATATACAAGGTCACACGCTATTCGAAAACGTCGTGACACCCCTGCTCGAACCCATCTGCACGATGCTGCGCAAAGAACGTGAACGTGAGATTCGCGAACTGGCCATGCACGCCAAACAGCGCCAATGCGAGCTGTCGGGATACCAGCATAGCGTGATGCCTGTCGAGATTGTGCTCAAGAAGAACACGGCCTTCAAGGACGCACCGCAGATGCAACAGGTGAGGGATCGGATAGAGCACTTCCTTAGCATCACCAGCCAACAGCCTGAACCCATACACGACACAGATCAGGAACCCCTAACACCCAACCCATCATGAGAAAAACAGCCTTTATCACCCGTTGGAGTTTTGCCGTCCTCGCCTTCTTGACGGCATCATTCGCAGGGTATATACAGTCCTTCGCACAAACGGCGTACGACTACTCGCGCCTTCACCGCGAAAACATCGACCGCGGCGTAGTGGCATTCCGCGTCTCGCCGGATTCCGTTTGCATCCAATGGCGCTACCTCGACACCGACCCGCTGGACATCAGCTTTGAAGTTTTGCGCGATAACAAGATTATTGGGAAAAGAGGCCCCAAGGCTGCGACTTTCCTCATGGATCACAATACTGCCACCACAGCGACCACCTACACCGTTCGCTCTGTCATACGTACCAAAGAACGTCCGCACCACAAAGGGCATCGTCATTACAAACCTCGTCCCCTCCCCAAAGCTCCCCTCTCTTTCCTGACGGGTTACTTCACCCTTCCCGCCAATGCGCCCATCGGTTACCTCGACATCCCACTCACCCCTCCCGCTCCATCCGTTGCTACCGGCTCGCAGCGCTTCCCGGTCACCTACAACGCCAACGATGCCACCATGGCCGACCTCGACGGCGACGGACAGCTTGAAATCGTCCTCAAATGGGATCCTTCCAACTCCAAAGATAACAGCCAAAGCGGCATCACCTCGCCCACAATCCTCGAGGCCTTACGCTTGGACGGCACTTCCATGTGGCGCGTTAACCTTGGCCCCAACATCCGAAGCGGTGCTCACTATACACCCTTCATCGTCGCCGACCTCGATGGCGACGGCTGCGCCGAGCTTCTCGTCCGTACCTCCGACGGAGCCATCGACGGTCAAGGCAACATCATCGGCGATCCTGAGGCTGACCACGTCCGCCATCCCGACACCCTTGCCTATCAGGCCAACAACAACCCCGGCGAACAGTTCCGAGGCCCGGGCTGGCCGAACAATATGGACCGTAGGGCTCCACGAGGCGGCTTCATCTACAAAGGCCCCGAATGGGTTACCTGCTTTGAAGGCAAGACCGGCCGTGCCGTCTCGACCGTAGATTATATCCCCGAGCGCGGTGATCTTCGCGAATGGGGCGACAACTATGCCAATCGCAGCGACCGTTTCCTTGCCGCTTGCGGTTATCTCGACGGCGAACACCTCAGCGCCATCTTCTGCCGTGGCTACTACACCCGCACCGGCATCGCCGCCTACGACTTCGACGGCAAGGATTTAAAGCTTCGTTGGCTCTTCGACACCAACACTCCCGAGTGGCGCAGCTATGCTGGGCAAGGCAACCATAACCTCCGCATAGCCGATGTCGATGGCGACGGTTGCGACGAAATCACCTACGGCTCCATGGCCGTTGACCACGACGGCACCGGCCTATACAACACCCGTATGGGACACGGCGATGCCATGCATCTGACGGCGTTCTTCCCTCCCGCTGCACGCAATGGGGGCGACGGTTCCCCCGTTGACAATGCCCTCCAGGTATGGGATTGCCACGAGAACCGCCGCGATGGCAGCGAACTACGTGATGCCCGATCCGGTAAGGTTATCTTCCAAATTCTCTCCAACACAGACGTCGGTCGCTGTATGGCTGCCGACATAGACCCCAACAACCCTGGCCTCGAGATGTGGTCATCGGCTTCGGGGGGCATTTGCAATGTCCGCGGCGAAGTCATTGACAGCACAGCCCGCATCCCCATCAACTTTGGCATCTGGTGGGATGGCGACCTTTGCCGGGAGTTGCTCGACCACGAAAGGGTGAGCAAGTATAGTTCCCGCTCCACCACTACCCTCGCCCACTTCTCCGACTGCGCCTTTAACAATGGCTCCAAGTCCAATCCGGCACTCTGCGCCGACGTCCTCGGCGACTGGCGCGAAGAAGTCCTCACCCGCACCGCCGACAACCGCCACCTCCGCCTTTACATCACCCCTATTCCTACTAAATACCGTTTCCACTCGTTCCTCGCAGAACCCGTTTACCGCCACTCCGTCACCATGCAGAACGTCGGCTACAACCAGCCCACCAACGTCGGATTCTACTTCGGAGCTGAGCTCAAAGGCAGCGGCAAGCTCTTCCGAGGGTGGCAATTCTGAGACCTTATTTCAATCATGTCTGAAATATCCAACATAAAGCCTAAACCTAAAGTCGCCCTGGTGCTCTCCTCTGGAGGCTGCCGCGGTTATGCACATATTGGGGCCATCGAAGCACTCTTGGAGAAAGGCTATGAGATTTCCTCCGTGGCCGGCAGTTCCATGGGTGCACTCATCGGAGGCATCTTTGCCGCCGGACGACTCGAAGAAGTCAAGGAATGGTTCTGCACCCTGACACGCCGCGATGTCTTCTCACTCATCGACTTCTCACTGGGCATCAATCACCTCGTGAAAGGGGAACGGGTGATGAACCGTCTGCAGGAAATCGTACCCGACGTGCGCATCGAAGACTTGCCTATCCCTTACTGTGCGGTGGCTACTGACGTGCGGACGGATTCGGCTGTTGTCTTTCGCAGCGGAAGCCTCTTTGAAGCCATACGGGCATCCATCTCCATGCCTACGTTTTTCCGCCCGGTCGAACATGATGAGCTTTATCTCATCGATGGGGCCATCAGCAATGGATTACCGCTTGAATATGTAGCCCGAACAGAAGGCGACCTGCTCGTAGCATCAAATGTTTCGGCGCCGGAACGACGTCTCCGACGTAAGACGCCTGAACCGTCACGACGTCCTGCCATCATGAACCGCCTCATACGGCCGGACTTTGCTGAAGTCAACGCGATATCACTCATTTCTGATTCCCTCCATATTCTCATTCAGAAGAATATCAGCCTACAGCTCCAAATCACTCCGCCTGACGTTTTGATGGAACTGCCCATGAATAGCTACAACTTCAACTACGACAAATGCGCGACCATCGCTGAAAGGGGACATCGCCTCATGCTACAGGCCATCAATCATTTCGAAAAGCGCACGTTGCAGAAGCCCGCGGAATGAGCAACTTAAAATATTACAAATCATCAAAATAAACGTCTTATGAAAGCAACGACTAAATTATCGTTTGTCATCTATTCCTTATTATTTATGCTTTCTTCGTCTGCATTTGCCCAGACGTATAAAGTGCTTTCACCAGATGGCCTCACCTATCTCGATGTCAAGCTCGCCGATGGGAAGCTGTCTTACTCTGCTGGTTACCGCACCGTCGTAAAAGCCAAGAAGAAAGGAGCAAAGGCCGACACGCTTGACATTCCTGTGCTTCTCGACTCTCCACTCGGTGTATATACCAACGTAGGCGACTTCTCAAAGGATCTCACCCTCAAGGAAGCAATTCGCCCCGAAGGTACCATCAAGCACAGCTACCGCCTCCGTCAAGGCAAACAAAGCGAGATCAACAACGAAGAAAACGGCCTGAAGCTTGTTCTCACCACGCCCCAACGTAGAAATGGCGGGGTAATAATGACCGTGCAGTTTGCCGTCTTCAACAACAATATTGCCTATCGCTACCGCTTCCTGCAGGGTGGCGAGACTGGCGCCATCGTCATCAACGGTGAAGCTTCCGGCTTCCGGCTCCCTACCGATGCCACCGCCTTCATCTGTCCACAAAGTCATGCCATGATCGGCTGGAAGCGCACCAAGCCCAGCTACGAGGAAGGCTACATCTGGGATGAACCCATCACCACCCGCAGCAACTATGGCCACGGATGGACCTTCCCCTGCCTCTTCCGCATCCCCAGCTCCCCAACCCCTGCCAACGCCACAGCGGGGCAGAAATCCTCCACAACCCCCTCCAAGGGTAGTGTGCGCGGCGGTTTCCCCGCCGCGACTGACTCCTGGCTCCTCATCTCCGAAACCGGCGTCACCAGCAACTACTGCGGCACCCACCTCTCCGATGCCACCCCCGACGGCCTCTTCACCATCGCCTTCCCCATGGAGGGCGAGAACAACGGCTTCGGCAGCACGGGCGCACAGCTCGGCTTGGCCAATAGCAAGACCAGTGCCAACGATGAAATGACCGGCTATACCCCTTGGCGCACCCTCACCTTCGGCCCTTCGCTGAAACCCATTGTCGAGACCACCATTGCTTGGGATGTCGTCGAACCCCTCTACGAGCCCAGCATCGACTATCAAGGCTCGCGCAACACATGGTCCTGGATTATGTGGCAGGATGCCAGCATCAACTATGACGACCAAATCAAATACATCGACCTCGCTGCTGCACTCGGCTGGGAAGGCTGTCTCATCGACGGCGGTTGGTACGAGCATATCGGTCGCGAAGGCATGGAGAAGCTCTTTGCCTACTGCAAGCAGAAAGGTGTTCGTCCATGGGTGTGGTACAACAGCAACGGCGGTTGGAACGATGCTCCACAATGTGCTCGTCAGGCGATGCACAACTCCATTGTCCGCAAGAAGGAGATGAAATGGCTGCACGACCATGGCGTAGCCGGCATCAAGGTTGACTTCTTCGCTGGGGACAAGCAAGAAACCATGCGCGTTTACGAAGGCCTCTTCTCCGATGCCAATGACTACGGCATACAAGTGATCTGTCACGGCTGCACCCTGCCTCGCGGCTGGGAACGTCTGTATCCCAACTACTGTAGTTCTGAAGCGGTCCTCGCTTCCGAGAACCTTTATTTCAGTCAGGACTTCTGCGAGATGGAAGCACGACATGCCTGTCTCCATCCCTTTGTACGCAACACCACTGCCTCGATGGAATATGGCGGCACCGTACTTCAGAAGCGCCTGCACAAAGATCCAGACAAGGGCAACACCCGCCGCACCTCCGATGTCTTTGAGCTCGCCACCGCCATTGCCTTCCAATCCTCCGGTCAGAACTTCGCCCTCACACCGCGCAACCTCACCGAACAGCCGCAGTTCGAAATCGATTTCATGAAACAAGTGCCCACCACGTGGGACGAAACCCGCTTCATCGACGGCTATCCCGGCAAGTATGTCATCATGGCACGTCGCCATGCCGACCACTGGTACCTCATCGCCATGAACGCCGGGCCCGCCGCCAAGACCGTCACCATCGACACCACTGTGCTCGATGGTTTCCCCATCAAGAACACCACCCTCCTCACCGATGGCCCCGATGGCAAAACGCCCCAGCAATCCGTTCCCAAGTTTGACAAACGCGGTCGCCTCACCCTCACCATCCAACCCCAGTGCGCCGCAGTACTGTATTAAACATCATGAATTATCAGCAGATTCTTTCTGACATCCTCAACCAGACCGAGCCTTTGGCTGGCGAAG
>JAEEGL016285345.1_pt1 | contig 63103 bp, 68 predicted proteins | sample 9134231 | NCBI WGS metagenome assembly JAEEGL01 (sample SAMN16246548, study PRJNA631951) | gut metagenome | biome: gut microbiome; feature: rumen; material: fiber-attached | host: Bos | place: Iran: Karaj | collected 2018-10
AATACCTTCTACATTTGTGATAAATGCTTTAAGAGTTTTAAGGCTGATATGCAATCAGGTAAATTTAAAGAATACAAAGGTGAAGATTTAAGCAGGTTGTTTAAGTAATTTGTTAATCGGATAACAAAGAAACCTCACCTGTATTATGGTCAAAATGGCATTTAGCAATATACAACTTATCATTTTCTACTGCTTCTTTAATTATGGTTGAATTATTCAGCAGATAATCTTCAACCCATAGAGTATGCTTTCTTGCAAATTCGTTGTTACAGTCAAATTTCCCTACTCCGTCTATAACAGGGTAAACAGATTTAAGAATAGACTGAAAATGTTCAGGCATATTAGGATATTGTTCGTTTGCATACTTCATAACACCGCAATCATCGTGTCCTAATAGAATCAGGAGAGGTACGTGTAACTTTTTAACAGCATATTCAATACTTTCTTTTACATTCGGACCGACTGCAATTCCTGCAACTCTAACAACGAAAAGTTCACCGATTCCGCAATCAAATATTATTTCAGGTACAACTCTTGAATCGGAACAACTCAAAACACAAGCATACGGTTCTTGATATAGAGCAAGGCTTTGTAATGTCTTTAGACACATATTATTAGCAGTAGGCTTACCTGCAATAAAGTTCTTATTACCGTTTAATAACTTTGTTAATTCTTCTTTTGCTATATCAGGAATGTTATTCATTTATTTTTACCTTTATATTTATCCCCTGTTAATTTACTCTTATTTACAATTATGATAACATGAATTTATGTATGTATAAGATAGGTAAGGTAGGTTGTTTAAATGTTTAATGATAAAAAAACTGTTGCACCCTTTTTGCACCCTTTGAATAAGATTCGATTGAAACCGTTAAGTCTTCATATACGAAAATAAAGGAATTTATGGTATCCATATGTGCGTGTCGGAGATTCTCATTCTCCAAACAGGGGTTCAATTCCCCTTACCGCCGCCATATAAGTAATTTTTGGTAATAAGGTTTCGGGTAATTAAACCCGGCATCACTTATGTGATGTGGGGTTCTGCCCCTCTCCGAAAAACTTGACATTTAGTCAACTTTTTCTCCGGCAGAGTCCTTACCGCCGCCATATAAGTATTTTGGGCGAATTGTTTTCTGGTAATTTTAATAGTGTTAATTTATCAATATGGAGCAGTATGGAATATATAATCGCAGGAATCGCACTTGCTTTTTCGTTTTTAATATTTTACTTCGGTAAAAATAAAACTTTAAAAAAATTAGCAAATATTGGCAGAATATTGATTTTAATTATTGCTATTGTCTTAATTGTTCTTTATTTAAAATAAACAAAACTGACTTTAAAATTATAATTATGCAAACATGGATTTAGTTAAATCATCAAAACTTTGTACATTTTCTTCTCTTTGCTTTTTACGGACATTCATATAAGTACCGATTCCCATAATTACTCCAAACAAGATATTAATTATATTGGAAAACTTTTTATCCTTTCCTGATGATTTAAAAATCTTGTTTAATACAAGATAATCAAGACCAAAACCTACACCTGTCCATATAACAGTACTGATGGCAGCAGCTTCAAACGGAAGAAGCACATTTTCTTTTTTATCAGACTTAAAATTTGGAGAATAGCAGTTCTTATTATAATTAATCGGTAATTTTACAGATATGTTTGTCATATTAATTATAAAAACTATAATAAAATTTTTTGCTATTTTTTTAAAGCATTTTCAAGCGCTTTTTCCAAAACCTCAATTTTTGATTCCAGAACTTTCACCCTTGATACAGCTTCCGTTGATGATATGGACTCTTTTTCCAATTCTCTTTTATAAATATTAATTTTATCATTTTTGACATTCAGCCTTAATGCCATTAAAAACATACCGATACCTGTTCCGGAAATAAATATACCGAGAAGTTCCCATTTACCGGACAAATATTTATAGCTGCAAAAAGCCGCAGCTAATGATAAAACAAACAATAAAAACATGTATAATTTTTGCTTCATTTTATTAACCTCTGTAGCACTATTATACCAAAACCAAAATTAAATTTTTATGATAAAATATTAGTATTCCAACATAAAGGTCACAAAATGGGAGATGAAGATAAACAATTTGATGCCACCCCTCAAAAACTTGAGAGAGCAAGAAAAGAAGGGCAGGTAGTAAAGTCTAAGGATGTGTCAACAGCACTTTCTCTGCTTGTTATGTTTACCTTTATAAACCTTATGGCACCTGTTATTTGGAAACTTATTGTAGGTCTATTCAGAACAACTTATGAACAAATACCCAACAAACACATTGGCGACATCGGGATTACTTATATTTTATCAACCTCATTAATTCCTGCAGTTTGTATTATAGGTTCAATTTTATTTGTTGCGGCATTTATTGCTATCCTCGGAGATTTTATGCAGGTAGGACCACTGGTTGCAACAGCTCCTCTTGTACCAAAATTAGATAAATTAAACCCTACAAAGTATTTTAAGAATTTGTTCCAGGTTAAAACACTGTTTGAACTTGGTAAAAATATCGTTAAAGTTCTTGTTCTGGGTATTGTTGGCTGGACAGTTTACAGAGAACACCTTGAAAGCATCCTTATGCTCGCAGCCACCGATAATCATTTTGCAGTTATGATTGAATTTGGCAAACTTATAGTTGAATTTATCTATAAAGCATGTATTGCGTTTTTAATAATAGCTGCGGCAGACTATGGTGTTACGAAGTGGAAATTTTTAAAAGACCAGAAAATGTCATTTAAGGAAATTAAAGATGAATATAAAAACTCTGAAGGTGATCCGCACGTAAAAGCAGCACTCAGACAAAGACGTATGCAAATGCTTCAGCAAGGAGCCATGGACTCGGTACCTAATGCGGATTTTGTCGTAAGAAACCCCACCCACGTTGCTTGTGCGCTAAAGTATGATGCCGAAACAATGCTGTCACCGACATTAACAGCAAAAGGGACAGAGTTGATAGCACAAAAAATTATTAAAATTGCGATAGAACACAACGTACCCGTTATAGATAACCCTCCGGTTGCACGTGCTTTATTCAGAATGGTAGATCTTAACCAACAAATTCCGCCGGAATTGTATAAAGCCGTTGCTGAAATCTTACTGTTTGTATACGGACTTAAAAACAAAGGGCAAAGTGGTTCTTAAAAATCATGTAAATATCGTTAATCAGATGTATATTTTAAAAGATTAATTTATGTAACAAATAATTACACACAAATCGGAACTCTAAAACAATTATAAACAAATAAATTCGTATATATAGTGTACTCTCAAATCTTGAAAAATATTTGAAATCAAGGTATGATAAAGTTAGGTTAGTTTAATAAGAGAAGATGGATAGCAAGACATTAATTAATCAATACATCGGTATTGTTCAAAAAATTGCAAAAGTTGAACACAGGCGTATGCCAAACCACATGATTGAGTATGAAGAACTGGTTAGCATAGGCATTATTGCTATACAAACTCTTATTAAAGATAAAACAGAAGAACAGCTTGCCCGTTATAATGAAGCATATATTGGTACTGCCGTAAAATGGGCAATAAGAAATGAATTAAGACACAGATATAAATGGTACACACTTAAACACAAATCCGAAGATGCCGGTGAAACAACCGGTGATGATTATTCATCTTCATTAAGCGAAGAACAGAGCTCGGATGATGAAGACATGGGATTTTCAATATCACCGACAAAAGTAAGAGAAGCTGTGTATGAAACAATTTTATCCATTGACGGTTTAGCTGCTGCTGCAACAGACAATGCTTCTCCGTTTGACTTCCTTAAAGATCCGTCTGCTATGCCTGATGAAAAAGCGGAAATTATGGAAATGAGCAGACTTATTAAACAAGCCATTGCACGTTTACCCCAAAAAGAAAGAACAGTCGTTGAGTATCGTTTTTACAGAAACATGCAGGCAAAAGATATTGCGACTACAATAGGGCTGTCACCTTCCCGTATTACAAGAATAATTCAGTATTCTCTAAATCAGATAAGGGAATATCTGAAATCAAGAGGAAGGGAAGACTTTTAAACAGATTTTATAATAATTCAATCATTTGTCTGATATTCTCTGTTGTTGTATTTTCAAGAGCAAGTTCCTTATGTTTATTATTAAGAACACTCTTTTCTTTCAGTCTGTTTAATACCTTTAAAAGTAAAGTCTGGTTCTTGCTGTCAAGAAGAGTTTCAAGTTCTTCAACATCTTCCGTATAATCAACGGCAAAAAGTACAAAATCACTTTCATCATACAATTCGTCATACAAAAGACTGTTCAGTTTATTTGTACTTATACCGGTAAAAAAGTCATTAAGTGCATATATTTCATCTTTTGTCTTTTTGTCGCAATCAAACATATATTCATCATTTTCAGTGAGCAGAGCAAATTTTTCTTTTGCCATTCGCAACAAAAGTGCGGAACTGCTTGTTAAATGGTTAAAGTATAAATTTTTAAAAATATCAAACAAATTATAATCTATAACGGAAGAAAGCGGCAAAATCTCAGGAATTGCACTTATAATATTACACATTACCAATATACATCCGTCAAAATCGGTTTGAAGCAAATCCTCCGGACTAATAAGAAAAGGAATTTCTGCCGCAATATTTTCGGATAAAGAAGAACTTTTCATCACACGAAAAATATCAGGAAGTGCATCCACAGCACCATAAGTAACCAAAAATTTGACCGAATTATACTGTTCGAACTCATCAGAGGATTTTAATCTTTCAAGAGCTTCTTTTTTTGATAATTCATCATGATTTGCAGAAAGCAATTCAATCGAATTTGCACTAAGCGGTTCATATTCAGAAAGTGCATTAGCCCGAATTTGAGGCATAATTTCATTTATGTCATTATTATTAATATACAAAAGGTATTTGGCAGCATAAGCTTTTTGTGCATCACTACCATCAAGATATAACTGTTTTATACGAGGATAAACATTTTCACCGCCGAAATGATGCATAACTTCAGCAAACATTTCATCATAAGACGCGGAATAAAAATCAAAAAACTGAAACAAATTTAAAAAATTATCTTTGTTACAAGCATGCTGAATACGTTTAGATACATTATTTTTTACAAAATCAAACAAAAAATCATCTTGTTTAACTAATTTTTTGAATAACTCAACATCAGGAGTATCAACAAGAATTTTTGCAGCCTGTTCAAACTCGGCCGGATTTTTTCCGGTTATTGCTTTAAATAAGTCCATATATAATTAATCCAAATAAAAAACTGTAATAACTTTGTGATTTTCTTCAGCATACTCAATAGCTCTGTGCAGAGTCTTACTGGTGTGCGAAAGGAAGCAAATCATTTGATTGCAGTCATCAATAATTTCTCTGTTACATACTCTTGAAGCATCAGCAAGTGTCATCATTGCACGATCAGAGTGCTCAACAATATTAGGAACACCTATAAGCTGATCCTGAACGTCAGATGGCTGCTGACCAATTGTTTGAGGTAAAATAACTTTTAATTTATCGGGGTTTGATTTCATAGCCCCTCTTATAGCAGCAGCATTTGTACCGCAAGAACCGCCTGATGTAATAATAGTATTACCTTGCTGAACAAGAGCTGTTGTTAAAGTTTCAATCATTTGTTGATGTGTAATGGCAAGATTTCTTGAACCGATAATAGCAATTCTTTTCGCCGGCTGTTTTATTGTAGCAAGCTCCATAGCTAACTCGTCAACCGTATCCGGATCATGATCAGCCGTATCCATATCATCTACAGGTACCATAATCGACGGTTGTTGTTCATTTTCATCTACTGAATCTAAAATTTCAATCATTTGTCCACCTTCTAATTGTCATCTTGTCATTTATACGTCTTTTTTGTATGCTTGATAATAATAGCATAAAATTCAGATTTTGGGAATAGGGAATGGAAAATATTTTAGAAGGACTCAACAAGGAACAAACAGAAGCAGCCCAAACAACGCAAGGTACTTTGCTTATTTTGGCAGGAGCCGGAAGCGGCAAAACAAAAGTACTGACAAGCAGAATCGCTTATATGATTCAACATGGTGCAGTTGCAGGTAAAATTCTCGCAGTTACTTTCACAAATAAAGCCGCAAGAGAGATGAAAGAACGTTTAGCAAAAATGGTCGGCGAAAATGTGGTTAAATATATGTGGGTAGGAACATTCCACAGCATTTGCGGAAGGATATTAAGACAGGATATAGAAAGTTATTCTTTCCAGTCCGGGAAAAAACTTGATAAAAATTTTACCATTTATGATGAAACCGATTCACTTGCAGTAATTAAACAGGCAGTGAAAAAAATTAATCTGGATGACAAAATCTATCAGCCAAAACTGATTAAGGCAATTATTTCCAATGCGAAAAACAAAATGCAGGATGCATACACATTTGCAACTTTTGCACGTGATTTTAAATCACAAAACATTGCAAAAGTTTTCGAATTTTATGAAAACACTTTAAATAATAATAACGCAATAGATTTTGATGATATGCTGCTCATCACCGTAAAACTGTTGGAACAAAACCCCGAAGTAAGAGAAAAGTATTACAAGAAGTTTCAACATATATTAGTTGATGAGTACCAAGACACGAACCAAGCTCAATATCAGCTTGTAAAAGCACTTTACACGAACCTTGAGCCAAAAGTTCCCGAAACACGTTCTCTGTGTGTTGTAGGTGATGTTGACCAGTCAATTTATTCCTGGCGAGGTGCGGATTTCAGAATAATTCTTAATTTTCAAAACGATTTTAAAAACACTAAAGTTGTTAAACTTGAACAAAACTACCGTTCGACAGCTAATATACTGAATGCTGCAAACGCAATTATTGAAAATAATGAAGAACGTGTTGATAAAGTTCTGTATTCACAAAAAGGTGACGGAGAAAAGATATCATTATACGAAGCAGAAGATGAAGCAGATGAAGCAAACTATATAGTTCGCTGCATACGTGATACATCCGATAATTATAATAACTTTGCAATACTATACAGAACAAACAATCAGTCAAGAGCATTAGAAGAAGCACTTATTGCGGCAGGAATCCCATACCGTATATATGGCGGACTTAAATTCTACGACAGAAAAGAAATTAAAGATGCAATAGCTTATCTGAAACTCATTTACAATCCTGACGATTCTCAATCACTCAGAAGGATTATAAATGTTCCAAAACGCACTATCGGTGAAACTACAATTAAACATCTTCAGGAATATGCTGATGAAAATGATTTGAGTATTTTTGGTGCAATAAAAGAAGTTGATAATATTTCAGCTATAAAATCAGGAACCGCTGCAAAATTAAAAGATTTTGCTACTCTGATTGAAAAATTTAAAGATGCGGAAAAACGATATTCATTGCCTGAATTCCTCGGATTAGTTCTGGAAAGAAGCGGATATTTAAAAGAACTGCAGGATTCCAAAACAGATGAAGATGAAGTCAGAATAGAAAACTTACAGGAACTTGTTAACGTAGCAAATGAGTTTGAACCGGAAGAACAGGACAACATACTCGGAGAATTTCTCACACAGGTTTCATTGGTATCTGATATTGACGGAATGGATGAGATTGCAAATAATGTTACACTAATGACTTTGCATTCATCAAAAGGCTTAGAATTCCCTATAATATTCCTTGCAGGATGTGATGAAGGAATTTTCCCCTCTGCACGTTGTTCTAACACTAAATCAGAACTTGAGGAAGAAAGAAGACTGATGTATGTCGGAGTTACCAGAGCACAAAGTAAACTGTACCTCACAACAGCAAAACGGCGTCAAATGTGGGGAGAATACAAGTATTACACCCCAAGCAGATTCCTTGATGAAATTCCTGCCAATCTGCTTGACGAAGAAGAAGCATCAGGTTCTGAATACAGCTCAGAAAAAAGTACATTCAGAAGTGCGGTAAATTATGTCAAAGACAAAAGCACTACAACCCCTAAATATCAGGAAAAGAAAAGTTCAATATCTTATAATACCGACGGATACGTTAAGCCTTCAAACGGATTTGGTGCAAATTTTGTCGCACCGTCCGTAAAAAGAGAAAACACCGACAATAACGGCAAAATAACAAATAATTCAGGGTTTGGAAAGAATTTTACTGCGCCCGTAAATAAAACCACAACTGTCGTAAAACGTACACCAACCCGTGCAATAATTAAAAAGAACCCCATTAACAAAGAACGGGAAGAAGAAAAAATTAAATCATTTTGGGAAAATAACCCGATGAAACAAAAAATTGAAGAACAAAAACGCAAAAATGCCGAAGCGGCAGAAGAAAAGAAAAGACAGGAAGAATTAAAAAATGCATCATTCCAATATTTCTTCAATGTAGGTGAAAGAGTATTCCATGAAAAACTCGGAATCGGGCATATCACAGATGTTAAAGTCGAAGGCGACAGCACTATGTACCTGATAGATTTCGGTAAAATGGGCAAAAAAGCTATGGATGCCACTTATGCTCACCTGAAAAAATTCTAATGAAGTAAGGGGTAAACTTTTTGGGGTAAATATTTTGGGGTAAATATTTTGGGGTAAATATTTTGGGGTAATTATTCCGAAATACTAAGAGTAAATACTCTTTTTTAAACCTCTGATATTTCCTGTCCTATAATGTAACAAAAATTTACAATATAAGTTTATGTAAGGCAATTTTTCAAATTATCAATACTTTATATATATAGGATATTAACAGGAATGAGGACATGAGCTTCGGTGATTTTTTAGGAAGATTCGCAGCCGGATTCACATTCGGGATGCTGACAGGTGGCACACCATATGGATGGTGCAGTCCATACTATTGCAGTTATTATTATGTTCCTAATATAAGTATATATACAAGCAATTCATACTATCCTATGTCTTTGCCTGAGGTTTCAATTATGCCTTCAGGCGGTAATTGGTATGCACAAGACAGCTTTTCATATTTAGAAAATAATGTTGCAACGGGCTTTGAGTTTATTAAAAATGAAATAAACAACCCTGAATCAAACTATAATAAAAACGTTATGCAGCCAATTCGTGATGCAATGAAAGAATATTATGAAAATTTAAATAACGGAACTAACACACCATTCAATTTTAATCCTAAATTCACAACTCCATATTCTTGTTTCTACAGCAATCCGGGTATTACTCGGCAACCGGAAGAAAAATCAAATGAAATAGAACCAAAGCCTGAAGAAAAAGCAAAAGAAACACCAAAAACAAACACAAGCACTACAACATCAGCTTCAGCAAACAGAACAACAGGCAGCAGAGAATTTGCACAGGTATATAGCTCGCTTGGAATAAAAGATGAACGTTTCATAAAAATATTTGAAGAATGCATACTTAAAAGCGAAGGCAGAAGTTACATTTTTGATGTACATGCAATGGCGAAAAACGGTGTACAACAAGGAACATATAATACTTATCGTGAAAGTAAGGGATTAAAAAAACAAGACGTCAAATATATGACAGCAGAAGAAATGTGTGACATTTACTATGGCATTTACAAAGACTGCGAAGCAGACAAAATCAAGAATGACAGAATGGCACTTTATGTATATGATCTTGCAGTAAATTCAGGCGCAAAAAAAGCAAAAGAATATTACGCAAAATGCGGTGATAACCCTGAAAAGTTTTTACAAATGAGAAAAAACTTCTACCTGAATTTAATAAAGAAAGATTATAAAAAATATGGCGAAAACAAAGATGGCTGGATGAACAGACTCAGTAATCTTAAAAAATATGCCGACAACAATTTCTCAGCCATTTCATAAAAAAAAGCCGTTTCATTGAGAACGGCTACCAGACTTGGGGAGGAGGTATGAAAAACCATTTCGGTTTTCCATATTATAATTAACGGTAAAATTATATTTTTCTTAAGTAAAAATTATTCAATATCATCTATATGTACTAGTTCAATTTGTGTTAAAATTATTTGGTAACACAAGGGGATATCTGTGAATAGACAAGAACTTATTGACATCCTTTCCGATGATAAAAAAAATACGAAGATATTTGAAAAAGCAGACAAAATCAGAAGGGAAAATGTAGGAGATGAAGTCCACCTCAGGGGGCTGATTGAATTTTCAAACATTTGCAAAAGACAGTGCAAATACTGCGGACTGAGAAGTGAAAATAAAAATATAGAAAGATACCGCATACTAAAAGATGAACTGCTTGTTTATGCTAAAAATGCAATTAATTTAGGATATCGTACACTTGTATTACAGTCAGGTGAAGATGAGTATTTTGATACTGATAAATTAGCGGAAATTGTTAAAGCTATTAAAGAATTTGACGTGGCACTGACACTGAGTATAGGCGAAAAGAGTTATGACGAGTTTAAAGCACTGAAGCAAGCCGGTGCAGACAGATATTTACTGAGAATTGAAACAACAGATAAAAAACTGTATGAAGAAATGCACCCTAATGCAAGTTTTGAAAACCGCATGAGATGTCTTTATGATTTAAAAAAACTCGGATACGAAACCGGAACGGGATGTCTTGTCGGGCTGCCAAAACAAACAACAGAATCGTTAGCTGATGATATACTGTTTTTTAAAGAGCTTGATGCGGATATGGTAGGAATAGGTCCTTTTATCCCACACAAAGAAACACCGCTTGCAGAAGCAAAGCAAGGCGATTTTTGGCAGGCATTAAAAGTTATGGCACTTACAAGAATCAATCTTCCTGATATTAATATTCCTGCGACAACAGCGATGGAAACCATCAACCCTAACGGAAGAATAATTGCACTGCAAAGCGGTGCCAATGTAGTAATGCCAAATGTTACGTCAACGGAATACCGTGCCAAATATGAAATATATCCCGGTAAAATATGCATAAATGACAATCCTGATAAATGCAGAGGATGCATAGAAAACAAAATTAAATCCATAGGGCGGACAATAAGCAAAGAAAAAGGATTCAGAAAGAATAATTAAACTAAAAAACCCCTGTTGTATATTACAACAGGGGAATATTTTTAAAATATTAAGTTTTATGCTTCTTCCGGTTTATCTTTATTAAGCATTTCCTGAAGTTTACCGATAATTTCTTCACTCTTTTCCTGAGCATCAGAAATCAAACGGTCTGCTTTTTTCTTAATATCCTGTACTGTTTCGTCTGTTTTGTCTGCCAAATCGGAAGCCATTTTCCCCAGCTGTTCTCTTGTATCTTCACCTGATTGCGGAGCCAAAAGAATACCTGCTACTGCACCTATAGCTGCACCGATTGCGAAACCTGCTAAAAATCTTGTTACTGACATAATATTTCTCCTTCTACTCTAGTTTACACTCAATGACGTTTTTTTTAATTACTCTAATGTATTATTTATTTTTTCTTACCGAAAAGTTTAAGTCCTGCAAACAAACCTCCAAAAAATCCTTTGGCAACAGTCCCGGATAATGTCGAGAGTTTTGTCAGAATTTTAAGAGGAGAATTTGCTATAAATTCTTTAACTTTACTAATACCTTCATCGGTTTTAATAACTATACCGCTGACTATTTCAACAGTCTTGTTAACATTTTTTAGTGTCGGAACGAGTTCTTCTTTTGCAACATCAACTGTATCATTAATATTATTCATCAGTTTTGAGAAATCAAAAAGAACTTTGAATAACATAATACCGACCAACGCAACAATTACAACAGCAGTATATGTTAAAACCGTTAAACTTTGATATAATTGACTAATTTCCATTATTTTCCTCTGTGTATATTTCCAATACCATTCTAATCGTGATCAAAATTAAAATTTGATTCACTTTCCAGCTCTTTTGCTTTTCTCATTTTTTTAGATTTTAGCATATTGCCGAATTTTTTATACTGTTTTTCAAGTTTGTATTTCAACAAATCAATTGATTCAAGAGCCTGTTTCTTAGCCTCTTTTACGGCAGGTGAATGTTTTTCGGCCAAATCACATACCGCTTCTTTTACTTTTTCTCTCATTTCTTCACCCGGTTTCGGAGCATATAAAATACCGGCAGCAATTCCGCCTAAAACACCGAGCAACAATCCTACACCGAAACCAATGGATGATTTATCTTTATCGCACATAAAAACCTCGCTTTTCTTTATCTATGCAAAACTAATTGTATCATAATTTTTTACAATATTAAAGTGTCTGCGTAACTATTTTTAACCAAAATGTTTTTCGGTTTCTTTTTTTACGGCATAAAATACCAGACCGGCAAGAACACTTTTTAATTGCGAAATAATTAAATCTGATATACATTTTTTTACTTTTAAAACTATCACAGGAGCAAACTCAAGTCCCTGTTCTGATATTTTTCTGACCAAAACCAATATATCTTTAATCTCAGGTTTTGAGGTATGCAAAAATTCATCCCATTCTTTTATACGTCTGTCAAATTTTAAAAGATTTACCAGTAAAAAAGATGCTATAATCAACTCCGCAATAAAAACAATAACTGTTAAAAAATAAAAAATCATTTCCATCACACCTGTTTTGTTATAACATGATTATAACCCGACGGTTAAAAATTTCCAATACACTAACCGTCTGATAAAATTACAAATACTGTTTGAGGGCAAATTGAAAAATACATTTTTTTTATCTTTATTTATATCAAAATTAATAAGTAAAACACTCAAGATAACAAAACTTTCAGGAGGAACATCCGTTATCGGTAAAATTGCGCTTAAAATTTGTCCGGACTTTTTATCACACGCAAATAAATATATCAAAACAAAAATTAACGTAACGGGAACAAACGGTAAAACTACAACTTCAGGACTTATATCACACCTGTTAAAAAATAACGGAAATACCATTATAAACAACGCAATGGGTGCAAATATGATTCAGGGTGTTGTAAATGCAATAGCAGTAGAACTGAGTCCTTTTACAAAATATGATTATTCTGTCATAGAATCTGATGAAGCATTTTTAGAAGTAATATATGAAAAATTTGAAGCAGATTATCTTCTTGTAACAAATCTTTTCAGAGATCAACTCGACAGATACGGCGAGCTTGCAACAACTAAAAAACTTATCCAAAACGGCATTGATAAAAAATCCGGACTTACTCTTTTATTGAACGCAGATGATCCGCTCGTTGCCGGTTTTGAAGGAAATAAAAAAATATATTATGGTGTTGAAAATATCGAATACAAAGACGGACTGAAACCGTCAGAATCTCATACGGAAGAAGCATTTAACTGTCCTTGCGGCAGGGCATTAAAATATGAAAAAAAATTCTATGCACAACAGGGGCATTACAGCTGTGAGTGCGGATACACAAGACCTCAACCAAAATACAGCGCCGATATAGCTCTTTATAAAAAGTATTCCGTTATAAAAATCAATAATGAAGAATTTGAAGTGCCTCTGGTCGGCTTATTTAATGCATATAATGCACTTGGGGCAATAGCATTATGCAAAGAACTCGGAATAAGTACCGAGAGCATACAGAAAAATTTAAAAACATTTAAAGTTGCATTCGGAAGAAGTGAAGTTAAGTATTTGGACGGAAAACGGACACTGATACAGCTTATAAAAAATCCTATAGGAACAAACGAGGTTCTTAAAACGGTAGATTTAGACTCAAACATATTAATTATAATAAATGATAACTATGCAGACGGCAGAGATGTTTCATGGCTTTGGGATGCGGAATTTGATAAAATTAAAGATGCAAAAAAAGAAATTATTGTATCAGGCATAAGAGCAACAGATATGGCTTTAAGGCTCAAGTATGCGGGAATTTCCGCCGACAAAATAAAATCCATTCCGGATATTAATAATGCAATAGAATATCTCGGCAAGAACGCAGCTAATGATATAACAATACTTCCGACATATACTGCACTGTTAAAACTCAATAAAATCAAATCACTAAAACCTTTAAAATAATATATTAAGTTATGTTACAATAATATAAACTGCTGAAATCGTATAAAAAAATTTGACTTTATATATATAAGCAAAAGGCATAAAACGTTAGAAACGAGTAAAGAGAGAAAAGAAAAAAAACTTCCTAAAAAGGAAGTTTTATTTTTTTATATAACATTTTTAATTAGCATGCGAAAAAAGATAATCCACAAGTCCAATGAGCGCCAAAGAATAGCTTTTGCTGCCAAAGCCTACAACCTGAGCAATACAAACACCTGATAAAAGTGAAGTATGTCTGAATTCTTCTCTGGCATGAATATTTGTCATATGAACTTCGACTGTCGGAATAGCTACTGATGCTATTGCATCTCTTATTACAACACTTGTATGCGTATATCCCCCGGCATTAATAATAATTCCTGCATAAGCATCTTTTGCTGACTGTATTTTTTCAACAATTTCTCCCTCAAAGTTTGACTGCCAGGTATCTACTTCCACACTAAGCTCTTTACCTAAATCAATGAGTGTTTTTTCTATGTCAGCAAGAGTTAATTTACCGTATTTTTCTGGTTCTCTGGTACCAAGCATATTCAGATTAGCACCATTAATTAACAGAATTTTCATAATATCCTCCGAATTTTGTTTCCATGCCGGAATATTCAACAGAGCATCCGGCACCAATTTTACATTGGAATAAATTTATTATACAATAGAATTTGAATGAGAGGAATATTATGATAAACAAACGTTGGTATGATTCGGATCCTATTTTAAAAGAAGCATTGGAATTACTGAGATTGTCACCTGATGACACTAAAAGTGAAGCAGCAGAATTTATGTTAAAGCTTCAGGAACAGGTTGCAGGCGAAGTAATTGAACATGTATATGAAATTATTAACACATATCAGGGTAAAGGAAACCGCTGGTATGATAATGATCCTATGATGCTTAAAGGTGTTGAACTTTTGAGAAATGCTCCGGCAAGTATTCAAAGGGTTGCAGCACTAAAGTTACTTCTTGCACTTGAAAAGAAATCTTTTGAAGGGGTTGAAATATAATAATGCAGGATGTCCAAAACCTCAAAGATAATCGTGGCATTGAGATTCAGAAAGTCGGGGTTAAAGGTGTCGAATTTCCGTTAACCATACAAAGAAAAGATGCGGAGGATATTACAATATATTCAGTCGCAACTATTGGAGTATCGTTACCCTCACGATACAAAGGAACACACATGTCACGGTTTGTTGAAACATTGAACAACTGGCAAAAAAAACACCTTTTAGGCTTAAATATTAAAGGGTGTGTTGAAGAAATAATTAAAAAGTTGAATGCCAAGAGCGGATATTTAAAGTTTGATTTTAAATACTTTATAGACAAAAAATCACCTGTTACAAACATTTCCGCACCCATGTGTTACGACTGTTCCTTTGAGGGTATTCTTGATAATTACGGTGAAGAGGATGAAAAATACTCCTTCTATCTGGGTGTAAAAGTTCCCGTTACAACTCTGTGCCCATGTTCAAAAGAAATATCCAAATATGGTGCTCACAACCAAAGAGCAATTGTTTCAGTTAAAATTACTTATCCCGAAGATGAGCATATATGGCTTGAAGACTTAATTCAAGAAATCGAAAAATGTGCATCATCAGAACTTTATCCTCTATTAAAGAGGGCTGACGAAAAATATGTAACCGAACATGCATATGACAATCCAAAATTTGTAGAAGACGTACTCAGAGATGTTGTACTGCTGCTCAGAAAAAATAGTGTTATTGACTCATTTGAAGTAGAGTGTGAGTCATTGGAAAGTATTCATAATCATTCTGCATGGGCATACCAACAGGAAGGATAATATATCCGTATTCGGATATAAATGCCGTTACTATTTTTTGATAAAGTCTAAAATACCTTCAGAAATACCTTTTGCAGCTTTTTTAAGCCACTTGTCATTTCTGTACAGAACCGAATCAAACGGATTTGTCATATATGCTGTTTCGACAAGAACACCAATATAATCCGTCGGACGAATCACAGCAAAACTTGCAGTGCGTACTTCATCATCCCGGGTTTTTGCATAATGGGTAACATTTTCTTCTATAGCTTCAGCGAGCTGCTTGGCATTATTATTAAAATAATATACACTTGTTCCTCTGTTTTTATGAACATTCATTGGGATGTCGGCAATGGAATTCAAATGTATGCTTACAAATATATCCGCTTTGTTTTCTCTTGCATAATTAACTCTGTCATTCAAAGACATATCGGCATCACATTCTCTTGTCATAACAACATTTATGTCCTTGTTTTTTAAATACTCTGCTGTATATTCTGCAATTTTCAGATTAATATTTTTTTCTTCATCACCAAGACATCCGATTGCCCCTCTCTCAGAACCACCGTGTCCTGCATCAATGACAACGGTAATTTCATTTTTATCCTCCGGCAATCGCCATACTTTGAATGTATATGTTCCTTGTTCCAAATTTACTGAATAAGAATATTTTTCCGGCTTGGGAATGTTTATATTATAAACGGATTCCTCTCCGAGTTCGGAATTATACACCCTGAATATAATTTCATTTTCACCGTCCTCAACAGTGTATGGCAATTTTTTATTAAAAGAGATTTTCTGAATCATTGCATTTTTAAATCTCTCACTATCCATATTCATAAATTCTGCAGGCTGAAACGTATCATCAGTTAATGTAACATGAGCTTTTGCAATCCATGCCTCAGTCTTGTCTGAAAGAAATACTCTGTAAAAACTGCCTTTTGAACCGTTAATAACCAATTCTGTACCTTCAAAAAGATGCGATAATCTGTTTAGTCCTGCATCTACGGGAGTACTTCTTAAAGGTGTATTGTCATTTTTTACATAGGCTTTTACGGGACTGAAGTTTTCTGTCGGTATAGGCTGCTCGGTTACATTGCTCTTATAAAACTTATATACCTGAATCCCGTATGCGGTTCTTAATACTATACGGTTTTCGCCCTCTTTGAGTTTTACGGAATGGGCAAATGCGCCGTTTGATGCAACGGGTACACTATGACCGTTTATGGTTAAACACTCGGCACTTTTGGCTTTACCGACAAAAAAAGCATAATCATTTGTTGTAACATTCTTCTTATCAGAAGGATAAATAACCTCAAACGCAGATACTTGCTGAACAGCAAACAACAATACGGACATAATTAATAATAAAACTCTAACCATACCAATATGTTAATATAAAATTTTACTCAAATCAATTTTATGTTAGAATATGAAATATGAGTGGGAATTATGTACCGTTATACAGAAAGTACCGTCCGCAAACATTAGATAAACTGGTCGGTCAGGAACATATTAAAAAGACATTGACAAGTGCGATTGAGCTTGGCAAAATTGCACATGCTTTCTTGTTTACCGGCCCAAGAGGAACGGGAAAAACTTCGACAGCAAGAATTTTGGCTAAATCACTTAACTGTAAAAACGGCCCTACGATACACCCATGCGGAGAATGTGAAAGTTGTAAAGATATTACAAATTCCATTCCCATAGATGTTATTGAAATGGATGCAGCAAGTAACCGTTCCGTTGAAGATGCACAAAATATTCTGGAAAAAATTCAATATGCGCCGGTACACGGCAAGTTTAAGATATACATAATCGACGAAGTCCACATGCTTTCTTCCACAGCATTTAATGCACTCCTGAAAACATTGGAAGAACCGCCTGAAAACGTAATATTTATACTTGCCACAACAGAAGTTCATAAAGTTTTGGATACTATTAAAAGTCGCTGCCAAAGATTTGATTTCAGAAGAATTACGACAGATGATATAGTAAAACATCTCAGATATATTGCTGACGAAGAAAAAATTAATATAACAGATGATGCACTGTATTCAATTGCAAAAAATTCAGCCGGAGGAATGAGAGACAGCATATCTCTATTGGATCAGCTAAGTCTTCTCGGAGCAACAGAGCAGGTAACATCCGATGATGTAAACTCAATTTTGGGAAGAATCTCATTTGATACTTTATACGACCTTAGCAGCAAGGTTATTTCGGGTTCTCCAAACGAAGCAATAGAATTACTGAATGATATATATAATTCAGGTAACGAACCGCTTCAGATACTTACAAACCTTGCGGAATATTTTAAAAATTTGCTGATTGCAAAAAACAGCAAAAAAGAATTAATGCCGGAATTAACAAGTCTTAATGAGCCTCAGATTGATTTAATTCTCAAGCAAAAAGATTTACTTGAAACACAACAAATTGTTTTTATATTTGAACGAATAACTCACTACATAAAAGAGATTAAACAAACAAGCAATCAGCATTTATGGTTAGAGGTTGCAATTATAGATATCGCCAATATGGCTGAGAATTCTACACTGGCAGACTTGCAAAGAAGGGTTTCAGCACTTGAAGGCGGGGAAATAACAGTAAAGTCTTCTCCGATTAAGCCTGCTAAACCATCAGTATCACCGATATCGGTTTCAGATAAAACTGAGCAGCCTAAACCGGAGCCAAAACAACAGGAAAAAGTAACGCAGGCTGAGGAAAGCACACCGGCAAATACAGCAAATGAACCTGAATTTACTCCGCCGCCTTTATCAAAGAAAAATGACGGAATGGATATAGGCAGTCTTTGGAATTCATTATTGAGTAATATAAAAAGTGCTCCGACAAAAGCAATACTCAGCCAGCTCGGAACACCGGTTAAAATTTCTAAAGATGAGATTATAATTACATTTAAAACAGAATCTTTAGTATCACAATTTCTTAACACAAATAAAAAACAAATTGTGGAAGAAGCTGCATCAGTTATGTTTGGTACAAAGAATCCAAATGTTACGGTAAAACTCTCTAACGGGGAAAAAGCAGATATTCAGGGAAATAAATCCACCGTTGAGGAACAAAAAAAAAATGATGTAAGTATCCCCCAAACTGAGCCGGAACAAATTAATACAGAGAATAATACTTTTAAAAACAAAAAATCGGAGAAAGAAGTTACAAACCCCGTAACATCAGATACGAAAATCACTGATAATGAAAAAAAACATCTTGAATCAGATCAGGAAAAGATGGTTCTTGAACTGTTTGACGGCAAATTTATCGAATAGTAACCCGGTTTATTAAGACTGATATACTAAGTTGCATTTACCGCTTTTAGTTGTATAATATTTATAGTCTTTAAAAAGACGGGAGATATTTAGACGACCGAATAATTATTCGGGGAAAAAAGGAGAAATAAAATGACAGTAACTATTGAAGATTCATGTATTGCTTGCGGCGCTTGCGAATCAATTTGTGATGCAGTTTTTTCAGTTGAAGACAAAGCTATCGTAAATGCTGCAAATATTGCAGGAAATGAAGATGCAATTCAGGAAGCAGCAGGTGCTTGTCCTGTTTCAGCTATTGTTGTTGAGTAGTCACAAAGACTTTTAACAATCATAAAGATTGAGGGTAATTATTTAATTACCCTCTTTTTTGATTTATGTATTTGTGTTAATCTTAATTGGTCTAAATATTTGGAGAAATTATGAACAATAATCAGTCACTATATATTAAAAAAGAAGTTATGGCACGTTTAATCAGAGCATATTTGTCTGACGATTTCCCTGAAAATACAAGGGTTATTCCTTATGATATGCGTCCTACCGGTGCAGAAGTACCTTACAGATGCTGTATATATAAAGAACGTGCAATTCTAAAAACAAGAATCATTGCAGATCTTGGTTTTCCTCTTGAAGACGATGATGAAAGAATTAATCTGACTACTTATGCAAAACAGGCAGAATTAAGAGAAAAAATCAGTGACAAACACTTAACCGTACTGCAGCAAGCTTGCAAAGGCTGTACATCAAACAGTATATTTGTAACTGATATTTGCCAGGGTTGTGTAGCCAGACCTTGTACCAATGCTTGTAAATTCGGTGCAATTTCTGTAGGTGACGGCAGAGCAAAAATTGACAATGAGAAATGTAAAAAATGCCAAATGTGTCTAAATGCCTGCCCGTATCACGCAATAGTTAAATTATCGGTTCCGTGTGAAGATGTTTGCCCTGTCGGTGCAATAAAAAAAGATGAAACCGGTTTTGCTTCAATAGACTTTTCTAAGTGCATAAGCTGCGGCAAATGCATATCCGCCTGCCCGTTCGGTGCCGTACATGAAAAAAGCCAAATGATAGATATTCTTAAATCAATTAAAAAAGGTAACAAGCTTATTGCAATGATTGCACCGTCAATTGCCGGACAGTTCAGAGGAAATCTTTATCAGCTTAAAACAGCAATCATAAAATCGGGTTTCTATGACGTATATGAAGTTGCAAAAGGCGCAGATAAAACAGCTCGTAATGAAGCCAGAGAGTTTATTGAAAGAATGGGAGATGACGATGCAATGTGGGATGCAATTCACCCTATTGCAGAACCTGACGACAAAAGCAGTGAAACATTCATGACAACTTCTTGTTGTGCAGGATACATTCAACTCGTAAACAAACATATGCAAAATATGAAGCCTTATGTTTCTGATACACATACTCCGCTTTATTACACGGCAGAATACGTTAAATCTGTTTTACCTGACTGTGTTACTGTATTTATCGGTCCCTGTCTTGCAAAAAGAGTGGAAGGTTTTGAAAACAAAAATGTCGATTTCGTTATGAGCTTTGAAGAACTCGGTGCTTTATTTATGGCAAAAGATATTGAAGTATCCGAATGTGAAGAAACAAAATATAACATAGAGAGTTCTAAACAGGCGAGAAACTTTGGAGTTACAGGCGGTGTTGCAGAGGCAGTCAAAAAGGCACTGAAATATGAGAGCACCGTTAAACCGCTTGTTATAAGCGGACTTAATAAAGATTCAATAAGACAGCTCAAGAAATATGCTGCTAACGGAGTTTGCGATGACGGATGCAATTTGATTGAGGTAATGTGCTGCGAAGGAGGATGTATCGCCGGGAATGCAACCATTAACAATGTTAGAAATGCTCAAAAACAAATTAAAGATGTTATTGCGGACAGTGATGACATAGAAAAAATATAAAAATTTGTAGTATAATCAAATTATGGCAGTTTACTTTTTTTACGGGGAAGAAGATTTTAATATCGATACGGAAATTGAAAAATTACGTTCGAAACTTAATCCTGATTTTATTTCCATGAGTTGTCAGACACTGGACAATCCCGAATACGGTGAGCTGATTAATGCACTCCGGACTCCGCCGATGATGTTTGGTAATATGCTGATTATAATTAATGCGGAAGATTATTTTTCATCAACAAAAAAACAATTTGAAGATAATGAACTGAAAGACATTGAAGAGAGTCTTGAACATAATCAGGAAGGAACCGACATTGTTTTTGTTGTAAAAATTGACCGTGAAGAAGGTAAAAAACCCGACTCCAGAAAAAAACTTTTTAAAATACTTTCTAAATACAATGCAAAAGAATTTCAGGTAATTCCTACATATAGAACCGCAGAAATAGCAGCATGGGTCAAAAATAAAGCTAAAGAAAAAGGGTTAACTATAAAAGACGATGCTATGGAGTTGTTTATCGAACAAATAGGAAATAATCTGCGGATTTTTAACAATGAACTTGATAAACTTCAGTTGACAGCTTATCCGGAAAAAACCGTAACTAAAAAAATGATAGAAGAAATCTGTGTTTCAAATCAGGATTTATTTAATATTACAAATTGCCTTATTAAAAATGAAAAAGATAAGGCACTTCTTGAATTCAAAAAACTGACGGACAAAAAACATCCGCTTGAAATATTGTCTGCCATACAAACAATATTAAGACAATGGATAATTATTAAAGTTAAAGCAAATGCTCCGGTTCATGAAGTTATGAATTTATCAGGTATAAGAAATGAATTCCGGATTAATATTCTGAAAAAAGAACTAAAAGACATTCAGACAAAAGAACTTATTAACTTAAAAAATAATCTTTATGATATAGAATACAGATTAAAAAAAGGCGAAGTTATTGATTCATTATCGGAGGTGGAGTGTGCGCTTATCAGATAAGTATCCGTTTCTGACAAACTATTTTACAAAAGCACTGTCTTCATCAGAAAGAGCAATGCCTCAGACTTTGCTTTTTTACGGGAACGATATAAATGCACAATATGCACTTGCTACCGAAATTGCCCGTTTACTTAACTGTAAAAATGACAAATCTGATGGTTGTGACTGTCTAAACTGCAAATGGATAAACGAAGGTACGCATCCTGCTATTATGACAATATCAAGGCTTGATAACAAACCGGAATCTGATAAATCAAAAAATGTTATATCGGTTGCACAGGCAGCAATGATAAAAGAAAAACTTGTATCAACATCAGAATTTCACAGAGTATTTATTTTCTGCGGCAGAGATAACGATGGAAATATCAGTGGCTTAAGCAAATTCAATTTTCAGGATACTGCAGCTAACGCACTTCTTAAAGAAATTGAAGAACCGCCTGCCGGTACAACATTTATCTTTTTAACCAGATATATTGATGACGTACTGCCTACAATCATTTCCCGTTCGCAATGTTTTTTTGTCCCGTCATTTAAAGAGATTAATTATGACTATTCTTGTATAGATGGGGTTTTTACCGACTATTTTGAATTTGAAAGAAAAAATGTATTTGATTACTCAAAAAAACTTCAGGATTTATTAAAAGAATATTCGATGAAGCAGATTCTTGACGGCATGCAAAACTACATACTCTGTTTGCTGAAAGAAAATCCGAATATGACTGAATTAATTACACACATAAAACATATTGAAGATGCAAGAATACAATCAGACTTGGGTATGAAGCCCGTAAATATTTTTGATGACATTTGCCTGAAACTCATAAAATGACCTTCTGAAATTAGGGCTTTGCATTATATTTTTATGCTAAAATAAATTGGTAGAGGTGGTTTATGAATTTTAAGAAAATCTTGTTTAAAACTAATTCCATTGATGCTGAAAAAGCACTTCCGGATGCAATTGTATTTACTGAAAAAGACGGCAAAATCCAGTGGGTAAATGATGTTGCCGCAGAAATATTTGAAACATCCAAAATGCATTTAATGACATCAAATATATCAGATATTATAGAAAATGCTAATGCCATGATTACTAACGTAACAATCATGCATAAGCCGGCAATAGTTAAACTTAAAGACAAAGAACAATATTACGATATGACTGTCAGAGAGATTGAAGACGGATATGTCCTGGACTTCAGAGATGCTGAAGGTTCATCTTATAATAGTTACAATCAGGAAGATGAAGGAGAAGTCAACAGAGAAAAAAATAATTTTCTGCTGAAACTGTCAAATGATTTAAAATCTCCAATTCAGTCAATTGTCGGATTTTCACAGGCAATGGCAGACGGTCTTGGCGGCAGCATGTCAGAACAGCAGGCTAAATACATTAAAATAATTAACAAAAGCTCAACCGAATTAATGTATTTTATTGCAAAATTACTGGAGCTTTCACAAACGGAATCACAGCTTTCCAGTCCTGACAAAAAAACATTCGATTTGGCTTCCGTTATAAATTCACTGATAAAATTTAACGAACATCTATATACGGGTAAAGATATTAAATTTACAATTAACATACAGGAAGGTTTCAAAAAAAATATCTTAACTGATGCTGAAATGTTTAAGAATATTATACAAAATATACTTGAAGTCATACTTAAATCAGTTGAAATGGGAGAGATTGTCGTAGATTTATCAAATCCTGATGACGATTTAATCGCATCAAAGAATCTAAAACCCGGATTATATGCAAAAATTTCGGTTTCAAGCAGCTCAATGTTACTGTCTGAAAATGAACTGGATTGTTTATTTGATCCGTACAAAATTGTTGATACAACCAACAGAAAAAATGTACTGCGAGCAATAACACTTGCCTCTGTCAAAAACTTAGTACAGGCATTAGGCGGTGTTGTTTGGGTTGAATCACAAATTTTGAAAAGTACAAGCTTTAACGTTATAATACCGGAACAATAAAATTATAATTAATTTTTAAAAGAATAGGGAGTGCTGATGAGCAGTGTTATTTTAAAAAATCTCGTAAAAAGTTATGACGGAAGAAATAACATAATTGATAATATAAATCTGGAAATAAAAGATAAAGAATTTATTGTACTTGTAGGTTCATCAGGCTGCGGAAAATCAACAATTTTAAGGCTTATATCAGGTCTTGAAAACGTAACATCCGGCGAAGTTCTGATTGACGGAAAAGTTGTCAATAATGTACATCCAAAGGACCGTGATATTGCATTTGTCTTTCAGAGCTATGCACTTTATCCGCACATGAGTGTGTATGATAATATTGCTTTCGGGCTTAAAATGCGTAAGTTTGATAAAAAAGTTATTGATGAAAAAGTAAAAGAAGTTGCAAAATCACTAAATCTTGAAGAATTGCTCGACAGAAAGCCGCGCCAGCTTTCGGGTGGACAAAGACAACGTGTTGCACTCGGAAGAGCAATAGTCAGAAACCCTAAAGTATTTCTTATGGATGAACCGCTTTCAAATCTCGATGCAAATCTTCGTGTTCAAATGCGTTCGGAAATAAAAAAATTACACCAAAAACTGCAGACAACTTTTATTTATGTAACACACGACCAGACAGAAGCTCTGACAATGGGCGACCGTATAGTCATACTTGATAAAGGGAAAATACAGCAGGTTGATATTCCGGAAGTTATATATAACAACCCAAAAAATAAATTTGTTGCAGGATTTTTGGGACAAATGAATTTTATAAATATAAATTCCGACAACGGGAATTTCAATATAGAAGGCGTAAACTTCTCAACAGATAAAAACATTTCCGGCGAAGTTATTGCAGCAATTAGAGCAGAAAAAATGATATCCGGAGACAGTACGGTAACAGTTCCTGCAGAAATAGTAGAATTAACCGGCAGTGAAAGAATTGTATATTTTTATTTAAACGGAAATAAATGTTGTGCAAAAATTCCGCTTGAATATTCGGTTGGAAAAACAATTGAATTAAAAATCAGCACAAAGAACATGTATTTCTTTGATAAAACCAGCGGAGAGATAATACAATGAAAAGGTACAGAAAATATATAGCAGCAATAGCAATAATATTAATAATATTTTTTACACTATGTTTCATTCCAATCGGAGCAACAAAATTTGTTCCTATTGTTGAAAAACAGGCTGAACAGGAATTAGGTGTAAAAATACATATTGAGAAATTGATATTACGAATAGGTCCGTCTCTTAAAATTAAAACCCCCGTTATGCACATAATGTATGCTGACGGACAAAAGTTCGGGCAGCTGGATAATGTAAAATTTTATATACCGTGGTCGGCACTTTTTAATAATGACGTTTCTCTTAAGAAAATATATGCTGACGGGCTGATTATTAAAACAAGCTCCGATGATAAATATTTACCGGAACTTCTTGCAAGATTAGATAAAAAGGATACGGATGAGTGTCAAAATATAATCTTAAAAAATTATTCGGTAGCTTATAAAGATTCCTCTCTCGGAAAAGATTATAAACTCTCCGGTAAAAATTTTGCAATGACAAAAGTTTTCGGCTCCAATAATCTGAAAGTATCTACGGATGGTGATTTCTTTATTAATGATAAACATTATATTAACTATAATATTTCAGTTCAGTCGGAGAAAAATCTTTTTATTAACGACAAATACAACATAAATGAATTAGTGGAACAAGTGGAAGCCCTTGATTTCCACTCTGACGTTCTTGCTAATTTAAAAATCTCACAAAACAATGATAAAAACTTAATTATAACCGGTCTCTCAAATATTGATAACATTTCCGTTCTTGATAAAGATAAAAAGAATCCAAAAAGTTTTATATACCTGACATTTATGGGAGATAAAATCGGGATACTCTCAAATATTTATGCTTCAGCGACAGAAAAAATATATGCAGAAGGTCTGCTTAATACATCTAAGAAGCCTGAGCTTGATTTAAGAGTTAAAACAGATGAAATTAATCTTTCAGATGCATACAAAAAAATTAAACTTCTGGTAGACTGTTCCCGTTTCAAAGGCATAGACTCTATTGACGGAAAACTCAAAGCAGACTTTAATATTAAGGGTGATTTGAACAAAATCAGGTCACAAGGTTTTCTTAAAATCACAAACGGAGCAATAAAATCGAACGGTATTAATATTGATAACATCAACTCTGATATAGATTTTTCTAACAACGTTATTAAAATTTCAGACACCAAGGGCTTTGTAAATAATGCACCAATTGAAATGAGCGGAGAGATTGATAAAAACATCAACCTTGATATTTTGATGAGTAAAGTTCCGGTAAAACATCTTTTCCCTGAAAAATACGGAATTAACAGCGGCATATTAACTCTGACCGCAAAAATTTCAGGAACTCTTGACAATGTTATACATAAAGAAAATATCAGAATGGACAATTTTAAACTGTCAAATAATAAAACAACTGTTTCTTTTGATTCTTTGAAAATAGATACAAACAAAGAAAACACCGCTTATGTTTCAAATATTCTGATTAAACCGGACAAGACAGAAATTATTAAAATACCGCTTTTAAAACTATTCGTTGAAAAAAACAGCATCAGAACTCCTGATACAAATATATTCATGCCAAACTCAAAAATACAGGCGAGAGGAGAAATATCAGATTACAGTTCGGCTAACTATGCTTTCAACCTTAATGCTAAAGGCTTTATTAATGCAAAAGACCTGAGCGGTTTTACAAAAAATTCCATTATATATCCAATCAAATTTTCAATGAACGGAAATAAAGATATTAAAAATATTGATGCGTATATTCATATGCAAAAACCAATGATTCTTGATGAACCAAGTTTGTTGACACTCAGTTCTAAAATTGAAAACAACAATCTTAAAATTGAAGAACTTAACATTTCACCATACAATGAAGATTTATTAAATGCTCAAAAAATAAATTTGAAGGCAGCGAAAAAACTGCTTATTTCAGGAAGTATAGAAAATCTTAAACAACCGATTCTAAAGAATATACGTATAATCATTCCGCAATCGTTAAACGTAATGTTTTTTGATTCGGTTGCACAAATAAAAGGTGATGTATTCCTTAACGGAGAAATACGCAAACCTGATATTATAGGTCAAATATCAATACAAAATCTGGTAAATCAGTTTATTCAGCTTAATTTAAACAATATGAGCATAGACTTTGATAAAAATATTGCAACAATTAATGCTCCCGTTATAAAATTATCAGACTCATCTTTTGGCATTAATGCAATTATATCAAACGACTTTACCGACAGTCTGAACATCAAAAACATCAACATTAAATCAAAATTTATTAATACCGATTCCTTGTTGATGTATAAAGATTCACCGTTATTTAAAGCATGCCAATTTAACGTTAATGAAGGTAAATTATACTCAGAAAGAGCTTTAATGACAGTATATGGTGCCCCGTTATACATGTCAGCATTAACTGCAAATTTCAAAATTAATAATAATATTATAAATGTAAAAGATTTATCCTCAGAGCTTTTTAATGGTAAGATGTCATCAAACTTTAATTTTAACCTTACCGATGAAAGTTTTGATGCAAATATTCAGGCAAGGTTAGTAAGTGCAGCGCCAATCTTTGATATAATTTCAAGCAAAAAAGAATCTGTCAGCGGAATTATGGATTTTGACAGTTCTATTAAAGGAAATCTCATGTCAAAAGACAGTTTGAACGGAAGTGTTAAGTTTGAAGTCCGTAACGGTCACATGGGTACACTCGGCAAACTTGAGCACTTGCTTTATGCACAGAATGTCATCTCCGACAATATGCTGAGAACATCTCTCAGTGTAATAACCAAAGCAATAACACTTAAAGATACCGGTTTATTCAAGTTCCTGCGTGGTGATATAACACTCAATAACGGTATTGCAACTGTAAATATGCTTCAGTCAAAAGGTCCTCTTATGTCATTATTTATAAAAGGTCAATATAACCCCGTAAATGATTACGGAAGATTGGTAGTATTAGGCAGAATCTCTGACGACATCATCAGTTCGTTAGGAACATTCGGAGAATTTTCATTTAACAAACTGATGATTATGTTAACAGGTGAAGATACAAAATATAATATAAATGTAGAAGATATAGAAAAGTTGCCGCAGCTTCCAGCAAAGAATACAAAAGAATTCAGAACAATTATCAACGGCACACTTGAAAAACCGAGTTCGGTTATTATGTTTAACTGGATTTCATACACACAAAAATCTCTAAAACAAAAAGAAGTGCCAATGTCTAATGAAAAACTTCCTGATTTCGTAGAAAATATTCCTTACTAGATTTTTTATGAAAGGTAGCTTATAATAGGCATATGAACTTAATTCAAGAAGGACAAAAAATCACATTAAATATAATAAAAGATGATATGTTGTATGAGCTGGTGTGTACAATTAAAGCAATAAAGGATGACCGGCTTATTCTTGAATTACCGCCATATTTTATGAGATATATTCAATTTCTTGATGTAGGATGCTGCTTTACGGCAAAAGTATTCTCAAAACTCGGTACAATTGATTTTAACACTATCGTAATATCATCACCGCTTGAAAACTCTGATGATTTTGAAATTGAGTTAGATTATAATGCTGTCAGATTCACACCGGGTGAAGAAATTGCAATAATAAATGCGGTTGAAAAGCTTGAAATATCATACAACGGTAAAATTATATCCGCCAAAACATTTGAAATTTCAACAGAATACTTAAAATTTTACTGTGATACAATATTTGATTTTGAAGAAAGTTTTGATTGCAAATTAATTTTACCGGATGATTATGATACAATATCATTTAGGGCAACAGTTATTGAAATTGACCCGGAATACAATAAAGAATATAAAGTTACATATTCAAATATGAACGAATATGACAGGCAAAATTTATTGTATTACATGTATGTATATACAAATAGTATGGACACAGAATAGACATGAAGAAACTTATGGAAGAAGAACAACAAAATAACAAGACACACAACAAAATGTTTGATCAGATAGAACGATGCAAAATAGATTTGCAAAAGGATCCGTCAAACCCATCATTACACATTCGTCTGGGTGACTTGTATCTAAAGTGGCATTTGGACATATATAATTCCGGACAATTCATAGATGATGCCATAACTGAATATCAAATAGCGATGGAATCATTACTTGATTCTCCGCAAATATTTTACAAACTTGGTGTTGCATTTTTACACAAAGGTGATTTGGATAAAGCAGTAAATTATTTTACGACTGCTATTGAAAAGAAAAATTGTTATTATGAAGCATATTACATGCTGGCAGAAACCTTTGTTAAGAAAGCTCATTTCACCGATGCTACAGATGCAGCTGAGGCAGCCGTATTCTGCGGCGGAATAAAATCTTCAAGTGCCCATTATTTACTTTACAAATTATATGATGCACTGTCTTTTAAAAATTCCAAAACAAAATTTAAAGCACTCTGTGAAAAATTCCTGGCATTTGTACTAATGCCGTTTGATAAAATTGCAAGAAATAATATTGCTAATACATTAATTTATCTTAGATTCTTTCCGTTATTTATAAAAGGATTTTACGCAATACAGACAAAAAATTACGGACTTGCAGTTGAGTTATACAAAGACGCAATAGAAAAAGCTCCGGGCTTTGCACCATTATATTGTGTTTTGGGTGACATTTATCTTTCTACGGGATATTTTGAGGATGCAATTACTGAATATAAAATGGCAATCTGGCTTGATTCATTCAATATTGCAGCATACAGGCATCTGTGCCGTGCTTATGAAGAACAGGGAGATTACAATCAGGCTATAGAAATATATAACAACCTTATAGCAATGGCACCAAATATTCCTGACTTATACTCAAATCTTGCAAATATATATTATATTAAAGGTGAGTTTGATTTAGCTATCTCAAATTATCAGACAGCAATCACACTTAACCCGAATCCGAGTTGGACAAGCATAATAGCACAAACTTTGGGATTTGTATTCCAGGAAAACAAATCCGATCCGGATTCTGCCATATCGGCATACCAAACAGCTTATGTTTTAACTCCTGAAGATATAGATATATATGTAAATTTAGGAAGTGCTTTTTATGATAAAGAGGATTATGATAATGCTCTTGCAATATATCGTCAGGCACTCGAATTCCAGCCGCACAATGCAAAAATTCACTGTAATTTGGGTTTCTTGTATTGGGGCAAGGGAGATACAAACGAAGCAATGAAATCGTATGAACAGGCTATCAAGTACAATGATTTATATGATATAGCCTATAATAATCTGGGGGTAATTTATCTTGATGATTTGGGACGGGTTAATGAATCAGTTGAGCTGTTCAGAAAAGCCGTTGAAACAAATCCTAACTATGCACTGGCACATTTTAATCTTGCACGTGCAATATCTATTAAAGGTGATAAAATAGAAGCCGCAAAATTATATCAAATGGCTCAGGATATAAATAAAATTACGCAAGAGATTGACCCCAAAGATATTGCCGACAAAATTAGCGAACTGTTTGAATCATAATTGATTTTATATTAATTTTGTCATATAGTATTGGAACAAAGTATGAGTGAAGATAATATAAATGGGTTATCCCATTTGATAGACAAAGAAATTAATTCAGAAGATAAAATACTAAAGCCGGATTTTAACCAGAAAAGCGGCAGAGAGTTTTTGGCATTTTATCTGCAATCCAAATTTAAACAAGTTTTGGCTTTTGATAACAAAGCTGAACAGCCTGTATTCTTGTCTGTAAAACATGATTTTATACAACGTTTTACCAAACGGTTAATAAAACAGCCGGAAAAACGAATTATGATAGGTATAACAGGAGAGTCCGCATCAGGCAAATCAACCATCTGCGATAAAATTGCAAATACAATACAAAAATTTGATATGCCTGTAACAATCTTGTCAACAGATAACTATTTTAACGACATCTCGGCACTAATTGCAAAATACGGTACATTTGATAAATTACGTGACAACGGATATGATGTTGATTCTCCAAACAGCTTTCAGCTGGACATACTTAAAGAAGATTTGGAAAAAATTTCTACAGGAGAAAACATATATTCTCCTGAATATCTGCCGAACGGAACGGGCATTTCTGTCCCGAAAGCTAAATACATTGAATCTAACAAAATAGTCGTGGTTGAAGGAATGGCATCAATGTATGGGCATAATAAAGATATTTTTGATGTAATAATATACGTTGAAACAGATTTAGATATCAGAAAAGAGCGTTTTTTAAAGAGAGCATACACTGAAAGAAATCAGGATTTAGAAAATGCCGAAAAACACTGGCAGTATATTCTGGGAGCCGGAGAAAAATATATAAAACCCTACAAAAATTGTGCCGACATAATAATCAACGGCGATACTAATCTGGAATACTTTGCACAAATCCTTGAATACATTTATACAATTACAAATAATTTTGAAGATTAATTAATATATTTTGCGGCATAGGTATTGATTTATAAATATCTTTATTATATTATTATTCTGTCAGAAAAAACCCACAATTGAATATTTTAAAGTACCGAAGAATCGGCACTTTTGTATTGTATTTATATTCAATTGAAAACAAAAAAAGCCGAAAATAGTGTTACAACTGTTAGAAAATTAGAAAGGTATAACATGTCAGACGAAAAACTAAATGAAGAATTGTTGGAAGAAACAGCTGAAACTACGGAAGATACTGCTGAAGCAACTGAAGAAGTAAATGAAATAGAAGAAGATATTACAGAAGAAGTTGCAGAAGAAGATATGGTAGTTACAAAACTTCCTTCAAAAAAACAAAGAAACAGAAAGAAAAATGTAGAAACTCAGGAAGCAAAACCTGAATCAGAATGGAAAGAACAAGTTGTTCAAATAAGCCGTGTAACAAAGGTTGTTAAGGGCGGTAAAAAATTAAGTTTCCGTGCTGTTGTTATTGTAGGTAACAAAAAAGGACAAGTAGGTGTTGGTTGTGCAAAAGCTGCAGAAGTTATCATCGCTATCCAAAAAGCTATAGCAGACGGAAGAAAGAACTTAATTAATGTTCCTATTTTCAAAACAACTATTCCGCACCCGATTGTTGGTCGCTCAGGCGCAGGTAAAGTTATGTTAAGACCGGCAAGCCAAGGTACCGGTATTATCGCAGGTGGTGCAGTTCGTCCTGTACTTGAACTTGCAGGTATCGAAAATATCTTAACAAAATCACAAGGTTCTAAATCACCGCTTAACGCAGCTTATGCAACAATCGAAGCTCTTAAATCATTAAGAATGTTTAATGATGTTGCTAAAAAACGTGGTTTAACAATGGCTGAATTATTAAACTAATCGGCTATTAACAGTTAGAAATTTTAATGATAAAAGGAATATAAAAATGGCAAAAACAGCAAATAAAAAAATTCAAATTAAACTTGTTAAAAGTTTAATCGGATGCTCAGAAGCTCAAAAAAAAGTCGCTAAGGCTTTAGGTTTTTCTAAGAAAGACCAAACAGTAGAGCACGAACCAAGCCCAGTAATTATGGGTATGATTAACAAGATTTCACACTTGTTAGAAGTTATAAAATAGTTTAAAAGAAAAGGAAAAAATAAAATGGCAGATAGAATTGAATTATCAGATTTAAGACCTGCTGAAGGTGCAACTAAGAAAACCGTAAGAGTTGGTCGTGGCCGTTCATCAGGATGCGGTAAAACTTCAAGCCGTGGTAACAACGGTGAAGGACAAAGATCAGGAAGAACTTCAAAAAGAGGTTTTGAAGGCGGACAGATGCCTGCTTACAGAAGACTTCCTAAGTTGAAAGGCTTCCAAATTATTAACAAGATTAACTATGCAGCAATCAATGTCGGCAAGCTTGAATCACTCGGACTTAAAGAAATCTCTCTTGAAACATTAAAAGAAGCTAAAAAAGTTCATCCGTCAAGCGAAGGTTTAAGAATCTTAGGAAACGGTGAAATTAAAAAAGCTTTAAAAATTAAAGCTAACTACGTAACACCTTCTGCTAAAGAAAAAATCGAAGCAGCAGGCGGAAAAATTGAATTAGTATAAAAATGGGTAATCACCCCATCCCAATCTTCCACATCAGTGGAAGGAGGTATCCTGCTTAAAAGCAGGAATTCTCTCCCCAAATCGGGGAGAGTTAGAGAGGGGTGTAGAGAGGATTTTATAAATGTCAGGAATGAGAATGCCTACAACGGCTGATTTAATGTCAATGTGGAATGCATCAGGGCTGAAAGAAAAATTAATATTTACTTTTGGAATGCTGATTTTATTCCGTTTTGGGATACATCTGCCCGTATATGGTATAAATAACACTGCTTTTGCAAATTTAGCAGCACAAAATAATTTGCTTGGATTTTTAGACTTATTCACAGGCCGTGCATTAGGTAAAGTATCAATTTTTGCACTGGGAATCGGTCCTTATATTACGTCATCAATTATTATACAGCTTATGGCCGTAATTGTTCCTCACCTTGAAAAACTGCAAAAAGAAGAAGGCGAAGCAGGAAGAAGAAAACTGTCACAATACACCAGAATATTCACCGTAATACTGGCAGTTTTTCAGGCAATAATATTTATGGCATATCTTTCTCACCTTCCGGGAACAATTAATCCCGGTGTAAACCACACAATGTTTTACATATCTGCAGTACTCAGTATGACAGCAGGTTCTGTTCTTGTTATGTGGATGTCGGAATTAATTACTGAAAAAGGTATAGGAAATGGCGGTTCATTAATAATATTTGCAGGTATTTTGGCAGGTATTCCGCTATATAGCGACCGTACCGCAAAACTGTTGACACAAGATCCTACATTAATTTGGGGCTTGGTATTATTACTGATTATATTCTTTATAACAATGGTATTTATAGTTATTATGCAGGAAGCAGTCAGAAAAGTAATTATTGTTAACCCCAAAAGACAAGTAGGAAACAAAGTATATGGCGGAGTTAATACTTTTATTCCGTTCAAGCTGAACCCGGGCGGTGTTATGCCGATAATTTTTGCAATCGCAATTTTATTGTTCCCTTCTACCGTACTTGGACTTGTCGGACAGGCACATTTAACAGGAACAGCAGAAACAGTATTCTTATTTTTAAATAAACTGTTTAATCCGAGCGGTTTCTGGTATTATGTCATATATTTCTTAATGATTGTAGCACTGACATTCTTCTATGCTTCAATTATGCCTAATATGCAGCCAAAAGAAATTGCAGAGAATCTGAAAAAATACGGTTCATCCATTCCGGGAATTAAGCCCGGCAAACCGACAGCAGAAGCTCTCGACAAGATTCTGACCAAAACAACGTTTATAGGTGCTTTGGCTCTTGGATGTATTGCTCTCGTTCCGGCTTTTGCCAGCTATGCAACAAAAATAACAACATTCCAGGGTATTGGTGCAACTTCACTGATAATTATGGTTGGTGTTGCTCTTGATTTAATTAATCAGGTTCGTACACACCTTCTCGCAAGAAATTACGAAACATTTTTGAAAGAATAAATGTTTTTACAGGTAATTAAATAACAATAAAAAGCATCTGAATTTAATAGTTTTAAATTCAGATGTTTTTTATTGAAAAATATATATTTCAGTGTAAATATCAGCCGTTAAAACGTTTATCGACACCTTCTTCAAACTGTCTTAATACATCACTGCCTACAAGCTGCTCAAGCTGTGAGCGTTTTTCAAAAAATGTTCCTCTTGCTTTTACTTGTTCGTCTACTGCCTCACGGTAAAAAGTATCGGTAATCAGCACGACCTCTTTATTTGAATTTTGTGCTTTTTGAAAATTAACTTCACGTTCTTTAACCATTTTAGTAGTCATATCATATAATATTCTGGCAGTCATATAATCATAATAATAATCAACAACTTTTTGCTGCAATTCATCGACTTTACGTACCAATATTATCATATCGGCATCTGTTACTTTGGAATATTTATAGTTAAGAGCTTTGGTATCCTCAGACATAATGCCGAGAGTATTACCGCCGATTAGTGCTGCACCTGCGACAATAGGATTTCCTGAGCCGGCTCCGAGAAATGTTGACATACCGGCAATAGTTGAAAGAACTTTTTTTATAGCTCCGTCATCGGGCTTATCTTTATCCGGATTGGACAGCTTATATATAGCAAATTTAATTGTATCGCTTTTCATAGCAGCACCCTGCCATAATAGTGATAAGTCTTCAAGCATGTCGTTATAATCCATTTCTATCGACTTGGATATTTCCATAGCCATGCTTTTTATACTTAAATCAGCATAGGTTAAGTTCTCCGGTTTCACCTCATTAATAACAGCAGGTTTCGTATCCAATTTTGGTATGGATAAATCTATTTGCGAGCTTTTATCATATTTTAATTCAGGAACATCAGTTGTCCCGAATCTGTAAAAACTGTCTTTTGGAGTTTTTAAATCATTAAGCTCAGTTTTTGAAAATGCGATATTTTCGGCATTTTCAAACAGAAAAAATATAAATAAAACTGCTGCTATTAATCTTTTAACCTTCATATTTTTTCCTTATATCCCTTATTTTTCTCTGATACTGAATATCCATATTTTCTTCATCTTTATATTTTTTATTGTTTTTAATATTGTCATATTTTGTTTCACCGGACTTTTGCATCTCTAAATCATTATTATATAAAAAATTATCAAAATCATACTGGTAAAGTTCCAGTGAATCAACAGCTTTCTTTCCTGCAAGTCTTTGTAGCTGTATATGATACTTTTTAGCAGCCTGCTCAAGATTAAATTCTCTGATTCTCATAGAATCATATCGTGCCGACTGAATTGAAATCTCTAAAATATCCTTTGATGCAATCGCATTTGAATAATTCTTACTATACAATAAAATTTTTGAACGTGTATCTTTTAACTGGCTTAATGTATTTTTGTAATTATAATATGAACTGATTAACGTATCCTGCAAAGACTCAACCATACCGGCAAGTTCAATTAATTCGGTGTCAGTAAGCGGTGTTTCGGTTGGAAGATTTTTTCTGTTTATAAGACTTTGTGCAATACGACCTGCAGAATAAGCGGCTGTTTGCACACCATAATTAGTGCCGATAAGACTGGGGACAAAAGATGCACCGCCAATTATTGCAGAAACAGTCTTTGCCATTAGAGATGAATGTATGCGGCGCTGAGATTCCGGAGTAGAGAGTTTTGTCAAAGCAAACTCTATCATGTTATTATTCTCAATGGTACCCTTCCACAAAATCTCCAAATCTTTAATGTCGTGTTCTTTTTGCTGATCAATAATCTTAACCAAATCATCAGATTTATTAATTAACAAAGAACCGCCTAAGTCTTTAGCCGTATCTTGATACTCAATTTTTGGTTTTTCAATATCATTATTATCCAGCATTATAATCTCACGTGCTGCAGCATCAGCAAAAGAAATTGTAAGCATAGATATAATAAAAGCAAAACTTAAGTATTTTTTCATACTAATATATATACCCTAAAAAACAAACCGTTTCAATTAATACCCGTTAAGAAGTAACAAACTCGCCCATATTATAATGATTCCGGACATAATACCCGTAATTGCATAATGCCAGTCACCATACTCATGAGAAAGCGGCAAGAGAGTATCAAACGAAATATAAATCATAATTCCGACAACTGCAATCAATAAGAAACCTATAAAAGCTTCCGGTAAAAACCAATGTAACAGACCTAAACCGATGATTGCACCGATAGGTTCGGTTATACCTGTCCAGAACGAATACCAGATAGCTTTCCTTTTCATTCCGGTTGCGTGATAGATAGGTAATGCAACCGCAATACCTTCGGGAATATTGTGTAAAGCTATAGCAACAGCAACGGATGCACCGAGAGCAAGGTCTTGTGATGATACAAGAAATGTTCCCAAGCCTTCGGGGAAATTGTGAATTGCAATCGCTATTGCAGTCAATAAGCCGGCTCTTTTAATTTTGTGCTTTCTTTTACAATGTTCATCATCCGAAGGACAATCTTCATTAAAATCTTCTTCTTCAACGTGATCCGGAATAAATTCATCAATCAATTTTGCTATAACAACACCGGTAATAAATCCCCAGAACAACATCCAGTGATATTTAACAGGATAATGAGATTTTAATAAATTTTCAGCAGTTAAAAGTATTTCCGTAAATGATACGAAAATCATTACCCCGGCTGAAAAACCGAGACCGAGCGACAAAACTTTTAAATTGCCTTTATTCACAAAAAATGTAATAAATCCGCCGATAACGGTTGCGAATCCGGCAAAAAATGTCATTAAAAGAGGTATCTGCCAGTGTTCAATCATTTGCTATTTTATCCTTTACAGAATAATTCTAACATAAAAATTCAATGTATCAAATTTGATTTTTATGTGTTTTAATATAAATAAGATGAATTAAGGATATGGATATGGACGGTCAAACAAGTATAAGAATAGGCAATGTATTATTTTCAGATTTCATAAAATCAGGAAAAGCAGAAACTTTCACTAAAAATAAAAAAACATATAATAAAATCACTCTAAACACAAAAGATTTATTAAAATATACCAAGGATGATATTTATAATTATAATGAAGAACGTTGTTTTTGGGGAAAACATATATATAATTTGGATGATTATGCACTGGATATTTTGCATAAAACAAAAAATAGCTGTGAAATTCTCATTATGTCACTGAAACATATTGTTAACAAAGGACAGGGACATGAAAGTGAAACAGAAGAAATATACAGAGGTGCAATATCTAAAACTAAAACAAAAAAAGGAGAAGTAATTAAGTATCATATTACAGAAGGTGAAATAGACTTATATACCGGGAATACAAAACCGAACGGGAAAATTGTACGAGCACACAGAGAACCCGTATTTCCTGAAAAGTATTTGGATTATTTATATAATTTGGATGATAGAACCATAAAAATAATAAAAGATTGGTATGGATTGTTCAGAGAAAAGAAATCGCCCGAAGATATTGGGAAAATGTGGGGAATAAAAAGAAACAGAGTTAACGAAATTGTAAAGATAGCAGTCCACAGGCTCAGAGATATGTCACAAGATGAAATGATAAAACCAATTAGAGAAACTAATCAAAATCATTATACTATAAGAGATTACATCAATGCTTTAAATGAATTAGAAAATAATCTAAAGCATAGTTTAATGAAAAAAATCAAAAGGTGCATAATCGATGATAGTATTTTACAAGAATATTCAAGAATAAAAAAACTTGAAGATATTATAAATGAATGGAAAAAACAAAAAGAGATATAATATAAAATAACCTCTTTACAAAAATTTTTCAGCAAGTTATATTTAATAAGTAAACCACTGATGGGAGCGTAGCTCAGTTTGGTTAGAGCGCATGCCTGTCACGCATGAGGTCGCGAGTTCGAGCCTCGTCGTTCCCGCCATTTTTAAGAAGAACCCGTTAGGGTTCTTTTTTATTAATATAAGGAATTAAGAAATGAATTTTATAGCAGTATTCTTAGGTGGTGGGCTTGGCGCACTTGTCAGATATGTATTATATCTAATCACACCTAATTTGACCTATTTACCTTTAGCAACACTTGTTGCGAATTTTTTTGGCTGTTTTATTGCCACTGTTGTTTTTGTATATTTTGCAATGAAAAGCGGATTAAACCCTGCTTTTAAAATTTTTCTAATTACAGGATTTTGCGGAGGTTTAAGCACACTCAGTGCATTATCGCTTGAGTTGTTGCATTTTATTCATACGGAAGATTACGTAAGAGCAGCTATATATGTACTATCAACAGTCATTATATGTACCATTTCCGTATTACTTGGAGTTTATTTAGTTAAGAGTAATTTTAGTTAGGTTTCATGTATTTTTACCGTATATAAAGTTAATAAATGATTAATATATTTCTTAACTTAAAATAGTTTAAACCTTACGTCATCAACCACACCATTAAAAAAGAACCACTTTCGTGGTTCTTTTTTATTATATTGTGGTGCAAATAATTGCAATATACATACAAAAAATGCTTAGTTAAATAAAATAGTTATTTTAGCTGTAATTTTTGGCTTTGATTTGATTCAAGTTTTGCCTTAGGTATAAGTGCTACAATTGTTTCGTATGCTTTTGACCATTTTTCAACAGGTCCGTATTTATCCCCTACTGCAACGCATACACCAACATGGTCTTTTAAGTCATTTTTACTAATTTCAACAACACTATCAAAAAAACCTTTTAGTTTTTCAGCAGGTATAATCATTAAGCCCACAGATTCTGTTTTCCATTTTCTTTTAATTGAGTCCATATAAATTTTTAAGTCTTGAATATTAGAATTTGACATAACAAAACTTATTTTCTTTTTTAGCATACCTAATGAAGCTTCCATTTGAGCATCAGAAATCTCCTTTGCGGCAACACTTGGTCTGTTTTTAAAACTTGTTGCATTTGAATTATTTCTGGTCGAAATACTTTTGTTGTACATGTTTGCTGATATTGCATTTATATTCATGATTTTACTCCTTTTCTATTATATAAGTTCTGAAAATAAATAATTTGCTAGTAATTATCTCAAATATTACAAAAATATTTTATTTGTTTATACAATAAAATTTAATTTTGTTCCGGCTGTATTAGGGGTAAATAATACTAGAATTTAAGTTCAAACTTTCGGCTTTTGTTGTAATAATGATTATATTTACTGCTCGTTTTTAACATCTAAATTATAATCAACGATATGGGTTTTTGTATTTCTTTCATTTACCCCTTCCCATGTTGTTGCAATATCACAAACAGGAATTCCGTCTTTTTCAATCTTATGAACAAAGGTTTTAGCATTGTTTGTTCCGTAAGTAACGCAAGTAAGAATATCGCCTAAAAAAGTTTCTCTATTAAATCTTATACTTAATTGTTTAACTGTATTGTTTTTTCTGAACTCAACAGATGCAGACATTTCTGCTATGTTTATATAACTTTTGTTATTAACATGCTTGTTGAAATCTAAATCAGATAAATTTATTGTATGAGTAATTTCGTTGCATTTTTCGGTAGTTTCAGGCAAAGAAAACTTCTTGTGTTCTCCCAAGACCAATTCAGGACATATTTCAAATCTTTCTGATATAATATCGGTTTTAACGGGACGTTTTGTATTTGTATCGATTAAAAACCAAAGTGCATTACCTTTGGCAAAAGGCTCGCCATGGTGTGTAATTTCATAATCGGTATAAATTTTTAATTTGGATAGTTCAGAAATCCATATTTTTATCTCAATTTCTTCAGACCAAAAGGGTAATTTATCAATAAATTCTATATTAAATTCTGTTACCACCCAATACATATTTTCAGGAAACAAATCATAGGCTGCAACCCTTTTTGTTGCACAATATCTTGCAAAAGCATCCTGCAGATACATTATTGCTGAAATAGGTCTTAACCTGTATTCAAATAAATCCATATTATCGAGGATTACGTTGTATGTTTTTGTGTATTTATCCATTTATTTTATCTCTTATAATACTTAAAGCTCATAGGACAATAATAGCATAAACAGACATTACGAACTCAAAAGTAATATCAAATTATATTCACAACCACGTCCGCATATGACACATCAATACCTTATAATTAGTTTGTAACTACAAAAAGAAAAAGGCGGCAAAATTATGGAATACGAAGAAATTTCAAAAATATTTTATGAATTATTAAAAGACGAACTGCAACGAAAACCAATGACAGCAGCAGAACTTAATAACCCTATGGAGCATGATAAAAAAGAGGCATTATATAATGCCATATATTGTTATGATGAGCAGAATAAGTTATGTGGATTTAATATTCAGCCTCGCATTGAAGAAAAAGAAATTTATAAATTGAGATACTATATACCTCTTATAGATAATTCATGGACAGGTATTAAAAAGGCTGAGAACTTGCCGGATAAGAAAATCAAGATAGGATTCGAAGGAGAATACATATCACAAAATGAACTCTTAAAAAAGAATGATTTAATGCTTGCAAAGGCAATGTTGTTTAACTTCAATGTATATGGAGTTCTTAATTTAGGTAACGGTGTTGCCGGAATCCTTTCTCCAGACATTTTATATCTTGTTTTAAGAAGATTTAAAAATGCAGGATATCCTGTTAATGATGCAACAAAAAAAATGAACGAAGGGAAATTGTTTGTATAATTTTAATATTAATATAATATAAATTCGCCCTGTCCATTTTTGACATAGTCATGTTATATCCTTTTCTTATAAAAAAAAGGAGTACGATTATGAAAATACATTCAGTCTTAATCAGCAACTACAAAGGAATAAATTTATCAATCAATTTAAGTGACGGAATTAATGTCATTACAGGTGAAAACGGCAGCGGTAAAAGCAATATATTAGAAGCTATGAGATTTGCCCTTGGGGAAGATATAAGTTTCAAATCTAATGCTGTAACAAATAAAAGGAATTTTGCGATAATAAAGGTTATATTGGCTAATAAATCACTACTATTAGACAAATACAGTATATTAAAGAAATTATACAGGTCAGGTAATGTAAAAACATTTTTTAGTGATGATTTACCTGAAAACATTGATTGTTTACTGCTTGATTACGACTCACATTGTTTTATGAATCAAGAAAAATTGCAGGAATTTATTAATGAGCTTAAAGAAAAATCGAAAGATACCCAAATCATTATCGTTAGTCAGTCTAAAGAGATAATTGACCTTGCGGATTGTGTGTTCAAAACGCAACGTGTCAGAGACGGTTACACAGTTACTACTCAAAACAAAGCTGTTGCTTAAGTTGCAAAAAAAATTCATATTAGTATTGATTTAATGAATTTATATTTGCTGACAACTACTATGGATATATTTTCGGTAGCTGTAAAATCATTTTCTTTAATTTTATCAGAATTAATAACAACAATACCTTTTCTGCTGCCCATCTCCTTAATAAAGTATTCTAAATCTTCTTGTAAATTATTTATCTCATTATCATTTTTGATTAAAAGTGGAATTTCAGAAAGATTTCTCATAATATCTGCAACTTCCTTCCAGTCATCAGGAGTATATGTTTCTTCATTTTTGTTGCCACTTTTTATTGTCCAGAATAGGTTCTTTACTAAATCTTCTCTTTTGATTTCCGATAATATAATAATTGTAGGAATTTTTTGATTCACTGTTTTTTCAATTATAACTTCAGTAATCTTTTTTAATAAATCGCTATCTGTCATAAAATCTCCTATATATTTACATCATAATTTATCAGACTGACAAATATGGTCAGGGTAAATATAGGGGGGGGTAAATATTGGGGGGTAAATAAAAATTTTAGCCCCTGTCCAAATTTGTCAGGGTAGTATTTTATGATAGTTATACAGATGAGCGGTTCGCTCAAATCTTGGAACTAAAACGGCTGAGTTATCGTTGTTTCGCTAGCGCTCAACAACGGCTGTTTTATATAACAAGGGCAATTAAAGATTATTCTTTAGTTGCCTTTGTTATATTTCACCCATCACCCTAGCCCTCTCCCACAAGGGGCGGGGGAACTAAAAATTTTCATTAATTTTTTTAAACAAGATTTTTGCTGAATATTAAATCTGACAAGAAGGTTAAATATATAAAAAACAATTCTTACATAGTATTCTTCATCAACAGATTTTATATAAGCCAGATGTCCCAATATTTCTAACCCATGTTCTTTGAATGTTTTTTGTTTGTTAAATTGAATCGGATAAAGCATATTATAAAAATAAGCACGATACTTTCTTTTATCCTCTTTTGTGAGAACAGGCTGTTTATTATTTACTCCCAAACCCAAAATTTGCTGTCGTTTATTAGACGATATGTATTTTATTTTTTCAACGTTTACCCCAAATCCCATTTCTTTAAAATGATTTAGCACTTCAAGCTCAACAAGGCTTAATATGTACTGAGGATTGTCCGTAGAAAAGAACAAGTCATCCAAGTATCTTGAATACGTGACACTATACTTTCTGCAAAACTCATTGATTTCCAAATCAAATTCCAGCAGCAGAAGATTTGCTATATATGGTGATGTCGGTGCTCCTGTCGGAAGTTTACCATTTATGGTACACATAGAAAATATTTGCTCTGTATCAAATTCATCATTGCGCTGAATTATGTTTGGAGATTGATATAACGCAACATATTTATGTATAACAGACCTAATTTGTTCTTCTGAAATAGAATTATAAAAATCAAGAATATCAAGCTTCATAAGCCACTTTTTGCCACAATGAACTGAGGCAGCCTCTTTTACAGACATAGAAGTCCAATGCGGTTTAAAATACTTTCTCATTATGATTCGCTGTACCTTCTTTAGAGCAGGAGAAGGGATATATATAGTACGTTTATTGCATTTACGCACGTCATAATAAAACCACGGTGTTAGTACTATTCGTTCCGGATTTTCTTTACAGTTGTAATTTGACGGAAATTTCATAATACATTTACCCCTTAAAATGTAGTGGTACACTGACAATTTCTAAAAAATCCGTGTTTGAAATCGAGATAAATCGTTCCCACAGGACCGACTAAATTTTTTTCAATAATAATTTTATTTTGTGGAAATTCAGGTTCAGATTCATAATATGAGTCACGATATATCATTAAAATCACATCTGATATTTCTTCTAACAAACTTCCGTTTCTTAAGTCTGAGAGTAGCGGGTGCTTATCAAATCTGGCTTCAACGGCTCGTGATAATTGTGATAACAGAACGACAATCACATTATTTTCAACAGCAATGCGTTTTATCTCTTTTATTACAAGGTTAACTGCTTCTGTCAGATTAGGAGCTTTTGGGGCTTCTATTAATTGAACATAATCAATAAATACAATATCGGGTTTTATTTCCTGTATTTTAGTTTCTATATCTTCTATTTTCAGATTTGTTTTATCAACAATTTCTAATTTCTTATCAATGTAAGAATCAAGAACTATATTAACTTCTTCTTCACGAACTTTACCATCCAAGAGTTTTAAAAGCGGCGTTCCTATTTTTTCCGAAACCAACCTCATTACGTATTTTGATTTTGGTGAATCCATAATAAAACATAAGACATTTTTATTTTTTTCAACCATGTGATTAATAAGAGAGATAGAAAAATTAGTTTTACCCATTGCAGGTCGTCCGCCGATTGTAATAACATTACCGCCTTCAATGTATTTGCAAAAAATATCCAGCTCTTCAAATCCTGTTGAAAAGAAGTCTGTCATTTTTAATCTTTCCTGTTCATTTAAATAAATTTCTTTAATATTGTTACTCATGTACTCCTCCAATAAAAATAACCGGTATATCACTATACCGGTTATTCTATCATTCTACACTGACAATTTAGGTCGTGCTTAATCTTTATTTATTTTGCGTTAAATATTATATCTTTTAGTTTTTTAACTATTCTATTTTCTCCTTGCAGGTCTTTCTTCATATCCTCTACCATCAAATCAACAGATTTTATTCCCAGTTTATATCCTTCATTTGTATTGTAGTTAAAATCTTCTTCATAATTGATGTTTGGATATTGTGGATAAAGCAAAACCGTTCTGATTTTACTGTTTTTATCATCATTATTATAATCATCATGCAAATAACAGTACATTCCCACCTGATACAAGTCACTGCTTGAAACACTTTCAAAATTTTCCAGTTTTTTGTATTTTGTATCAATGATTATTTTGTGTTTTTTGTCATTAGTTTCAACTACAATATCGGCTTTTGTTGATCTTCTGGCAGAGTTATCAGAATTTTTCAATAAGAATTTTCCTTTTTGTGGATTTACCGTAACTCCGGGAATTTTATGCCGTATAACCTGATAAATAAATTCTTCAAACAGTTTGTTCATATCCCAAAGAAGTGTAATATTTTCAAATTTATTTCTGGATAAATCTACTGAAGAATGTTCGACAAACATTTTTGCAAGCTTAAACGGCTTTTCAAAAAGTTTCTGTTGTCGGGTTAATTTTATTTTTTCACATTTATAACTGTCGAATTTGATATGTTTCATATCGCAGAAATAGTCTGTTATCATTTTTAAAATCTGCTTATTTTTGCTGTTTTTAGAAATGGCATAAAGACACCCCGAAACATAATAAAATAACTGATTCAAAATACAATTTTCACTAAACTCGTCAAATTCGCAATAAAATTTAGCTTTGTTTGCAATATTGTATTTAATATTATTGGTAAAAAGCAGTTTACCCCTTAAATAGTTTAAATTGTCTTCTTCCCTTATATAGTTTTTGGGAGTAAGACGTTTTAAACACTCAAAAAGAGAATTTGCGTACTCTCTGATTAAGACCTCTAAAAACGGATTGTCGTCTTTTGCGAGTTTTGCACTGTCAGAAGTTTTTATATCAAGATTTTTTGTATAGGAAAGCATAAAAAGCAGATTCTTAAGAATTTGCTCTCTGCCACTTTTTTCTTCAGCAATCAGCTTTGGCAAAATTTCAATCTGTGTTTTTTTAAATTTTATAACACCGACATAAGAAGTTGCCTTGATACCTGATGGTGTAACTTTTAAAGCAGATGATAATTTGTTTTTTTCAAGATATTTTTCCAAACCAATAAGAGCTTTATCATCAAGCCCCAGCTCAGATTTATCACGTTTTTCAAATTCTAAAAGAGGATTACTGTTTTTCTTCTGCATTTTCTAAATCTTTCTGTTAATCTGCCGTAGAAAAAGCATTTTCCAATGCTTTGATAAATTTTGCATTTTCATCATTTGCATAATAATCTTCTCTTGTTCTAAAATCGTAGTATTCTGTTTCGCATGGATTTTCTACATTGCTGGCAAAAATACCCGTTGTTTTAAATTCTTGTATAAAAGAGTGTTCGCTCTCACCCTCTGCTTTACCGAGAATTGCCTGCAATTTTTCCCAATCACCATAAAAATATTCATTCAATAAAGGCATAACACAATCAAACCAAACGTCTTTTAACTTATCAACAGAATCAACCCCAATAAAATAACTGTGCCCGATTTGGTGGTCTCTGTCTAATAATGCACAAATACGTTGATTTAATGTTTTAAATATATTTCTTAAGTTAATTTTATCTTCAACTTTTTCAGGTATTCTGTCTTCTTTTGGCATCATTTCTTCAAACTTAAATCGTCTTCTGAGTGCGATATCAACAGAAGCAATCGAACGGTCAGATGTGTTCATTGTGCCGATGATGTATAAGTTATTCGGAACTCCAAAATCTTTTTGTTGAGAATAAGGAAGTGTAACTCTTAATTCATGTTCAGCTCCGATTCTCTTATCCGGCTCAATCAACGTAATCAATTCACCGAAGATTTTAGATATATTACCACGATTGATTTCATCTATAATAAGAACATATTTTTTATTTATAAATTCAGGAGGAACTTCCAGCTGTCTAATATAATTCCGCAGCTCTATTATATTCATTTCTAAACCATTTCCAACGCCAGCTTTCTCTCGTAAATTTGTACTTTTTAAATCATCACAGTCCAGCAATACTGCATTTTTAAATTTTTCTATTTTACAGGAGTTTGGCGTGCCATCAATTCTTGATATTTCAAAAGTTTTATCATCAAATTTAGATATTTTATAATCTAAACCCCTATCTGTATGAAAAGTACCTAGTTGTTCTTTATCAAATAAATATTTAAAATAATTATATTTATCTTCAACAGTTGGCATAACTTCAGCCTTTTCTGCCTTATGACAAATATCTTTAAATATACCTTTATGTCCGATATATTTTACATCTGGCAGATTATTATTTTTTTCTCTCTCTTCTAATTGTTCTTTGTCTTCTTTCCATATTTCATTAATTATGTAAGGTTTAATACCTTCTACAAATTCTTCATATGAATATGATTGGTGGAATGTTACAAATTCAATTCGATCTTGTTCTTTTAACTCATTAAATCTAGTTTGTAGTTTTTTATAATCAGCATAGTCTTCACTACCTTCAGGTATCTTAAAATCCTTATCTTCTTTTAATTTACTTAAAAATGAGTCATATTTTTTATATAAATTTTCATCTAATATTTTAATAGCTTTAACTATTGTATTATATGTTTTACCTGTTCCCGGAGGTCCGTATAGAATTTGGTTTTTAGGTTGTGTCATTTGTTTATCTCCCATTGGTTGTTTCTTAATTATTTTCATATAACCATTTTCCGTAAAATACCACAGATACATTGATTTACACTCAAAATTGCCTTCACTATTATATTGAAATGGGTAATTTTTTTCTCTCAATTCCTCACAGTTTGAAAATAAATCAATTATTTCTGTTTTGGAAATAATTTGCTTTAATTCTTCATATTTTACTTTAACTTCTATAAATTCTTCATCTTCATTTATATTTGGATAATCTAAAACAGTTAAAATGGCTCTTATATTTTGGAGTTTACTATCATAACTTATAACAATGTCATTTGGTTTTAGTTCTCTCATTCTTTTGTGACTGCCTTTTTTGGTATGAGAAAATAAAATTCCTTGTTCCTTTTCTGCCTCATAATGTTTTTGACATACCCAAAAATATTTTACTGAACTATTTGTATCACCATAATTTTCATCTTTTATATCTATAACATTAAATCCTAATTTTATAAAACGCTGTCTTAGATTCTCATTACAATTAAAATCATAAGATGTTATTCTTATACCTCTATTGCGAGCAAGACACTCACATATTTGTTTTATAGGGTATTCTTTTTTATTATATACTAGTGCATACCTCATAAAATATGTGCTAGATAACTCATATTTATTATTATCTATATCTTTTAATGCATTTATTATATCTTCTCTTGTATATTTTTCAGATTTAAATATTAAAAATTGTTCTTCCATTATTTATCCCTTTCAACCTTTAATACATCTTCCAGCATATTTATATATTTACCCCTTAGCTTTGTCGGTGCGATGATTTTTACGCTGTCACCCCATTTGAAGATGTGCCAGAGGATTTCGAGTTCGCCGGATGCTTTGAATTTAACCGTAACACTTCCATCTTCGTTTTGTTTTACCTTTTGTGTCGGGTGGAAAGAATAGTTCAGTACATCTTCTGCAACATCGGGGGTAAATAAGAGTTCTACTTTCATAACTTCGTTATGATAAACACCAAAAGAAGTGTTTGCATACTCTTTTATATCAAAATCACCTTTATCAAACTGTTTGTTACTAAGCTGAACATCAGTTAGCTTATGCAGACTATACACATAAGGGTTTGGTTTTCCGTCCTCTACACCAATAAGGTACGCATTTGAGCCGTATATTATTCCGTATGGAGCAAGAACCTTATCATTGCCGCAATACTTACATCTGACCATAACCTGTTCTTTTATAGCCTGTCTGATTGTATCCATAATCCGAATATCAATTTTATAGCTCGGTTTTTGCGACACTGCAAAACCTTCTGATTTAAGTATCAGTTCAACCGCATCATCAATCTTTTTAATCTGTTTTCTTGAATGAGCCCTTAGTTTGGTAATAACCTTATCCATAGTCTGCTTTTTACTTTCAATCTGCAAACCGTCCTTTATACCTTCCAGAACAGCAATTTCATCCGGGGAAAAACTGATAATTTCATTCATCATATACCCCGAAACAAATCCCCAGTGTTTTTCCTTGCCGACGGTTTCAAGTTCATCAATTTGCGGAAGTCCAAAAATAAGTGCGTCTCGGATTCTTTCTGCAGTCCTTCTTGTAACATTCAATTTACACTCAATATCTTTGAGTGTTATACCCAAAACTTTTGACTGCATAAGAACAATCAAATCAAGAATATCACTCACTCTTGAGTATCTCGGTTTATCACTGACCATATTTCTCCTTTATTTTCACACTAAACCATACCCCTGACAAAACAGGTCGTATGAAAATAATACCAAAATGCAGAGTAAATATCAACAGTGTAAATAAATGGCGGTAGTAATAAGAACAGGGTAGTTATTTTCTTTTGTATCTTTTGTCACGTTCTTTTATACTGTTTTCATGCAGAATAATATCATCTCTGAGGGTTTGAACGTCTTCAACAGTTTCGTTGCAGACATAGTCTGAATAGTAGTCGTAAATTTTAATTCCGAATACTTTTAAAACGTTGTGCATTGTTCCTACAGTTTTTGCCATAATTTTCTCCTTAATTTTCACTAGCATTTTGATTTTACAAACAAACCATGTCAATTTTGGTCGTTGATATAATATTTTTTGTTGAAAATGTTATCTGACGGAAAACATTTATGTGAATCTGTAATATAATTTTTGTATGAGATTTTCAGATATAATTAAAAATTTAATTGCAGGCTTTTGGCAAAACGGTATTATTTCGCTTTGTCAAACAGTTATGGAACATTGGGTAATTTCATTATTGATTATAGTTTTAATAGCATATCTTTGTTCTGACACAGAAACTGCACTTTATGCCTGGATTTTAATAGGTATATTTGCAGCATATAGTGCAATTAAAGCAGTAATAGAGATTTTTATAGAACTGAAAAATTATGTAAAATCAAAAAATACAGAAGAAAAAACTTTAATTATAAAAAAAACAGGCGGTAAAATATTTGATTTTACACTTTGTATTGTCGGTATTTTCCAGGCATTAAAAATATTTACACATATTTCCAGAATTACTAAATCAGCATCATCCGCAGTAAATGTTATCGATGACGTAGCCGGTGCAATCTCAAAAATACTGGAAAATTTAAAGAGATAAAACAAACATTTTTATAAGTTATTAATAAATCATAGTAATGTTAGCAAAAATCACTTCTCAGCTGTATTTATCAGAAATTCATTGATTTTTGCTTCCATTCCTTTTTTTTGCCTGATAAAACATTCGGTTATTGTATCAGCAAGTTTCCAAACTTTCGCTTCAACTCCTGATGCCACATATTCAGTTACAGGTTCTTTTTTGCTGAACATTCCGGATATTCCGGGTTTCTTTGCAAGTATCTCCAATGATAATCCATTATTCTTAAATCTGCCGGTTTGCCCTAATACTTTCGGTTTTATACTTACAAAAACATCAAAATTATTACATAATGTCTGAAAAGACTGATTTGCCTCAAGATTTGCCGCCATTCTGTCTACAATAATAAATCCTTCATTACCTATAAGCCTGCGTAATTCTTTATCACCTTTTACCTGTTTTAATGAAGAAAAGCCAACTGAATGATTATTCTGTTTATTAAAATTTACCTGCATTATATCTCCATACATTAATTTTCTTAATAGATTTAAAACACGTAAAAATATTTTTTGCGTACTTTTATTTTTAACTGTTATGGATAAGACAAAATGGATAAATAATATTTATGTTAAATGTTGATTAATTTTAAAATATATTATAAATTAGAATAGTAGATAAGAAGAAGGAGATTAAGAATGATATCATTATTACTGCTAATTGGATTAATTTTAGCAACAACAATTATTTTGTATTCTGCATACGTATCAGTCATAAAAAGAAAAAATAAAGTTAAAGAAGCTTTTTCAAGTATAAATGTTCAGTTAAAAAAGCGTTATGATTTAATTCCCAACATACTTACAATAGCAAACAAATTTATGGAGCACGAAAGAAGCTTAATGGAAGACTTAACAAAGCTGCGTACAGAAGTTTTATCTGTTCCTGACAGTTATGATAATATTGAACGAAAACTCGATTTGGATAACCAAATTAAGAATAAAATGCAGCAGTTATTAGTTTCGGTTGAAAATTATCCGCAGCTGAAATCAGACCAAACAATGATTACGGCTATGCAAACATACAACGAAGTAGAGGAACATATCGCAGCAGCAAGAAGATTCTTCAATACGGCAGTTAATGACCTGAATAATGCTGTCGAAATATTCCCGTCTTCTTTATTTGCTAAAAAACTCGGTATTTCTACAGAAGAATTTTTCAAAGTAAATGAAACAGAAACCAAACCGATAAACGCAAGTGATTTTTTCAATAAATAAGGTGTGTAGCTTATGGAAGAAGCAAAATCTTATTCTCAAATGCGCCGAGAATTTTATGAAAAATACACGAATAAAATTGTTCCAAGAATACGAATATATGAAGACACGCGAAAAACGAAATTAATTACTGCCATTTTGATTTCAAGTATTTTGGCAATATTGGGAAGTATTTGTGCTTTTTATGGATTCACAATTAGTTCAAGAGATAATCGTGGGATTTTTAAATTAGCCTGCATATTATTTACTTTATCGTATTTTTCGTGGTTTTGGATTAAGAAGGGTTTTGAAAATACAATAAAAGAGAGAATTATGCCGACAGTTTGCAGCTGTTTTGGTGATATGAGCTGGACTCAGGGACGATACCCTGACGGTAAAATATTTTCGGACTCATGCGTTGTTCCTCAATATACCTCAGAAGAATATGATGATATTTTTAGCGGCTCATACAAAGATGTGAAAATAGAGATTGTTGAGCCGGAATACGAAGTCGGTTCGGGCAAAAACAGAAGAGTAGTGTTTAACGGAGTTATTGTAAAACTGGATATGAATAAGCCATTTACAAGCCACACGGTAATCAAGCCAAACAGTTTAATGCATATATCCCCATCTAAGCAACTGCATCATACCGAACTCGAAGATGTTGAGTTTAACAAAAAATTTGACGTTTTCACAAATGACGAAGTAGATGCAAGATATTTAATTACTCCGTCTTTTATGGAAAGACTGAAAAGTATGAAAACAGCATTCAGTGCAAGCAATATTAGCTGTTCCTTTTATGGCAACCTGCTGATTATCGCTCTACCTACAAACAAAGACATATTCTCTTTATGTTCTCTTGTTAAACCAATTGACGACAGCAAACAATATTTTCAAATGTATGAAGAAATTGTATCTATAATTAAATTAATTGACCATTTTAAAATGAATCAAAAAATCGGTATGTAAATTTAGATTTCCACACGGTTTATGCTACATCGTCATCACGTTCTATAATCAAATTTTCAATCTTTTTTGTTTCAAATACACTTTTTCCTTTCCAGCCGGCAGCAAAAAGGTCTATAAATGTTTTAGTATCCGTTTCAGCAATCAATTCATCAGATATTGCACCTTTAGAACGTTTTAATAATTGTCCTTTCATTGCGTCATTTTGACGTTTATAATTTTTAATCACCTCCTGTTCTTCGCTGTCAGACTGAATTTTGATTTTACCGGTAATTGCATCTGTTAAAGCTTTAATACTGTTTATTCCCTGCAATGCTTCCAGTAATGGAATTCCGGTAACAGTTTCCTGAGGAATCTCAACCTGTTGCAAATCATTATGCTCTACCACAGGGAGTGATGTTTCTTTTTCAGGAGTATTCAGTACAATCTCTTGCTTTAAAGCCTCAATTCTTTCTTTTGAAGCAGCTGCAACCTCCTGCGGTTTGTTTTTTAACATCCCGGTTTCTGCGTCAACGGAACTTTGTTCAGATAATTTTTGCATAGCTTCAGAAAATTTGTTATCTGTTGCTTTATCGAGAATTTTAGTTAGTTCTTCTTTGTCAAAACCCAGAGCATCCTGATATTTTGTTGCAAACTCAGCCAAAGACTGAATATACATATCGTTAAGAGCCGGCGGATATTGAGCACTAATTTGCTCCATTTTGTTTTTTATATCATTATTATCTTCTTCAGATAAATTCTCATTTAGTTCTGTACCAAATTCAATTACAGCTCTTAATTCCTGAAACTGCTGAAGTGCTTCTTTTACTTCGATCTCTTCACCAACAAGTTTTTCACCCCTTGATATTTTATCTAAAACCACTTCAATGATTTCATGCTTTTCACTATAATATTGACTAAAACCATCATTGAATTCTTTTAAATATTTAAGAACATTTTCTTTTGACATGTGGCTAACAATTTCTATATGAGACAAATCGTCAAATGATTTTAAGATTTTAAAATCAATACTATCAGCGCACTGCATAGCTAAATCTTTATCTTTAAAACTTTTAATATATTCAGCAACAAGAAAAGGTTTTGATTGAAATTCCTGTAATATTCGCGGAAAGTTCTTTGCCTTTTCAGTATCATCAGACATTGTAGATATAAGAATTTTAAATTTTTCTAATAAAAATGTTTGTTTTACTTTATCAAAAGTACATTTTACACCATTTAAATCTGAATATTCCTGAGTAACAGATTCTTTAAAGTTCTCTATAGTAAGTTCTGTTGTCAAACTCTTATTGTCTTTACTTTCTTTAGTTTTATCAGACTTTGTTTCCGGAACTATTGGAATTGCCGCAGGTGCATTTTCCTGAACATTCTGTGATTTAGGCAATTCAATGTTGCCGGCATTTCTCGGTTCTGTATCCGCATTAATACCAAGACCAGGCATTTTTCAATATCCTCATTTAATATATCTTACATTTCAATTTTTTTAAACGAACATGTATTTAAAAAAAAAATAAGTGTAATTATTTCACTTATTTTATTTTTTGTTACATTTCTTAATATATTAAAATTTTATCATTTACCGGTTGGCTTTACTGTATCCATCCAATCACCATAAAAATCAGACAATCTGTCATATTGATTATATTTACTATTTTCACCGAAGAAATTGTAATTTGTCAGTAATTTTTTAAATATAATATTATCAATCGTAAAAATCTTATGAGCAATAAGTTCTGACAGTGTTTGATTATTTTTTTGTTTTTTTACATTATTATAATAAAAAAGGTTTGATGCAGTTTGATAATATCTCAAGTCATCAGACGTAAAATTAGCCTTTTTAGCAGCTATATCATCCAATCTTTCAATAACTTCTTCTGCTGTCGGTTTATGGTCAAAGTGTAATAATCCCATTATTTTTGGAGTATAATCATTATCTACCCATTTATCAACCGCTTTGGCATTTGGTCTGACTGATTTATAGAAGTTTGAGCCATATCGGCTGATTTCATTACCTAATTGCGGATTAAGATCATTTTTTATCAACAAGTCACCTCTTTCCTCCAACAGAAGAAATAGCTGCTGTCTGTCCAATTCGTGTTGCATTAAGGCACTGGCGAGAAAAGTACCTTTTTTAGGGTACATACTGCTTATCAGAGAGTTAATCGCACTTTTTTCCTGTTCATTCTTTGCAAATTTTCTGAAAGTATTATCTATTCTTGAATTGTGTATAGTTGGCACAGATGCCTGATTCACCTCTTGCAAGTTCATAGCCTTCAGGGCTTCAGCGCCCGTTTTTGAAACAACTTCGGTTTGATTTGTTTGAGCATCCTTTTTAACCGGATTTGTTGCATACATTGCCGTTGTAGTGGCTAAAAGTGCTGATATTACACTTGTTTTTACAAGTCCGTTAACTTTAAAAATTCCTGACATAATCTCTCCTAAGATAATAATATGATATACATAAATATATCACATTATATATTATTTGTAAAATATTTTTATAAAATTCAACTATTTAGATAATAATTAACAAAAATATCTGCAATACAAACTAAAGTCACAGAAAAACATTCCTGACATTGTAATAAACCAGACAGTCACATATAATTATTAGTGATATTTATTGTAAAGAAGTTTCATATCTTCATTTGTCAAATACTGCATAGAATCTAAATCGTAAGGATACATGATACTGTTATTGCTTGACGAATGTCCCAAACCAATTGCATGACCAGCTTCATGAAGCATTACACCATATATATGCTCTTTAGAGCGAGTTACAATTTTTCTTGAATAATGACTGCCGTTTCTTTCACTTACATACTCTTTGGTACCGATAGTAACATAGGCTTTGTCATAAACACCGCCTCTGGTTGTCATAGTTGTACAACCGACAGCATTTACATCATTACATCCCGATACAAAATCAACAAATTCAACTATTATATTCGCATGCAGCGGAGAACCGACATATTTGAATCTCACAAGTGAATTTGATTTGACCTGCCAAGCATTAAATGCCTGTTTCATCAGCACACTCATCTTACCGTATTCAGGTATATAAACATTAATCGGCAGTGATAACCATCTGTCACGTTCAGCTGCTATACATGAAATTGCCGTTATTATCATTATTGCAAATATTAAAACTATCTTCTTCATAAACGGGGTTGCTCCTAAATTAATATATATTATATTTTAACATTATATTTAAAATTTTTCATCTTTTTAATGTTACAAATATACATAATATATTTACAAAACACATGGCAAAAGTTAGAATTACAAAAAAGGAGTAAATATGATTGTTAAAAACATACAACCAACTGCACAAACAAGTTTTCGTGCTATATATTCCAATAATGATGTAAACGAATATTTTAGAAAACGTTTTGACTATAAAGATTTTACGGAGTTAAACAGACTTGTAGATGAACATGCTCAAAAAAAACCTGACATTTTTCTTCGAATGGACGGATATACGTTTAAAGCACATGTAGATAATAAAAGTTTTAAAGCAGGAATGTTCTGCTCACCGCTTAGAGCTATTAAGAAAGCAATAAGTTATGCTGAAAAAGTTAATGTACCGTGCATGGAAATCTTCCATAAAATGAGCAACAAAAGACATTAAGAATTATTTTCGTTTTTCTGCCGATATACATAGCCCAAAATTTCAGCTACGGCAACATACAAATCTGACGGAATCATACCGTCAACAGGAACTGTATTGTACAAAGCCCTGGCAACAGGTCTGTTTTCAACAATAGGAACATTATTTTGTTTTGCAATATCTCTTATTTGGAATGCAAGATAATCAATACCCTTTGCCGTAACAATAGGTGCAGGAGCGACATTTTTATCATATTTAATTGCAACTGCATAATGCGTCGGGTTAGTAACGACAACATCAGATTTAGGAACTGAAGACATCATTCGCTGACGAGCCATCTGCATTTGAATAGACCTAATCCTTGCTTTAATCTTTGGATCCCCTTCGGTATCTTTATGCTCGTCTTTGACTTCCTGCTTTGTCATTTTTATTGATTTTTCATACTCATAGTTTTGATATTTTTTATCTATATATCCCAAAATTAACATTGCAAGGCACATATTGATAATCATATTTATAAGAATAGATAAAATAATCTGTAAAGCTACCATCGGTTCAAGCCCGATAAGTCCCATCAAGTCTGCTCTTCTTGCATTAACGGCAGAATAACCGCAAGCAGCAACGACAACTATTTTTAAAATTGATTTTGCAAATTCAACAAGAGTTCTTGGCTCCATAGGACTAAACATCTTCTTTGCATTATTTAACATTCGTTTGGGAGATAAATTTTTGAAATCAATTTTAATTTTTTGTATCGAAAAAACAGGACCTACATCCATACGTATTATTGCAATAGTAGCAATTACCAGAAGGACAAAAAAGGGTAAAACAATAATCGCCAGACGTTGAAAGTAAGGCATCATAAGACCGAGAATATTTGTAGTATCAATATCCTGAACTTTCAGATTAGAAAATGTATCACGCATCATTGACAGTATAGTCGCCCCCATATACTTCGACAGGACTGCAAGCAGTGCAATACCGGCAATCATAACCAAAGCCGAATCTAAATCCCTGCTTTTGGCAACATTGCCTTTTTCGCGTTCCTTCTGCCTTCGCCGAGGGGTGGCTTCTTCGGTTCTTTCCGCTGCTTCATTACCCATTTATTAAAATCCTTTTGATTTGTGAATAATATTATTATATATCAAAATAACAGCATTAACTGTGTTAAAAATCTTTCAATCAAAACTGCAATATATTCTGACATTGGACGTAAAAATACCAGTGATAAAAACAGACCGAGATATATTTTTAAAGGCATAGATACCATAAAAATATTCATCTGCGGCATCATTTTTGATGTAAAACCGAGCAGTACATCAGTAATAAATAAGACTCCGAAAATCGGAAGTGCAATACCCAACCCTATATTAAATAACTGACCTGATATAATAATCAACTGATTAAACAACTCGGGAGAAAAATTAAATGTCAAACCGATAGGCAAAGATTTAAAACTGTTATATAATGCTGCAAACAACCATTGATGGGCACCTATTGCTAGGAATAGCATTGTTGCAAGATAAGTATATGCCTGGGTAATAATAGGAGAACTGCCGCCTGAAGCCGGATTTAATGCCTGAGAAGCAGAAAGCCCCATCTGTATCGCAAACATGTTTACACCCAATTCAACCCCTACAAAAATTATATTAGCAATAAAGCCCATTGCATAACCGATAGCAAACTCTTTTAATAAAATTAATGCTAAAGAAGGCACTGCTGTGGGAGCAACAAAATTTGTGTTATATTGAACAATCGGAAACAGTATAAACGCAATTAATGCAGCAAGCCAGACTTTACCCTGCATTGGAATAGGATAAGTTGAAAAAAGGGGTGCGGAAGCAAATAATCCGCTTAAACGGGTTAATATCGCCATAAATAACAATATATTACTTACAGAAAATAAAACATCCAAATTAAACATTATGCACCGCCGATTAACTGAGGAATCATATCCATAAACTCATTAGTTGTTGTTATGAATACACTGAACATCCATGGCAGTAAAAAAATCAAAAGAATAACGCAACCGACAATTTTTGGTACAAATGTCAGTGTAGATTCCTGAATCTGAGTTACCGTCTGGAATACACTTACCATCAAACCTAAAACAACACCGACAAGAAGTATAGGAACAGACATTTCCAGAGTTAATATAAACATTTTTTGTAATAATGTAATTACTATATCCTGATTCATTTTTCTCCCTTATTAAAAATTCAAAACGTATTTAACTGATTTTTAAGTTACAAAACTTTCGACAAGCGATTTTACAATCAAATACCATCCGTCAACCATAACAAACATAATCAGTTTAAACGGCAGTGCAATCATTGTAGGCGGCAGGAACATCATACCCATTGATACAAGGACTGACGAAACTACTATATCTATTACAAGGAAGGGCAAATATACAACAAAACCTATTGTAAATGCCGTTTTTAACTCACTTAAAATAAATGATGGAAGCAATATGTACGTTGGCACATCCTCTTTTACTTTAGGTTTATCAATTTTTGCCATTCGTACAAACAAAGCAAGTTCTTTCTCATGCGTTTGTTTAAACATAAAATCACGTATTGGCACTAAACCGCGATCCAAAGCAGCCTGTTGCGTAATTTCGTTCCTGAGATACGGCTGCAAAGCTGTATCGTTAATTTTATTAAATGTTGGTGCCATTATAAAAAAAGTAAGTATTAATGCAAGACTTGTAATTACCTGACTGGGCGGCAGGTTACCGGCTCCCAATGCCTGCCTTGTCAATGACAAAACAACAACGATACGAATAAAACAAGTTGCCATTATAAATATGCTGGGTGCAAGAGTTAATATGGTTAACCATACCAAAATCTGCAAAGCATTTGTAAAATCTTGCGGTGTATTTGCCTGTTGCAACCCTATATTTATATTCGGAAAAGTAAATGCTGCATTTGCAGGTGTTACACCGGCAAATAAAGCAATAAATAAACCGAATATAGTGTATTTTAATTTGTTCATAATTTCAATCCCTTAAAAGAGCCTGCACTCCCCCAAACTTTATACTATCAAATATCACATTGACATGGCAAATTGTTATGAATTTGTAAAGATTTGTAAGATATATTAATCAGCTTTATTATCTGATGATTCTTTTACTTTTTTATTAGCAGCCTTCTTTTCTAATTTCTCAGCCTTAACCTTTATTTTAGCCTGTTTCTTTTCTTCTTTTAATTGTGCTTTTTTATCGTTTTTTACCATTTTAATATTTTGTTTTTCTTCTTTTTTATGCATTTTTTCATCTTTTCGCTGCTGAATTTTTTTATCCTTATTTTGCTGTTTTAACTCTTTTTCTTCATATTTTGTTTGTTTTTTATCCATTTTGACCTGTTTTTTATATTCTCTTTTATCAATTCTTGCCTGAATTTTTTCTCCACGTTCAGCAGCTTTGAACTCTCTGTCTATTTCTTTTTGTACTCTGAGCTGTTCTTTTGCATCAAGTTTAGCCTGAATTTTATCCTCTTTGGCTTGTTGTTTCAGTTCTTTTTTATTATTTTTAGCTTTAATTTTCGCCTCTTTCATTGCCTGCTTGTGCAATTTACGATTTTGTTTAACCTCTTGTTTTAATTGCTTTTTAGTTCTTGGTTTAGCATAAAATTCATCTTTATTATTTTCTACTTTGTATTTTGCATCCTTAACTTTGCTTGTATCCGGAGATGTTTTAACCTCTTTTTCAGAAACTGCAGGAACAGGAGCCACAATACTTTTTTCTTCTTTTACGGGTTCTTCTTTCACAGATTCTTCCTTTGCAGCATCTTCTTTTACTGTATTTTCTTTCGCTGCAGATTCATCATTTGCTACCTGCTCTTTTTCATTATTTTGAATATCGGTTTCAGATGCCTGTTCAAGCTTGATACCTTCATTTACATTATCGGAAACTATATCTTCATTAGCTTCTTTAAGTTCTGCAACAGCCGGTTCAGTTTTTGCATCTTTTGTTTCAGTTTCCTCTGCAACAGATTGCTCCGTAGTTTCAGACTTATCATTTTCTTCAGCTTTTTCATTTTGTACATCAGTTTGAACTGCTGTATCATCTGTTTTTGCCGGTTCTTGCAATTTATTTTCAGCAATATCACCAGTTTTAGGTTCATTATCATTTTTTACAACATCTGCAGAACTAATACATTTATCAATATTCTCAGTGATAACAACCGGTATGTCAAAGTTTTTGACTTTCTTTATAATCTTCTTTCTGTTTTTTTCAAAATCTTTTTTAACTTCCTCTATCTGAGACATTGTAGTTGCCGAGTATCTTTTTGCATATTGTAAAGCAACAGAACCGCATTTTTTGGATTTTTTGTATTTAAAAACGTTAAATTCCAGAATAACAGGCACGTTTTTATCATTAATAATGATAAAATCAATCATTGCTGTATTTTTTTTGTCATCAAATGTCAGAGAACTCGGACAATTCATTGATGAAAGGTATTCCTTAAATTCCTGAATTCTGTCAATTGGGGAATAAGCATTTGGGAAATGATGTACAGCCACCATATCTGACCAGATATTATATGTTTCACCCAAACGATAATATTCATTTAAATAACCGCCAAAATCTTTATTTTTAACACTATATAAAAGGTGATATTTTTGCCCGTTAAAATTAATGGTATAATCTTTTGTTCCCTTTGCAAAAGATAATGACATACTCAAAAAATATACTAAAAATATAATTAAAATCTTTTTCATGCTATCTCTCCCCAATAAAAGAATAGCATATCCATAATTATTTGTACATCAAACTAAACAGCAAAAGCACGAACCAGAAGTTCAGGATGTTCAGCAACAGCCGTAGAATAAATTATAAAGTCCGGCTGAGGTGCAAAATATTTTCGCATCGCAGAACGGTTTGTAATTTTTTCATTACAAACAAACGAATCCACAGTATCCTTCAAGTATCCCGCAAATATCCTTTGTTTCTGGGATAATTGGTAATCCTTTAAATTTTTGACGATATACATATATTAATATTATATATCATTTAAATATACATTTGTACATATAAGAAATAAATCTTTACAAAAAAATTTGCGGTAAAATCATTTACCGCAAATTTTTTAAATTTTATTAAATAGCTTTTTGAGCTATATTAAAATATCATCAAGGATTTCTTTATCGCCGTCTGCTATTTTAATTACTTTCTCATCCATTGCACTATCAAAATGGGACATATCCCTTCTATATCTTTCAGCAGTTTTTGCATTTAATTCAGCAATTTTTGCACAAAGAACCGCAAATTTTTCATTGCCTCTCGAAAGCAGCAATTTGGATTTTTGGCGATTTGCTGCACTCTTGCCTTCTAATTGCACAATGTCAGACAAATATCTTGAATCTTTTTTACGTTTTAGATTTTTTAAACTAAGATAATCAGCAATTTTGTATAATTTTTTAGCAATATCGGCATCAGATAATTGGTTTAAATAATTATCCAGTGAATGACTTACAAAAGTATCACTGCCAAATATTTTTAAAACATTTTTTTTATAAATAGGGTCATACTGTTCGGACATAAATAAATCTTTATTTTTTTTGCCGTTTGTCATCTCAGCATACAACTGCTGAATGTTTTTAAATCTTTCAGCTGCCTGGGGATTTTTGAAAACAATATCAGTTTTTACTGTTGCTTTAAAATTAACATTTGAATTAATCTGATTTAACACTTCTTATTCCTTTCTTTTAATTGTATTTAGTTTAAAACTCATAAAAATATAATTTGTTAAGCGAAAATAAAATTGTTACATAAATTAACAACATAACTTGTTAAACTGAAAAACCGTCCGCATAAAATACACGGACGGTAAAAAAAAAGGCCGGTCATAAAAACCAGCCGTAAATATCAACCAACAATTTCTTTAATCTCTGCCTGAAGGTTCTTCGCATCAATCTTTATGCTCGGTCCCATCGTTGTCGTCAAATAAATTGACTTGACGTATGTTCCTTTTGCTGCTGACGGCTTAGCCTTCAATATAGCTTCTACAAATGTACCGTAGTTTTTAACAAGGTCTTCATTTGAGAATTGAATTTTTCCTATCGGGCAGTGAATCATACCTTGCTTATCGGCACGAAATTCAACTTTACCTGCCTTAGCATCTTTAACTGCTTTTGCTATGTCAAGAGTAACAGTTCCTGTCTTAGGGTTCGGCATTAAGCCTTTTGGACCTAAAACACGACCTAACTTACCTAACATACCCATGCAGTCAGGTGTTGCAATTAATGTATCAAATTCAAACCAACCGCCGGATATTTTATCAATAATATCTTCTGTTCCGTAGAAGTCAGCACCTGCGTCTTTTGCTTCATTAACCTTTGGTCCTTTAGCAATAACACAAACTCTTACTTCCTTACCCAAACCGGCAGGAAGAACTACTGTTGATCTGATTTGTTGTTCTGCATGTTTTACATCAATACCTAATCTCATGTGACATTCAACAGTTTCGTTGAATTTTGCAACTTCTTTAGATATTTCCTGTAATTTTGTTAATGCTTCTTTACCGCTTGTAGGCTGTTCAAAACCTTCGAGCATTTCCTGAAGCTTTTTTTGTTTTTTAGTTATTTTAGACATTTTAATTTTCCTTTCATGGTGTTAGCGGACTGGGTATGTATTTTGGCATATTGCCTTTTTACCCGTTGGATGTCCTTCCATCTTATATTAATCTTCCTTAACAGTTACACCCATAGCTCTGCAAGAGCCTGCAATCATTTTAACCGCAGCATCCATTGTAGTTGCGTTTAAATCGTTCATTTTAATTTTAGCGATTTCTTCCAACTGAGCTCTGGTAATTTCAGCAACTTTTGTCTTATTAGGAACAGCTGAACCTTTTGGTATGTTCAAAGCTTTTTTAATAAGAACAGGTGCCGGAGGTGATTTTGTAACAAAAGTAAAACTTCTGTCTTCATATACATCAATAACAACAGGAATAATATAACCTGCCTGTGATTCTGTCTTAGCATTAAATTGCTTACAGAAATCCATGATGTTTACACCGTGTTGACCTAAAGCAGGACCAACCGGAGGTGACGGATTTGCTTTTCCGGCTTCAATTTGAAGCTTGATTTTTCCTACTACTTTTTTTGCCATTTTTTTCTCCTTTCGTGGTACTAACGGGGGGCATCCCCTTCCACGTTTATTAATACTCTCCCTCTCACCGAGGAGAGGGTTGGGGTGAGGTGTTAACCACCACCCAAGCTATTTATAATTTTTGTATTTGTTTGTATTCTAGTTCAACAGGTGTTTCACGGCCGAATATTGAAACCATTGCTCTAAGTTTTGCTTTATCCGGATAAACTTCTGTAATATCGCCAACAAATTCTGCAAACGGTCCGGATACGATTCTGACTTTTTCACCAACTTTAATATCCCTTTCAATCTTTTGAGTGGTAGCAGTAGAACGGTGAATAATCTTTTTAATTTCTGATTCTTTTGCCGGAATAGGTTTCTTAGCTGAACCTACAAATTTTGTTACCCCTGCAGTATGGCGAACCACATCCCAGCTGTCCTCCTCCTTCTTCATTTTTACAAGTACATATCCCGGGAATATTTTTTCTTCTTTCTCAAGTTTTTTCCCGCCTTTTATTTGGGTAACAGTTTTTTGAGGAACCTCTACTCTGAATATTTTGTCTGCCATATTCATATACTCAATACGCTTTTCAAGATTGCTCTTAACCTTATTTTCGTATCCTGAATATGTGTGAAC